>Ga0207428_10000053_pt1 | contig 175238 bp, 154 predicted proteins | sample RhiMethybrSRZTD1_FD_187600 | JGI IMG/M metagenome (GOLD analysis project Ga0207428, IMG submission 187600) | Populus rhizosphere microbial communities from Tennessee, USA - Rhizosphere MetaG P. TD hybrid SRZTD1 (SPAdes) (version 3) | ecosystem: Host-associated > Plants > Roots > Rhizosphere >... | reverse complement strand
ATCCCAACCTTCCCCCGCAAGGGGGGAAGGGGTTCAGTGAAATCTGTCATGCATGCCCGCGCCTCGAATGCGATTACCCTGCCTTGTCGGGGGAAGGAAATCTAAGGAGCCGCCATGACCGGCAGCCTGTCGCTGCTGGCTTCGACTTCCGCGATGGCCTTGCGCCACGCGACGATCCGCTCGGGTCCGGCGGGATGCGTGTCTTTCCAGCTTGCCCACGTCTTGCCGTCCAGCTTGGCCAGCACCTCGAAGGTGCCGCCGGCGCGTTCGAGGTCGATGCCGGCGCGCGCCAGCACGTAGGCTGCGAGCAGGTCGGCCTCGCGCTCCTGTTCCTTGGAAAAGCTGAGCATGCCGATCTGCGCGCCGAGCCCCATGCCCTGGTTCGCCATCTGGTCCGCGTCTTCCTGGGTCGCGCCGCCGGCGACTGCGGCTCCGCCCATCAGCAGCCCGCCGATCAGCGCGCCGAGCAGGATGCTGCTCTTGCTCTCCTCGACGTGGCCCGCGATCTGGTGACCCATCTCGTGCGCCATGGCGGCCGCGATCTCCTCGTCCGATTCCAGATAATCCAACAAGCCGCGATGCAGATAGATGTGGCCGCCTTCGTCGGTGAAGGCATTGACCTCATCGTCGGCGACATAATGAAAGATGAAGCGGCATTTGTCGGTCTCGGCCCGCGCACAGATCGGCCCGACATGTTGCGTGAGCTTGATATCGATCCGATCGATTGCTTCCTGGTAATAGGTGCGGCCGCGCGGAAATTGCGGCAGGTCCGGATCGGCTTCCACCTCTTGCGCCGCCAACAGCGCTTCCTTTTCGCTGACCGGCGGCAGCGTGAACGCCGTCCCGCCGCAGCCCTGCAGTCCAAAGCACGCCGCCATCAGCGAGCATGCGATGTGCAATGCCCTCATTCCCCTGCCCTCCTTCCCCCGCCGGTTGAACCCCGCTGTTTTTTGAGACGCAACCTTAGATTGCTGCATCTTGTTCGATATAACTTAAAGTCGTAAATATCTTCTGGCAAGATGGAATTTTGCGTCGGTGCCGCGGCTTGCCTGGCGGGCGTCAAAGCGCCATAACGCGGCCCTCAGCAACAGGTGGGTTTGCCGGTGAAATCCGATTCGACGCAGCTTCCGGTTCGCAGCCGCGCGGCGGCCGCGATCATCCTGGCTGGCCGGGGCGAGGCGGCGCGCGTCCTGGTGCTCCAGCGCAACAAGAACACCTCGCGCGGCCTGTGGAGCCTGGTGATGGGCCGGCTCGAGAAAGGCGAGAGCGCGGTCGACGCGATCCGGCGCGAGATCGCGGAGGAGACCGGCATTGCAGTCGAGGCGCTCTATACGTCCGGCTGCTGCGACACCTTCTTCAATTCCGGCGCCAATTCGATCGAGATCATGCCGATCTTCGTCGCGCCCTTCGCCGAAGCGCCCGAGGTCACGCTCGATCACGAGCATCTGGCCTATCGCTGGCTCAGCTTCGCCGAGGCGATCGAGATCCTCGCTTATCCCGGCCAGCGCCAGGCCCTGCCTGAGATCAAGCGCGATTTCGCCGACCGCGCGCCGCCGGAGTTCCGGTTGATCCGGGATAAGTAGGGCGTTTCATTGGCCCTCGCGCGCTGTTAGATTGCGGGAACATCGAATCCATCGGGCCATGCGCACCCTCTATCACTTTCCGCTGCAACCCCAATCCCGCAAGCTGCGCTTGCTGCTGAAGGAAAAGCATCTCGATTGCGACCTGGTCCTGGAGCGGCCGTGGGAGCGGCGCGAAGCGTTCCTGCGCCTCAATCCCGCCTGCGAGACGCCGGTGCTGATGGAGGATAGCGGCCTCACCTTGAGCGGCGATTATGCCATCACCGAATATCTGGAAGAATCCTATGAGGAGCCCGCCATGCTCGGCCGCGCCAAGGTCGAGCGCGCGGAAGTGCGGCGCCTGATCACCTGGTTCGACGGCAAGTTCCAGCGCGAAGTGACCCAGCACCTGCTGGAGGAAAAGATCGTCAAGCGGCTTTATGGCCGCGGCGGCCCCGATTCAAACGCCCTGCGCGCCGGCAAGGCCAACATCCAGGTTCACCTGCATTACATCAGCTGGCTGATCGACCGGCGCAACTGGCTGGCAGGCGAAGAGATCTCCGCCGCCGACCTCACCGCCGCCGCGCATCTCTCCTGCCTTGATTACCTCGGCGACGTGCCGTGGGACGAGCATCCTGTTGCCAAGGAATGGTACGCGCGGCTGAAGTCCCGCCCCAGCTTCCGCCCGCTGCTGGCCGACCATTGGCCCGGCACGAAGCACGAACCCGCCGGAGCATTACGCGAATCTGGATTTCTGATTCAGGGATCAGGGATCAGGAATCAGTAATCAGGTATCAGAAGGAAACTTTGTCTGATCCCTGATCCCTGACTTCTGATTACTGAATATCCAGCTTCTCGATGTTCTTCTGCGCTTCGGTGGCGATGTCGGTGCCCGGCATCACCTGGATGACGGTCAGCCAGTCCTTGCGCGCGCCTTCGAGGTCGCCCTTCGAACGCTTCAGGTAGCCGCGCTCCAGCAAGGCGCCGGGATGGCTGGGCGAGAGCTTCAGCGCCTGCTGGATATTATCCTCGGCCAGATCGGGGTTCTCGAGCTGGCGATAGGCGGCGGCGCGCATGGCATAGACGTCGGGATCATCGGGCTGGAGATCGACCGCGACGTTGAGATCGTCCAGCGCCTCGAAATACATGCCCGACGCGCCGAAAGTCAGCGCGCGGTCGATCAGCAGCTCGACATCCTTGGGATTGAGTTTCAGGCCCTGATTCTGGGCGTAGAGCGCGCGCTGCGGGTTGCCGGCCTTGGTCCAGGCCTGGCCGGCCTGAGCGAACAATTCGGCGGCCAGCGGCGCCTTCACCTGCGGCATCGCCTCTGCCACGCGCTCCAGCTCCAGCGCGCCGTCTTCGACCTGGCCGGTGCGGATCAGCGCCAGCGCCTTGCAATGGCGCGCCGGATCGCCGCCGCCCTGCTTTTCCCATGCGACCGCGCTGTCCAGTGCGCCGGCCGGGTCGCGATCCAACAGGGACATGCAGGCCTGGTATTGCGCCTGGTTGTCGAGCGCCCGGGCAGGCGCAGCAATTGCGCTCAATGCGGCGATTGTCGCCATACACCAGAAAAACGCGCGTGAGACGAAAGGGAGCATCGCTTGCCAAGGCCGGACTATGCTTTATTGCTGCGGCGAACCATCATTCGGGTGCCGCCAAATTGCAAGTCCGCCAAGACGTACATCGATCGGACCAAGCCATCCTCTCATGAACCCGCATCTGTTCTGCTTCGGACTGGGCTACAGCGCGACCTTCCTGGCGCGACAACTGGTCGCGAAGGGCTGGCGCGTCACCGGCACCTGCCGCAGCCGCGACAGCCAGATCGAGCTGAGCCGCCTCGGCATCGAAGCGCATCTGTTCGACCGCGACCGGCCGATCAGCAACCTGGCCGCGCTGTTGTCGCCCGCCACACATCTGTTGAGTTCCGTTCCGCCGGACGAGATCGGCGACCCGGTTCTGGATCTGCATCGCGCGGAGATCGGCGTTGTGGCATTGCGCCTGTCCTGGATCGGCTATCTCTCCACCACCGGGGTCTATGGCGATCACGCCGGCGGCTGGGTCGATGAGATGAGCGAGCTCACGCCGAGCGGCGAGCGCGGGTTGCGGCGGGTCGAGGCCGAACGCGGCTGGCTGGCGCTCGGCCAGCCGGCCCATCTGTTCCGCCTTGCCGGCATCTATGGGCCGGGCTCGTCCGCGCTCGACACGGTGCGCGAAGGGCGCGGCAAGCGCATCGTCAAGCCCGGCCAGATCTTCAGCCGCATCCATGTCGCCGACATCGCGCAGGTGCTGGAAGCGTCGATGGCGCGACCGCATCCGGGCGCGGCGTACAACGTGTGCGACGACGATCCGGCACCGCCATCCGATGTCATCGCCTTCGCCGCCGCTCTGCTGAATATGCCGCCGCCGCCGGAGATTCCGTTCGAGCAGGCGGACCTCACGCCGATGGCGCGCAGCTTCTATGCCGACAACAAGCGCGTCAGCAACAGCCGCATCAAGCGCGAGCTGGGCGTGGCGTTGCACTATCCGAGCTATCGCGTCGGCCTGCCCGCGATCCTTGCGGCCGGCGGCTAGGCCAACAGGTCCTCGAGCGTCGCGCCGAGCAGCGCAAGGTCATCCGCGCGCGACAATCGATGATCGCCGTTCTTGATAAGGGTCAGGCGCACATCTTTGCCGGCGATGCGCTCCGCAAGTTCCAGCGACAGGCGATAGGGCACGTCGGGATCCGACATGCCGTGCAGCAGCCGCACCGGACAGCGGATACCGATCGGGGCCGAAAGCAGCAAGTGGCGCCGCCCCTCCTCGATCAGCGCGAAGGTGATGGTGGTCGGTTCCTCCGAATAATCCGAAGGAATTTCGAGGCGACCGGTTCGCGTGAGCCGATCGCGCTCATCGTCCGTCAGGCCGTGCCAGATCAGCGCCTCGGTAAAATCGGGCGCCGGCGCCAGGCCGATGAGTGCCGCAACGCGGCCCGGCCGCGCCAGCGCCGCCAGCAGCATGATCCAGCCGCCCATGCTGGAGCCGACCAGGATCAGCGGCCCTTCGCTCGCGCGGTCGATGATGGCGATCGCATCTTCCAGCCAGCGGCCGATAGTCCCATCCTCGAACCGCCCGCTGGATGCGCCGTGGCCCGAATAGTCGAAGCGCACATAGCCCAGCCCGCGCGCCGCGCAGAATTCGTCGAGGAAGGTCGCCTTCGTGCCGGTCATGTCCGACCTGAAGCCGGGAAGAAACAGGATTCCTGCGCAATCCCGTGTGCGATCGGTTGCGAGTCGCCTGCGATAGGCAAGACGCCTTCCGTCCGGCAGTTCGACGAACTGTGGTGTTCCGGAGTCGGCGCCGGAGGTTTCGGAATTTTCAGTTGCCAATTGTGTTGCCGCCCTGTTCTCCGGCACGTATGTTGCCGCATCGCAAGCCGAACGTGCCTTCCTGGTTGCTGAATGTCGAGCGACACCTCCGTCCTGCAATCTCACGGCCAAGACAAGCCGAACCCCAACGCTCCCACCGTGCTGCATCTGGTCAGCCGGTTGGATGGCGGCGGCGGATCGCGCCTGGCGATCGATCTTTCGACCGGCCTGGTCGAATCGGGCGGCCGGGCGCTCATCGCCTATGACGGCGAGGCGTCGACCTATGAGCTGACGCGCCACAAGATCACGCCGGTGGTGGAAGCGCTGACCAGCCGCAATCCCATTTCAGGCTACACCGTCACGCGCCGCCTGGCGCAGGTGATCCGCGACCAGAAGGTCGATCTGGTGCATGCGCAGAACGCCACCCTGGCGGCGGTCGGCGAAGCGGCCGCGCGCAAGGCGGGCGCGAAGATGATCGCGACCTTCTGCGATGGACCGGGCGAAGTCGCGACCTTGTCCAAGAAGACGCGCACCGCTTTGCTCAATTCGGACCATGTGCTGACGCTCTCCTATCTCACCGCCAACCTGCTATCGGACGCGCTGCCGGAACTGCGCGAGCGCTTGAGCGTGGTGCCGTACGGGGTCGACCTCACGCGCTTCGATCCGCATCGCGTGACCCCGCAGCGCATGATCCAGATGGCACAGAACTGGCGCCTGCCCGACGACAAGCCGGTGATCATGCTGCCCGCGCGCTATGTGCCGCAGAAGGGGCATGCTCTGCTGCTGGAAGCGCTGACCGAGCTCAAGGAGATCGACCTGCGCTGCCTGATGGTCGGCCCGTCGTCCGACGGCGGGGCCTATCGCGATCAGCTCGACAAGCTGGTCAAGATGATGGGGCTGGAGGATCGGGTGCTGCTGGCGGACGAATGCCGCGACATGCCGGCGGCCCTGATGCTGGCGGATCTGGTGGTGGGGCCTTACCTCACGCCCTCCACTTACAACCGCGTCATCATCGAGGCCCAGGCACTCGGCCGCCCGCTGGTGGTCAGTGACTATCCGTGCGCGCGCGAACTGGTCGAAGGCAGCTCGATGGCCTGGCTGGTGCCGCCGAACGATGCCCAGTCCCTGGCCTGGGCGATCCGCGACGCCCTGGGTCTGCCATCGGCCGAGCGGCAGGCCCGCACCACCCAGGTGATCGAGAACCTGCAGCGCCGCTCCGACCGCGAATGGATGCGCCGGCGCGTGCTCGGCATGTATTGGGACCTCTCCGGCAAGCCCGCCACGCCGTTCTAGGAAACGTTCGCGCGCCTGTCCTGTTAATGGACGAGCCGGCCGAATTGCCGCGAGGTGCAGGACATGATCCGCAAGCTGAAATCAGGTCAGTACCGCCTCTATTCGCGTAAGGTGAATCCGAAGACCGGAAGGCGCCGGAACCTCGGTACCTTCGGGTCGCGCGCAGCGGCGGAAAAGCATGAGCGCGCGGTGCAGTTCTTCAAGCGCCAGGGCTGACGGCCGGCACGCCAACAGAGTTAGGAGAGCAGGATGGCAACCGCACGCCAGAAAGCAGCCGCCCGCAAGAACGTCCGCAAGGCCCAGCAGAAATGGCGATCGATGTCGCCGCGAGCCCATGCGCGCTCGCAGCCCGAAGGCAGGCGCCGTGCAAAGCCGGGCGCCGGCGGTGGCGAATTCTTCCACGTCGAAGTACGGCCGAAGACCGAATTCAAGACTTTCCGCACCCAGGACGTGGGCGCCAAGGGCGGCATTGAGCGCGTCGCAGGCAAGCGGGCCAGCGGCTCCTGGAGCACGCAGAAATGGCTGATCGCCAAGGACCATGCGCATCTCGAACATGGCAAGCTGGTGGCCGATAGCGCTGACGCGCGCAAGGTGCTTTCGACCCTGGGCACCACGCCGGTCCGCATCCGCGCCGACCGCTTCAAGGCCCATGACCGCCCCAACGTGCCGGAACGGGCCAAGCCGACGGCGGCGCAGCGCCGGGCCCGGACGCGCAACATCCGCAAGGCGCAAGCGGCGCGCAAGCGAAGGACGGTTTGAGCCTGGCGACCGCCTACGGCGCATGGAGGGGGCGCTGCGTGTTGGACCCGAACCGGAACCTGGACGCACGGACCGCGTTCAACATCCGACGGCTGCCGTGTTCCGCAAGCTGAAGTCCGGCATCTGGCAAGGTCGCGGCAAGCGTCGGCGCCGCTGATTTTCCTTTAGCAGGAAGACGATCATGATCCGCAAGCTCAGCCTCAGCGCGCATTATCTTCATTCCTCCGAAGTCGCCCGGAATTTCGGTGGGTGGGAGGCCTGCCTCTATCGCCCCCATGCGACGAACATTGGCCACGAGCGGGCAATGCAGGTGTTCAAGCGCCGCCGCCCGCCTGTCTCGCTCCAGCCGAAACGGGACTGGAAGGACGAGGCATCATGGTGACGCGCCGCAAGACTGCCGGCCGCCGAAGGACCGCTCGCCGCAAGACCGGCGGCCGCTGGTCGGCGCGGGTCACCAAGCACAGCAATGCGTTGGACCTCGAGAAATCCGCCTTCACATCGAGCGACCCGCACAAGATCGCCCAGTCGCTGAAGCGCTCGGCGGAGCGCAGCAAAAGGCGCAAGAGCACGCCTTACCAGTCCGCCATGTCGATGCTCAATTTCTATATCAACCGCGGCGGCAATGGCTTGTCCCAACGCAAGGTGCGGGTGCTGGAGCGGGCCAAGGGCGAATTGCGCAAGGTGTTCGGGCGGGACTAGCCCGCCTGGAATGCGTTAATAATTGGCCCCTGCTGCTCGGCAGGGGCCTTCTTGCAAAGGGCAAACCTCATCTGTATAACCGCGCGTCCGGCGTAACCCGCCTCTGGGCCTTGTTAGGGCATGCCCAAGCGCCATCGCCGCAGTTAACCTATTGAAGGAAAATGAAAATGCCCAAGATGAAGACCAAGAGCAGCGCCAAGAAGCGCTTCAAGCTCACCGCCACCGGCAAGGTGAAGTTCAAGCCCGCCAACAAGCGCCACGGCCTGGTGAACCGGCCGAAGAAGATGAAGCGGCACAGCCGTCGCGATGCCGTGATGTTCGAGGGCGATGCGAAGAAGGTCATTCGCTTCTTCCTTCCCAACGGCCTCTAAGACTTAAAAGCGCGACGGAGAGACATCATGGCACGTACCAAACGCGGCGTTACCACGCATGCGCGGCACAAGAAGGTCCTCGACATGGCCAAGGGCTATGTCGGCCGGGCCAACAACAATTATCGTATTGCCCTCGAGAAGGTCGAAAAGGGCCTGCAATACGCCTATCGCGACCGGCGCAACCGGAAGCGCGACTTCCGGGGCTTGTGGATCCAGCGCATCAATGCCGGTGCGCGCGAGCACGGTTTGACCTATTCTCAGTTCATCAATGGCGTGAAGCGCGCGGGTATCGAGTTGGACCGCAAGGTTCTGTCGGATCTCGCGATCCGGGAACCGGCGGCTTTTGCAGCCATTGCCAAGCAGGCGCAAGAGGCACTCAAGAAGGCATAGGGGCGCAATGCTGGCGGGCTGCGTTCGGCGATGCATCCTCATGGTACCGCTGGCTGGCGCTCTGGCTCTGCTGGGGTGTGACAGCTACAAATCCGATATAGCCGCCGTTAAGCGGGCCAAGTCCCTGCCCGGCGAGACCAACGAGGAACTCGTCATGGATCTCGCCGGCGGGCGCGCCACCATCGAATGGTCCGCCGAGCGTGCCAGGCAGTACGACAGCGACGACATGGTCGCCGTCACCGCGGAGATCAACCGCCTTGGCCAGTTCGGCCAGCGCAGCAAGATTGAGCTGATCTATGTCCACGACCGCGCCGGCAAGCAGGTGACGTTCCAGGAGATTCGCCTGAACGGTCAGCGGCAGGATCTGCTGTCCGGAGCGGCTCTCAGCCCCATGCTGCTGGAGCAGTTTAAGCTGCGATTGCAATAGAAGTCCGGCCATAAAGGATATGCAGGGGAGGCCGGACTTGCTCCGAGCCTCCCCTTCTCGTATCTGGTTGGCGCGAAATCAAGGATGGGATCGATGCAACATCTGGGTGGGCTCAAGGACAAGTGGCTGGCGGCGATTGCCGGCGCGGGAGCCCTGGATCAGCTTGAAAGCCTCCGGGTGGAAGCTCTGGGCAAGAAGGGCGAAGTCACCGGCCTGATGAAGACCCTGGGCAGCCTGACGCCCGAGGAGCGCAAGGAAGCCGGCCAGTCGCTCAACCAGTTGAAGGACGCGCTGACCGAGGCGATCGAGGCGCGCAAGGCGGCCCTGCAGGACCAGGCGCTGAACCAGCGCCTGCAGACCGAGACGCTGGACCTCACCCTGCCGGCGCGGTCCGAGTCGGAAGGGCGCCTGCATCCGATCAGCCAGACCATCGACGAGATCGTCGCCATTTTCGGCGAGATGGGGTTCGAGGTCGCGGAAGGGCCGGACATCGAGGACGATTTCAAGAACTTCACCGCGCTCAACATCCCGCCGGACCATCCGGCGCGACAGATGCAGGACACCTTCTATCTGCCCAAGCGGCCGGGCGAGAAGGAGGCGATGGTCCTGCGCACCCACACCTCGCCGGTGCAGATCCGCACCATGATGTCCAAGAAGCCGCCGATCCGGGTGATCTGTCCCGGCCGTACCTATCGCTCGGATTCGGACATGACTCATACGCCGATGTTCCATCAGGTCGAAGGATTGGTGGTGGATGAAACAACGCATATGGGGCACCTCAAGGGCTGCCTGATCGATTTCGTGCGCGCTTATTTCGGCATCGACGACCTGCCGGTCCGGTTCCGCAACTCCTTCTTCCCCTTCACCGAGCCGTCGGCGGAGGTCGATATCGGCTGCGACCGCTCCGGCGGCGAGTTGAAGCTGGGCCAAGGCAAGGATTGGCTGGAGATCCTCGGCTGCGGCATGGTGCACCCGAAGGTGCTGGCCAATTGCGGCATCGATCCCGCGAAATACCAGGGCTTCGCGTTCGGCATGGGGATCGAGCGCATCGCCATGCTGAAATACGGCATCCCGGACCTGCGCACCTTCTTCGACGCCGACCTGCGCTGGCTGAAGCATTACGGCTTCCTAGCCCTGGACGTGCCCTCGATGACCGGGGGGCTGACGCGATGAAGTTCACCCTGAAGTGGCTGAGGGAGCATCTCGACACCGAGGCGGATGTCGCGACCATCGCGCGCACCCTCACCATGATCGGACTCGAGGTCGAGCATATCGAGGACCGCGCCAAGGACCTGGCGCCCTTCACCATCGGTTATGTAGTGGAGGCCGCGCAGCATCCGAATGCAGACAAGCTGCGAGTGTGCAAGGTCGATACCGGCAAGGAGGTCGTTCAAGTGGTATGCGGCGCGCCCAACGCGCGCACCGGCATGAAGGGTGTGTTCGCGCCGGTCGGCAGCTTCATCCCCGGCACCAAACTGGACTTGAAGAAGGGCGTGATCCGCGGCGTCGAATCCAACGGCATGCTGTGCTCGATGCGCGAGATGGGATTGGGCCAGGATCACGACGGCATCATCGACCTCGCCGCCGATGCGCCGGTGGGACAGAGCTTTGCCGCCTATATGGGCTATGACGATCCGGTTCTCGAGATCAAGCTGACGCCCGACCGCGCCGATTGCCTCGGCGTCCACGGCGTCGCGCGCGACCTCGCCGCCGCGGGTCTCGGCACCTTGAAGCCGTTCGAGCAGACGCCCGTCAAAGGCATGTTCGACAGCCCGCTGCAATGGCAGCGGACCGATGTGGGCGATGCCTGCCCGTTGGCGGTCGGACGCTATTTCCGCAACGTCAAGAATGGCCCCAGCCCGCAGTGGCTGCAGGAGCGGCTGATCGCCATCGGCCTCCGGCCCATTTCAGCACTGGTCGATATCACCAACTTTGTGACCTATGACCTCAACCGGCCTTTGCACGTGTTCGATGCGGACAAGGTGAAGGGCCATCCCACCATGCGCATGGCGCGCCCAGGCGAAAAGGTGCTGGCGCTCGACGGCTTCGAATACGAGCTGGAGCCGGGCATGGTGGTGATCGCCGACGACGAACGGGTCGAGGCGATCGGCGGCATCATGGGCGGCGAGTTTTCCGGCGTCACCGCCGAAACCCGCAACGTGTTCCTGGAAGCTGCCTCGTTCGACGCGGTCAATACCGCGCGCACGGGCCGCAAGCTCGGCATCAATTCCGACGCACGCTACCGGTTCGAGCGCGGGGTCGATCCCGAATCCGCCGATTGGGGCATCGAGGTCGGCGCCAGGCTGATCCTGGAATTCTGCGGCGGCGAGGCCAGCCGCGTGACGCGCGCCGGCGAGCGGCCAGAATGGCATCGCACCGTCGAATTCCGGCCGAAGCGGGTGGAGACGTTGGGCGGAGTCGCCGTGCCGGTGGCAAAGCAAAAGGACATCCTCTCCAAGCTCGGCTTCGGGGTCGCGGAAGGCGACACGGCGCGCTGGCGCGTGACGCCGCCTTCCTGGCGCCTGGATGTCGAAGGCGAAGCGGATCTGGTCGAGGAAGTGATCCGCATCAACGATTACGACAACATCCCCGTGGTGTCGCTGCCGAAGCTCTCCGCTTTGCCGCATCCCGCCATCACGCCGCAGCAGCGCCGCGTGCCGATGGCCAAGCGCCTGCTGGCGACGCGTGGGCTGCTCGAAGCGGTGACTTTCAGCTTCATGCCGAGCGCCATCGCGAAGCTGTTCCAGCCGAAAGGCACGAACACCGATCTGGTGATGCTGGCCAACCCGATCAGCGCCGATCTCGATGCCATGCGGCCATCGATCCTCGGCAACCTGCTGATGGCGGCGGCGCGCAACGCGGCGCGCGGCTTCGCCGATGTCGGATTATTCGAGGTCGGTCCCTCCTATCTCGACGAGACCGAAAAGGGCCAGGTGCTGAGCGCGACCGGCGTGCGGATCGGCCTTCATCGCCCGCGCCATTGGGAAGGCAAGCCGCGCGAAGTCGATGCCTTCGATGCCAAGGCGGACGCACTGGCGCTGCTACAGACTTTCGGCGCGCCGGTGGACAATCTGCAGGTGCTGAGCGAGGCGCCGGGCTATTACCACCCCGGCCGCTCGGCGGTGCTGCGCCTGGGTCCCACGATCCTGGCGCAGTTCGGAGAGTTGCACCCCAATGTGCTGAAGGCCTGCGACATCAAAGGTCCCGCCGTCGGGTTCGAAGTCTTCCTCGACCGCCTGCCGATGGCGCGATCGAAAGGCACGGCACGTCCGCTGCTCAACGCCTCGCCGTTCCAGCCGCTGGAACGCGATTTCGCATTCCTGGTCGACGCAACGGTTCCGGCCGACAAGCTCACCAAAGCGGCGAAGAGCGCCGACAAGGCACTCATCACCGAGGCCAAGGTGTTCGACCTGTTCCAGGGCGGAGCACTGCCCGAAGGAAAGAAATCGATCGCCTTCTCGGTGACGATCCAGCCGCGCGAACGCACGCTGACCGACCAGGAGATCGAGGCACTCAGCGCGAAGATCGTGAGCGCGGTGAACAAGGCGACGGGCGGGGAGCTGAGGAAGTAGCGATGCACGCCAACGGCGGCTTGAAAATAATCCAGGGCCCCACCATTTTCACCTCGTTGCCCGCAGCAATTGCAGGTATCCGGGGTGAAAGCGAAGCTTCGCGCCCTCCTCTATGGGCTGGCCGCAATCGTTCTTGAGCTGGCGCTCATCTATCCAGCCAATCTTCTCGATCAGCAGATCGATCGCCAGGTTGCCATCCATTTTGGGTCAGGCTCCGACTGGATCGGCTGGGGCGCGCGCGCCATTGTCTGGGGCTCGGTCGTCGTTCTTCCGTTCGCTGCGTATCTGGGTGGCTCTTGGCTGCTTGAGCGCTGGCGGCGACAGGTTCGATTCAGAAAAATCCTCGTGGAGGTCACGGGCCCTTCTTCCGTGCGCGTGATCGGCACCCGGGAATGGACAAAGTTCAACGCCGAATCGGCCATTCGCCTCGCGGTACCGGATGCAATTGCGGCCGTGGACAGGATCCGCGGTCTATTGCGCCTCAAGGCCATCGGCGCATATCAGGATGGCGCCATCGATCTTGCCCATGTCATCGGCATCGAGCTGCAGCGCGGCGCAGCCCGCGCCGCGCGCGGCCGCCAGGCGTTCTTCCGTCGCTATAACCCCGGGTTCCGCACGCTGGCGGAGCTGCCGCGTATCCGGCTCGAGATCGCCACCGATGGCAAGGAGCCGGTATTGGAATATTTCCTGTTCGCCGATCTCGCCGACAGCGGAGGTCTCGAGGCATTCTGCAACCTCCTGCGACGCGCGACCCGCAGGGCGCACCAATCCCAGCTTGTCTCGACTGAAACGATGCTGGATTCCCTGCCCGCTCAAGGCAGCAGATACGGCTATGGCTGGATCTAGGGCTGGGAGATCGAAGAAGTCGCGGAAAGGCGCTGCCTCTACTTCGCCAGATTCTCTTTCACGAGGTCGGCGACCAGGAACTGTGCGGCTCTGCGCCAGGCTTCGTCGTTGTCGCCGCGGAACGAGATGTTGCGGTTGAAGACGAGGCGGTCGGCATCGAGATCGACGACCTGCGCATTGCCGTACTGGATGAGGGTGCTCATCTTCTGGATGCCGCCATAGAGCAACAGGCGGGCGCCGACCGCGCGTGCCTTGGCCAGCAGTTCGGCGGGGTCGGTCCTGCCGACGGAACAGGGCGCCGGGTCGCAGGCCAGAGTCACCACGCGATAGCGGCCGCTATGATCCAGTCCCTCGCGGACCTGCTGCGCCAGCGCGCGCAGACGCTGCGCATGCACGCGTTCCTGATCCAGCACTTCGCCCGAAGTGTCGATGTAGTCGAAATCCGCCACCGCGACCGCGACCGGCTCGACCGCGCGCGGCGAATCGGAGAGCAGCGCGCATACGCACGCGATCGCCACGCAGCCGAGCGAGCGCAGAATCCATTGGTAGGGTTTCATGTGGCGCAGACCGCATGATTTGTGGACTATCGGCCTGATTCGACTCTCCGCCCCCACCCCGCGTCAATTTGGCCAAAGGCACGAGATTTGCCTGAAAGGAGCGCAAAACCATGATCGAAGCCGGCATTCTCCTGCTGCTCTGCCAGCTTGCGGGCGAAAGCATCGTGCGCGCCCTGGATGCCCCGGTGCCGGGACCGGTTCTGGGCGCGATCTTCATGTTCGCGTTCCTCGGCTTCAGGCGCGGCGTGCCGGACAACCTCAGCCGGACCAGCCATGACCTGCTGGCGAATTTTTCATTGCTGTTCGTGCCGGCGGGCGCCGGGATCATCCTGCATGCGGCGCGGCTGGAGGCGGAGGCTGTCGCGCTGATCACGGCCCTGATCGGGTCCACCGCGCTCACCATCGCGGTGGCAGCTCTGGTATTCGTCGGAGTCGACCGGCTGATGGGCGGAACGGCGCAAGCCGATGCGGAGCCCCAGCCTTGAATCCGCAACTCGGCCAGCTCTGGGTCTATCTCCAGGCCAATCCGCTCGGCTGGCTGACCGCGACGCTGATCGCCTATTGGATCGGGATCAGGGCGCAGCGCGCCGCCGGCGGCCGGCCCTATGTCAATCCGGTCGCCATCGCGGTCGTGCTGGTGGTGGCACTGCTGGTGGCGACCGGCACGCCGTACCAGACCTATTTCCAGGGCGCGCAGTTCGTGCATTTCCTGCTGGGGCCGGCGACGGTCGCGCTCGCCATCCCGCTTTATGAGAACTGGCCTACGGTGAAGCGCAGCTTCGTCCCGATGATTGCCGCGCTGCTGGCCGGCACGGTCACGGCGGTGGTGTCCGCGGTCGGGATTGCCTGGGCGCTGGGCGCGTCGGCGGAATCGTTGGTCTCGATTGCGCCCAAGTCGGTCACGACTCCCGTCGCCATGGGCATCGCGGAAAAACTGGGCGGCATCCCATCGCTGACCGCGGTCATGGTGCTGCTGACCGGCATCATCGGCGCCATCATCGCGACGCCCCTGCTCAATGGGCTGGGCCTCAAGGATTGGCGGGCGCGCGGCTTCGCGGTCGGGGTCGCCGCGCATGGCCTCGGCACGGCACGGGCATTCCAGGTCAACGACCTTGCCGGCACCTTTGCCGGGATCGGCATGGCGCTGAACGCGCTCGCCACCGCCATCCTCGTGCCGGTGCTCTGGCACTGGTGAGAGCATCCCAACCAGTTGAAACGACGGGCAAATCGCTCAGTTGATCTTGCCGGTCTCAGCCCCTATGGTGCGGCGCGTTTACGAATCCCACAGCCGGCCCAATGACCGATCTCGCCCACATCCGCAATTTCTCGATCATCGCCCATATCGATCACGGCAAGTCGACCCTGGCCGACCGGCTGATCCAGGCCTGCGGCGGGCTGACCGCGCGCGAGATGAAGGAGCAGGTGCTCGATTCGATGGATATCGAGCGCGAGCGCGGCATCACCATCAAGGCGCAGACCGTGCGCCTCACCTACAAGGCAAAGAACGGCGAGATCTATCAGCTCAATTTGATGGATACGCCGGGTCACGTCGATTTCGCGTACGAGGTCAGCCGGTGCCTCGCGGCCTGCGAAGGCTCGCTGCTGGTGGTCGATGCCAGCCAGGGCGTCGAGGCGCAGACCCTCGCCAACGTCTATCAGGCGATCGACAACCATCACGAGATCGTGCCGATCCTCAACAAGATCGATCTGCCCGCCGCCGAGCCGGAGCGGGTGAAGCAGCAGATCGAGGACGTGATCGGCATCGACGCCAGCCATGCCGTCGAAATCTCGGCCAAGACCGGGCTCAATATCGGCGAGGTGCTGGAGGCGGTGGTGGAGCGCCTGCCGCCGCCCAAGGGCGATGAGAACGCGCCGCTGAAGGCCATGCTGATCGACAGCTGGTACGACGCATATCTCGGCGTCATCATCCTGGTGCGGGTGGTCGATGGCAGGCTGAAGGCCAAGCAGGTCATCAAGATGATGTCCAACAGCTCCAGCTATGACGTGGAGCGGGTCGGCGTCTTCACGCCGAAGCCGGAAACCGTGGCGGATCTCGGCCCCGGGGAAGTCGGCTTCATGACCGCGGGCATCAAGGCGGTGGCGGATTGCAAGATCGGCGACACGCTGACCGAAGAGCGCCGCCCGGCCGCGGCCGCGCTGCCCGGCTTCAAGCCGAGCGTGCCGGTGGTGTTCTGCGGCCTGTTCCCGGTCGATGCCGCGGATTTCGAGAATCTGCGCGATTCCCTTGCCAAGCTGCATCTCAACGATGCCAGCTTCCACTACGAGATGGAGACCAGCGCGGCCCTGGGCTTCGGCTTCCGCTGCGGGTTCCTGGGTCTGCTGCATCTCGAGATCATCCAGGAGCGGCTGGAGCGCGAGTTCAACCTCGACCTCATCACCACGGCGCCGAGCGTGGTATACAAGATCCACAAGACCGACGGCACGATGCTGGAGATGCACAATCCGGCCGACATGCCGGACCCGGTCAGGATCGACCATATCGAGGAGCCGTGGATCAAGGCGACCATCCTGGTGCCGGACGAGTTCCTGGGCGCGATCCTGAAACTGTGCGAGGAGCGGCGTGGCATCCAGACCGACCTCACCTATGCCGGCAACCGTGCCATGGTGGTCTACAAGCTGCCGCTCAACGAAGTGGTATTCGATTTCTATGACCGGCTGAAATCGATCAGCAGCGGCTATGCCAGCTTCGACTATCATCTCGAGGATTACCAGGAAGGCGACCTGGTGAAGCTGAATATCCTGGTGAACGGCGATCCGGTCGATGCCTTGTCCTGCATCGTGCATCGCAGCCAGGCGGAGGCGCGCGGCCGCACCCTGTGCGTGAAGCTGAAGGACCTGATCCCGCGCCAATTGTTCAAGATCGCGGTGCAGGCGGCGATCGGCAGCAAGGTCATCGCGCGCGAGACCATCAGCGCGCTGCGCAAGGACGTGACCGCCAAGTGCTATGGCGGCGACATCACCCGCAAGCGGAAACTTCTGGAGAAGCAGAAGGAAGGCAAGAAGCGGATGCGGCAATACGGCAATGTCGAGATCCCGCAATCGGCCTTCATCGCCGCCCTCAAGATGCACGACAATTGAGGTTGGGCGGCCCTGCTACTCGACGCTACTCGACGGTCTTACGCCCGAGCCCGACGCAGAGCAGGCCGACGACGCCGACCACAAACCACGCCGGCATGATCAGAATCACGTAGAGGCCGTTCCACACGCTGGTCCACAAATACCGTTGCAGCCAGTTCAGGCTGGCCGGCAGGAATTTGAACCAGACGTCGTAGAGCGAGAGCCCGCCTGAATGGCCTCTGAAGGCATACCAAGCGCTGCCGACCGCGAACAGGCAGGCCAGCGCGATCAATACAAATCCAGCGATGCGTAAAGGCGACATGGACTCACTATAGCGTGGATCGCCCGATTCGGCATCTGTCCCGACGGGGTCGACTTACGAGGATTTGAGGAAAATCAATCGTTTCCGGCCGCCGGCGCCGGCCCATGTGGGGTGTTGCCTTGCGCCGCCCCGTTGGTTAGGGTCCGCGCCGTTCCGGGGCCTGGGCTCCCGGACCTGGAGGGATGGCCGAGCGGTTGAAGGCGCGCGCCTGGAAAGTGCGTATACGGCAAAAACCGTATCGTGGGTTCGAATCCCACTCCCTCCGCCAACATCAAATTTCTCAATAAAATAAATGCTTAAGAGATCGATTGCGTGAGCTGTCCCGTTTACTCGCCGCCCTTCGCCACCGCCTTCGTCAGCTCAAACACCCGCTTCCGCACCGCCGGATCGCCGATCTTGTAGTAGGCCGCACGAGCTCCAGCGGCTCGCGCCGAGCCATTGGATCCTGCTCGTGGTCGTTCTCCGGTCGCCTCTTCATTCGCAACAGCTCAGACGGTGCTTGCCCGCTGATAGCCGCGGGCATCTCGTCGAAGAAATATGGAATGGATACGTCCAGTGTGTTCGCCATGTCGACTAGCCGGCTCGAGCTGACCCGGTTCACGCCCTTCTCGTATTTCTGGACATGCTGGAAGGTCAGCCCGATCGCCTCCGCAAGATCGTCGCCGCATTTTTCCTAGTGAAAGTAACCCGCGCTGCGTCGACTACCGTCTCATTGCCTTTGACATCGGTGGCGGTGGCAGTTCCGTGGATCACAATCGTGTCGATCACCGGGCATCGCTCGAAAATCACGGGCACAATGTCGACGGCCTTATACACATAAAGGCGCTCAGCCGGAGGGGGAGTTGGAGCTTGTTCCAGTGCCGGTTCCGCCGACGCCTGTGAGGCAGTGGTGGTGCCGGACGGATGGGGCCGGCCGGCGGATGAGCTGAGCGGGCTGCATCAAAGGACGGTGACCAGTTCCCATTTTCAACGACCGAAGAGCACATAGATGCCGCTGATTACCGCGGCCACGATCACGATGACAATGATGAACGTAGTCATTGCTGACATCTGTCACCTGTCTTGCGCAAAGCTTTGCCACTCCAGGTCAATGTCATCAGTTCGCGAATGAACCGGAGCTGAACGCAGAGCGCCGGCCCGCTGGTGGATGGAGCCTCGTTGACTGCTGTCTACCTATTTTGTGTTGCTTGAAGGGATCAACTGACGGCGTAGCATCCATCTGCTGCACTGATCACCCCCGGTGGTCCAGCACCCAGCGGCCGGCTGCGTTCTCAAATGCGCCGGCCGCACCATTGCAGGCATGCAAGCGAGCTAGGCAGCCGAGATGGAGCTTCGCGATCTCGAATATCGCTGCCACTTCATCGGCGACAGCGGCGTAATTGAAGGAATACTGCTTTTTTCGTCGCCGGATGACGCCACGGCAACGCTTGAAGCGCAGGAGCAGCTGCGCGAGCGTGCCGGATCCAAATGCGTCGAGCTGTGGAAGGATGATCATTTCATCGCCAGATATTCGATCGAGCCGTAGACGGCACACGGTGGCCGACGCTGATGGACCCGCCACCGGCCGCCGGTATCGTCTAGAGTTGATCTTCGCGAACGATGTTGAACCAGGTTAACTCAACACGTTCAGAGCGCTACCTGATCCCCGCCAAGTGCCGAGACACCGAAAAATGTAACGCATTATAACAGATCGCCTTGGGGCAACGTCTCGTTACACAAGCGGCATCTTTTCGCCAAAAAGATGGCTTTCCCTGGGAGCATAGCGCCAGCCGCTCCGTCAGGCATCTGCTTGCCGATGGCGGACGGTTCGAGAGCGCAAGGCCGAAACCAGGGAGGACGAAATGATGCATAAACTGGTCGCATCAGCAGTGACCGCCGCGTTCATGGGGGTTCTCACCGCCCCCGCGATGGCCGATTGCTCGGCCGACATCGCAAAGGTCGAGCCAACGATCATGAAGGTCTCAAATGCTACGAAGAAGGCCAACGCGGAAAAGGACATCACCAAGGCCAAGGACGCCGCGGCGAAGAAGAACGAGAAGCAATGCATGGAATTCTTGACCGCCGCAAAGAAGGCGGCTGGCGTCAAGTAAAGTACGTCGCCTTTCAGACGGTCAAACTCGATGCCCGTGTCCCAACGCGGGCTTCTTTTGCGTCGGCGCAACTTTGTAGCTCGGCGGCCAGTTCGGCGCCGTGATGCGGAACAGATCGCGGATCGCCTCGGCGTATTTTCCTCGGTGATGTCGCGCTGCGTCTCCTCCGCCTTCCACTCATAGACGCGCAGTTGGCCGCTCTGAGCGAGCTTCAACTGTCGGCTCCTACGGAGCGCCGCGTGATGTTCGAGGATCTTTTTCAGGTCAAATGCATGGCAGCCCCCTGCATTGCCTACTTGGGTGGGGGGTAGCTTCCAAGGATCCAACTTTAGGCGCCGTCGCGAGACGCAATTCGCTGCAATAGGTTGCTTCAGATACCAATATAGATACTGGTATGGCAGTTCAGCGTCCGCCTCCCTGCTGAACGTTGCTGTCCCGCTCCAGCATTTCGTCGGGATCCAGGCCTCGGTCGATTCCGTGCGGCACGACGGTCTGACCTGGCACAGCGACGAGTTTCTTGTCGTCCAGGAAGACATCGACCGCATCCGCCTCGAAAGAGACCAGGTTGGAGACCCGGGCGACCTCGGGCCAGGCCTTCGGATAAGACCACGCCGCCCGCTCCCGGCTGCCGACGTCAAAATAGCTGGCCAAACCCTTATAAGGGCAGAATGTTTGTCGCTCGACCGGCGTCAGCGCGGTCTCGTCGATGTCCTCGCGAGGCACATACCAGCGCGGCGCGAAACCGGACTCGAACAACACGACCGGGCGCGTCGTGTCAGCGATCACCCGATCGCCGAGCCTGACAACCAAGTGGCGCGAACTCTGGCGAATATCGATGCGGTGGTACGCATCTGAGGCGTGGCCGACAATGCGCTCATCCTCCTCGTAGAAGGCATCCATCGCTCGCCACGCAAACGCAAGCCGGCTTTGCAGTACGCTGGCATGGTCGGGCAAGGCGATGTGCTGCCATACGGCGTGGTCGGTGCTCCTGTCTCCGACGTTCACGCTGAACCACGCGGTCTCGCCGAGGTCGCGGTGTTGCGTCTTCCGACTGTCGCTGATGAGGACACCTGTTCGGATGTCGGCGAGCGGGAAATACGCGACTGGGTAGCGGCCGGGTTCATGGAGAAGGACCACGTCCTCGCTGTCGGCGATCCACTCGCCAGCGAACTTGACTCGCATACGTCTGCGCAGGGGCTCTGCGAACAGCAGTCGTTGCGGAAGCGGGTCGGGGGTGAGGAAGCGGCCCACCGTCACACCGCTCAAAGGCCCTTGTTGCCATGAGAGACCCATAGTCATCCTACTTTCGTTCCGCCGCGCCGAATCATGACGCGCGATGATCACGTTCTTGCAAGACCCACGTGTTTCCGTCCGGATCGGCGAAGTCCGCAAAGCTCGCATAGTCGCGCCGCTGGGGGTCCAACCCCATGCTCCATCCTCCCGCCCAGGTCTCGACCGGGTCCTTGTGCCGGATCGCACTGACGTCGACGCCGCGGCCAATCAATTTCGCCCGTTCGGCTGCGAGGTCTCTCGTAACGAGGCACAAGTTGTGCGGGCGGCCACCCGAGTTTGCGGCAACCAAGTGCACCGAGCACGCGGACCCCGGTGGGGTGAGCTGCACAACTCGGAAATCGCGGGTGGGGCGGTAATCGACGTCCAGGATGAAGCCGACCTGTTCGGTGTAGAACGCCCGCGCGCGGTCGACGTCAGTTACAGGCAGCGGGACGACCTCCAGGGTGAGCATGGTTGCCTCTTACATCCCCGCGCGGAAAGAGTCCGCATCGATTTCGGTGAAGAGCGGCATCTGCCCGATCATTGACTAGAGATCCAGCGCCACGTCCGACACTGGTGTCGAACAGCAGATGAGGGCGATCCCCTGAGGGGGCGGGTCCAAAGGCTCGGGGGAATAGCGCAGCTGGCCGTCGATGAGGCCGCTCTCGCAGTTGTGACAAACGCCCGTGCGGCATGACCACCGCACCGGAACCGAACAGGCTTCGGCAAGTTCGAGGAGATTGTTGAACCGTGCATCCCAGCGGACGCCAAGACCGCTCCGCGTGAAGCTCACGAGCGGGCCCGTGCCCTGGGCCCCGGCCGGCACATGGGGCGCACGGCTCTCACCGCCTACCATGCCGGGCATGTGCGCAGCGACTGGCCCGAAGACCTCCGTGTGCACCCGCGAGCGATCGACGCTCCACGCGTGCAGAACCGCTTGAACGTCCGCCAGATAGCGAGAAGGTCCGCAGAGATAGAAATCCGCGTGTCGCGGGACGCCGAGTTGCTGCAGGAGCGGCCCGGTCACGTGGCCCTGCCTGTCGTAATCGAGGCCGAGGCGATCAACGGCACTCGGGCGACTATAGATGTTGCAGTAATGGCCGTTGCGGAGCGACGTGAGCAGCCTGCGCGCCTGACGCGCAAACGAGTGATGGGCCGCGTCGCGCGCCGAGTGGATCCACCAGACGTCACGTGCCGAACCGCCGTCGCTCGCCGCCGCATGGAGCATGCCAAGGAGAGGCGTCACGCCGACACCGGCGCTGAGCAAAACGACGGGGGCCGTACCAGGTGCTAGTGTAAACGTTCCGCGTGGCGCGCCGACATCCAATAAATCTCCCAACTTGACGTGCTGGTGGAGGAATGCGCTGCCAGCACCGCCCTCGTTCTTGACCCCGATTGTGTAGGTTCCCGCGTTCGACGGGCCGCAAAGGGAGTAGTTTCGGACGACGGCCGGTCGGTCGGCGCTCGGGCGCAGCCGGACGAGGATATATTGCCCTGGAAGGGCGTCCGGTAGACGTGTCCCGTCCGCGGCCGCGAGTTCGAACGACCGCACGTCCGCGCTTTCCTGCGTGACCGTCATCACTTTCAAGGATCGAAAGCCGCGCCACGCGATCGCGGTCGCGGGCATCGGCGACAGCCCGGCATTTCCCTTGGCACCGCCGTCGTCCTCGGCGGCCGCGAGCAACGCTTTCATCGAGCCTCGCCAGCCCGCGCTCAACGCGGGAATGCGCAGCGCCCGCCGGAGCGCATCGGCCGGATGCTCAGCCGTGTAAAGAAGAGCGTCGATCTCCGCGACGGTCATACGCTCCGGTCCGTCGGCGATTTTTTCTATGCGATCCCCCGCCCCGACTTCCCCTTCCTGGATGACTCGCAGGTAAAAGCCGGGTCGCCGATGAGACACCAGCAGGGCCGGCATTTCCGGGTGGTTGAGTCGCACGCCTACCCTGTAGCAGGTGACGCGCGGCTGGCTGACTTCGAAGACGCCGCTGCCGATCCGAAAGCGGTCCCCGATACAGACCTCGGCATCGGCCAAACCATCGACCGTGAGATTCTCTCCGAACATGCCGTAGTCGAATTTCGGCCGCCCGAGGTGCTTTTCCCAGTAGCGATAGGAGTCGAGCTGATAGACCATGATCGCGCGCTGCTCGCCGCCGTGGCCCTGAAGATCGGCCTGCCCATCTCCGGTCAGGTTCAGCCGCCCCGCGAACACGCGGCCCAAGACCGGATATTTCCAAATCGCGGTGCGAATGGTTTTTCCCTGCCATTCCACCTCACGCGGCAGCCCGACATTGACCGAGACGACGGTAGCCATGCGAATAACCTCCAAACGCCGAGCGTCACTTGGAGCGCGACAGAAAATCGCGGATTGCCGCAGCGATCTCGTCACAGTGTGTCTCGAGGGCGAAGTGGCCGGTGTCGAAGAAGCGCACGTCAGCGTCTGGAATGTCACGCTTGAACGTCTCGGCGCCCTGCGGCAGGAAAAACGGGTCGTTCTTGCCCCAAGCTGCCAGAAACGGCGGCTTATGTTTGCGAAAATAGGCCTGGAATTCGGGATACAGCGCGACGTTATTCTTGTAGTCGCCGAACAGGTCGAGCTGCACTTCGTCAGCACCAGGCCGTGCGAGATAGAAGTTGTCGAGCGAATACCCATCCGGGGAAACCGAGGACGTGTCGGCGACGCCGTGGGTGTATTGCCAGACCGTTGTCTCTGGCGAAAGAAAGGCGCGAAGGGCTGCGCGGTTTGCTTCGGACGGATCCTGCCAGTATTTGCGGATGGGGTTCCAGCCGTCGCTGAGGCCCTCGACATACGCATTGCCATTCTGCGAGATGATAGCGGTGATGCGCTCGGGGTGCCTCACCGCGAGGCGGAAACCCGTCGGGGCGCCGTAGTCGAAGACATAGATGGCGAAGCGGCCAAGTCCGATCACTTCAGTGAAGCGGTCAATAGCCCGCGCGATGTTGTCGAAGGTGTAGCTGAAGGTGTTCCGTTTCGGCATGCCCGATTGGCCAAACCCGGGCAGATCGGGCGCAATCACATGAAATCGGTCGGCGAGCTGCGGAATGAGATCGCGGAACATGTGGCTTGCAGTTGGAAAGCCGTGCAATAGAAGGAGTGCAGGAGCATTCGAGCGACCGGCGTCCCTGTAAAAGATTTCGAGCCCGTCAACGGATACTCGCCGATATGCGATTTTCGTCATTTGTCAGCTCCTCCTTCCGTCGGGGACATGTTTGGCAACGGCGCGGCGGCGTCTTTTGTCACATCTTCATCCCCGGCGCCCCCGGTCGGACCGGAGAGATAGGCACTATTGCCGAAGCGGTGCCCACCAGGACTTGGGCCAGCGCCCCGGTGCGGTCAGCCGATGGTAGACAAATGCAAACGCCACCAACCCGAGCGCACCGACCGCGACGGGCATCAGCACGAATTGCCACGACAGGTGCATGGAGACGAACAACACGGCGTTGATTCCAGCGGGTGGATGCAACGTGCCAGTGAGTTGCATGGCCGCGATGCTCAACGCCACGGCAGGCCCGGCCAACAATGGGTTCGTGCCAAACATCATCCAGATGACTAAACCCGACAGCGCAGACAACAAGTGCCCGCCAATGATGTTCCGCGGCTGCGCCTGACCGCTTTCGGGCGCCGCCATGACGAGCACAATCGAAGTCGTGAATGGCATGGCTTCCAGCGGTAGATGGGCCCAATTAGCGAAGGCAACCATCAGAGATAGGCCGAGGCCGCCGCCGACGGCGGCTCTCATCGCCGGTGCATACGCGCATGGAGCTTCCCGAGATTTGCGCATCCGCTTTCTGTCTCGCACTGCCATTTCGGCCGGGGCAGCGCCACCCGGGCAGGGAGGATCTTTCGCCCTGCTCGGATTCATCGTCGTGACCATCACCCGTGCTTTAATTGGCGCGCGTCAGCCCCACGCCCCATCCAGCCGGCGACGGCCTTCCCGATCTCGTCCGGGGAATCTTCCTGGACGTAATGGCGCCCCGCGACCTTAACCTCGGTCAGCGCTGGCAAGCTGCGGATGAAGGCGAGATCCTTGTCGTTGGCGAGGATCGCACCCGGCTCAACCTTGAAGAACAGCTTGGGCACAGGGCTTGTTGACAGCCAGTCCGCGGAGGCGGCCACAATGCTACTCACATCGGGGGGCTCGCCATCGATGGGGATCTGCCGGGGAAAGGTCAGCGTCGGCCGTCGCCCTTCGCCGGGCTCGGCGAATGGCCGTCGGTACTGCGTCATCTCCTCGGCGGAGAGGGTGCGCAGTATGGCTCCTGGAAGGATCTTCTCGATGAAGAAGTTGTCTCGCAAGACCATCTCCTCGCCGGCCGCAGAACGCAGCGCTTGCAAGGCTGGACGCATATTTATCTTGTCCCAATGGTCCCAGCCCTGCGGCCGCAGGATTGCCTCCATAAACGCGATTCCCTTCACGGCCTCGCGGTGGCGGTTGGCCCAGTCGAAGCCGAGGGCCGAGCCCCAGTCATGGATGACCAAGGTGACCCGCTCGCGTACATCCAGAGCCTCGAGCAGGGCGTCAAGGTAGCGGCGGTGCTCGACGAAGCGATACGAGCCGGGGCCGCTATTTGGCAGCTTATCGGAGTCGCCCATGCCTATCAGGTCGGGGGCGATGCAGCGGCCTAGCGGCTGCAAGTGCGGCAACACGTTGCGCCAGAGGTACGACGATGTGGGATTGCCGTGCAACAGCACGATGGGGTCACCCTCTCCCACCTCCACGTACGCCATCTCGCTGCCGAGGACCCGCCGCCGCTGTTTTTGGTATGGAAATGTCGCAGAGATCATGTTGGTGTCTCCTGTAGTAGCCGGGTCAAAACGTCTTTGAACAGCGAGAGGGCGGCATCCATTCTGATCTCCTCCGGCGCGGCTGCGCTTGGGGATACGGCTTTGACTGCATGTCTGCCGGCCGAGGCCTTAGCGGTGATCAACAATATACGGAGCGATCCTGGCGTCTCCCACTGAGTTCTCGTGAGTTCCTCTGAGCGCGCGTGCCTGGAGTTCGCTCAGTCACCTTAGCTGCGTTCGAGCTACGGCCAGCGATCCCCGGTCGCGGCGTCTGACTGCCGCAACCGCAGAATCATCAATGATTGTTTCGGTTGCGTTCACTGGACTGGCCTGTGGCGGAGAGGAATGTTACCTGTGAGCCTCGATGGCGTCGTCTGTTCGGACTCTCAAGGAGTCGAGTATTGCTCTGGCGGCGCATAGATCTGCCGTCTCGAATCCCTCCACGAATTGATCGTACACCGGCGCGAGAACCTGTCGCGCCTGGTCCGCTCGGTTCTGCATCAGCCGCAGATGCGCGAGGCTGAGAATGCTTCGCAGCTCCCAGAAGAGGGCGCCCTGTTCTCGAGCCATCTCGATGCTCTCGAGGAAGCAGGCTTCGGCCGCCGTGTCGGATTGGACTTGCGCGCCCTGGAGCAACAGTTCGCCCTTGATCCGGAGAAATTCGGGGAGACACCAGCCTTGCCCATCGCGTTTCGATTCCGATAGTGCCTCGTCGTTTGTGGATTGCGCCTCTGCAAGCCGGCCTGCTCCTGCAAAGCCTTCGGCCAGGCATCCGAGCAGCGGCAAGTAATACAATGTGTTCGCGCTGCAACGGAAAGTCTTGAGTGAATGGGATAGACGGTTAGCACCATCGACGAATTCGCCCCGTCTGATAAGCAGCGCCGCCTGCAGGCACGGTCCGTAGCTTGTCCAGATCGTTGCACTTCGCTTGGTCGAAAGCTCGATCAGGGTGGAGACGGAATGGGCTGCGGCGTCAAGATCGCCTCTCATGATCGCGACAAGACTCGCGACTTCGGCGAGGTAAAAGCAGAGCGACATCTCATTCCCTTGGGCATCCTGGAAGGCGATCTGCGCATGCCAGTTCGCCTGATCCGCGAACCCCTGCAAAAAAAGTGTACGAGCCAGGTGGCATCGAGCGGTCAACCGCTGATCAAGATTGATCCACATCGTATGTCGTTCATTGCCCTGCGCAACATAGTGCTCCAGAAAGCGCTCGAGGTGGTGCCTGGCTTCCCGTTGGCGACCCTCGTAATGCATCGTCGCCCCCAACAGACGTTCACCGACTAGGACATCGTCCGAGTTTCCCCCTTTACGTGCAACCTGCGAAAAACGCTCCGCCAGATGGCGCGTGACCCGATGCTCACCGCGATTGAGCCGATAGCTCCACATGGCCCACAGAGCCTTTAGCTCCATATCCGTATCATTCAGGCGCTCAGAAATGTCACACGCTTCAGAAAGCGCGGCCCAAGCGCTGTCCACGGAGCCCGTCGCATAGCTCAACGCAAGACCGAGAGCGAGCACAAGCTGCATTCGAATCCGGAGATCGAGATCCGAGCCAGGCTTGAAGTAGCGTAATGCGCATTCAATCCGTTCGCGGCATTCGGCCATCAGCGACAAGTGCAGCCACACCGGCCCGCAAGTGGCGGTAAGAACCACGCCGATCGCTATATCTCCGTTCCTGGAGAAAGCCCAGTCGAGCGCGGCGCGAATGTTGTGTATCTCACGCGCATGGCGTGCCATGTCCTGCGTTGAAGGCTCCAGGCGTCCTGAAGACGGTGACCCTCCCAGCAGATCTCGAAAGAATTCCGCGTGGCGGCGGGCGGTTTGTTCCGCTTCACCGCTTTCGGCAAGTTTCTCCAGCGCATAGGCCCGTATCGTCTCGAGCAATCGCCAGCGCGCGACAGGCGGGGACCCATCGAATGTGACCAGCGACTTCGCGACGAGGCTTGCAACACCGTCAACGACGCTTGATGGCACGCTTTCGGTGTCGCTCATGACTGCGATTCCCGCCTCCAGCGTGAATCCGGCTGGGAAGATAGCCAGCCGGCGCAGCAGGCGTCGCTCGGCCTCTGGCAGAAGTTCATAACTCCAGTCGAGCGCTGCGCGGAGCGTTTGGTGCCGCGGGAGTGCCGTTCTGTGGCCGCTGGTCAGCAACCCAAAGCGATCATCCAGGCGGGACGCCACCTCATGAACCCCCAGAGTGGCGGCGCGGGCCGCCGCAAACTCGATAGCGAGCGGGATGCCGTCGAGGTGCCGGCAGATGGCGGCAGCGATCGCCAGCTCCTTTTCAGTTGGAGCAAAATCATAATCCAAGGCCCTGGTTCGGGCCATGAAGAGCTGCACAGCACTGTACCCCAGGAGATTCTCCGGGCTCGTTTCCTCCGGCGGCGGCACATGCAGCGGTGGCACACGGTAGATGCACTCGCCTTCGATTCTAAGGGCTTCCCGGCTGGTCGTAACAACAGAGATGGATGGACATTCTCTCACGAGGGCTCCCGTCAGTCGGGCCACCGCGTCGACGACATGTTCGCAATTGTCAAGGACAAGGCACAGCCTCCTCTCCCCGATAGCCCGGGGGACAGTTTCGGAGGAGATTTCCTCGCCGCCCAACTTAAGGCGAAGTGCCTCCGCGACCGCGGAAGGAACTAGGTCTAGGTTCGACACGGAGACCAGCTCCACCCACCAAACATCACCTTCGAAGCTCGAGAGAAGGAGGCGCGCGAGCTCCAGTGCCAGTTTGGACTTACCGATGCCTCCTGGCCCACTCAAAGTGACCACGCGATGGGCGAAGACAAGGTCTTGCACGTGCTGCAGGGCAATGAATCGGCCTATCAGCTCGGACGCTGTCGCTGGCAGATTGCTCGCCACTGGCTGGGCGAGGTTTCGTTCCATCTCACCGTGAGGCGCTCCAGATCCGACCTGCTGCCGGATGGTCCAGTCGCCCACCAGCCGATAGCCTCGACCTGAGACAGTCTTCAGCATTTCGCGGTCCAGGCCGAGCGCCTTGCGAATAGCGGAAATATGAAACTGGAGCGCGTTCTCTTCGACGATCGCGCCCTGCCACACGCGACCGATGAGCTCGCCTTTGCTGACGAGTTCGCCGGCCGACTCGGCCAGAACCTCAAGGATCTCGAAGGCGCGGCTTCCAAGGGGGACCGGTGCTCCTCCCAGCCGCAGCTCGCGGCGGGCAAGATCGATCTCCCAGCTACGGGATGCATATACCGGCCGCTGGTTATTACCGGCCATAGTTACGAACTCAGAATTTCTCAGGTTTTCTCAGGTTAGGTCGGAACCTTGCGAAGGCGCAATGATCAAAGGTGAGACCGCGTGATTCCCGCGCCGCGAAGCCACTTCCTGGCTCGGTCTCGACGCCGGGCTCGGGCGCACCGATATATGGCGTGGAAGGCGTTGATCCACTTCGATAAGAGCCATCGATCGTGTCCTCCGTATCATTAAACGCGCTCCGGACCTTCTCGCCGCTTCTGCTGCGGTCAGGAGTGGGGCCGATGATGGCCTTCGTCAGATGTGAGAAGTCAGTGACAGAGTGTCAACGGATCGCTGGGCTCGGCGCGGGTACAGCGCTACCAAAACACGGTCTGTCACGATGCCGTGAGAGCCCCTTCAATTCGATCGCTGCAATGAGAAAATTCTTCAGGCGAGCGTCTCGGAGATCGCGTGCAGCGTTGTGCATCATGCAGCCCGTCGAATCAGAAGGCAGATGGGCATGCACTATTTCGCTCAAGGCGTGCTGACGATGCGACAGGAGCAGATGACTGCCGTCGCCATAGCACTGATCGCAGCATGCGCTACCGCGTCGAGAGTCACGGGCGGGTGCCAATGATGCTGCGCTGACCTGAACAGACTGATCCCCGTCGCAATCCGCGCCGTCCGCACAACTATTCTTCAATGCATTGTTTCCGAGGTCAGAATGAGAGCGCCATCTATCGTTTGCTTGATGGGCCGCCCGGAGATGGCCCGCTGGGGTCAGCTCGCACTTCGACTCATCGTGGGCTACGGCTTCATGGAGCATGGCTGGGCCAAGCTCGCGCGCGGCCCAGAGTCCTTCATCCACATTCTTCAGGCACTGGGCATGCCGCTGCCGGACTTGCTGGCATGGGCTACCATTCTTGTCGAACTTTTCGGCGGCGCGGCGGTGCTGTTGGGTGCGTTCATTCCGATTGCCAGTATCCCAATGGCGGTTGTCCTGCTGGTTGCCATCGTCACCGTGCATCTTCCGAACGGCTTCAGCTCGATCAAGCTCGAGGCTGTGACCGCCGCCGGTGCGCAATTCGGACAGCCGGGTTATGAGACCGATCTTCTGTATCTGGCCTGCCTGGCCGCCCTTGTTGCGGGTGGCCCTGGAGCATGGGCAATTGACAGATTGTTCGCGAAGAGGCCGAGGGCAAAGCAACATTGACAATTCTGGCGAAAGAAGGGCATGCGGCCGAGTCCTTGATCCGACGGGCAGTCCGCATCCCACTCCGTCCGCCAACGTGCAAATCGCTAAAGTTCCGAGGCGACGAAGTGCAGTTCGTCGGGCAGGCGAACCTCGTCTGCCGATGCCGTGCGGAACGGGCCGGGCAAGAACCGGTCTTCGTCGGGCCAGGTCCAATTCCTGGTCCAGGTCCAGCACTCGTGGCGCTCGTAGATCTCGGCGACGCTCTGGGCAAAGGCCTGGTCGATCGGCAAGCGCAGCGCCGCCGGCTGGCCGGCCGGGCGATAGCGGGATGCGAGCTTCGCCGACCGTGCTCCGTAATAGGTCGGCGTCCATAGGCGAAAGCCGAGCGAGGCGCTGAGGCTGGCGATGGCGCGGTGCACCTGGACATGGTCTTCGTGACCGTATTCGCCCCAAGGATTATGCGTGAAGACGTCCGTGGCTGAGCGCAGTTCGGCCGCGAGGGCGGCACACAGCCTTCCGAAATTCTCTTCGTAGCGCAGGCGCGCCTCTACCGGCGCGTCCAGTGCAATACCGTATCCGGTCGGCATCGGATCGTCCCAATTGGCGCGTTTCAACGATCCGGCTTCCGCGATGCCGAGGCAGGTGAGATGTGCGTACGGCAGCTCGGCCATGGCCGCTTCGCGGCGCGCGCCCAGGCCGGGCACCGCGTCATAATCCTTGAACGCGATGATGATCTTTCCGACCTCGCGCAGGATCGAGCTGAACCACAGGACTTCGTCATCGGGATGAGCGACGACAAGGATTGCCTTGTCAAGCATCGGCGCGATCCGCCATTGCCGGCTCGATCCGCGCCCTCGCACCGATCTGCACGAATCGATACATGGGCGTACGCTCGCATCCAAGAGCGCTCTTGAACGTCTCGTCGCCGATGGTGAAGTCGAAGATCTCTCCGCCGCCGTCGAACCAATGTCCCATGGCGCGGGCGAACATGATCATGCCCGGCGAGAAGCGGCCGTATCTCGGATAGTCGCAGCCGAGGACGAGATAATGGAAGCGCCGCCCCTGCACGAGCCCGAACAGCACCGCCACCAGATCGTCGCCGCACCACAGGCGATAGGTGCGCGCAAGGCGATCGCGCATCGCAACTTCGACATAGAAGTCGAAGGACGCCTCGCCTTGCATCGGATCATCCTGGAATCGCCCACGTCGGAATCGACGCGCTGCCATCATCGTTTGCCGGATCTCATCCGACGGGGCGATGTCGAGCTTCAGGGGCCCCCGCTCCGCCAGGCGCCGTGCCTTGCGCGCAAGACCCGGCCCGGATTTTGGCGGTGATTGCAGGCGCACATGATGGGCGCCGAACCCGAGCGCGGCAGGCCCCGTCGGCAGCAGCGACCGCCACGCGACGAGATTGTCCTGCCGCACCGGCGCGATTTCCAGGCGATCGAACCTGCCGAGAGACTGCAGGAAATCCCGCGCCAGGCGGCCATCGTCCGCCGCCACGGTCGCCGGGTCTATCACGGGCAGCGCATAATCGGTGACGCCGAGGAACGCGTATTCGATCGCGAAGCCGCTGCCGGTCCGTCGCCTGACCAGCGGGACGACCAGCGCCAGCACGCCGCTATCGATGGCGCGCCCGACGATGACGAGCGGTTCGACGTGATGGCTCCGCACCAGGGTTCGATAGAAGGGCGCCAGCCAGTCCGGATGCTGGAACGGAGAGCAGCGCGACCGCCGGAGCAGCGCCCGGTATTCCTCCGACGCAAAGTCGAAGTCGGCGGCTTCGGTCAGGACGATCTCCGGCATCAGGGCCGCCAGATCGATTGGGTCAGGCGCCGCGCGATGGTCTGCTGCGGCCGCAGCAACGGATCCTTCATGCGGATCCTGGCGCCGCCCGGGCTGTCCGTGGCGAGCAGCGCGCGCTCGACGGCATCTTCGCTGAACTTCTGGATGGCGGCGCGGCGGGGATGGATGGCACGGAACAGCGCCTCGTGGTCCGCATGATTCGGGTTTGTGTTGATCTCGTAGATCTGCGGCCTGCCATTCACAAGCGCGAAGTCGGCGCGACCATAGTCGATGTGGGCCAGCGCGAAGGCCTGCCTCAGCGTCTCGGCATAGAGGTTGTTCGAGATGAAGTCCTGCTCGTTCGCCAGGAACATCTCGAATTGCGGATGACCCGCGACCAGGCCGATCTCGCCGGCATCCTTCACCTGCCAGCGGAAGTCGATCACGTTGGTATGCGCGATCGTCTCGCCGCCGATGAAATAGGTCTGCAGACGCTGCCAGACGCCCGGGCAGACCTCCTCGCCGGCATATTCGATGACCAGCTTGCCGACCAGGGAATGGCCGCGCTGGCGCAGATCCGCAAGCCTGGAGTCGAGCGCAGCCTGATCGGGAATCAGCGGGCAATCGCCGGCATCGTGGTCGTATTCGTTGCGGATGAAGACCGGAAAGGAACCGGGCGAGGGAAACGTCTCCGCGCGCCAGGCCGAGAACTGGTTGATGCCCGCCTGCTTCAGCGCGTTCAGCATGTCGAACCGGCGCAGCACCCGCGCCGGATGATTGAGGATGCGCGCGCCGCCCTTCTCGAGCCGGGCCGCGACGCGCGCCGCGAGGTCGAGCTCGTAGGCCGACAGCCGCTCGTGATCGGTGAAGATCCAGGTGCCGGCGGGCAGGCGCTTGCGTTGGAACAGGCGCTCATAATGGTGGACCCGGCAGCGTTCGCGCCCGAGCCTTTCGGCCAGGTGCGTCAGCGTATAAGCGTGGTCGCGGGTGGTGACGAAATGGATCATGCGCTTGCCGGCCCGCTCAACCCCAAGCCAGCCCGCGATAGAGATGGATGAACGCGTCCCGCGCCGCGTGAATCGAAAAGGCACGGACCCGCTCCGCCCCACGCCGCGCGAGCGCCTGGCTGAGATCGCGCCGTGCCAGCAGGTCGAGCACCATCTGCACGAAGGCATCGGTGTCGCGCGGCTCCACCAGCGCGACCGCATTGGGTTCGCCGGCGACATCGGCGATGCCGCCGACACGATAGGCGACCGCGGGCACGCCGAATGCCATCGCCTCCAAGAGGATGCTGCCGAACGCTTCGCGGCGGGAAGGCAGCATGATCAGCTCCGAGATGCTCAAGGCAGCCTTCACGTCGGACCGCGGCACGAACCCGGTCACATGCCAGCAGCCATCGCGCACCGCGCTGCGCAGCTTGTTTTCGAGGTGCTTGCGGCGAGGGCCGTCGCCGCAGATGAGGACGAACACGCCCTCCCTGGAAAGGCGGTCGACGATCACCGGCAGGTCGCGCCAGCCCTTTTCCTCGCTGATCCGGCCAATGTAGGACACGACCTTCGCGCCATCCGGAATGCGATAGCGCGCCTTGAAATCGGCGATCGCCGCCGAACCGATCGGCTGGCCGAACGAAGCCGCATCAATGGCGTCGGGAATGATCCGGACCTGCGCCAGCTTGCGTGGTATGAGGCCGCACACGGTATCGGATTGACGGCGCGTCAAGGCGACGATGCCATCGGCGACGGCGAGGGCGCAGGCCTCGAGCCATTGGGCGGGATGGAACCGGGCCGCCGGCGCCTTGGCCATCTCTCCATCGCTGACCAGCGACACGTTCAGCGAGATCACCAGCGGCTTGCCCAGGAGCTTCACGACGAAGGCCAGGAGCCGGCACCAGATCGAGTGATTGAGGTGGATGTGCACGATCTGGTGGGATCGCAGGTGACGCAGCAGAAAGGGAATGAGGGCGAGGAACCAGGTGAGATTGAGGAGATGCGGCGCCAGCAGCTCCGGCAGGTACAGCCCGACGCACCTGACCTTCGCGGCGCCGAACAGCGAGAATGAACGGTCGGACCCCGGTATGTAGGTGGTGACGATGGTCTGCGACACGCCCGCTTCATCGAGCGCCTTGGCAAGTTGCCAGACCTGGTTCTGCATGCCGCCAACGGGATCGTATGCAACCGGCCAATTGCCCGCACGGAAGAAATGCGGGGCCAGTCGCAGCACAGAGATGGGCTTCGTCACGGTCGCCTACCCTCACCGCCAGTCACCCGATCCTGCCCACATCCGACAAGGAACGGCGATCAGCGCAAAAACTCGTTTCGGATCTTTTCCCCCAGCCCGGAAGGGTCGGTATTATCACCCGATGTTGCTGACCTGTGCAATGGCTGAGGAAGGGTCCACAATCCGAGTCGGGGGGTCAATCGGCCGTTTGACTCGAGTCGCGCCGCCCGAAAAACTGGTCCACCGTCATTCACCACCGACCGCCATCTCATTGTCATGATCGGCACACGGCATATCCGGCATCATGGCCGGTTCTATCTGGCGGCCCTTACCGGAGCGACGGTCTGGCTGGCAGCCATGCTGCTGCACTGGCCGCAGCCGCCGCTGATCGGCGGGGACACGTTTTTCCTGATCTATCTGGTGCTGATGACGCGCTTTACCCTCCGCATCAGGCCGGATGGCCTGCGCCGGCGTGCCAGCGTGGAGGATGAGGGCATCCCCCTGATCGTCTTCCTGGCGCTGGCGGCGATCGTGCTCTCGCTCGCGGCGATCTTTTCGCTGCTGAACCGGGGCGGCGCCCCCGATCCGGCGGAACTATCGCTCGCCGTCGCCAGCGTGCCGCTGGGCTGGCTGGTGCTGCACACCATCGCGGCGTTCCACTATGCCCATTCGTACTATGCCACCTCCGACGAGGGTGATGCGCAAGATGCGGGCAGCCTCGGCTTCCCCGGCACAAAAGAGCCCAGCGCGTGGGATTTCCTCTATTTCTCCTTCGTCATCGGCATGACGGCACAGGTCTCCGACGTGACGGTGCAGACCGCCGGCATGCGGCGCCTGGTGCTGCTGCACGGCATCGTTTCGTTCTTCTACAACACCGTGCTGCTGGCGCTCGCGGTCAATGTCGCGGTCACGCTGGCGCAATGATCGATTCGGCCGGCGACGCGGTCGCATCGAGGAAGAACAGTTCGAGGCAGCCTTTCTCCGCCGGCAGCTCGCGCACGGCGAGGTTCGGATAGAGCTTGCGCCAGCGTTCGACCATGTTCCGTTCGCCGTGGCGCTTGGCGTCATCGATGAAGATATGCCCGGTGCGCGACAGCTTGGGCAGAAGTTCCGGCCCGGCGGGATAGCGGGCGTCGGTATGGACGATAGCGATCGGGCCATCGACCACAAGCAAGTCGATATCGTCGGGAATCGCCCCCGCTTCAAGATCGTACCAACCGATGGCCTTGCCAACGCCATCATAGCGTTTTTGTACCAATGGCACGAAGACAAGCGTCACGAAGCGCTCGAGATCGTGTCGCCGCAACTGATCGCGTACGGCGGCGGCGGAGGGTTCATAATTCTCGATGGAATAGACGTGACCCTCGATGCCAAAGGCGCGCAACGCCTGCGCCATCGCGATGGTCGATGAACCGCTGCCGCATTCGACGATTCGCTTGGGTACATGCTCCCGGATGTGACGCACCACGTGCAACAGAAAGTCGGGCGACACAGACTGGCGGCGTAAATTTGGCAGAACCGCCTTGCCGTCGAGCAGCCGGTAGAGCCCGATCAACGATTCGAGCTGCGGCCATACCGGATGGCGGCGCTCCCTCCGCTGGGCGTCGTGCATCTTGGCTATCCGCCGCCTCATCCGCCGCAACATGACGAGTGCCACCACGAGCAGAGCGAGATTGAGGGCACAGAGGAGGACAATCGCTATCGCCATGATGGATCGGATGCCTTGAACTTGATCCACAGCTCCGCCGCAAAGCCGCGGGGCCGCTCAATAGAGCTGTGTCTTGTACTCTTCTTCTATCGCCGCGTCACAGGCGACGATGTCTTCCTCGCGCGGCGGCGCCTCCGCGGCGGCGGTCTGCTCCAGGATGATGCGCGCCAGGGTCGGCATCACCTTGCGGTCGACGATCGCATCCGCCTGCCACAGCCGCGAACGGCGGAACGCCTTGGCGCAGTGGAAGAACGCCTCCTCCACCGCGACGCGGATGGCGACCTTGGGCTGCTTGCGGTCGACGCTCGCGCGTTCCAGGATCGCGGGGTCGGAGGTGATCGTCGCCTTGCCGTTGATCCGGAGCGTGTCTTCGAATCCCGGGATCATGAAAATCAGCCCGACATTGGGATTGGCGAGGATGTTCTCCATCGTATCCAGCCGGTTGTTGCCGGGCCGGTCCGGGATCGCGATGGAGCGGTCGTCCAGCACCTGCACAAAGCCGGGCTGGTCGCCGCGCGGCGAGACATCCGCGCGGCCGCCATGGCCCGAGGTGGCAATGCACAGGAACGGCGAGCGCGCAATATAGTCGCGCGCATGGCGATCCAGCACCGCCAGGGATTTCTTCGCCGCCAGCCCCTCGGCATGCCCATAGAGCCGCCGCAGGTCTGCCGCGGTCGCGATCTGATGCAGGTCGGCCATCATGATGACATCCCCCGATTGCGAATGGTTCGCAAGGGAATAGACCATGGCCGATCCGTTACCGCAAGATGGGGCATCATGCGAAAGCTCTCTGCATTTTGCAGGCAATCCATGCGCCGGTGCGGTTTGACAGGCCTTCCGCGCCGTGCGAAGTGACCGCGCCGCGCAAGGGGAACCGCTCTTTGAGTCACGCCAGCCAATCATCGGGCCATCAGGCCAGTTTCGAATTCATCGCCCTGATGGCGGTGATGACCTCGATCATCGCCTTTTCGATCGACGCGATGCTGCCCGCTTTGCCGCAGATCGCCGCGGACCTCAGGGTTGCGGACGTGAACGACCGGCAACTGGTCGTCATCGTGCTGTTCATCGGCCTCGCCTTGGCGCAGATCGTCTATGGGCCGCTGTCGGACACGCTGGGGCGCAAGCCCGCCGCCTATATCGGCTTTGCCATCTTCATCGTGGGCAGCGTTCTGTGTGTCTTCGCCTCGTCGTTCGAGATCATGCTGACGGGGCGTTTTCTCCAAGGCGTCGGCGCGGCCGGGCCGCGCATCGTCTCGCTGGCCTTGGTGCGCGACCTTTATTCCGGACGGGCGATGGCACGCATCATGTCGATGGTGATGGGCATCTTCATCATCGTTCCGGTGATCGCGCCCTCGATCGGGCAAGGGCTGTTGCTGCTCGCCGATTGGCGTTTCATCTTCGTCGCACTGCTGCTCCAGGGCATCATCGGCTTGACCTGGTTCGCCTGGCGCCAGCCGGAAACCTTGCGGGAGGATCGCCGCGCCCCCTTTTCGCTGCGTCGCATCTTCTCCGCCTTTCGCGAGGCCTGCAGCAATCCGGTGACCCTCGGCTATACCGTGGCGGCGGGATTGGTGTTCGGCGCGTTCGTCGGGTATCTCGCTTCCACGCAGCAGGTGCTGGGTGAATTGTACGGCCTCGGCGCCCAGTTCCCGATCTATTTCGGGGCCAATGCGCTGGCCTTTGGCGCGGCTTCGATGCTGAATGCGCGGCTGGTCATGAAGCTCGGCATGCGGCGACTGGCGGGCGGCGGCCTCGGCGCGACCAGCGCCTTGTCCCTGCTCTTCTTCATCGTGACGCTGCTGCTGGAGGGGCATCCGCCGCTCTGGTCGCTGATGGGCTATCTGCTCTTGACGTTCTTCTTCGTCGGCGTGCTGTTCGGCAACTTCAATGCCTTGGCGATGGAGCCGATGGGGCACATCGCCGGCGTCGCCGCGGCGGTGGTCGGCTCGCTCGCCACCATCATCTCATCGGTGCTGGGCTGGGCGTTGGGGCAGGCCTATGACGGAACGGTGCGGCCGATGATCGCCGGCTTCGCGGCGCTCACCATCCTGGCCGGCATCGTCATGTTTCTCGCAGAACGCTATCGGCGTCATCCGCCGGCGCCGTCGCCAGCACCTCCACGGTGAGGTGAGCCAGCGGATAGCGCGCCTGCAGCGCCACCTTCAGCGCCGCGGCGTCGGTCGCGCGCCGGGTCACGATGGCGACGATGGCGGCAAAATGCCCGGGCCCGATGCGCCAGACATGGAGATCGGCCACCCGGTCGCCGTCCTTGGATTCGATCTCGGCCCGGATGCGCTCGGCAAGGTCGCCGCCCGCCTCCATGTCGAGCAGGATGCCGCCGGTATCGCGCATCAGTCCGACCGACCAGTGCAGGATGACGGCTGCGCCGACCAGCCCCATCAGCGCATCCAGCCAGACCGCGCCGAACCACAAGCCGGCCACCAGCGCGACGATCGCGAGCACGGAGGTCAAGGCATCCGCCACCACATGCATGAATGCGGCGCGGATATTGTGATCGGCGTGATGCGCATGATGATGTCCGTGGCCGTGGTCGTGATCATGCCCGTGCCTCGACCACAGCATGGCCGCGCTGACGAAATTAACGACGAGGCCCAGGACCGCCACCAGGATCGCCTGGTTGAACGCGATCGGTAGCGGCTGCAGCAGGCGCGTCATCGATTCCCACCCGATCAACAGCGCCGCCACCGCGAGGATGATGCCGCTGCTATACGCTGCGAGGTCGCCGACCTTGCCGGTGCCGAAGGTGAAGCGCGGATTGCGCGCATGCCGGCGCGCAAAACGATAGGCCAGAGCCGCCAGTCCCATGGCGCCGGCATGGGTCGCCATGTGCCAGCCGTCAGCCAGCAGCGCCATCGAGTTGAACCAGGAACCGGCGGCGATCTCCACCACCATGGTGACCGCGGTCAGCCCGACCACCATCCAGGTGCGCCGCTCGTGCTGTTCGTGCTGGCTGCCCAGGAAATTGTGGGTTTCGAACCAGGATTCGTCCGCGTCGCCGCGCATGATCGGAGCCGTTCTCTGCCGTGTGATTCGGTTCTGATGTAGTCAGTGCCGCGGCCGGCGTCGAGCCTGTAGTGAGCGCACGGCGTCGTGCCACTCGGGATGAAATAACATAACGCCAGCGTTAATGGCCAAGTAACGAACCGGCCCCTATTCTCGTGACTGCTGGGGTCGGGGGACCCAATCCAAAGTCGAGAGCCGAATGGCAGCCGCCGAGTATCGCAAACTGATCGTCATCGTCTGGCTGATCACGGCAGCTGCGATGGGCGCTATCCTGGCGCCGAAGGCTTGGTCCGGCGCCAACTGGGACGCCGACGATTTGATGCGCCTGGTCCAGGTGAGGGACCTGCTGGCGGGCCAGGCCTGGACCGACCTCACTCAATATCGAATGAATCCTCCCCACGGGACCTTGATGCATTGGACGCGCCTGCCGGATGTGCCGGTCGCCCTTGTCACGCTTGCCTTGTCGCCGGTGTTGGGGGAGCACGATGCCATCATCACCGCAGCACTGGTGATTCCACCGCTCTATTTCCTGTTGTTCCTTGGCTTCTTCGCGTTTGCAGCACGCTTGCTGCTGGGGCGCGCAGATTCGCCGATTGCGCTGCTGGTGGCGGTCGGCGGCTCTTTCGGCACGAGACAGTTCGTTCCGGGGCGCGTGGATCATCAAGGCCTGCAGCTGGCCCTCATGATGGCCGCCGTCATGCTGCTGGTCTACGGGCTCGCTCGCGAGCGCTGGGGTAAAGCGATCGCATGGGCCGGTGTCCCGTTCGCGCTCTCGATCTGGATCGGAGCTGAAACCTTGCCAGTGATTGCCGCCTGGTTCGCTGCGCTTGGTCTGGCGTGGTGCTATACGGGCGGCAGGCTTGCCAAACATGGCGCAGGCGCCGGCCTGCTCGGCGCCGCGATCGGGTTTCTCATCCTGCTGACCTCGCAGCCCAGGGCCTTGTGGTTCTCGCCGGCGTGCGATGCATTCTCCACAATGCCAATCGCCATGCTGGCACTGATCGGCACTGGTTTCGCCGGCATGGCACTGCTCGACAGCCAGACCCGCTCGCCATGGACGAGGCTGTTGATCGCGGTGGTGTGCGGCGTCGCGGCGGGCGGCGCGTTCGCATTCGCCTTCCCCGCCTGCCTCAGAGGCGGCTACGAGGCGATCGACCCAATCGTCAAGCTTCGCTGGCTCGACCATGTCGTCGAAGCGATGTCCTGGACCCGCGAATTCGGCATCGTTCCATTCCGCGCAATGATGGATATCTGGACCCCCGCACTGGGTCTCGGTTATTGCATTTGGCGCATTTGGCACGCGGAAAGGCGCGGGCGCGTGCTGTGGGGCGTGATCGCCGTGCTCGTTCTGGCGACGGGCGCGCTGGTGTTCTGGCAGGTGCGAGCCGTGAGCTTTGCGCATTCAGTGGCCCTGCTGCCATTGTCCGCCCTTGTTGCAGGCGCCCTCCGCTACATTTGGCGCCGGCCAACGCGCTGGGTGCGATATGCGGCAGCTCCGCTGCTGTTCTACGTTTGCTCGCTCTTGTTCTGGCCAAGCATCCAGGGCGCGTATGCCGTCATCGCTACCAAGCTTCCCGGCGCACTGGCGCCGAAGAAAATTATCACCATGTCGTGCTCGCGATCTGCCACCTTCGTTCCTCTTCAGGACAGCCCGCCGAGCCTTGTGCTCAGCTACCTAGACCTGGGGGCGATGATCCTGTTCCGCACACCACATAGTATCGTTGCCTCGCACTATCATCGCAACAATGAGGGCTTGCGCACAACGATCGACCTGTTCAGTTCCAGCGACGATGCCTGGATCAAAGCGCAGATGAAGGAGCGCGGCATCGCGTGGGTCGTCACCTGTCCGGGACCGGAACAGACTACTGTATTCAAGACAGAGCATCACGATGGCTTGGCGGAGCGACTGGCTGCGGGACAGGTGCCCGGCTATCTCGAACAGATCGCCGATCCTGCGGTGTCCGGCATGAAGTTCTATCGTGTACGAACCGCCGAGTAGTCCCACGTCCGCAGCGGAATCTGCAAATAAGCGAGACGCTTCATCTCGCGGCGCGACGTCGTCACGGTCTCGAGGATGATGCCGCAGGTCAGCGCCAGGAACGCCAGGATCATGATGCCGGTGGCCAGCACCGCCGTTGGAACACGTGGGACGAGCCCGGTCTGCGCAAACTCGATGACGACGGGAGCGGCCAGCCCGACCGACAGAAGCGCGAGTGCCAGGAAGGTGGCGCCGAAGAAATCCGCGGGACGTTCCTCCTTGGTCAGATGCGAGACGAGCTTCAGGATGCGCCAGCCGTCTCGCAGCGTGGAGAGCTTGCTTGCCGAGCCTGCCGGCCGGGCACCGTAGGGCGTCTCGATCTCCGCAATCTTCATCCGCAACTCGAGCGCATGGACCGATAGCTCGGTCTCGATCTCAAAGCCCACAGACATCGCCGGAAAGGACTTCACGAAGCGCCGCGAGAAGACGCGATAGCCCGAGAGCATGTCGCGGATGTTGCGGCCAAAGACTAGGCTGACCAGGCCGGTCAGCATCCGGTTGCCAAATCGATGGCCAGGGCGATAAGCGGCATTCGCCTGCTCGACCCGCGCGCCGACAACCATGTCGAGCTGCTGCTCCACCAGCACATCGACCAGGCGTGGAGCGCTGCCCGCATCATACGTACCATCGCCATCGACCATCACGTAGATGTCGGCTTCCACGTCGCTGAACATGCGGCGCATGACATTCCCCTTGCCCTGCAAGGGTTCGTGGCGGACGATCGCGCCGGCCGCAGCAGCGACGGACGCGGTGCCGTCACTGGAATTATTGTCGTAGACATAGATGTGCGCGTGCGGTAGTGCCGCGCGGAAGTCACGGACGACTTGCGGGATCGCTACCGCCTCGTTGTAACAGGGAATCAGCACCGCCACCTGCGGTCCGCCGGCCTCACCGCCGTCCATCGACGCTCCTGTCCTTCGGCATGGCGCGGCACATGCGCTGCCACCTGCTCACGGAGGCAGTCTTGCGCCGGATGGCTAATTTTTCCTGAATCCTCGCGATTCGGAGCAAAAAGCTAGGGATTCCAAGGTGCCCGGGGTAGCATTATTCTGGTTGCTGAAACGGTGTGCTGCGGCACGCGGGGGGTTGCAATGAGCTTCTTCAGCGCTCGGTTGATGGCCTGGCTGCGCTCCGTGGCCGGCCTATTGGGCTTTGTCCTCCTGCTCGGCTCGGCCGCCCCCGCCATGGCTCAGCAGGACCAGGCGCAGCAGGGCGCGGCGGGGCCGCCGCCGCATCAGGTCGAGCAGCTGCTGAACCTGCTGCGCGATCCCGCGGTCCAGCAATGGCTGGAACGCCAGCCCACCGTCGGCGAAGGGGCCCAAGCGGCGGCGGAACCCGCCGCCCCGCCCGGCCAATCCGCGACCGGTTACTTCGCGCAGCGGCTGGAATATCTGCGCAACAACCTGCAACTGCTGGCCGCCGCCCGGCACAAGCTTCCGGCCGAGCTGGAGCGAGCCCGGATCATCCTGTCGCTCGAGTTCGAGGAACATGGCCTCTTTTCCCTGCTGGTGCTGATCGCGATCTTCGTGGGCGTCGGGTCCATCTGCGTCTGGGGCTATTGGCGGCTGACCACCGGCTTCCGCAACTGGATCATCGCGAGCGAGATCACCAGCGTCGGCGACCGGCTGCGCGCGATGATGGCGCGGCTGGCTTTCGCGACCGGCTGGGCGCTGTCCTTCGCAGTCGGCAGCGTCGGCGCGTTCCTCTGCTTCTCATGGCCACCGCTGCTGCGCGAGATCGTGCTCGGCTACCTTGTGGCGTTCCTGTGTGTGTGGTTGGCACGCATCGTCTGCGGCTTCCTGCTGGCGCCGGGCGGCGGCCGCGCGGCGCGGTTCCGTATCGTCCCGATGTCCGATCCGGCGGCGAAGTTCTGGCAGCGGCGCATCATTATCGCCGTCGCCGTGCTCGCCTTTGCCTGGGTCACGCTCGGCCTGTTGCGGACGCTGGGCGTTTCGCCCGCCGGCCTCAAGATGCTGAGCTATATCGCCGGTGTGTTCCTGCTCGGCCTTGCACTGGAAACGATCTGGCGCAGACCGGCCGGCGAGCTCGCAGCCGGCGCAGGGCCACGGCGGCTCAGCCGGCGCACACGGTCAGTTCTTGCCACCATCCTCTTGATCGTCATGTGGGTGCTGTGGGCCTTGCACCTGATGCCCGGTTTCTGGCTGCTGCTGATCGCGAGCACCTTGCGATTTCTGCTGACGGTCAGCCGGGTGTCAGTGGCGCACTTGCTGCGCCCGGTCGAGGGCGCGTCGCATGATAGTACGCCGGTCCTGGCAGCGGTCGCCCTGGAGCGCGGCTTGCGCGCCGCCCTCATCATCCTCGCAGCCCTGTTACTGGCCTATGTGTGGGGGATCGACCTGATCCAGCTGACCGCGCGCGACACTGTCGCGACGCGCCTGATCCGCGGGGGTCTCAGCGCAATCGTCATCGTTCTGATCGCCGACTTCCTGTGGCGTCTGGCACGTGCGCTGATCGATCGCAAGCTCACCAGCGCCGCGCCGGCCGACAACCTCGAAGCCGAGGAGGCCCGCCGTCGCGCCCGCCTGCGCACGTTGCTGCCGATCCTGCGCAACGTGCTCATGGTGGTGGTTATGACGGTGGCTGCGATGATGGTCCTGTCTGCGCTCGGGGTCGAGATCGGCCCCTTGATCGCCGGCGCCGGCGTGGTCGGTGTCGCGGTCGGCTTCGGCGCCCAGACCGTCGTCAAGGACGTGATCAGCGGCGTATTCTACCTGCTGGATGACGCCTTCCGGATCGGCGAGTACATCCAAAGCGGCAGCTACAAGGGCACCGTCGAATCCTTCTCGCTGCGCTCGGTCAAGCTGCGCCACCATCGCGGGCCGCTCTATACCGTGCCGTTCGGCGAGTTGGGCGCGGTGCAGAACATGAGCCGCGACTGGGTGATCGACAAGATGCAGATCGGCATCACCTATGACAGCAATCTCGACACCGCCAAGAAGCTGATCAAGCAGATCGGCAAGGATCTGGCCGCCGACCCTGAGTTCGGCCCGAAGATCCTGGAGCCATTGAAGATGCAGGGCGTGGAGCAGTTCGGCGACTACGCCATCCAGATCCGCATGAAAATGATGACCAAGCCCGGCGAGCAATTCCCGATCCGCCGCAAGGCCCTTGCGATGATCAAGAAGGCGTTCGACGCCAACGGCATCAATTTCGCTTTCCCGACCGTGCAGGTGGCACAAGGCGAGGACACCGCCGCCGCCGCACGCCAGGCCCTGGAGATCGCGAAGGCGAAAATGGCGGCGGAAGGGGCCTAAGCCGCTATCGGCCGAGGCCGCGCGCGATCTCCCGGATCACCTCCCAGGCGAAGGCGACGTCCGCCTCGGTCGTGTAGGTCTGGCCAACCACGAAGCGGATCACGAACTGGTCGCGCAAGCGCGTCTGCGTGAGATAAATGCGGCCATCATCGTTTATCGCCTGGATCAACCGCGCATTGAGCGCATCGAGGTCGGCGATTCCGGCAGGGCGATAGCGGAAGCTCAACAAGGATAGGATCGGCGGCGTCACCAGCTCGAAATCGGGCGCGGCCTTGATGCGCTCGGCCAAGCCTTGGGCCCAGCGCACATGATCGCGGATAAGGCCGCGCAACCGCTCCACGCCGTACGCACGGATCACGAACCACAGCTTCAGCGCGCGGAAGCGGCGGCCGAGCTGCACCGACCATTCGCTGTAATTGATGATGCCGTCGCGGCCTTGCGTCTTGAGGTATTCCGGCCGGATGCCGAGCGTCTTCACGAGCGCAGCAGGGTCGCGCACGAAGCAGGTGGTGCAGTCAAAATTGGTCAGCAGCCATTTGTGGGGATTGAACACCACGCTGTCCGCCAGTTCCACGCCATCCCATAGAGTGCGGAATTCCGGGCAGATCATGGCGCTGCCGGCCCACGCGGCATCGACATGGACATAGAGATTGAGGCGGCGTCCGAGTTCACAGATCGCCCGGACATTATCGCAGGCGCCGACCGAGGTAGCACCGACAGAGGCGACGATGGCAGCCGGCAGATGTCCGGCCGCGCGGTCCGCAACGATGGCGCGTTCCAGCGCCGCGATATCCATGCCATAGCGCTCGCCAACCGACGGCAGCTTGACTAGATTCTCCTGGCCGATGCCGGCGATCCAGCACGCCTTGTCGATGGAGGAATGCGCCTGCTCGGAGCAATAAATCCGGACGGCGGCCTGGCCGCTGAGGCCCTTGGCATTGCCGCGCCACTCGAGTGCCTTTTCCCGCGCGGTCAGCAGCGCCGACAGCGTGGCATTGGACGCGGTATCCTGGATGACGCCGTGGAATCCGTCCGGCAGGCCGATCATCTGGCGCAGCCAGTCCATCACGCGCATCTCGAGCTCTGTCCCCGCCGGCGCAGTCTGCCAGAGCATGCATTGCACGCCGAGACTCGCGGTCAGGTATTCGGCGAGGACCGAGGGCGGGCTGGAATTGCAGGGGAAATAGGCGAAGTGGCGCGGATGCTGCCAGTGGGTGAGGCCAGGCACGATGATCTTTTCGAAATCGGCGAAGATCGCGGCGAAATCCTCACCTTCCTCTGGCGGCAGGGCGGGCAGAGCATTGAACGTCGCGCCCGGCGCTTGGGGCGAACGCACGGGGCGCTCGCGCACAGTCGTGAGATAGCCCACGGCCCAATCGGCGATCCTGGCTCCCCAGCTTCGGATTTCCTCGATCTGCATCGAATCAGCCTTGATAGCTGGCAACGTAATCGGTCTCGTCGATCTCGATGATGGTTGCGGTCTTGCGCCTGGCGGCCTTGCGCAACAGGCCGGGCAGGTCGGAGGGCTTCTTCAGCTTCACCGCCTCGCAGCCGAACCCCTTGGCCAGCATCTGGAAATCCGGCGTGAAAATGTCGACGCCGATCGGATGGATCTGGCGCGAGACCATGTAGGTCTTGATCTCGCCATAGCCGTTGTTGTTCCACAAGAGGACGATCACCGGCGCCTCGATCTCGCGCGCGGAGGCCAGCTCCTGGATGGTGAATTGCAGGCCGCCATCGCCGATCAGGGCGACGACCGGCCGGTCCGCCGCCGCCAATTGCGCGCCGATCGCGGCCGGCAGCGCGTAGCCGAGCGTGCCATAGCCGGTCGCCGAGCAGAACCAGGAGCGCGGCGCAGCCGACGGGTAATAGACGCATCCCGCATAGACCGGCTGAGCCGAATCGCCGACCAGGACCGCGCCCGGCAAGGTGTCGCGCACCGTTTCCATCAGATGCAGGCAGGCGCGATAGGTGCGGCTGAGGTCGCCGAGAACCGCATCGCGGGTCGCGCCCGCGCGCGCAGCGCCGCCGCGCGTCGCCGAACTCAGCAGCGGCACCAGCGCCGCCGCCGCTTCCGAGGCATCGGCGATGATCGGCAAGTCGGGCTGGTGCGAGCGCATGATCTGCTGCGCGTCGATATCGATGCGGATGCACTTGCCGTTGAATTTCGCGCCGCCCTGCTCGAACCAGTCATAGTCGGTCGAGCCGAACTCGGTGCCGATGGCAAGGATGACGTCGGCGCCCTCGATCAGCTTCATGGTCGGCGGCATCGACGGGCTGCAGGGCACGGCCAGCGGGTGGCCGGGCGGCAACAGGCCGCGGCCATTGACCGACATCACCGTCGGCGCGTCGAGCTTTTCGGCGAGCGAGCGCACAAACGGCCCGGCATCCTGCGCGCCGCCGCCCAGCAGCAGCACAGGCGCCTTCGCGCTGTTCAGCCAGTTCGCGGCCTCCTGCAACGCGGTCGGCGAGGCAGCCGGCGGCGACGGCGGGACGATGGCGCGGATCGGCGGCAGCTTGTCGGCGGGGGCGGTGATGATGTCGAGCGGCAGCTCGATGTGGACCGGGCGCGGCCGGGCACCGGCGAAGCTCGCGAAGGCGCGCGCGACGACCTTGGGCAGTTCGGCAGGAGTCGTGACGGTATGGCTGAAAGCGGAGACCTGCTTCACCAATTGCCGCTGGTCCTGCAGTTCATGCAGCCAGCCTTCGCCCGAACCGATCTGGCCGAGGGCGTTGACCGCGGAGATCACCAGCATGGGGATGGAATCGGCGTAGGCCTGGGCCATCGCGGTTGCGATGTTGGTCATGCCCGGACCGGTGATGATGAAGCACACGCCCGGCCGGCCACTGACCCGCGCATAGCCGTCGGCCATGAAGCCTGCGCCCTGCTCGTGTCGCGGCGTCACATGCCGCAGCTTGGTGTTCGGCAGGCCGCGATACAGTTCCACCGTATGAACGCCCGGGATACCGAAAATGACCTCGACGCCATAGGCCTCCAGCAGTTCGGCCAGATACATGCCGACGGTTCTCATGAAAAACCCCGTTTCCCGATCTGATGGACCTAGGAATAACGGATAAGATGCGCTTTGGCGACTGGATCGGAAATGCGCCGGTGATCGATGATTCGTCAGCGAAACTGCAGAAAGCAGGGCGAAACCGGGTGGTCGTCAGCCATGCCGTGGGTGCCGCGGATGACGGCCCTACCCGCCGGACTGGCCTCCTGGATCGACCGCACCCATCCGCCGCAATCCCGCAGCGAGCATTGATGCGCTAGCGCACGATGACGCGCCCGGTCATGTGGCGGTGGAATTTGCACAAATAAGTGAATTCGCCGGCCGCCGGAAACGCGATTTCCTTGCGCTCTTCCTTGCGCAAGGTGCCGGTATCGAAATCTTCGCCGGTGGCGGTGTGCGGCACCAGATCGAGATTGACGAAGGTCACCGTGCCGCCCATCGGGATCTCGATCTCCGCCGGCGCGAATTTGAGCTGTTGCATCTCGACGGTCGCGCCCTCAGCCCGCGCTGGACGGACGAACGCGGCGAGGGACAACGCCCCCAGAATCCGGCGCCGGCTCCACCATCCGGAACCGGCGCCGCGTGTCGTGACTTGTGTCACGATCCGACTTCCTTGACGATCTCGGCGGCGTGCAGCTCGTGCGCCTTGAAGGTGTCGAGCGCGGAGCCGAGCAGGGTCTTCAGCTCGGCATTCTCGACATTGGGGATGAAGGCATCGCCGACCACGTGATTGACGGTCTGGTGATAGGACAGCTCGTTGGCGGCGTAGCTCTTGTCGAACTCATGGCCGCTGAGCTTCACCATCTTGGCCCAAGTGTCGTGGGCGCCCTTCAGCAGCGCCTGGCTGAATGCGTTGTCCTGCGGCTCAGCCTTCAGCTTGTGCAGCAAGGCGAGGGCAGCCTGGTTGACCGCTTCGTGGTCGCGGATCATCAGCTCAGCGAATTCGCGCACCTTCGGGTCGTCGGACAAAGCGAGTGCGAGGTGCGCGTTGCGAATGTCGATATCGCCGGCCACATAGGCGGCATGGGCGATCTCCAGATCGTTCAGCTTGGCGGGATCCTGGGCGGTCGCCGAACCGGCAAAACCCGCCGCCAGGGTTGCGGCCAGCGCGAGGCCAGCCAAAAGGTTCCGTGACATGAAGGACGCTCCTCCCCGTTCGTGTTGCGATACTGGTTGGATGCGACCACCTTGCGCCGCGTTCCTCATAGAGCGCAGAATCCCGGCGGGAACGTTTAGGCGCCGCCTGCATCTAATGCAGGACGGCAGCCAGAGAGGGCCCATGGCGAATCCCAGGATTGAGGCAACCCAGAACGAAGCCGGCGAAGCGGCGCTGATCGCCCGGGCCCTGGCGCGGGATGCGGTAGCGCTGGCGGAGATCATGCGGCGCAACAACCGACGGCTCTATCGGGCGGCCTGGGGCATCCTGCGCGACGAGCAGGAAGCCGAAGACGCCGTGCAGGATTGCTATCTCAAGGCCTTCGCCGCCTTGCCCGGGTTCCGCGGTGAGGCGGCCCTCTCCACCTGGCTGACCCGCATCGCCATCAACGAGGCGCTGATGCGCCGGCGCAAGCGGCGGGCCCAGGCAGCGTCGGTCGGCAATGTCATTCCCCTGCGGCCCGATGAGACGCCCGCGATCGAGGCCGTTGAGGATCCCGCCCTGTCGCCCGAATCCGCCGCCATACGCGCGCAATTGCGGCCCTATCTGGAGGATGCGATCGGCGGCCTGCCGGAGGATCAGCGTGCCGTGTTCGTGCTGCGCGCCCTGGAGGAATTGAGCGTCGAGGAAACCGCGCAGATCCTGGACCTCAAGCCGGAGACCGTGCGTACCCGCTTCCTGCGCGCGCGCCGCAAGCTGCAGGAGCGGCTGCAGCGCGAACTGAAGCTGACCTTCGGAGAGATGCTGCCCTTTGCCGGTGCGCGCTGCGACCGGTTGATCCAGCGGGTGCTGAAGCTGCTGGACCTTCCTATTTCTTAGGGTCGAACTTCAGCGCCGCGCCGTTGATGCAATAGCGCTGGCCAGTCGGGGCCGGACCATCGTCGAACACGTGGCCCTGATGGGCGCCGCATGTGGCGCAATGCACTTCGGTCCGGACCATGAAAAGCGAGCGGTCGGTATCGGTCGCGGTGGCGCCTTCGATGGGCGCCCAGAAGCTGGGCCAGCCGGTGCCGCTTTCGAACTTTGTCCCCATCTCATAGGCCGGCGTTCCGCAAGCGGCGCACACGAACGTTCCAGGCCGCTTCTCATGCAGCAGCGGGCTGGCGCCCGGCCGTTCCGTTGCATGCTCGAACATGACCGAGAACTGCTCCGGGCTGAGCTGCAGGCGCCAGTCCTCGTCGCTCTTGATCACATCGTAGCCTTCGGTGGGCGCGGTGTGGTTCTTGCCGAACAGTTTCATGTGTCACCTTGCGGATCGGATTGCCTTCCAATCAAATGGTGTGGCGGATCAATTCTACCAAGTCCGGGGGAGGAAAGCATGATCCTCAAGGATCGCGTCGCCATCGTCACCGCCGCGGGCTCCGGGATCGGACGCGGCGGGGCGGAGATCATGGGCCGGGAGGGTGCCGTCGTGATCGCCACAGACCTCGTCGCCGAGCGCGCGGAGGAGACTGCGCGGCGCATCCGCGATGCGGGCGGACGGGCCGAAGCGCGCCAGCTCGACGTCACCAAGGATGCCGACATCCAGCGCCTGATCGATCATGCGGCCCTTTCCTACGGCCGGATCGACATCCTGCACAATCACGCCGGCATCCAGGTCGAAGGCACCTTGGAGCAGGTGCCGGTCAGCGGCCTCGACAACAGCTACGCCATCAATGTGCGCGCCCATTTCGTCGCCGCCAAGGCCGTGCTGCCGCACATGAAGCGCCAGGGCAAGGGCGTCATCATCAACACATCATCCAATTCCGGAGTGTTCTTCGACAAGGGCATGCTGGCCTATATCACCAGCAAGACCGCGGTGATCGCCATGACCAAGCAGATGGCGCTCGACTACGGGCCCTTCAACATCCGGGCCAATGCGCTCTGCCCCGGCTGGGTCGATACGCCCTTCAACGATCCCTATATCCGCCAGATGGGCGGGCGCGGCGCGATCGACGCGTACGTAAAGGACAAGATCCCGCTGGGCCGCTGGGCCAGCGTGGAGGAGATCGCGGAATCGATCCTCTATCTCGCCTCCGACCGCTCCAGCTACATGACCGGCCATGCGCTGGTGATCGATGGCGGCGAGTGTATCGCCTGAGACTCGCGCATGGTCATGCCTTCCACCCTTCCGGCCTATGGCAGCCGTTCGGGCCGTTCTCCCAGATCGCGATCCAGGGCGATGGCCGTTACCGACAAGGATGCCTTCGTCGCGGCCAGCGAGCTAAGGCGCGAATTCTTCGTCCTGCCCTATCCCGTCACCACGACGGCAGAGGTGATGCGGCTTTGTGACCGCGCCCTGCTGGTGGAGATGTCGGCCATCGCCGAGATTCCTTTGGGTCGGTTCAGGCGATTCTAATCCGCAACCTACTTGGCGGCGTAGGGGCCCATCGAGGGATGGAGCGTATCCATGCACCAGCTCTTATTGACGATGTAGCCGTCACCCGAGCAATTGTTGTCGATCCACTTGAATTCCGACAGCGACGTACCTTCTTTCGAGACCGTGCAGCCGGCCAGCAGGCTTGCGCCGAGGATAATCGCGATGGCGGTGAGACGCGTCATGTTGCTCTCCCAGATTAATTGCGCTTAGGGGGCGAGGCACCAACGCCCCAGGTCGGATCAGGTTCCCCCCGGGCGCCTGCATAGCCGTTGATCGATCCAGTCGATTGAACTGATGAAAACAATGCATTGGATCGATTGGCGGGTCCGGCATCAAATCCTCCCATAGCGACTTTTGCAGTGGAGGAGAACCCCGATGGCCCAGGATCCCAAGACCCAGCGCCCGACCTTGACCAGTGCCGCCGGCATTCCGGTCGGCGACAACCAGAACAGCCTGAGCGCCGGGCCGCGCGGGCCGTTGCTGGTCCAGGATTGGCAGCTGTTCGAGAAGCATGCCCATTTCAACCGCGAGCGCATTCCCGAGCGCGTGGTCCATGCCAAGGGCTCGGCCGCCTATGGCACGCTCACCATCACGAAGGACGTCACGCGCCATACCAAGGCGAAGCTGTTCGCCGAGGTCGGCAAGAAGACCGATGTGCTGTTGCGCTTCTCCACCGTCGCCGGCGAAAAGGGCGCGGCGGATGCGGAGCGCGACGTGCGCGGCTTTGCCCTGAAGTTCTATACCGAGGAAGGCAACTGGGACCTGGTCGGCAACAATACGCCGGTCTTTTTCGTGCGCGATCCCTACAAGTTCCCCGATTTCATCCATACCCAGAAGCGCGACCCGCGCACCAACATGCGCAGCGCGACCGCGATGTGGGATTTCTGGTCGCTGTCACCGGAAAGCCTGCACCAGGTGACGATCCTGTTCTCCGACCGTGGCCTGCCGAAGAACTACCGGCAGATGCACGGCTTCGGCTCTCACACCTACAGCTTCATCAACGCGAAGAACGAGCGGGTGTGGGTCAAGTTTCATTTCAAGAGCCTGCAGGGCATCGCCAACATCACGGACCCAGAATCGGCGGCGGCGGTGATTGGTGCCGACCGCGAAAGCCATCAGCGCGACCTCTATGAATCGATCGAGCGGGGCGAGTTCCCGAAATGGCGCATGATGGTCCAGCTGATGAGCGAGGACCAGGCGAAGCGCACGTCGTTCGATCCGTTCGACCTCACCAAGGTGTGGCCGCACAGGGAGTTCCCGCTATGCGAAGTCGGCATCCTGGAGCTGAACCGCAATCCGGAGAATTATTTCGCGGAAGTGGAGCAGGCCAGCTTCTCCCCCGCCAACGTGGTGCCGGGCATCAGCCACAGCCCGGACAAGATGCTCCAGTTCCGCGTCTTCTCCTATGCCGACGCTCATCGTCACCGGCTTGGTGTCAATTACGAGGCCCTGCCGGTCAACCAGCCGCGCTGCCCGGTCCACAATTACCACCGCGACGGGGCGATGCGATTCGACGGCAATGACGGCGGCAAGGTCAATTACGAGCCCAACAGCTTCGGTGGGCCGGTCGAGGATCATCGGTTCAAGGAGCCGCCGCTGCCGCTCGAAGGCCCGGCCGACCGCTACGACCACCGCGCCGGCAATGACGATTATGCCCAGGCCGGCAACCTCTTCCGCCTCATGACACCGGAGGCGCAGGGCCGCCTGATGGACGCCATCGCCGGGGCCATGAAGGGGGTGCCGGAATTCATCCAGCGCCGCCAGATCGGCCACTTCACCAAGGCGGACCTGGCCTATGGCGCAGGCGTTGCCGCCCGGCTTGGCCCGAAGGACCGCAGTTCCGCGGCGGCGGAGTAATCCCCTCCCCTCCACCGCCGCGCGGAAGGGGCAAAAATATGCGGCGGCCTGCATCTCTCCAGCAGGCCGCCGCGTATCCCCCTTCGGGGACCGCCACCAGTCCTCCTAGCTGCGCGTTCCCTGGGGAAATTTGTGAGGGCTAGTCCCCAGGGCGCCCGATTGCGGGCGACATCCGGGCCCGACCCCAACCCCGGCCCGACCGGCGTGCCAGCGGGCGCGGCGACTCACCCCGCCGCGCCTTTCTCTTGTCCCCGGATCGGCGGTAGTGTCGGGGCCGGCACGACAGGAGCAAAGCATGGCCGACTCCGAGAAACCGCGCGGCCCGATCCCCATCGACAGCATCCCCTGGTCCGACGCGGGTCAGGGCGAGCGGTTCGCGATGCGTTGTCGCGTGCTCTCCGACACTCGCAAGGACGGCCGCAAGATCGGCATCGCCTATGAGGAACTGCCGCCCGGCAAGCAGTCCGTGCCATTCCACTATCACCTGCTTGAGGAAGAACACCTGATCGCCCTCGAAGGCGAAGCGACCCTGCGCCTCGGGGAGGAGCAGCATCGCATCAAGGCCGGCGACTATGTCGGGTTCCCCGCCGGCCAGCGGGCCGGCCATTGCCTGGTGAATGAAGGTACCGCGCCGTTCCGCTACATCGTGATCGGCGACCACGAGCCGAGCGACGTGTGCGTCTATCCCGATTCCAACAAGGTTCTGGTCCGCAAGCTCGACCGCGCGATCTTCCGCGATGGCCAGCGGCTGGACTACTGGGACGGCGAACGCGCCGACGAGCCGATCAAACGACCATGAAAGCGGCCTTCCGGAGCGACACGGTGACACGCCGCGCTATTCTTCGATGGCTTTGAACCAGAAGAACCCGCCGATCGCGGCTGCGATCGACGCCGCGGTCACGTCGGCCAGGACGACGAAATCCGGCGGGAGGCCAAGGCAAAAGGTGACAAGCGGCGCGCCTATGACGGCGCTGCGCCAAGTCACGCCCCAGAGTCGTTCCATCCCCGCGTACGAACCATTGCACCCCAGGGCGATGAACATCCAGACACCGGCATCCAGGAAGACAAAGAGCCATGAAATCGCGATGGCAATGATGCCGTACCCAGCCCGCTCGGCCAGCACAGCATTTGGATCCTGGACGCCATGCACCAGGATGGAATCCGGCGGTGCTTGGCCCGCTGTCCCGGACACGATCGATACAAGCGAGCTTCCATTCTCTCCGACGGCAGCGATCAGCGTGTACTCCTGGCTCGTCAGAGGTGTGATTTCGTAGGACATGCGCTGATCTGCGTCAGACTGATTGATCGCAAATTTCTCGCCAGGGCACTTTGCCGCCCAACCGGCTGGCGGCCGATACTCGGAACAGGGCGATGCGCGGCGCCAGTCGAATCCTGCGCGTCGGATCAGCTCCGTCGTGAGGTGCCATCCGGCGATGGACGTCGAATCGGAAATCCAGCGGTCCAGCTGCGAGTCCTTCCAGCCGCCGCGCTTGCCGTAATGATATGTCTCGAAGCGCCGCAGGACCATCAGCGTCGGTGCGAACGACGGTACATCGGCCGGCAAGCGAGCCGCCGTACCGGCGACACGGCCGGTTACCGCGATGATGTCTCCCGGACTCGGATCGCCGGTTCTGGGATTGGTTTGCGAAAGGCGGGCTGCCACGTGGCGCGTGCCCGCGACGTAATACACGCTCGCCGCCAACGCGAACGGTGGCGCCAGCGTCGCTAGTACGACCAAAGCGATTGCGCTGATCCGTGTTCGTCCTGAAAGATTGTCAAACATCGGTATCGACGATCATGTCGGGATGACGCCAAAAAACTGGCACTCTCATGAATCTGCGCTAAGCTTCCCGGCAATTGGTGAGGATAGGATTAACGTGAAAGCCGCCTTCTACGACCGCAACGGACCCGCCGACGAGGTGCTGCATGTTGCAGAGCTGCCGATGCCGGCGCCCGCTGCCGGCGAGGTGCTGGTGCGGGTGAAGGTGTCCGGCGTCAATCCGTCGGACGTGAAATCGCGCGCCGGCCTGCGCGCCAAGATGAGCTACCAGCGCGTGGTGCCGCACAGCGATGGAGCCGGCGTGATCGAGGCGATCGGCGCCGGTGTGGATCCTGCGCGCGTCGGCGAACGGGTATGGCTGTGGAATGGCCAGTGGCAGCGCCCGTTCGGCACGGCGGCGGAATACATCGCCCTCCCCGCCTTCCAGGCGCCGCATCTACCGGATGGCGTGCCGTATGAAGCCGGCGCATGCCTCGGCATTCCGGCGATGACGGCCCATCGCTGCGTGTTCGCCGACGGGCCGGTGGCAGGCCAGACCATCCTGGTGACGGGCGGCGCGGGCGCGGTCGGGCACTATGCCATCCAGCTCGCGCGCTGGGGCGGCGCGAAGGTGATCGCGACCGTGAGCGGCGCGGACAAGGCAGCACATGCCGAGGCCGCAGGCGCCGATCGCATCGTGAACTACAGGCAAGAGGACGTCGCGCAGGCGGTGAAGGACTTCACCAAGGGCCAGGGCGTCGACCGCGTGGTCGAGGTCGAGTTCGGCGGCAACCTGCAAACCACGCTCGCCTGCCTCAAGACCAATGGCGTGATCGTGACCTATGCCTCGTCGGCGGTGATGGAGCCCAAGCTGCCCTTCTATGCCATGATGTTCCAGGGCGTGACGCTGCGCATGGTGCTGGTCTATGTCCTGCCCGAGTCCGCACGCCGGCAATCGATCCAGGACATCAACCAGGCGCTGGTGCAAGGCGCGCTGGTGCATGGCATTGCGGAGACCTATCCGCTGGAGAAGATTGCCGAAGCGCACAAGGCGGTGGAGAGCGGCGCGGCGATCGGCAATGTCGTTGTGACGATTTCGTAGAGATTATCACGCCGCCAAGCTCGTCGTGCCGTAGCGCAGGACCTGCACGCGCTCCAGCGTCACCAGGCCGGCGCCCATGATGGGCTCGATCGCCGCGAGGAAGGCTTTGATCTTGTCTTCCGCGTCGACGATCTCGATTACCATCGGCAGATCTTCCGACAGGCGCAGGATCTTCGCGGTGTGCAGGCGGCTGGAATGGCCGAAGCCCATCGGCCCGCGTAGGACGGTGGCGCCGGCAAGCGGGAATTCTCGCGCCTTCAGAACGATCTCCTCATAGAGCGGCCGATGACCGGCCTTGTCGCTTTCGCCGAGGAAAATGCGCAGCAGCATGGCGTCTTTGGGAACCTGCATCGCTGCCTCCTATCGATTGACCATGACCGCCAGCATGTGCCCGACCCACACCGCGATCAAGCACAACACCACCGACCCGACGATGTTGGCCCCGGCCAGCAGCCATTCACCGTCGCGCGCCAGGCTCAGAGTTTGCAGGCTGAACGAGGAGAACGTCGTGTAGCCGCCGAGGATGCCCACCATCATGAACTGGCGTGCTTCCGGCGGTATCAAGAAGCGCCCGTCGGTGCCGGAGACCGTCGCGATGAAGCCGATGAGCAGCGAGCCCGAGATGTTGACGATGAGCGTGCCCCAAGGAAACGTCTCTCCCATCGCGCGCGCGATGAGTCCTGAGCACCAATAGCGCGCCACGCCCCCCAGCGCGCTGCCGAGTGCCACCCACAAGGCGATTGCCAACGACATTATTTCCCCTCCCCCTGCGCCATGCGGCCGGCGATCAGGCCGCCCGCTTGCGCAACACGTTGAACACCAGGATGACCAGGCATCCGATGAACAGCACGGGTCCGTCCCACGCCACCGGAATCGGCATGCGCGGGAGGCCGAAGCCGCAGACCGCGACCCAAATGATGAGCGCCAGCGCCAGGCTGCCGTCGTCGACGAACAGGCCCCAGAGTTCTTTCAAAACTGCCGCAATCGAGGCCATCGTCAGTCTCCCGCGCGAATGGATGGAATGCGCCGGCGAGCGGCCGGCGCCACGATCAATCCGACAATCAGCAACGAGGCAATCATGGCAAGGATCGACAAGTCTTCGCCCGGCCATCCAAATCCCAACCCCTCGCCGATCCAGAAGCAGCCGAAGGCGGAGATCAACACTCCGACCGCGAACTTCAGCGCATTCTCCGGCACGCGCGCGAGCGGCTTGTGGATCAGAAGACCGAGCGCGATGACCAGCACCCCGGCAACAGCCGCGCCGAGGCTCGCCGGCAACAGCGTATGGCCGGCCGCGCCGACCGCGATGACGATGAAGGCAACCTCGATCCCTTCCAGCACGACCGCCTTGAAGGTTGTGACGAATGCGATGGGATCGAGGCGCAAGGCCGCGATCGGTCCCGCCGCGCGCATCTCTGCGGTCTCCGCGGCGAAAGCGGCCGCTTCGTCATGCAATGGGATGATGCCGGACGCGCGCAAGATCGCCTTGCGCAGCCAGCGCATGCCGAACAACAGCAAGAGGAGACCGATCATAAGCTGCAGCGGCTGCAGCGGAATGACGCCGAGCAGTGGACCCAGCAGCAGGACGATGATGACGAGCAACAGCGCGCCGGCTATCGCTCCAGCCAGCGCCGGCCGCCAGCCGCGCACGGTTCCCACCGCCAGCACAATGGTCAGTGCCTCGACGAACTCGACCAGCGAGCCGAGAAAGGCCGCGATGACCGACGGCGCGGCCTGCAACAGCGCGCTCATGCCGCGCGTTGGGCGAGTGGTTGATTGGTCGGCATCGCTCTCTCCTTCGGCGACCCAAATGCGCCGCCGTCAAGTTCAGAACGAGCCATAAAAAACCCGCCCTGTTCGGCGGGTTTCGCACAAGCTCCGCCACGTGGTAACACGCTGGCAGGAGTCATCAGCCTCTTCGGCGGTTCTCGGGGGACCCCATCCCCATCGGCACTAAAGATGGCGAAGCAGGATCGAAGCGTCAACGGCGATGTGGCAAGCTGTCACTCCGGCAGCCCATAGACTTCCTGCGGCTGCTCGAAGCCGTGCATCGGATAGTGACCGAGCGGCACCAGCTTGCTGCCGCAGGGCGACGCGAACACCTTCGAGGCCAGCAGCGGCTGGTTCAAAGGCCGGCACAAGCCGGTGATGCGCGCGGCGAGGTTGACCGCCGGGCCGATCACGGTGAAATCGAGCCGGGTCTGCGAGCCGATATTGCCGTAGCTGACCGAGCCGGCATGGAGCCCGATGCCGATGCTGAGCGGCGCCTTGCCGGCGCTGGCGCGCAGCTCGTTCACGTCGCGCATGGCATCCAGCGCTTCTTCTCCCGCGGTCAACGCGGTGCGGCATTTTTCGTCGCGATCGAGATCGTCCTTCATCGGGAAGATCGCGAGCACCGCATCGCCGATGAATTTCAGGATCTCCCCGCCACGAGCCATCACCGGCCGGGTCACCGCGTCGAAATAGTCGTTGAGGATCGCCAGCACCTCGTCGCGCGGCAACTGGTTGCTCATCGCCGTGAAGTCGCGCAGATCGCATTGCCAGATCGCGGCGGCGATGGTGACGCTTTCGCCGCGCCGGATGAGGCCGCCCATCACGCGCCGGCCGGCATCGCCGCCCAGGTAGATCTCCAGCAGCGATCTCGCGGTCTGTCGCGTCTCGATCGCTTCGACGATCAGCGAGAGCAGCGGCAGCAGGGACTGGAAGCCGCTGAACTGCTCGTCGGTGAAACCGCCCGGCGCATCGGTCGCGATGGAGATCACGGCAAGCGGCCTACCGTCGCCGCGCCGCAGGCCGAAGATCGCGTAGTCGGTGCCCCCTTCGGCCAGCAGATCCTCGAGGATCGGGAAATCAAGCCTGAGCCCCGGGCCGAACAGGCGGCGGCGGATCATCGGCTCGCCGGCATAGATGAGGGCCATCGGGCTGCGCAGATACTGATCGCTCTGCCAGATGTCATGCTCGCGCGTCATGGCCTCCACCTGCGGCTCGGCGCGCGACCAGCGATAGGCGACCGAAGCGATCTGCGGATGCAAGGTCGGCCTGGCGAGCAGCGCGCGCATCAAAGGGAGGCCGCCGACGGTCAGCTCCGCCCCCAGGCCGCGCATCAGCTCCTTGCCCGTCGGCTGAACGCGCCCCTCCCGCAGCAGCCAGCGGAAGGCGCGATCGATCGCGGGATTCTCCAGCCGCAACTCCCCGTCGACCACGGGGGGAAGGCTGGGCGCGGGACCTGTGCCAAATGGTTGATTCATAAGCCCATGATGAATTTGGGGTTGAAGCGGGTCAAGCCTTCCCCCATGTTCCTGAGAGGTTCCGACATCCGCTGTCCGGATGCCGCATTTTCCTGGAGATGGTCATGTTCATCCAGACCGAAGAGACCCCGAATCCTGCCACGCTGAAATTCCTTCCCGGGCGCGTGGTGATGGAGCGCGGGACCGCCGATTTCGATGCCGCCGACAAGGCCGCGCGCTCGCCGCTGGCCGAAAGCCTATTTCGCATCGATGGCGTCGCACGCATCTTCCTCGGCAGCGATTTCGTGACCGTCACCAAGACCGACGAAAAGGACTGGCCGGTCCTGAAGCCGCAGATCCTGGGCCTCATCATGGAGCATTTCTCCTCGAATCGGCCGGTCGTTCTATCCGATGATAGCGCATCCGCCGGCAGCGACGAAGACGACGAGATCGTCGCCCAGATCAAGGATTTGCTGGAAACCCGCGTCCGTCCTGCGGTTGCCCAGGATGGCGGCGACATCATCTTCCATTCCTTCGAGGATGGTGTCGTATACCTGCACATGCAGGGATCATGCTCGGGGTGCCCCTCTTCCACCGCGACCTTGAAGATGGGTATCGAGAACATGCTGCGCCATTACGTGCCGGAAGTGGTCGAGGTTCGACCGGTCTGACATAGGATCGCACGGCAAGGATTTGAAGGGGCGGGCCCATCCCGCCCCTTTGTTTTTGCAGACTTTATGAGCGCGGCAGCCGCAAGCCGCCGGCCAGCCCTAATAAGGTTTACGCCAGATTAATCTATTTGGCCCAGGCTGCAGGCTTCGCAACCCCTGTTTGAGCTTAGCCGCGCCGCATGCCTCGCACCTGGCCGCTGTCAAAAAGGTTCGCCATTCTGAGCGGACCAGTACTGGTTGGCGCCGGCGTGCTGCTCGGCGCGGTGAACCATGCCTGGTTCCTGGAGAGCATTGAAGGCGCGGCCGAGCGCAACAACGTAGCGTTGGCACGCGTCCTCTCCAATGTGGTCTGGCCGGAGTTCGAGGCTGATGTGCTGACGCGCGGGGATTCCAGCGCGTGGCGCGCAGATCTGAATCGCGAGATCACCTCCCTGATCCGCCATACCTCCGTCGTCAAGGTGAAGCTCTATCGCGCCGACGGAAGCATCGCCTATTCCACCGATCCCGCCGCGACCGAAGAGGACGAAGAAGGAGACGTAGCGGGACAGGAGACGGCAGGGGAACATGAGGGCGAAGGCGGCGAAGGTGAAAGTGGCGAAGCCGAAAGCGGTGCAGGCGAAGGTGGCGAAGGCGAAGAAGGTGCAGGCGGGGAAGACGCCGGGCACAACGATGGATTCGAGACCGCGATCAAAGGCGAGGTGAAGAGCGAGGTTGAGTTCGAGGACGAGATCAAGATTTTCGACCGAGTGATCACCGACCGCCACACCGTCTCCAGCTACGTCCCGATTTTCGATGCCGACGATCACAAGAAGGCGGTTGCGGTGTTTGAGATCTACGACGACATCACCTCGCTGATGTCACAGTTCCGGGAAGCCGAAAGCCGCATCGGCGTGTTCCTGGGCAGCGTGTTTCTGCTGATCTACGCCAGCCTGGTCATGATGGTCATGCGTAGCGAAACTGTGGCCAAGCGCCACTACGAGAATGGCTTGCGGCTGGCCGACGCCGCTGCCCGCGCCGACGCGGCCAGCACCGCCAAGAGCGAGTTCCTGGCGAACATGAGCCACGAGCTGCGCACGCCCTTGAACGCCATCGTCGGCTTTTCCGAAGTGATGAAGAACGGCCTGCTGGGCCCGGTCACACCACGGCCCTACGCCGAATATGTCCGCCATATCTGGGTGGCGGCCTCGCATCTGACCGACATCATCGGCAACATCCTCGACCTCAGCAAGATCGACGCCGGCAAGGTCACGGTCGAAAAGTCGCGCGTGGCGTTGCCGGAGACCATCCTGCTGGTCTGCGGCATGATGCAGGACAAGGCCAGCAAGCGCGGCATCGCCCTGGTGCAGGAGATCGATCCCGGCCTGGACACGATCGTCACGGACGCGGTGAAGTTTCGGCAGATCCTGCTCAACCTGCTGTCCAACGCCATCAAGTTCACCGCCGCCGGCGGGCAAGTGACGCTTCGGATCGGGCGCGTCGGCGATATCGTCGAATTCTCGATCCGCGACACCGGCATCGGCATGAACGAGGCCGAGATCAAGATCGCCATGAGCCCCTTCGGCCAGATCGAATCACCCTTCTCGCGCATGCATGAAGGCACCGGCCTTGGCCTGCCGCTGACGCAACGGCTGGTCAGCCTGATCGGCGGACGCATGGAAATCAGCAGCGAGAAAGGCGTCGGCACACTGGTCAAGGTGAGCTTGCCGGCCGAGGAGCCCGTCTCCCCGCCGGCGCTGCCGGCCGTGCCGGAGCTCGAGCCCGTCAAGGCGCGCGCCCGGGTCGGCTGACTTTCCCCACCCTAATCCATCACGCGATGCGGCAGCCCGGTCTGCGCCACCACCGGATAGTCGCGCGCGTTGAAAAGCTGATAGTGCCACCATTCGTTCGTGTAGAATTCGAAGCCGGCGGCGGTCATCAGGCCCAGGAGCAACAGCCGGTTGCGCTGCGCCTCCAGCGACACATCGGTGCGGCCGTGATGCGAGCGCGGTGTCAGCGCATCGAAGCCGGTCCCCATGTCCAGCTCCCGCCCCTCGGCATCGATCAGCGTCAGATCGAGGGCGACGCCGCGATTGTGCGGCCCGCCATTCTTCGGGTCGGCGACGAATTCAGGATCCGGGCTGGCGTTCCACAGCGCCCATTGCCCTTCGACCGGGCGGTAGGCGTCGAAGATCTTCAGCCGATAGCCGAGCGGCCGGGCCAGATCGATCGCGATGCGCAGGCATTCCACCGCTTTCGGATGCAGATAGGGCCTGGCATCGGCGCGGTAGAACGGCTTGCCCGTCACGTTATCCGGCGTGGCATAGGCAAGAGCGATGAGGAGGTCGAAACCCGGCGGGCTGATGTCGATGAGGCTCATAGGATCGGCAGGTTGGTGAAAGTGCGCGCGCTTGTCAGGGGAGCATGCGGAGGCTACACACGCCCTTGAACGCCGGCATCCCTAGCAAACCTGCGTCCAGCCGCAAAGCCCGTCCATCACATGCCTGCCATCCGATGAGCGCATCAGCCATCCTCGCCACGCCCCTGCTGGCGATTGAGACCTCCGGGTCCGCCTGCTCGGTCGCGATGCGCACGGCCGGCATGATCGCCGGCCAGCCGCCGGCGCACGAGATCATGGCGACGTCACACGGCCACGCGACCGCCCTGGCGCCGATGATCGCGCGGCTCGCCAAGGCGACAGGCGTCGAGCTCAAGGCACTGAAGGCGATCGCGGTGTCGTGCGGCCCGGGCGGCTTCACCGGCATCCGCGTCGGCCTTGCGACCGCGCGCGCCATGGCACTGGCGGTCGGCTGCCCGATCGTCGGGATCGGCAGTTTTCAGGCCTTGGCTGCGACCGCGACGCGATCCGGCATCAAGCTCGCCGCGCGCAACCTGGTGGTGCTGGACAGCCGGCGGAGCGAGTTGTTCGCGATCGAACTCGGTCCCGACCTGCAGCCGCTGTCGCCGGCCGCCTTGCTGACGGCGGAGGAAATCGAAGCGCGCTGCCGGCGTGGAAATCTCACCCTCATCGCAGATGCGGAGCTGACGCGGTTCGCCGCGCTGGGCGGCCATAGCGCGATCGCCGATGCGATCGCGGTGGCGGAGCTCGCGGCGACACGGCCCGATCTACATCACCCGCCCGAGCCGATCTATCTGCGCCCGCCCGATATCTCGCAGCCGAAGCCGCGCCCATGAAATCCGACGCGCCAGAATCGTCCGACCCAATCGACGTTCGGCCCGTCACCGCCTTCGATCTGGCGGTGCTTGCCGAATTGCACAAGGCAATCTTCAAGGCCCCATGGGATCAGCCCTGGTCGGCGCAGAGTTTCGCGGAGATCCTGGCGATGCCCGGCGCCCATGGCTGGCTGATGAGCAGCGCCGGCACGGCGATCGGGTTCATGCTGGCACGCTTCACGCTGGACGAAGGCGAGATCCTGCTGACCGGCATCGTGCCCGACGCGCGGCGGCGGGGTCATGCCGCGCGGCTGATGCTCATCCTCATGGATGCCGCGCGCGCCGCCGGAATCACCAGGCTGTTTCTGGAGCATGCCGCAGGCAACGAGGCCGCCGGTGCGCTCTATGGCCGATTCGGCTTTGCCCGCATCGGGCGTCGGCGCGCCTACTATGAACGGCGCGGCGGCGGGCGAGAGGACGCCATTACGTTGCGTTACGACCTCTCTGCCCGCGATCTTCAGCAAGAAGGTGGCAACAGCAACTAGAATTGCGGAACCTTTTGCATCCTCAATACATAGGACTGTTGGTAATTATTGCGCCCCTCTCCAAGATCGGATGAAATAAACAATTATTGGCAGACCCGTGTGCTGACCATAGTATTAATCAACTCCAGGTAGGGACGGGAGATACGACATGGTCGATGAAGCCAAGAAAAATGGCGTGCTGTCCATGGTCACCGACATCGTTTCAGCCCATCTATCCAATAACACTGTCCCTGTCGGGGACATTCCAAGGCTGATTCATGAAGTGTACGGCGCCTTGACCGGGCTGGGCCAGATCCCGGCCAAGAGCGCGGAACGCCTGGAGCCGGCGGTATCCGTGAAAAAGTCGGTGACCGCCGACTACATCGTGTGTCTGGAAGATGGGAAGAAATTGAAGATGCTGAAGCGCCACCTGCGCACGGCCTATGGCCTGACGCCGGAGCAATATCGCGAAAAGTGGGGACTTCCCGCCGACTATCCGATGGTGGCGCCGAACTACGCGAAGAAGCGCAGCACCCTTGCCCGTCAGATCGGCCTTGGCACCGGCGGCCGGAAGCGCTGAACGCTGCGACTCGATGCCGCGAATCGGCGGCCAAGTACGACACTGGCAAAAGGTTTGCGCCGGCCGCGTTCTGTGGGCAGAATATCTCAAAATGGATCGGTGCGCGGACGCAATCGCGCGCGAGCGGAGCTGGCAGGCTCCTGACAACGGGGCATGATCGTGAGCGTCGTATCGCGGCTTGAGAAATTGTGTCAGGACAAGGGCCTGAAGATGACCGAGCAGCGCCGCGTCATCGCGCGCGTGCTGTCGGATGCCGACGATCATCCCGATGTCGAGCAGCTCTATCGCCGGGCCTCCAAGATCGATCCCGGCATCTCGCTCGCCACCGTCTATCGGACCGTCCGCCTGTTCGAAGAAGCGAGCATCCTGGAGCGTCACGATTTCGGCGACGGTCGCGCGCGCTATGAAGAGGCGCCCGAGAACCACCACGATCACCTGATCGACATCCAGTCGGGCCAGGTCATCGAATTCAGCAACGAAGAGATCGAGAAGCTGCAGCATCGGGTGGCGGAGCAGTTGGGCTACAAGCTGGTCGGCCATCGGCTGGAGCTGTATGCCGTTCCGCTGGCGGGCCGCGCCGGAGCCAAGAAGCGATGAGCGTTGCGCCGGCGGGGCAGGAGCGGCCAGTTCACGTGCAGCTCGCAAGCCTCGAATTGCGCGTGGCCGAATCGGCGGCCGAGATCGAAGCCGCGCAAGCCCTGCGCTACCGCATCTTCTATGAAGAGCTGAACGCCCAGCCGACGCCGGAGATGTCGGCGCAACGCCGCGATTTCGACAGCTTCGACCCCTATTGCGATCACCTCATCATCATCGACCGGGACAAGGGCGAAGGCGCCGCCGGCATCATCGCGACCTATCGACTGATGCGGCGCGATCAGGCGGGACGGCGCGGCCAGTTCTATTCGATCGACGAATACGACATCTCGCCGCTGGTGAATTACCGCGGCGGAATCCTGGAGCTCGGCCGCTCCTGCGTCGATCCCGCCTATCGCACCAAGGCGGCGATGAACCTGATGTGGAAGGGCATCGCCGACTACATCCTGCACTACAACATCGGCGTGCTGTTCGGCTGTGCCTCGTTCCCCGGCACCGACCCGGAGGAACACAAGATGGCGCTGTCCTATCTCTATCACCGGCATCTGGCGCCGGCGGAATATCGCGCCCGCGCGCTGCCCGGCCGCTATGTCCCGATGAACATGGTGCCGTTGGAAGAGATCAACGAAAAGCGTGCTTTCATGGCGCTGCCGCCGCTCATCAAGGGCTATCTGCGCCTGGGCGGCTTCGTCGGCGACGGCGCCGTGGTCGATCCGCAATTCGGCACCGTCGATGTCAGCGTGGTCGTGGTGCACGACCTCATCACCGACAAATACTTCAAGCACTACCGCGATCACCCGGCGAGCAAGACGGACGACGCCAGTTCCGCGGCCTGATCGGGCATGTCCATCGCCGCACCGCGCAGCGTCTCCCAGGAAATCACCGACGATCCGCCGCTGTCCCCATCGGGCGCGACGCCGTTCGGGTCGAGCTACCTCGGCTTTTTCCGGCTCAGCCTCTATGGCTTCGTCACGCTGGCCCTGACGCCGGTGCAGATCCTGATTCTGCTGATCGCCCCGTGGTTCTGGTGGGCACTGCCCTTCGCCTATCACAAGCTGTGCTGCCGCATCATGGGCCTCAAGGTGCGCGTGGTCGGCAAGCCGGCGACCGCGCGCCCGGCCTTGTTCGTCAGCAATCACGTCTCCTATCTCGACATCCCGGTGCTGGGTTCGGTGATCCCCGTCTCCTTCGTCGCGAAAGTAGAAGTGGCGCAATGGCCGGGCTATGGCTGGCTCGCCAAGCTGCAGCGCACAGTGTTCGTCGATCGCCGCCGCAACACCACACGGCAGCAGCGCGATTCGCTGCATGCGCGGCTCGCGGCTGGCGATGCGCTGGTTCTGTTCCCGGAAGGCACGTCCAACGACGGCAACCGCATCCTGCCGTTCCGCAGCGCGCTTCTGAGCGTGGCGGAAGCCGCGTCCGAACGGCCGCTGGCGATCCAGCCGGTCTCGATCGCCTATACCACCGTCAACGGCGTACCGCTGGGCTGGGGCCTGCGTCCGCTGGTGGCGTGGTACGGCGGAATGGAGTTGGGCGGGCATCTCTGGCGTTTCAGCCGCCTCGGCCAGGTCGAGGTGGTGGTCCAATTCCATGACGAGATCCGGACCGGCGACTTCCCGTCGCGCAAGGAATTGACCCGGCATTGTTCCGAAGCGGTTGCGAGCGGGGTCGACCGGGCGCTTGGCGGCCGGCTGCCGGCGGCGGCCATCGATCTGCAAAAGAGGTAATCATGACAACTACTTAAGCAGGCTTGGCGAGATTTGGTAAATCGAGTACAGGAGACCGCCGCGCGGCGTGCTAAGGTGGCGGCGAGCAATCACCCATATGGAGCGGACGAGGCCGGACCTGACGGCCGGTCGAGACGGCATTGGCGAAGAAGCTTTATATCAAGACCTATGGCTGCCAGATGAATGTCTATGACTCCGCCCGCATGGCGGATGTTCTGGCGTCCCTTGGCTATGGGGCGGCCGATACGCCCGCCGATGCCGACATGGTCATTCTCAACACCTGCCACATCCGCGAAAAGGCGTCGGAGAAAGTGTTCTCCGAACTGGGCCGCCTGCGCCAGGCGCGCGCCGAGCGACTCCGGAACGGCGGGGACATGATCATCGCGGTCGCAGGCTGCGTCGCACAGGCCGAAGGCGCGGAGATCCTGCGCCGCGCGCCGGACGTCGACATCGTGCTCGGCCCGCAGACCTATCACCGCCTGCCGGAGATGGTGGCGCGGGCGACCCGGGCGCGCGGTGCGAAGGATGCCGGCTTGGGCGATGGCGTGCGGCGCCGCGGCGCCGGCGTGCTCGACACCGATTTTCCGCCCGAGTCCAAGTTCGACTATCTGCCGGCACCGGCATCCGATCAGGCGGTCTCCGCGTTCCTCGCGGTCCAGGAAGGCTGCGACAAATTCTGCACCTTTTGCGTGGTGCCTTATACGCGCGGCGCGGAATTCTCGCGGCCCGTTACGCAGATCGTCCAGGAGGCGCGGGCCATGGTGGCGGCCGGCGCGCGCGAGATCACGTTGCTGGGCCAGAATGTCAACGCCTATCACGGCGAAGCGCCAAATGGATCCGAGTGGCGATTGGGCCGTCTGGTGCGCCATCTCGCCGACTCCGTCGATGGCTTGCTGCGCATCCGCTATACCACCTCGCATCCGCGCGACATGGACGATGACCTGATCGCGGCCCATGCCGAGGTGCCGCACTTGATGCCGTTCCTGCATCTGCCGGTGCAGTCCGGTTCCGACCGCGTGCTGGAGGCCATGAACCGTCAGCACAAGGCGCGGCATTTCTACCAGATCGTCGAGCGCCTGCGCGCGGCGCGGCCCGACCTTGCGCTGTCGTCCGACTTCATCGTCGGATTTCCGGGCGAGAGCGAGAGCGACTTCGCGGCCACCATGAAGCTGGTCGAGGAGATCGGCTTCGCCCAGGCCTACTCCTTCAAATACAGCATCCGCCCCGGCACGCCCGGCGCGGCCATGGAGAACCAGGTTCCGGAAGACGCCAAGGACGAACGGCTGCAGCGCCTGCAGGCCGTGTTGAATGCGCAGCAGGTCGACTTCAATCGTGCCATGATCGGGCGCGTGCTGTCCGTGCTGCTGGAGAAGCCCGGCAAGCGCAACGGCCAGCTTGTCGGCCGCTCGCCCTATCTGCAGGCTGTCCATGTAATGGCGGATCCATCCGAGATCGGCCACATCGTCGATCTCAGGATCGACGATATCGGGCATTTCAGCCTGTCGGGCAGCCGCGCCGCACCCGAACACAAACCGATTCATCCCAACCACACGTCCCTGCAAGAGGCCGTTGCTTGAGCTTTCATCCCCTCGGTCACGTCGCCCCGCCGGTCCATCTGCAATTCGACGACAACCGGCTGCTGCCATTGCTGTTCGGGGAGCATGACCAGCATCTGGCACGCCTGGAGCGGGAGCTTGGTGTCTCCATGGTCTCGCGCGGCAATCAGCTCGTCATCTCCGGAGCCGAGGACAACGTCGCGACCGCGCGACAGATCCTGACCGGGCTCTATCAGCGCCTGAAGCGCGGGCAGGAAGTCGACAAGCACGATATCGACGCCGCGATCCGCCTGTCGCGGCAAGACCATGACGGGCGGTCCGACGAAGCCGCGGAGCCGAACCTGTTCGGCTCCGGCAACCTGGGCGATGGCACCTCGATCAAGACCCAGAAACGCCTCATCACGCCGCGTTCCGCCGCGCAGGCACGCTATATCCGCATGCTGCACGATCAGGAGCTGGTGTTCGGCATCGGGCCGGCCGGCACCGGCAAGACCTATCTGGCGGTGGCGGTGGCGGTGGCGATGCTGGCCAAGGGCACCGTCGATCGCATCATCCTGTCGCGCCCCGCGGTCGAGGCGGGCGAGCGGCTCGGCTTCCTGCCCGGCGACCTCAAGGAAAAGGTCGATCCTTATCTGCGCCCGCTCTATGACGCGCTGCACGACATGATGCCGGGCGACCAGGTGATGAAGCGCCTGACCACCGGCGAGATCGAGGTCGCGCCGCTCGCCTTCATGCGCGGCCGCACGCTCGCCAATTCCTTCGTCATCCTGGACGAGGCGCAGAACACCTCGCCCATGCAGATGAAGATGTTTCTGACCCGCCTCGGCGAGAATTCGCGCATGGCGGTCAACGGGGATTTGACCCAGATCGACTTGCCGCCGGGCCAGAAATCCGGCCTCCGCGATGCGCTCGAGGCGATCGAGACTGTCGAAGGCGTGGGCACGGTGCGATTCTCCAACCGCGACGTGGTGCGCCATCATCTGGTGCAGAAGATCGTCACCGCCTACGATTCGCGCGAGCGCAAGAAATCGCGGCGCACATCGCCAGAGAGCGACGCGCCAACCAGCAGCCCCGCCAGCAAGGAGGCGGACGGCTGATCGCCGTTCGATGCGCTCCTCATGGCGGACCGACCACGCCTTTCCATCGCGATCTCCATCGAGGACCCGGGCTGGTCCAAGCTGGCGCCGGACGCCGCGCGCGTGCTGCGTCGTGCCGCCCGCGATGCCCTGGCCAGGGCCAAGGATGACGGCTGGAAAGGCTCGCGCATCGGGCACGAAATCTCCTTCGTCCTGACCGACGATAAGCGCATGCGTGCCCTGAACCGCGCCTATCGGGGCAAGGACAAGCCGACCAACGTCCTCTCCTTCGCCGCGCTCGATGCCGCCAAGCTTGGTGCTATGAGCCCTAAATCCGCCATGCCGTGGCTGCTGGGCGACGTGGTCCTCGCCTCCGGCGTGATCGCGCGCGAGGCGAAGGCCCAGCGCAAGAGCGTCGCCCATCACCTGTCGCACCTTGCCGTGCATGGCGTGCTGCATCTGCTGGGCTATGATCACGAGCAAGACCGCGACGCCGAAGCCATGGAAGCGCTGGAGATCGCCGCGCTGGCCGGCATGGGCATCGCCAACCCTTATGAGCTGCGCCGATGAGCGAACTGACCGCCGAAGAGAGACAGAAAAAGGGATTGCGCGGCCTGTTCCGCTTCCTGAAACGCCGCAGCAGCGAAACCGCGCTGCGCGAAGCGATCGAGGAGCTGATCGAGGAAAGCGAGACCGCGGACACCGACCAGGCTCCAACCGGCGAATCCTCCCTGCTGCTCAACATCCTGAAGCTGGGCGAGAAGACCGCCTATGACGTGATGACGCCGCGCGTCGACATCCGCGCCGCACCGGAGGACATCGATTTCCGCGGCCTCATCCAGCTGGTGCGCGAGCATGGCCATTCGCGCGTGCCGATCTATCGCAACGACCTCGACGAGATCGTCGGCATCGTCCACATCAAGGACGTGCTGCCCTACATCTTCGAGCCCGAAACCTTCCAGCTCCAGAAGATCATGCGCGCGCCGATGTTCGTGGCGCCTTCCATCCGCGTGCTCGACCTGCTGCTGCAGATGCGCCTGTCGCGCGCCCACATCGCGCTGGTGGTCGACGAGTTCGGCGGGATAGACGGCCTCGTCACCATCGAGGACCTGGTCGAAGAGGTGATCGGTGAGATCGAGGACGAGCACGACGTGGTGCGCGGCCCCAGCCTGGTGCAGCGCCCGGACGGTACCTGGCTTGCCGATGCGCGCACCACCATCGAGGAATTCGAATCACGCGTCGGCCCCGTCCTGACCGAGGAAGAGCGCGCCCACGACATCGACACGCTCGGCGGCTTGGTCATGTCGCTGACCGACCGCGTGCCTTCGCGCGGCGAGCTGGTGACTCATTCATCTGGCATCGCATTCGAAGTGATCGACGCCGACCCGCGCCGGATCAAGCGCCTGCGCGTCCGCAACGCAAAGCCGATCGCGACGGCCGAGCGCGCGTGATGGCAGGTTCCGGCGTCGCGCTTCAGAACAGTCGGGTCCGCCGAGCATCGTCATGCCCTCTGACATTACAATGAACAGAGTAACCGGCGGTGCCCCACCTGGCATGGCCGGCCGCTGTCAGGCCTGGTTCCTGCGGCGCGGCCGATGGACGCGCCGGCTGATCCTGGTGTTCTTCGGCGCGGTCGCGGCGCTCGCCTTTCCGCCGGTCGATGCCCTGCCGCTGTTCGCGGTAGGCGTGGTCGCGTTGATCTGGGCCGCCGAGACGACGGAACGGCGGCGGTCGGCATTCGGAACCGGTTGGTGGTGGGGCTTCGGCCATTGCCTTGCCGGCTATTTCTGGATCGCCAATTCCTTCCTGATCGATCCGGTGCGGTTCGGTTGGATGGTGCCGCCGGTGATCGTGGGCCTCGCCGCTTACATGGCGCTGTTTTTTGGGCTCGCGGTGATGGCGGCGTCGCATCGCAGGGCGCCGCCGCTCGCCCGCGTGCTGCTGCTGGCCGCAACCTGGATCATCGCGGAATGGCTGCGCGGGCATCTGTTCACCGGCTTCCCCTGGAATCTCGCCGCCTATGTCTGGAGCCTGAATGCCGAGATGATGCAGTCTGCCGCCCTGTGGGGCGCTTGGGGCCTCGGCTTCGTCACCATCCTGCTCTGCGGTTTGCTGTCGCTCATGGGCCGCGGCGATCGGCGGCGCGATCTGCGCGCCGGCGGGGCCTTCCTGGTGCTGCTGGTGGCGCTCTACGGGTTCGGCGCGTGGCGGCTCTCGTCCAGCGATGCCGATCTGGCCGCCGTCAGCCGACCCGCCGTCACGCTGCGCCTGGTCCAGGGCAATATCGATCAGCGGGAGAAGCTGACCGGCGCGCATCGCGACCGTGACATCGCGCAGCATCTGCGCCTCACCACCATGACCCCCGGCCTGGAGCACGTGAACGCCGTGATCTGGCCGGAGACGGCGGCCACCGTGTTCCTGGATCGCAGCGACGATTGGCGCGCTTATGTCGCGGCCGCTGCGCCGCCGGGCGGTTTGCTCATCACCGGCACCCTGCGCGGCGATCCGCCGCAGGGCGAGCCGAAGCGCTACTGGAATTCGCTGGCCGTGATTGATCCTCACGCACGGATCGTTGCGACGGCGGACAAGTTCCATCTGGTCCCGCTCGGCGAATACGTGCCGCTGCGCGATATCCTGGGACCATTCGTCGGCAAGCTGACGGCCGGCGCCGGCGACTTCTCCGCAGGGCCCGGACCGGTCACGGTGCACGCCCCAGGTCTGCCGCCATTCAGCCCTTTGATCTGCTACGAGGTCATCTTCCCCGGCGCGGTCACGGACCCCAAGGATCGGCCCGATTGGCTGCTGAACGTGACCAATGATGGATGGTTCGGCCGATCACCGGGACCATTCCAGCATTTTGCCAGCGCGCGCTTTCGCGCGGTCGAGGAAGGTTTGCCGCTGGCTCGCGCCGCCAACACCGGCATCACGGCGATGGTCGATCCATTTGGTCGCATCGTCGCTGCGCTTCCCTTGGGAACCGAAGGGACGCTCGACGTGTTGCTTCCTGCACCGCTCGCTCCAACATTATTCGCGCGCACCGGTCTGTTGTTGCCGGCCGTGCTGGTTCTCTTGGCGCTGGCGGCTGGGGTTGGATCGATCATGCGCGGAATGCAGCGCCGGGTTTAGCTCGCTCGACCGTTCAAGATTGCTGTGGGGCCGCCGCCACCCGGGCGCGACCATCCAATCGAGCCGTCGTCCTATACTTGTGTTGGGGTTGTTTAGTCTGGAAAAAGCGAGAATATAGAAATGCAGCAATCCCTTAGAAATGAGTCCAGGAAAATGGCGCGACCACGCAAATCTTCCGGCCGAATGGCCAGTAAAGGCTTCCCTAATCCGATCGACGTTCATGTCGGCAGCCGCATTCGGCTGCGCCGGACCTTACTGGGCATGAGCCAGGAGCGACTCGCCGAGGCCATCGGCCTTACCTTCCAGCAAGTGCAGAAATATGAGCGCGGTGCGAACCGGGTCGGCTCCAGCCGGTTGTTCGATCTCTCGCGCGTGCTGGACGTGACGGTCGCCTATTTCTTCGAGGACATGGCGCCCGGCGTGCAGGAGAAGACCCCTTCCAAGCTCATGGGCCTCGCCCATCCGCCCGCCCCCGACTACGAGCCCGACCCGATGGCCAAGCGCGAAACGCTGGAGTTGGTGCGGGCTTACTACAAGATCGGCGACCCGGCGGTCCGCAAGCGCATCTTCGAACTCACCAAATCGATTGCGAAATCGTATCGCGCGGATGAGGAATAATTAACACCGCGAGCGAGTTGTTCTGCTCAACCGGCGCTTGACCGTCCGGTCCCGCTCCACCAATATCCCGCCACCCGACGCGCCGGCTTCGCCATACGGGCAAGTTCGGCGTGTCGTTTTTCTGCGACATTCCACGAGCGTCTAAGGGGCGAGCCTTGTCCAAGAAATCCTACCTGTTCACCAGCGAAAGCGTTTCCGAGGGCCATCCGGACAAGGTCTGCGACCGCATTTCCGATTCAATTGTCGATGCCTTCCTGGCTGCGGACCCCGAATCGCGAGTCGCGGTCGAGACGCTCTGCACGACCAATCGCGTCGTGATGGCAGGCGAGGTGCGCGGACCCAAGAACGTGACCCACGATGTGATGAAGGAAAGCGCGCGCCAGGCGATCAAGGATATCGGCTACGAGCAGGACGGCTTCCACTGGAAGACTGCCGATATCGAGTGCTACGTGCATCAGCAGTCCGCCGACATCGCGCAGGGCGTCGATGCAGCCGGCAACAAGGATGAAGGCGCCGGCGACCAGGGCATCATGTTCGGCCACGCGGTGAACGAGACCGAGCATCTCATGCCGGCGCCAATCTATTACGCCCATCGCATCCTGAAGCTGATGTCGGAAGCGCGCCGCTCCGGCAAGGAAAAGGGCCTTGGCCCCGACGCCAAGAGCCAGGTGACGTTGCTCTATGAGAACGGCAAGCCGGTGAAGGCGACCTCCGTCGTCGTCTCCACCCAGCATGCGGAGGATCTCGACCAGCAGGCGGTGCGCGAGATCGTGCGGCCGTACGTGATGAAGGTTTTGCCGCAAGGCTGGATGTGCGCCGAGCAGGAATTCTATGTGAACCCGACGGGCCGCTTCGTCATCGGCGGCCCGGACGGTGATGCCGGCCTCACGGGCCGCAAGATCATCGTCGACACCTACGGCGGCGCGGCCCCGCATGGCGGCGGCGCCTTCTCCGGCAAGGATCCCACCAAGGTCGACCGCTCGGCCGCCTATGCCGCACGCTATCTGGCGAAGAACGTGGTCGGCGCGAAGCTGGCCGACAAATGCACCATCCAGCTCTCCTACGCCATCGGCGTATCAAAGCCGCTGTCGGTCTATGTGAACACCTACGGCACCGGCAAGGTGGATGAGGAAAAGCTGATCAAGACCCTCACTGACCTGATGGACCTCAGCCCGCGCGGCATCCGCAAGCATCTGAAGCTGAACCGGCCGATCTATGCGCGCACCGCGGCCTATGGCCATTTCGGCCGCGAACCGGAAGCCGATGGCGGTTTCTCATGGGAGAGGCTGGACCTGGTCGCCGGGCTGCAGGCCGCCTTTACCTAGCGGGCATTTCCATTCACGCCGATGAGACCGGATCGTGCGACGATGCCGGAGGACCGGCGCTTTTACGGCCGCCGCAAGGGGCGGCCACTGCGCAAGGGGCAGCAGCATCTTATCGAAACGCTGCTGCCGCGCCTCGCCATCGCACTGCCGGCATCGGGGAAGCTTGATCCGCGCGCATTGTTTCCGCATAAGCCTGACCAGCTCTGGCTGGAGATCGGATTCGGCGGCGGCGAACATCTGGCCGAGCAGGCCCGCACGCATCCCGATGCCGGCCTCATCGGCTGCGAAGTGTTCCTGAACGGCATCGCGACCCTGCTGGCCCAGGTCTCTTTGCTCGGCCTTTCGAATGTGCGGGTCTATCCCGAGGATGCGCGCGATCTGCTGGACGCCCTGCCCGACGCGTCGCTCGACCGGGTGTTCCTGCTGTTCCCCGATCCCTGGCCCAAGCGGCGCCATGCCGAGCGGCGCTTCATCCAGCCCGCCAATCTCGACCTGCTCGCCCGCCTAATGAAGCCGGGGGCCGAGTTCCGGGTCGCCAGCGACGATCCGACCTATATCGGCTGGGCTCTGGCCCACCTGGCGCGCCATCCGGCCTTCGCCTGGACCGCCCAGGGGCCGGCGGACTGGCGGGCGAGGACCGCCGATTGGCCGGGAACCCGCTATGAATCCAAGGCCTTGCGCGAAGGCAGGCAGCCGGTCTTTCTGCGATTCACGAGGCGTTAGCCCCTGCTGGGCTTGAATTGTCCCGGATGGGACCCGAGAATCTAGCCATCATGAGCGACTCGGAAACGCGGCTGACCGCGGTTCTCGGCCCCACCAATACCGGCAAGACCCATTTAGCCATGGAGCGGTTGATCGGTCACCGCTCCGGCATGATCGGCTTCCCGCTGCGCCTGCTGGCGCGCGAGAACTACGACCGCCTCGTCAAGGTGAAAGGCCCCGCCCAGGTCGCCCTGGTGACCGGCGAGGAAAAGATCATCCCGCCCGGCGCGCGCTATTTCGTGTGCACGGTCGAGTCCATGCCGGTCGATCGCCCGGTTGCCTTTGTCGCGATCGATGAAATCCAGCTCGCCGCCGATTCCGAGCGCGGCCACATTTTCACCGACCGGCTGCTGCATGCGCGCGGCCTCGAAGAGACCATGGTCATGGGCTCCGAATCCATCAGCCGCTGGATCCGCGCTTTGGTGCCGAAGACCGAGTTCATCCAGCGTCCGCGTTTTTCGACGCTGACCTATGCCGGCCCGAAAAAGATCACGCGCCTGCCGGCGCGCAGCGCCGTCGTCGCCTTCTCCGCCGCCGAGGTCTATGCCATCGCCGATCTGATCCGGCGCCAGCGCGGCGGCACCGCGATCGTGATGGGCGCGCTCAGCCCACGCACGCGCAATGCGCAGGTCGAGATGTACCAGGCGGGCGAGGTCGATTACCTGGTGGCGACCGACGCCATCGGCATGGGCCTCAACATGGACGTGGGTCACGTCTGCTTTGCCGCCTTGCGCAAGTTCGATGGACGCGTGGCGCGGCCGCTGACCCGGGCGGAGATCAGCCAGATCGCCGGGCGCGCCGGCCGGCACATGAGCGACGGCACCTTTGGCACCACCGCCGAAGTCGGCGCAATGGATCCGGAGACCGTCGATGCGGTGGAGAATCACCGCGTCGAGCCGCTCACGCACCTGATGTGGCGGCGCGCCGATCTCGACTTCCGTTCGATCGACAATCTGTTGCGCAGCCTGGAGACGCGCCCGCCGCATCATGGCCTTATCCGCCAGCAGGAAGCGGAGGATCATCAATCGCTGCAGCAGATGGCGCGCGATCCGGAGATCGCAGATCTCGCGAAGGGGCGCGATCGCGTCTCGCTGTTGTGGGACGTGTGCCAGGTGCCCGATTTCCGCAAGCTGATGACCGATGCGCATGTGCGTCTGCTGGCGCAGCTCTACCGGTTCCTCATCAAGGGAAGGCTGCCGAACGACTGGGTGGCGGACCAGATCGCGCGTCTCGACCGCATCGACGGCGATATCGACCAGTTGACCCAGCGCATCGCCCACGTACGCACCTGGTCCTTCATCGCGAACCGCGCCGATTGGGTGCAGGATCCGGGTCATTGGCAGGCACGCGCGCAGGAGATCGAGGATCGCCTGTCCGAGGCGCTGCATGCCGCCCTTACCCAGCGCTTCGTCGACCGTCGGCGGACGGCTTTGCATCGGCGCCTGAAATCCGGCAGCGAAATCGTGGCCGCGGTGAATGCCGCCGACGAGGTGATCGTCGAGGGCCACGTGGTCGGTACGCTCGGCGGCCTCAGCTTCTCCCCCCTCTCCGGCATCGATGCGGAAGAGGCGAAGCCTTTGTTCGCCGCGGCGCGGCGTGCCCTCGGGCCGGCGCTGGCGGACCGGGCAGCACGCCTGACAGAAGACGATGACGGCCAGTTCAGGCTGACCGAAACCGGCGACATCCTGTGGCGCCGCGCGATCGTGGCAAGCCTGCGGCCTGGTGATGGCCCGCTGCATCCGCGCCTGGAGCTGAAAGTCGACGATCTGCTGGATGGCGGGTTTCGCCGCATGATCGACCAACGCCTGCGCGCCTGGATCGATGTGACCTTGCAGCGACGGCTGCGACCGCTCTTCACGCTCGTGAACGCGGAACTCTCCGCTCACGCGCGCGGCCTTGCCTATCAGGTGGCGGAGGCGCTGGGCGCATTGCCGCGCCGGCAGGTGACGCAGCAGATCGCCGAGCTTGGCAAGGAGGACCGTCGCCGTTTGCGCGCGCTGGGCCTGCGCCTGGGCCGGGAGACGGTGTGGCTGCCGACCTTGGGCGGACGGGCGTCGCGCCGGCTGCTGATGCGCCTGCAGGCCATTCACGCGCAAAGCTTCGCCCAGAATCATGTTCCGGGCCGACAGCCGCTGCCCGACATGGCGGGCGACCTGATCGCGCTGGCTGAGCCGGTGCCTGAGCGCCTGCTGGCCGCCGCCGGCTATCGGGCGATCAACGGTCACGCGTTGAGCTTCGAGCGGCTGGAGCGGCTATCGGAGCGGACCCACCGTCTGTCCGCGCAGGGTGCGTTGAAATGGGACGTGGCATTGGCGGCCGCGCTCGAGGTGCCGCAGGATCTGGTGCGGCCGCTGCTCGGCGAGCTGGGTTTCGTCGCCGACGGCAAGCGCGCCGAAGAAAGCTATAAGCGGCGGCGGCAGACACCTGCGGCCCCGGTGCCGCCGCCTGATCCAAATTCGCCGTTCTCCGTGCTCGCGCGCCTGCGCGAGACGCCGCGCTAGGCGGACGCGGTGGCGGACGGGACGCTCCGGCTGGATAAATGGCTGTGGTTCGCGCGCTTCGTGAAGACGCGCTCGCTCGCCACCAAGCTGGTGATCGACGGGCGCATGCGCGTCAATGGCGCGCCGACGCAGAAAGCACATTACGCGGTGAAAACAGGTGACGTGCTGACTTTTCCGCTTGGCCCGCATATCCGCGTCATCAAGGTCTTGGCATTGGGCAGCCGGCGCGGCCCGGCGGCGGAAGCGCAGTCGCTGTACGAGGATCTCGATCCGCCGCGCCGCGCCGCATCGCTGGAGGCCGCTCCGGTGTTCGAGGATCGAAAGCCGGGCGCGGGCCGTCCGACCAAGCGCGACGGGCGCAAGATCGCGCAGCTCAAATCGAGCGAGCCGAGCTGATTGGACGGCGGAACATGCCAGCCGCGCGGAACGCGCATGGTAGGTGAGTCGCGTGCTGTTGCATGGGAGTATGTGCTGTGCTAACTCGGCCGCGGACTGAACGCGGTCCCAGCATTTCACACCGCGATGTGACGGAGCAGCGCCGATGGCCTATGTCGTGACCGAGGCTTGCATCAAGTGCAAGTACATGGATTGCGTGGAGGTGTGTCCGGTCGACTGCTTCTATGTCGGCGAGAACATGCTGGTGATCCATCCGGACGAATGCATCGATTGCGGCGTGTGTGAACCGGAATGCCCGGCCGATGCGATCCTACCGGATAGCGAAGGCGGCATGGAAAAGTGGCTGGAGATCAACCGGCAATACGCCGCCGAGTGGCCCAACATCACGCGCAAGGGCGAAGCACCGGCCGACGCCGACCAATGGAAGGGCGTGGCCGACAAGTTCGCCCAGCATTTCAGTCCAAGCCCTGGAAAAGTCTAGACTTTCCAGAGGTTTGATAGAGAGGGGACGGCGCACCGCGGGATCTAGCCGGTTCCGTAGAATGGTTAATTGCGCCTGTTGCATATCTGCCCTTCCTTGAACCAAAACGGCCTTTCTGATATATAATTGGATAGGTCTGGTTGGCGGCGCGCGTTGGTTAACGATGGGTTTCCCAGGCGCTTGTTTTGGCCGCCCAAGCCTACAAATAGCGTGTTGCCAGTCTGGATCCACAAGGGTCCGGGAGCGGTGTTTGGCTGCTATGTGGTTCCACAGGCCGGTTATTCGGCCGGCGAGGCTTCCAGGTGGAAGTGTCCAGGAATCGAGTGCGGCCTGTTCGGAGGTGAGATGATCGTGGTCGAGAAGGCGAAAAAGAGCGTGGTGAAGGATATTAAGGACAAGGATTCCGGCTTTCGGAAGGGTGATTTCGTCGTTTACCCGACCCACGGCGTTGGCAAGATCCTGGGTGTCGAAACCCAGGAGGTTTCCGGCCACTCCCTGCAACTGATCATCATTCATTTCGAAAAAGACCGCATGACCCTGCGCGTGCCGGTCGCCAAGGCGAAGAATTCCGGGCTGCGCAAGCTGTCGTCGCGCAAGGTGATGGATGCGGCGCTGCAGACCCTGAAGGGCCGCTCGCGTGTGAAGCGCGCCATGTGGTCGCGCCGGGCCCAGGAATATGAGGCCAAGATCAATTCCGGCGACCCGGTTTCGATCGCCGAGGTGGTGCGCGACCTGCACCGCAATGCAGACCAGCCGGACCAGTCGTACAGCGAGCGGCAGATCTATCAGGCCGCGCTCGATCGCCTGGTGCGCGAGCTGGCGGCGATCGACGGGATCGACGAGCAGTCTGCTCATCAGCGCCTGCACCAAGTGCTGAAGGCCGTGGCCGCCTAAACAGCGGCCGTTCGCTACCCCCGAGCTCTCTCCTCGAGAGGCCCCCTAGCGGCGGGACTTTCGGGTCTCGACCGCCGGACGGATGGCTCCTTGCCATCCGTCGGGGGAGTTCGATTGGCGGGGTGCGAGCGGCTGTAGATCCGCCGCGCTGGTCGCATTTTGTGCGCCGAACTGGCACCCACTTCGGCGGAAAATACTCTAGAGTCCGCCGGCAATTCGATTCGGAACTGCCGGCTTCCGGGAAACTTCAAGCACAATGCCAGAGCCAGAGAAATTCGCCGTTCTGCGCGCCGCGCGGCGCATCTGGGCGATATCGCCGGTGCATGGCGACATGGCGCGGCTGCGGGCGCTGCACGGCTACGTTGCCGAGCAGTTCCGGGAAGGCGACCGGCTGATCTATCTGGGCGGGATGCTGGGCCGCGGCAGCGATGTCGAGGGCGTGATGGACGAGCTGGTGAGCTTTCGCCGCCAGATCCTCGCGCGCCCGCGCATGTTCACCATCGACATCGCCTATCTGCGCGGCCAGCAGGAAGTGATGTGGCAGAAGCTGCTGCAGCTCCAGTTCGCGCCCAACCCCAAGGAAGTGCTGCCCTGGATGCTGCAGCAAGGCGTCGGCACCACCATCACCGCCTATGGCGGCGACCCGGCCGAGGGCATCATCCGCTGCCGCGAAGGCGCCCTTGCCATCACGCGCTGGACCAACAGTCTGCGCGCCGCTATGCAGGCGCGGCCTGGTCACTTCCAGTTGATGGCGGAGCTGCGCCGCGCCGCCTACACCGACGATTACGGCCTGCTGTTCGTCCATGCCGGGATCGATCCGGACCGCCCGCTCGACGCCCAGGGCGATACGCTGTGGTGGGGCAGCGCCGGCTTCGCGACGCTCAACCATCCTTACAGCGAATTCCTGAAAGTCGTGCGCGGCTTTGACCGCCACCATGCCGGTCCAGCCATGAGCGCTTTCGCCGTCACCCTCGATGGCGGCTGCGGTTATGGCGGCAAGGCGCTGGTAGCCTGCCTCGACCCCAGGGGCGAGATCCTCGATCTGGTCGAGGCGTAGCGCCGTTAAATCATCGGGACCTGGAACACCCGCATGGGCGTGCTGCGACCGTGTAAGAGTTGTTCGCCGCGATCCATCAGTCTCATGCCGAGCGGCAGGGCCTGTGCCAATGCTTCGCTGATCACGATCACCGCGTCGCTCGATCCATCATCGATCTCGCGGCCGAATTGCTCCAGGCGCTGCGCGACGTTCACGGTGTCGCCGACCAAAGTGTAGTTCACGCGCCCCGGCGCGCCGATGTTGCCGACCAGCGCCGGCCCTTTGTGGATGCCGATACGGATACGAAGCGGCTTCAGCCCCTTGCGCGCACGACGCTCGTTATCGACATGCATCTTCTGCGCGATGCGCTGGGCGCAGCGGACGGCGCGGTCCGCCCTGTCTTCCTGCTCCAGGGGGGCGCCCCAGAAGGCCATGATGGAATCGCCGATATACTTGTCGATTGTGCCGCCTTCCTGCTCGACGATCGCGCCCACCAGGCCGAAATGCCGATTGAGCAACGCCGCGACTTTGACGGCGCCTCTGCCTTCCGCGATCGTCGAAAAGCCGATGATGTCGGTGAAGAGCACCACGACGTCGCTCTCGCGCGAAGCCAGCTCGCCGCCGCTCTTCATCAGCAACGGCGTCAGCGAGCGCGGGATGTAGTTGCTGAGCCATTGCAGGCCGTTGCGCATGGCGCGTTGCGCCTCGACCGCGCGCTCGACTTCCCGGATGCGGCTGGACTTGATTTCCAGCGGCGTGAAATCGAGCCTCGCCAGGCGCTGGCCGGCTTGCGAGAGAATGATCATCGGCTTCGCGATCGAACGGCCGAGCCAATAGGCGAGGCCAAGCGCGATCACCAGCACGATCAACGCGAACGGGATGGCGCGGTTGATCGCACCGTAAGAGCGATCGAGCCAGGTTTCCGGCAAATGATAGCCAATGATCCACGGTGTCGGGCCGTAGCCGGCCAATTGGCGGTAGATCAGGACATGGTCTCCGCTGGGCAACGTTACGCCATCGACCGCGAAATCGTCGGGTTGCCGGTTGCGCTCATCGTTGAAACTATCGAAGTCGAGCGGCCAGGGCATTGCCGCCAGCACCGGATCGGGAAATTCACCGCGGCTGGGCAGGATCGCGCCGCCTGACCATTCGCGTCCCGGCGGCACATCCGCACCCGTGTTGCCATGCATCAGGATGCGGCCCTCCGCGGTCAGCACGAACGGCACCAGCCCAGTGGTGCCCGCGAGACGGTTCAAACGCTCGGACGCCGAGCGGACGGAGACGGCGGCGCCGATGATGCCGATCACCTCCGCGTCGTGGAACACCGGCTCCACCGCGATCAGCAGCGGCCCGTCGGACCAGTCGAACAGGATCGGCTTGGACCAGAATGGATGGCCGCGGCGCTGCGCCTCTTCAAGCAGCGCCGGCACCTGCTTCTCGTCCGCCATCTTCCTCAGTTCCGCGCTGTAGCCGCGGCCATCCCCGTCAGGCCCCGCCCAGACCATGCGGTGATCGAGGCTGACATAGGCGACGGCGCGCAGCTGACGCACGGCCGCCAGCGAGCCCAGCAGCAAATCCTGGAGTCGCTGATTGTTCTTGGGATCGACCTGGTCGCGGCTCAGCAGATCGGCGAGGAAGCGCGCCTGATCCGCGGCGGGCTGCAACTGCGATTCGATGGTTTCGCTCAATTGCGCCAGCGAGGAGCGCCCCAAGTCCTGAGCCAACTGGGTGGTGCCGACCACTCCCGCCACATAGAACCGCACGCCGATCACCAGCGCCATGATGCTGGTCATCCCGCCCAGCACCAGCACCAGCACCAGCCAGATCGGCACGCGCAGGCGGCGCTTCGTGGAGCCAGGGCTCTGGGTCGCGAGGGCGGTCATTCCCGTGCGGGTTGAAGGTCAGCCGGCATCGGCTGAGTTGTAGCACAATTGTCGGCGGCGCAGGGATTTCCCGCCTGCAGCGTCATTGCCCGCAGGCCGGCAATGACGCGCCGCGCGCGCTACGACGTGGGTGCCGCGTCGTACGTGACGATCTTCACCTTCTGCCCCGCCTGCAATTGCTGGCCGTCCTTCAGGCCGTTCAGCACGCGGAACCAGCCTTCCTTGTCGTCGGCCACCACCATGCGGCCGGCGAGGGACTGGACGGTGTCGCCCGCCTTGACGGTAACGATCCGGATGCGCTGCGCCTTGCTGTATTGCGCCGCCTCGCTGGCATTGATCTGGCGGAAGCTGCTGGCGATCTTCTGGAAGTCGCTGTCGTAGCGCGCGCCGACATCGACCAGCGACAGGAACACGAATTCATAGACCTTGCCGCTGGGGTGGCGGATGAACACGCTGCGGTAATTGGCGCTGCCCGACTTGGTGTTGACGCGCGCGAGCCCGGTGGCGGCCTCCATCCCGTTGATGGTCAGGTTCTCGACATTGTCGAAAACGATGTTGCCTTTCGGATCATAGTTCTGCAGCGCGGCGGCCAGGCTGCCGGAAGGCTGCGGGTCGGCGAGCGTCAGGTTGCCGAGCGTGCCTTTCGGCCCCTTGATCGCGACCACGTCCGGCAGATTGACCAGCTTGTAGCCGCTCGGCACCTCGAAGGCGAAGCGCAGGGGCGGATGCACGAATTTGCCGCCGGCGATCACGCCCTGTGACGGGTCGTCGCCGAACATGATGCCGTCGATCTTCGAAAGATAGATGTCGCGCTCGGTCATCGCGTTGGGGATCGGGCCGCCGGCTTCCGCGATGGCGCGCTGCACGCGGTCGACGGTGCGCGGGTGCGAGGCCAGCATGTTGGCGTCGTCGACCAGGTTGGGATCCTTGCCCGCCAGTTTCGCCTCCAACTGGGTCTGCGCGCGCAGTTCGGCGAGGAAGCTCGCCATCGCCTGCGGATCGTAGGTCGCGCGCTTCATGTACCGCACGCCGAGCGAATCCGCCTCGAACTCCTGCTCCTGCGAATAGCCGGCGAGGCGCACCTGGCCATATTGCGAGGCGAGGCCACCAGCCAGGTCGGCGCCGGTCTGGCCGCCGAGGACCGCACCCAGCAAAGTCGCGCCGAGCACGCCGAGCTGCGTCTGCTGTGCCTGGCCTGCCCGTTCCGCCGTATGGCGTGCATTGATATGGCCGGCCTCGTGGCCGAGGACGCCGGCGAGTTCCGCCTCGTTGTTGGCGAGCGCAAGCAGGCCCCGCGTCGTGTAGATGTAGCCGCCCGGCACAGCGAAGGCATTGACGTCAGGGGTATTGAGGACGGTGAAGGTGTAGGTGACGTCCTTGCGTTCGGCGGTGGCGGCGATGAACTGGCCGACCGAGCTGACATAGGCCGTCAGGGCCGGCTTTTCCTTATACTCGCCGCCGAACTCCTGCAGGATCTTGGGATGCTCCTCCCGTCCGAGGCTGGCTTCCTGTTGCTCGGAGATCGGGGTCGAGAAAGTACGCCCTGTCGCCGGGCTGGTTGCGGTCGTCCCGCAGCCGCCGACCAGGGCGCCGAGAACGACGGTCACCAGCGCAAGGCTGCGCCATGTCTGGGTGGTTACGGGTCTGGCCATGGCGCTCCGCTCCCTGGTAAAGGCGCCGGGTACAGCCCTGCGCGTTGTTTCGAGCAACGAGTCTATCGTCGTGCTGGTTCCCGCACCAAGCGCCTCGAGACGCGCCCGGGCCTCAAAAGACCGTGACCACGATGGGCGGGCCGGCCGATTTGGGGGGTTGAGGGAAGCCAACCGGCCACTTACAACCTCTTGAGCACACATTCAGACTGGACGTCAGCGCACAATGCCCGCCAAGGACTTGTTCCCCGAAATCGAGCCCTATGACACCGGCTTCCTGGCCTTATCGGCACCCCACCGCATGTATTATGAGCAATGTGGCAACCCCAAGGGTGTGCCGGTGGTGTTTCTGCACGGGGGCCCGGGCGCCGGCGCCAATGCCACCCACCGGCGGTTTTTCGACCCCGCCTTCTACCGCATCGTGATTTTCGACCAGCGTGGCAGCGGCCGGTCCCAGCCATTGGGCGAGATCAAGGACAATACGACGCCGCATCTGATCGAGGACATGGAGAAGCTGCGCACGCATCTCGGCATCGATCGCTGGTTCGTGTTCGGCGGCTCCTGGGGCTCCACCCTCGCATTGGCCTATGCCGAGCATCATCCGAGCCGGGCGCGCGGGCTCGCGCTGCGCGGCATCTTCCTGTGCCGCAAGTCGGAGATCGACTGGTTCCTCTATGGCCTGCGTGAATTCGCGCCGGAGGCCTGGCGCGCTTTTGCCGGCCATCTGCCGGAGGGCGAGCGCGGCAATATGCTGGAAGCCTATTGGTCGCGCCTTTCCCATCCTGATCCGAAGGTCCACATGCCGGCGGCGCGGGCCTGGAGCGTCTATGAAGGCGCCTGCTCCACGCTGCTACCGAGCCCGGAGACCGTGCGTGCCTTTTCGGCCGATGTGCTAGCCCTCGGGCTCGCACGCATGGAAGCGCACTATTTCCGCAACAACATCTTCCTGCCCGAGAACTTCCTGCTCGACAATATCGACCGGATCCGCACGATCCCGACCTTTATCGTGCAGGGCCGCTATGACCTGGTCTGCCCGGTGCGCAGCGCCGACGACCTCTCCCGGGTCTGGCCGCAGGCGCGCTATACCATCGTGCCAGATGCCGGTCATTCGGCCATGGAACCCGGCACCCGCGCCACCCTGGTCGCCGGGATGGAGGCGTTCAAGAGCGTGGCGTAAGAACGCCGCCGGAACCCCTTGTCCCCCGCCCGCAGGCTGGCCTAGGCTTCCTCAGAGTTCCGCGCCAGACGGGACCAGGCATAGGGGGCTTTCATGGCGTCCGACAAACCGAAGCTGCGCAGCCTGACGGATATCTTCTCGTTCCTCAGCGCCAATCGCACGCCGATCTATTTCGTCACGCCCGTTCCGTTCAACCTGCTCGGCCTCGATCAATGGGTCGGCGGGCTGGAATACATCACCTATTTCGACAGCTTCGACGGCTATCATCCGCGCTGCTTCACGCCGCAGGAAACCGGCCCGCGCGAATTCCGCTCCATGGAAGAGGTCGGCAATTATCTCCTCAGCCACAAGGAGGTGGTCGACCACATCCGCAAGCGCGGCAAGACCGGCAAGGTCATGTTCATCATGTTCGACGAGGAATCGGAGCGCCTGGTCTCCGAGCTCGGGCTCGAGATGGCATTGCCGCCGGCGAAGCTGCGCGTGCATATCGATTCCAAGATCGTGACCACGCGGCTCGGCAACGAGGCCGGCGTCGCCAGCGCGCCCAATTGCATGGGCCGCGCGGAGAGCTTCGAAGAGTTGATGCAGTTGGCGGAGCGCTCCAAGCTCGGCCGCGACCTGGTGGTGCAGACGCCGTACGGCGATTCCGGCCGCACCACCTTTTTCATCAAGACGCGCGACGATTGGGACAAGTTCGCAGTCAAGATGAAGGGCGAAGACCTGAAGGTGATGAAGCGCATCAATCACCTGCCCGGCACGGTCGAAGGCTGCGCGACACGTCACGGCACCTTGGTCGGCCCCGTGATGACCGACATCACCGGCTTTGCCGAAGTGACGCCCTACAAGGGCGGCTGGTGCGGCAACGACATCACGCCCGATATCCTGCCGAAGAGGGTGCAGGACAAGGTGCGCGAGATGGTGCGCAAGCTCGGCGATCGTCTCTGGCAGGAAGGCTACAAGGGCGTGTTCTGCTGCGACTTCCTGGTCGATACCGATGATCAGGAGGTCTATCTCGGCGAGCTCAATCCGCGCATCAGCGGCGCTTCGCCGCCGACCAACCTCATCACCACGACCTATGGCGGGTGCCCGCTGTTCCTGTTCCATCTGCTCGAATTCCTCGACGTCGATTGGGAAGTCGACATCGAGAAGGTGCAGGCGCGCTGGACCGACTATGCGCCGTGGTGCCAGCTCATCCTCAAGCAGACCGAGGACAAGGTGGAGCTGATCACCAAGGCGCCGCCCAGCGGAATCTGGCGCATGAACCAGGACGGCAATGTCAGCTTCGTGCGCCGCGCCGCGCAATTCACCAGCGTGGGCGACGAGAAGGAGGCGTTCTATCTGCGCGTCTATGGCGCCGGGCAGTATCGCTATTACGGCGCCGATCTCGGCATCCTGGTCACACACGGCCGCTTCCAGACCGACGACCGCAAGCTGATCGACCGCGCCAAGCTGTGGAACGCAGGCCTCAAGTCGCAATTCCACGGCATCGCGCCGGCACCGGACGCCCCGCCCGTGCCACCGAAGGCCTGGTGGGGAAAGATGTTCTAGGAGAAGGAGCCCTCCCTTCGCAGGAAGGGAGGGGGACAAGCCGTCACGCCGCCAGCTTCATCCGGTCCTGTAGCACGCAGGCGCTTGTGATCAGCATCAGGCTCTGGTCGTTGGCGATCCGGCCGCCATCGTCCATATCGTCGATCCGGTCAAGCAGGCGGACGACCTTCTTCTGGTCGAAGAACGGCATCGACGCCAACGTCGGCCCACGCAAGGTATCCTGCACGAACGCGTTCAGCCGGCCCTGGGGATTGAGGGTCGCCGGCGGCGACAGGAACGGGTGCTTCTGCCGGCGGTAGACGGTATCCGTGATGACGTCGCGCACCGCTTCGCGCAAAACGTATTTTTCCGTCATGCCGCGAATCTTCTGGCTGACCGGCTGCGATCGGATGACTTCCACCACGTGATGATCGAGAAACGGCACGCGTCCCTCGATCGAGTGCGCCATCTCCATGCGGTCGCCGAGGAAGGTGAGGATATAGAGCGGCAGCAAGGTCTTCGACCACAGATACAGGGATTGATGCACCGGTTCGCGTCCGGCAAGCTGACGCCGCACGTCGATCTCGCTCAGCAGCGAGCGATAGCCCTGCCGCCCGTCGACCGCGCCGAGATAGTCGTCCGACAGCACCGCCCGGATCTTGTTGGCGCGCGCCGAGTACACCTCCATCCAGGACGGGACAAAACCAAGCATGCGCCTGACATCGTCGAGCGGGCCGAGTTCGCCGTGCGGCAGCAGTATTCCTTGCGAAACCGGATTGAGAGTCTCCAGCTCTGCCAGCATTTTCTTGATCGTCGCCGCGTCTTGTCCGGCGCGGTTGTACAGCAGCATGTCGCGGCGGAAATGCGCATATCCGCCGAGGATCTCGTCCGACCCCTCTCCGGTCATCACGACCTTATAGCCGGCGTCCCGGACGGTGCGGCTCAGCAGGAACTTGGCGACGCCATGGGCATTCATAGAGAGGGTCTCCGACTGCAGGATCGCGTCGGAGAAATTGTCCGCCAGATCGTCCTGTCCGATGGCGATGGGATGGAAGATCGCACCTGCTTTGGCGGCCATTTCCCGCGCCTGTGCCTCCTCGTCATATTCGGGGCGATCGAAGGTCAGGGTAAAGGCGCGGATCGGCTCCGGATGATGGCGCGCCGCGAGCCCAAGCACCGAGCAAGAATCGAGACCGCCGCTGAGATAGCACCCGACCGGCACGTCGGCACGCAGGCGGATGCGCACCGCCTCTTCGAGCGCCGCACGGAATTCGGCCTTGTAGTCTTCGTCGGAGCGGTGGGCGGCCGCGCCGTTCGCGATCGGGTAGTCGAAATCCCAGTATTTGTTGACCTGGATGTGCCGATCGCTGGCAATCACATAGTGGCCCGGCGGAACCTGGTAGATGCCATCGAACAGCGTGCGCGTCTGGTAACCGCCCTGCTCCATCGTCTGCCAGAACTGCTCGGAATCCCAGCGCGCCGGAACGCCGGCGGCAAACAGCGCCTTCACTTCTGACGCGAAATACAGCGTGTCCTGATGGATTGCGTAGAACAGCGGCTTGATGCCGAACCGGTCGCGTGCCGCAAACATCGTCCGGTTGGTCTCGTCCCAGATGATGAAAGCGAACTCTCCGCGCAGCCGGTGCAGGCATTGCGGCCCCAGATCGCGATAGAGATGCAGGGCGATCTCGCTGTCCGAACGCGTGCGCAAATGGTGCCCGGCGCGCTCCAGCTCCGTCCGGATCGCTTCGTAGCCGTAGAATTCTCCGTTGGCGATGATGTGCATGCGTTCGTCCGCGCTGGCGATCGGCTGATCACCGGTCGTGAGGTCGATGATGCTGAGCCGCGCATGGCCCAACCCGACCGTGCGATCGGGATTGATCCAATGGCGCTGGCCGTCGGGCCCGCGATGATGGAGCCGTGACGTTGCGCGCTGGATGGTTTCGAGTTGAATCGGATTCCGGCGCGAGAAAAGCGCGATGATGCCGCACATGATCATATACTCCCTAAAGCAAATACCTTGCGGACCTTGTTGTCTGCGGCAATGCCGTCCAGGGTTACGCAAGTCGCCGCACTGCCTGTTCCTCTAAAGCCGGCCGGTCGGAATTGGGTATGAACAACATCACTGTGAAGAGACGAAGGCCGGCGGCATCGGCGTTTTGAGCTACCGATGTAACCATCCTCTGCTTCGGCGATGGCGCCGGAGCGAGAGGGCGCGGGCGCGCCGCGTCACCGACGCGGTCTCGCAGAAGGACGGCCGGCGCGGCAGAATCGTGACAAAGAAAATCCCCTCCCGTCGGAGGGAGGGGATTGATCGGCGCTCGGGCCCTTGCGGGGTGGTCCTTTACGCCTTTTGCGGAGCCTGCTTTGTCGACCGGCTGTTGTTAGCCGGCCGCGTCGGGCTTTCGAGTTGTTTGGTCCCCAACGATTTCCACTATGCCGATCCCGTATGAATGCCGCCTGAACCGGTCACCGGCCCCTGGCCGGCATCAGGCTCCTTCGGAAACCCTTCCCTGAATTGGATATTTCTGAATATTCCTTTGCTCAACAATATCTTAACTGACCTGCGGCAGGGTGCCGCCGGAACCCGGGTTGCCAGCCCGCCTTATATGGAGTCTGGTATCGCCCGAGATTTGAAACCGATTGATTTGAAACCGATTCGGAGTTGTGCATGACCCCCTTCGCCATCGCAGGCATCCAGATGCATGTCCTGCCGGAGCGAAACATCGACGGCATCCGACAGCGCCTGAAGCTGCTGATGCATTACTATCCGTGGGTGGAGATGGTGCTGCTGAGCGAGCTCGCGCCCTTCGGCTCCTCCCTGCATTACGCGCAGCGCCTGCCAGGCCCTGCCGAGGAAGAGTTCCAGCAGATGGCGCGCGAGCATGGCATCTGGTTCGTGCCGGGTTCGCTGTACGAGAATCGCGATGGCGCGATCTACAACACCTCGCCGGTCATCAACCCGAAGGGCGAGGTGATCGCGCGCTATTCCAAGATGTTCCCCTTCACGCCGTTCGAGGAAGGCGTCACCGCCGGCGACCAGTTCTGCGTGTTCGACGTGCCGGAGGTCGGGCGCTTCGGCCTGCTCAATTGCTATGACATCTGGTTCCCGGAGACGATGCGCACCATCACGGCGATGGGTGCGGAGGTGATCCTGCATCCAGTGATGACGCACACCATCGACCGCGACGTCGACCTCGCCGTCGCCAAGGCGTCCGCCGCGATGTTCCAGTGCTACATCTTCGACATCAACGGCCTCGCCGCCGGCGGCAATGGGCAGTCGGCCGTGTTCGACCCATCGGGCCGGGTGGTGCATCAATCCTCCACCAACGAAGAATTCATCCCGATCGAGATCGACCTCGACCAGGTGCGCCACCAGCGCCAGCGCGGCATGCGCCATCTCGGCCAGCCAATGAAGAGCTTCCGCGACCGCCAGGTCGAGTTCCCGGTCTATGACCGCAAATTCGATCGCGCCTATCTGGATTCGCTGGGCGCGCTGGTGCGTCCGGGCCGCCATCGCACGCGCGAGAGCCCTGCGGCGCCGGACCAGGCCATCCCGGTGCAACCTGGCAATGCCGGAGGCAGCGACCCCAAGGAGCAGCTTGGTCGCATGTTCCTGCGCGAGGACGCCAACGCGAACCAGATTCCGGCGCCCGACACCTTCATCAGCAAATGAATGGGCTCACATTCCGCGCCGTCAAGGATGACGGCTCGGGATCGAGCCTGGACCCGCTGTTCGACGCGCGCTGGCCGAACTACCTGCGCTGGTACCTGCAGGATGGCGATGGCGCGCGGCCGACTTATGCCGCATGCGAGCGTAATCTCCAGCACCACATGCCGGAGCTGGTGCCGGCGTGGGAGCGCCTGACGGAACGGTTCGGCGGCACCGATCTGGTCGCGCGGTTCCTCACCTTGTGGCAGCCGCCGGACTTCGTCAGCGGCTGCACCCAGGCCTTGTGGACCCGCGATCGTCCGGCCCTCATCCGCAACTACGATTATCCGCCGGGTCTGTGCGATGCCGTCCTGCTGCATGGGCAGTTTACGTCGATGGCGACGCTCAGCATGAGCGATTGCCTGTGGGGCGTGCTCGACGGCATCAATCAGGACGGGCTCAGTGTCTCGCTCGCCTTCGGCGGACGACGGACCAAGGGCGCGGGCTTTGGCATCGCCATGGTGCTGCGCTATATCCTCGAGACCTGCCGGCACGCGAAGGACGCGCTGAAGGTGCTGCAGCGCGTGCCGGTCCACCTGCCCTACAACCTCGCCATCATCGACCGCCAGGGCGATTGGCACACGGTGTTCATTTCGCCCGACCGCGAGCCGGAGGTGCGGCGCGAGCCTTATTCCGCCAACCGCCAGGATTCCACCATCCGCCCGGACGACGAGCGCATCGTCGACACCGTGCGGCGCGAAGCGTTGCTGGAGAATGTGACCGGCAATCCCGACGAGACGATGGAGCATCTGAGCGACCGCTTCCTGCAGGCGCCGATCTATCGACCGGTCAGGAAAGGCGACTGGGGCACGCTCTATACCGCCTGCTACCGGCCGGCCGGTTCCTCCGTGCAACTGCGCTGGCCGCGCTTCGATTGGCACCAGTCGATCGCGAAATTCGAGCCAGGCGAACGGGTGGTGAGTTACGGCTAGCCGGGTTGCGCCCGGCTCGTACGCCTGCGATAGACAGCCTCGTACCGCACCAATACAATCTCACGTCGCGATCTCACGGGGACCGTCGCGCCATATGAGCGAAGAGCGCGCCCAACGCCGGCTTGCCGCCATCCTGGCCGCTGATGTGGTCGGGTACAGCCGCCTTATGGCCGCAGACGAGGCGGGCACGCTTGAACGATTGAAGTCCCTGCGCCGCGATCTGCTCGACCCTTGTATCGCCGAAAATCGCGGCCGCATCGTCAAGCTGATGGGCGACGGCACATTGGCCGAGTTCGGCAGCGTCGTGGATGCGGTCCAGTGCGCAGTTGCGATTCAACACGCGGTCGAGAGCCACAACGCGACGATACCGGAGCCCGAACGCATCGCCTTTCGCGTCGGCGTCAATCTTGGCGACGTTATCGTCGAAGGCGACGATATCTATGGCGATGGCGTGAACATTGCCGCCCGCCTGCAGGAGATCGCCGAGCCGGGCAGCGTTTATGTATCAGGAACGGTTCTCGAGCATATTGGGGGGCGCCTCGATCTCGCATTCGAAGATCGCGGCGAACAAAAGCTCAAGAACATCGATCGCCCGCTGCGTGTTCATCGCGTTCGGCCCGCCGCCGCAAGAGCCGTAGCGGGCAGCACATCGTCCGTCACCAGCGGTCAGGGCGAACGCAGCGCCTCGATCGCGGTATTGCCGTTCGTCAACATGTCGGGAGACCCCAGCCAGGAGTATTTTTCCGACGGCATCACCGAGGACATCATCACCGAACTTACCCGCTTCCGACCGTTGTTCGTGATCGCGCGCAATTCCACTTTCGCATTCAAAGGCAGCGCCATCGATGTCCGCGAGGTCGGCCGCACGCTTGGCGTGCGCTATGTCGTGGAGGGCAGCATACGCCGGGCCGGGAACCGAGTCCGCATCACCGCCCAATTGATCGATGCGGTGGCCGGCAATCACCTGTGGGCCGAACGCTACGATCGGGAACTGGCGGACATATTCGACGTGCAGGACGAGGTCACACGACGGATCGTCACCAACGTCGCGCCGCGCATGCAGATTGCCGACCATCTATCTGCCCGACGCCAGCGGCCTGAGGACATGCGCGCCTACGACTATTATCTTCAGGCTAAGTCCCTGCTCGATGCGCCCGTCGATTTCTCCGACTTGGCTCGCGGGCGCGAACACTGCAATCGTGCACTCGAGATCGATCCCAACTACGCGCGGGCACACGCCTATCTCGCGGCTTCGTACATCGTCGGCGTGACCATGATGGAGGTGGATGACCCGACAGAATGGCAGACCCGCGCGCTGGCGAGCGCGGAGCGGGCGGTGGCCTTGGACGATCTGGATGGCTTCTGCCAGCACACCCTGGGTGAAAGCGCGTTTCTGTGCCTTCAGCGGGAGCGGGCGTTGCGACACGTCCGGAAGGCGCTGGCCATAAATCCAAACGACGCCGATATCCTGACGCTCGCCAGCTACATCGAGATTTCCCTGGGCGATTCAGAGGCCGGATTGCGGCACATCGCCATGGCCATGGAGCGGAACCCTACCAATCCACCAATGTACCACTGGCTGAAGGGCATCGACCTGGCGCTGCTCGGCAGATACGACGAGGCGCTGGCGGAGTACGATCAGTTCGGTCCGCCGAATCCCAGCGTCCTCAAGCTGCGTGCAGTCGCACTCGTGCAACTGGGCCGGCTCGAGGAGGCGCGAGCCCACGTTCAGACCCTGCTCACGATCATGCCGAACCTTACCGCCGGCAAGATCAGGAAGCTGGACGCCTGCATGCCGGATGCCGAACTGCGGGCGGAAAGCCTGCGGCTCGCCGGGATGCCGGAGTAGCGACGGCAGACGCGCTTGGGCCGAAGCCACTTGGGCGATCGTACGATTGGCGATATGAGTCAGGAGGGACATCGGTGTTATCTCACAGTCCGGAGGTACCCATGCTGTGGCCGGGCGTTGTCTGCGCCGGTCGCCTGATCGCCTATTTCTGAGGCCGCACGATCATTCCGCAGCCGCTGTCCTGCGGCGCAGTCCGCGCACGCACTGAAGCACGAGATAACAGATGAAGACCGCCAGCAGCACGCCGGGGAAACCGTGCGGCCCGAAAGCATCCATGGCAAAGCCGCACAGGACCGAACCCGTGAGCGCACCGAGACCCCAGATAGTCGTGAATGAGGAGGTCCCTGCGATCAGTTCAGCGCCGCTGAACCGGTCGCCAAGCTCGGCCAGGCCGACCGTGTAGACGCCGAACCCGGCGGCGCCCGTCACCAGCAGCAGCGGCCAGATCCACGCGTTGTCGACTGCGAACGGCGTCAAGGCCAGTCCCACCGAGGCAACGAAAAAGCACGCGATCATCGTGCCGCGCTTTGACGTGCGATCGGCAACCCATCCGATCGGAATCTGAAAAAACACATTGCCGAAGGAGAGGACCGTGAGCAGCAAGGCAGCGCCCTCGATACTCATCCCTGTGCGCACGCCGTAGATGGACAGAAAGCCCAGCATTCCGCCGTCGAAAATAGCGTGCGCAAAGATTGCGGTCAGCAGCAGAGGCGCCTTGGGCAGGAACCGAAGCATCGAAACATGCTCCCGCTCCGCCGTTTCCGCCGGCGCGGACACCAGGGAAATCGGCAGCACGGCGAGGAAGAGGATACCGGCGCCAATCGCGAAGGCGGTATAGCCTTCGATGCCGACCCATCCGACGATTGCGGGGCCGATTCCGAAAGTCGCGGAGATGCAGGTGGCATAGATTCCGATCACCCGCCCACGCCACCGGCCGGAGGCACCCAGAATCCACGCCTCGCTCAAGGCGAACAAGGTGGCGACGAAGAGCCCCTGCAGCAGGCGCAACGGGAACCACGCCCAGAGCGTCGGAAAGGTCGGATAGGCGAGAAAGATCAGCCCCGTGCCGATGGCCATGAAGATCGCCACCCGCTTGGGACCGAAGGCATGGGACAGCCGCGGAATGACGAACCCCGCGAGCAGGATACCCAGCGGCCCGGTCGCGGAATTGAGGCCGATGATTTCGGACGGGACGCCCCACGTTTCCATCTTCAGGGAAAGCAGCGGGAACCCTTCGCCCAGCGAAAGCGTGAAAACACACACCGCAGCGCAAGCTGCGATGACGTTACGCAAATTGACGTCGGCTGGACGATCGCTCAACCCGCAGTTCCCCCCGTGATGGCCGGCTCGGTTCATCGTCCGGCCTTGAAGCCTCGCCCAGTCTTGCAGAGCCGCACGACGACAGTCGATAACTGCGAAGCGCTGGTGAGAGATCCAGCCTCGTCATTAACATGTACTGCGCGCGAACAGAAATGGTCGCTGCTTTGCCGATATCATCACTTTGTTTGTGGCCGCGGCGGGCCGGGCCATGAGAAATTCATCCATAGGTTAGGCCGACAATCAATTGCCGGATTGTCGCGAGGAGCACTGCCACCGGCGGGACAATTGCGAGGGCCGGCGGCAGAAAGCTAGACCATCGGGCGCTGATGATTACGCCACCATTGGGCTGTTCCAGTGGGTCTTTTGGGATGGGTGATATTATGGCCGATCTGAATGGCGCGGGCGGCGCAAAAGAATTCGTCATCGACCTCTCCGCGGATACCACAATCGAGAATTTCGACGCCTTTGGCACCAGCGGCAAGCCTGCCGACCCGGCGGAACTTGATACCCTTCAGCTCGACATATTTGCAGCCAACATGCTCCTGGAGCAGGTCGGCACCAGCGTCGTGGTGAGCGTTGCGGACGATCCCGCGCGCACGGGCAACGTCACGCTCGAGAACATGACGATCGAGCAGCTCGACAACATTACCGGCGCCGGCAATTTCCGTTTCGCAGGCCAGTCGAAGGTGACGGACAGCGTCGATGTCTGGAGCGCCGCCGTGAACGGCCCCAAGGTCTTTCGTCCGAGCATCGTGACCTTTCTCAACGCCCTCGCCAACAACGTGAAGGGGTTCGATGAGGGCAACGACGTCATCAACGGCATGGCCGGGAACGATACGCTGAACGGCCTCGCCCACAACGATGTGCTGCGCGGCGGCGAGGGCGACGACACGCTGATCGGCGGCCTCGGCAACGATCGGCTGTTCGGCGGCGACGGCAACGACAATCTCGCCGGCGGCCTCGGCAACGATCGGCTGTTCGGCGGCGACGGCAACGACAATCTCGCCGGCGGGCGTGGCGACGATCTGCTGGATGGCGGCACCGGCGACGACGCGATGGCCGGCGGCCGAGGCAACGACATCTATGTCGTGGATTCGCTTGGCGACACGATCGTCGAGGACCGGGCCAGTTCGCGCGGCGGCGGCTGGGCGGACGAAGTGCGCAGCTCCATCTCCTTCAGCCTCGCCCCCTATGAACGAATTGAAAACCTGACCTTGACCGGCGGTGATATCGACGGTACCGGCAATTCCCGCGCGAATGTCATTACCGGCAGTGGCGGCTTCAACAACCTCAAGGGCGCCGGGGGCGATGATGTCCTCGTCGGCGGTGGTGGTGTCGACGAATATCACGGCGACACCGGCAACGATGTGATCGTCCTTGGGGAAGGCGATGATTCAACGTCGGGCGAAAATGGCGACCCCGCGCTGGTGGATGGCGGCAGCGGACTCGATACCGTAGCCACGGAAGGATTCGGCCGCGAGCTCGATATCACCACCGACCTGCGCGAGCGTTTCCAGGCGGCGGAGATCTTCGACCTCGGCGCAGGCGGGCCGACGACCTTGGTTCTCGACACCGCCAACATCACGCACTTGGCGGCATCGAACGGCAACACGATGCTGGTCAAGGGAAGCGCCGGCGACCTGCTTGCCTTCGGCGACACCGGATGGGTCAAGGGCGGAACACAGGTTGATCCCTTCGGCCAGGCCGGCACCTTTGCCGCCTGGACCAACGGAATCGCCACGGTGCTGGTCGAAGAGGGTGTCGCAGTCTCCTCCAGCAACATCGACCTGGCGACTTTGTCGAACGACGAAGGCTTCAAGATCGCCGGCGCCACCATCGTCGGCTCGGCCGGCGATGTGAATGCCGATGGTTTCGACGACGTGATCGTCGGCGCGCCGGATGCCGACCCGCTTGGCCGCACCGATGCCGGCGAATCCTATGTGATCTACGGCAAGGCGGACGGCATCGGTGACATCGACCTTGCGACACTGACGACCGCGCAGGGCTTCAAGCTCTCCGGCACCGCCGCGGGCGATGCCAGCGGCACCTCGGTCAGCCGCGCGGGCGACGTCAACGGCGACGGCATCGAGGACATCATCGTCGGCGCACCGCTGGCTGACCGTTCGGGCCTGGACCATGCCGGAGAATCCTATGTGATCTACGGCAAGGAAGGCGGGCTTGCGGACAGCGATCTGGCCGCCCTTGATCCCGCGCACGGCTTCAGGATCGTCGGGCCCATACCGCCGGGCAGTTATGATGGCAGCTACAGCGGTCGGGTGGTCAACGCCGCCGGCGACATCAACGACGACGGAATCGACGATATCCTGGTCGGAACAGGCAATCAGAATTTCCTGGTTTATGGCAAGGCAGGCGGACTTGGCGATGTCGATCTCGGCGCACTGACGGCCGCGACGGGTGCGAACATCCATGGGGCGTTCGTACACATGATCGATGGCGGCGGCGATATCAACGGCGATGGCATCGATGACATCGTTGTCGGTACCCGGGGCGATGCTTTGGGGCGGGAGGATGCCGGCGAAACCTTCGTGATTTATGGCAAGGTCGGCGGCATCGGCGACGTCGATCTGTTCGCTTTCCCGGTCACGCAGGGCTTTCGGATTGCGGGAGCAGAGCCATACGATGCGAGCGGCTATGCCGTCAGCTCAGCCGGCGACGTCAATGGCGATGGCATTGCCGACGTTCTCATTGGGTCGTACGGAGAAGAGGCTTCCGGCTTTTATTCGGCGGGGTTGGCCTACGTAGTCTATGGCAAGGATGGCGGTTCGGGCGACATCGACCTTGCGGCGCTCACGCCCGCGGAGGGGTTCAAGATCACGGGCGTCAGTTTCGAGCAATTCAAGAGCACTTCCGTCAACGATGCTGGAGACGTCAATGGCGATGGACTCGACGATATCATCGTCAACGGAGCATTCGTCATCTACGGCAAGCAGGGTGGACTCTCAGACATCGAGCTCGCCGGGCTTACGGACGATCAGGGGTTCCGGATATCCACTGGAGACAAGGTCAGCCGAGCGGGTGATGTCAATGGCGACGGATTCGCGGACCTCATCGTCGGCACCGGTGGTCAATCTGCGGTCATCTATGGCGGCAACTTCACCAAGTCTGTGACGCATCTCGGCTCCGAGAGCGACGACGAGCTTACCGGCAACGAGGCCGACGAAGTCTTTGTCGGCGGCCTCGGCAACGACATGTTGATCGGCGGCGGCGGCAAGGACGCATTCCACGGTGGCACCGGTGACGACACGATCGTGGTCGCTCCGGGCGATGTGATGCGGGTGGATGGCGGCAATGGCGTCGATCGCGTGATGGCCAATGATTTCGGCGCGGAGCTCGACTTCACCGGCGATCTCCGGGGCCGGTTCCAAAGTATCGAGGTTCTGGATCTCAGTGGGTTCGTCATGAACCACGTGACCCTCGACTCCGCCAGCGTCGCGCACATGACCGGATCGAACGGCGCCGCATTCGAGCCCAGCACCCTGGTGATCCGGGGCGAGTCCGACTTCGTCATCTTTGCGGACCAGGGATGGATCAACGGCGGTGAAGTCGCCGATCCATTGGGCCAAGGCGACATCTACAACAGGTGGACCAACGGCACGGCCACGGTGTTGGTCGACTTCAAGTCGCAAGCGCTGCAGGCGCCCCGCATCGATCTCGCCGACCTGGCGCCGGAGGACGGGTTTACCATTGAAGGCGCTACGGGCGTTGGTACGGCCGGCGACCTCAATGCCGACGGGATCGCCGACTTTATCGTCAACGCGGACAAGAGCTACGTGATCTTCGGCAAGTCCGATGGATTGGACAGCGTCGACCTGGCCACCTTGACGCCCGACCAGGGCTTCGCCGTCTCGCGCAGCGCGCCGCCGGGCGACGAGGGCGGCCCCGGCGGCGGCGCCACCGGGGATTTCAACGGCGATGGCATCGACGATGCGATCTTCGGTCAGCCGTTTGCAGATACCACGGCCGGCGCCGACGCGGGCCAGGCCTACGTCATCTTCGGCTCAGCCAGCGGGCTCGGTGCCATCGATGTGACGACGATGTCCGCGGCTCAGGGCTTCCGGATTTCCGGCGGCGCGGCCGGGGACTGGGCGGGATACGCAGCCGAATCGGCCGGCGATTTCAACGGTGACGGAATCGACGACGTCATCGTCGGTGCGCGCGAGGCCGACCCCCTTGGCCGCTACAGCGCCGGCGAAGCCTATGTGATCTACGGCAAGCTCGGCGGCCCGGGCGATATCGACCTCGCCGCCTTGACGGCCGACCAGGGCTTCCGGATCGCCGGCCCAAGCGACAGTGACGACCTTGGCGATGCGGCCAGGTCGGCCGGCGACATCAACGGTGACGGCTACGACGATATCGCGATCGGCGCACCGTTCTCCGGTTCCGGTGCCGGCGCGGTCTATGTCATCTACGGCAGGGCAGGAGGTTCCGGAGACGTCGATCTCGCCACGCTCCCCGCGTCGGACGGCTTCAAGCTTCGCGTCAATGACGACGATTTCCTCGGGCGCGCGGTCGGCAGCGCGGGCGACATCAACGGCGACGGAATCAATGATCTGGTCGTGAGTGCCTATCGAGGCGGCTACGGCGGGTCCGGATTGGTCTATGTGATCTACGGCAAGGAGGGCGGACTCAGCGACCTCGATCCGACGACTCTGACCGACGAGCAGGGATTCCAGATCGAGTTCCATGAGTCCAACTCGACGGGACGACTTGGCCGCAGCGTCCATGCGGCCGGCGACGTCAATGGCGACGGCATCGAGGATCTGGTGTTCGGTGCGCCGGGGCTTGACGTGGCGAATCGATATGAAGCCGGCCAAGCCTATGTCATCTTCGGCAAAGAAGGCGGGCATGGCGACATCGATGTCAGGTCGCTCAGGGAGGACCAGGGGTTCGCCATCTTCGGTGCGGCGTCGTACGACGGTACCGGTGACGATGTCAGTGCCGCCGATGTCAATGGCGATGGCTTCACCGATGTGCTGGTCGGCGGCAACGGCGCGCACGTGATCTATGGCGGCAATATCACCGGCGCGGTGTCCCATCTTGGGACGTCGGGCGACGATACTTTGACCGGCACCGGAGCCGACGAAGTGTTCGTCGGCGGCCTCGGCAACGATATTCTCGTTGGCGGCGGCACCCACGATTTCGGTGATGGCGGCGCGGATGCGTTCCAGGGTGCCGGCGGCGACGATGTCATCCAGGTCATCGATGGGATTTTCAAGAAAGTGGATGGCGGCGCCGGTTCCGACACCCTGCATCTGGATTTCCTGCCTCCCATCGATCTCGGCAACATCGACGGCGATGCGGCGACTTCGGATCACACCAAGATCCACAGCATCGAAACCATCGACACCGATAACGACTTGTCCAACGGTATCACGCTGCACCTGGCGGACGTGCTGGCGATCGATCCGCGAAACAGCGATGTCGGCGGGGTCCCCAGCCTCGACAATGTCCTGAAGATCGACGGCGACACCAGCGACAGCCTGTCGCTCGATCCGGCCGACGGCTGGAGTGCGCCCGATACAGCGACTCTGGCAGGCTATGCCATCTATGCCGTGGGCAACGTGAAGATAGCGGTCGACCAGGACATCGTCGTGGCGGTAGCCTGATCGGCACTATGGACACCAAGAGCGCCGGATCGGCCCTGCCGAAGTTCGAGCTGCTGCCCTCGCGGCAATTTCCGCAATGGCTGGCGGATAGCCACCTGTCGCTCGCCTTCACCACCTACCAAGCCGGCAAGATCATCTTCATCGGGCTGCAGCCGAACGGCAGGCTGTCGGTGTTCGAGCGCACCTTCAACCGCTGCATGGGCTTGTGGTCCAGCGGCCAGAGCCTGTGGATGTCGACGCTCTACCAACTCTGGCGGTTCGAAAATGCGCTGGGGCCCGGCGAACTGCACGATGGCTATGACCGGATGTACGTGCCGCAGCTCGCCTATACCACCGGCGATCTCGACATCCACGACCTCGCCCTCGACCCGGCGGGCCGCCCGGTATTCGCCAACACCTTGTTCTCGTGCCTCGCCACCATCTCGGAGGCCAAGAGCTTCCGTCCGCTCTGGCAGCCGCGCTTCATCTCCAAGCTGGCGCCGGAGGATCGCTGCCATCTGAACGGCCTCGCCATGCGCGACGGCACGCCGGCCTATGTCACGGCAGTGAGCGAAAGCGATGTCGCCGACGGCTGGCGCGACCGGCGTACCGGCGGGGGCATCGTCATCGACGTGCCATCGGGCGAGATCGTGGGACGCGGCCTTTCCATGCCCCATTCACCGCGCGTTCATAGCGGAAAGCTCTATCTCCTGGATTCGGGGACCGGCCGGGTCGGCACCCTTGATGCGCAAAGCGGCGCATTCGAGGAAATCGCCTTCTGCCCCGGCTATCTGCGCGGCCTCGCCTTCCACGGCAATTTCGCGATTGTCGGCCTGTCCCAGCCGCGCGAGACCAAGACCTTCACCGGCCTGCCGCTGGACGAGGCCTTGGCGCGTCGGAACGCCGATCCGATCTGCGCGCTGATGGTGATCGATCTCAGATCCGGGGCGACCGTCCACTGGCTGAAAATGGAGGGCATCCTGCACGAGCTTTACGACGTGGTCGCCCTGCCCGGCATCCGCCGTCCCCAGGCCATCGGCCTCAAGACCGACGAAATCCGCCGCATCCTGACCATCGAGGATTGAGCAAAGGCCGTCTGCTCAGTCAGCCGTCAGCGAAAATATGCCAGCATCCAGACGAAATTCCGCCTAGAGTCCGGGAGGTGGCTCGTGTGGGCCAGAGGGAACCTGAGGCAAGAAAGAGTATTGCTCGATAGATTAACAGCCCACGGGGAGAGCCGGCCTTGAGAAGCCAGATCGTCGTCGATCATGCGCGCCGCATCTTATGCGTCTTTCCGCGCTACACCCCGTCATTCGGCACGTTCGAGCATGCCTACAAGCTGATGGGCGTCAAAGCCTTCATGCCGCCGCAGGGCATCCTGCTGATCGCGGCCTATCTGCCCGAAGGGTGGGAAGTGCGCTTCGTCGATGAGAATATCCGCGCGGCGAAGGATCGCGATCTCGACTGGGCGGACGCGGTCTTTGTCAGCGGCATGCATATCCAGCGCCAGGCGATGCAGGATATCGCCCGCCGCGCTCATGAGCGGGGCAAGGTGTGCGCCCTTGGCGGACCGTCCGTCTCCGCCAGTCCCGAGCTCTATCCCGATTTCGATTATCTTCATCTTGGCGAAGTCGGCGATGCGACCGACGCCTTGATCGCCGCGCTCGACCGCAATACCGGCCGGCCGCCGGCGCAGCAGCGTTTCGAGACGGCGGAGCGCCTGCCGCTGCCGGACTTTCCGATCCCGGCCTACCACCTGACCGAGCGCGGCCGCTACATGCTGGGCTCCGTGCAATTCTCCAGCGGCTGCCCCTATCGCTGCGAGTTCTGCGACATCCCGGCGCTTTACGGCCGCCAGCCACGGCTGAAGGAGCCGCAGCAGGTTCTGGCCGAGCTGGACGCGATGCTGAGCTGCGGGCCGCTGGGAGCCGTCTATTTCGTCGACGACAATTTCATCGCCAATCGCAAGGCCGCGCGCGAGCTGCTGCCGCATCTCATCGCCTGGCAGAAGGAGCGCGGCTATCCGGTGCGTTTCGCCTGCGAGGCGACACTCAACATCGCGAAGCTGCCGGACCTGCTGGAGCAGATGCGTGAAGCCTATTTCACCACGGTGTTCTGCGGGATCGAGACGCCGGAGCTGCCGGCGCTCGACGCCATGTCCAAGGAACACAATCTCGCGCTGCCGCTGCTGGAGGGTGTCGAGATCCTCAACCGGCACGGCATGGAGGTTGTCTCCGGCATCATCCTCGGCCTCGACACCGACACGCCGGATACGGCGGCGCGCATCAACGATTTCGTCGACGCCTCGCAGATTCCGTTGCTCGCCATCAACCTGCTGCAGGCGCTGCCGCGCACCCCGCTGTGGGATCGTCTGCAGGAAGCAGGCCGCCTGGTTGACGACACCGCGCGGGAATCCAACATTCGCTTCCTGCGGCCGTACGAGGACGTGCTGGAAAGCTGGCACCAATGCGTGCGCCATGCCTACGAGCCGGAAGCGGTCTACGCCCGATTCGACCACAATGCGCGCCACACGTTCCCGAACCGCATCAAGGTGCCGGTCACGCGTGCCCGGCTCAACCTGCCCAACATCCGCAAGGCGCTGACCTGCCTTGGCAACATCTTTCTCCATGTCGGCATTCTGGGAGATTATCGCCGGACCTTCTGGCGCATGGCTTGGCCCGCGCTGCGCAAGGGCCAGATCGAGGAACTGATCCACATCGCCCTGGTCGCCCACCACCTCATCACTTATGCGCGCGAATGCGAGCAGGGCAGGCAGATGGCGTCGAACTACGCGGTACGGCCGGTCCTCTCGCAAACCGACGCGCTGGCGCGCACCGGGCGGTGATCGACCCGCCGCTTGTTCGGACCGGGGGCCGGCGCTAAGCTCGGCACCTGGGGCAAAACGTCTTCTGCTCGTCCAGAGCGCGGCTGAAGATCGCGCGGACACGGCAGCATGCGGGTGATCCGTGCTTGCCCCTCGTCATGTCAGAAGGGGCTCCACATGACCGCGTCCCACGTTCCCGTTGTTGGCGAATCCCCTGATAAAACGCCGGTCACCTACTTCGGGCCGGACTTCCCGTTCGCGTTCGATGATTGGATCAAGCATCCGGCGGGCCTGGGAAAGCTGCCGGCGGACAAGCTCGGCACCGAGGTCGCGGTCGTCGGCGCCGGTGCGGCCGGCATGGTGGCGGCGTTCGAGCTGATGAAGCTGGGGCTGAAGCCCGTCATCTACGAATCGGCGAGGATCGGCGGGCGCTTGCGTTCCGTCCCGTTCGAGGGTGCGGAGGGCATCGTCGCGGAACTGGGCGGCATGCGCTTTCCCACCTGCTCCACCGCCTTCTTTCATTATCTCGACCAGGTCGGGTTGGAGCACACACCCTTTCCCAATCCGTTGACGGGCGCCTCGCACAGCACGGTCGTCGACCTGGCCGGCCAGCCGCTTTATGCCGAGAAGCTCGAGGACCTGCCGAAGATCTTCCACGAAGTGGCGGGGGCCTGGAGCGAGGCGCTGGAGCATGGCGCGCAATTCAGCGCCATGCAGGCCGCCATCCGCGCCCGCGACGTACGCGGGATCAAGGAAATCTGGAACCGCCTGATCCCGATCTGGGACGATCGCACCTTCTACGGTTTCATCGCGACGTCCGACGCCTTTGTGCGCCGGTCGTTCCGGCATCTGGAGATTTTCGGCCAGGTCGGGTTCGGCACCGGCGGATGGGATACCGACTTCCCGAACTCGATGCTGGAGATATTGCGCGTCGTCTATACCAATTGCGACGAGGACCAGCGCCTGGTCACGGGTGGCGTCGAACAGATGCCGCGGCGGCTGTGGAAGATGCAGCCCGACAAGATGGCGCACTGGCCGCGCGGGACATCGCTGGAAACCCTGCATGCCGGCGCCCCACGGCCCGGCGTCATGCGCATCGCCCCCGCTCCCGGCAACCGCTTCGCCATAACCGACCGCTGGGGTGCCACCCGGGAATATCCGGCGGTGCTGATCACCTGCCAGTCCTGGCTGCTCACCACCCACATCGAGATGGCGGAGCAGTTCTTTTCCCAGAAGGTCTGGATGGCGCTGGACCGCACGCGCTACATGCAGTCGGCCAAGACCTTCGTGATGGTCGACCGCCCGTTCTGGAAGGACAAGGACCCGAAGACCGGGCGCGACGTCATGAGCATGACGCTGAGCGATCGCCTTACCCGCGGCACGTACCTCTTCGACAACGGACCGGACAAGCCGGGCGTCATCTGCCTCTCTTATTCCTGGATGGGCGATGCGCTGAAGCTGCTGCCGCTGCCGGTGGAGAAGCGGGTGAAGCTGATGCTGAACGCGCTGAAGCAGGTTTATCCGCACGTCGACATCGCCAGCCACATCATCGGCGACCCGATCACGGTCTCCTGGGAGTCCGATCCCAATTTCCTGGGCGCGTTCAAAGGCGCCCTGCCCGGCCACTATCGCTATAACCACCGGATGTACTGCCACTTCGTCCAGGACGGGCTGCCGCCGCAGGAGCGGGGCATCTTCATCGCCGGCGACGATGTCTCCTGGACGCCCGGCTGGGTCGAAGGGGCCGTCACCACCGGCCTCAATGCGGTCTGGGGCATCCTCAAGCATCTGGGCGGCGAAACGCCGAAGGAGAATCCGGGGCCAGGCGACCGCTTTGCCGAACTGGCGCCGATGGCTTTGCCCGACTAACCGGCAGCTGGTCGCTGATCCTGCGACCTTCCGTCGCGATTCCGGATAGATCGCACCGATCACACACTATTGTCCCAAGGGCCACGGGTTTGGCCCTTGATCTTCGCTCAGTCGCGCCCGACATTGCCGGCCGTCTGCGGATTGCCGGCGGTCTTTTTCAGGTTCCGATGGAACGGCCGAAGCTTGCCGGGCGTTTGTCTGCGGACGCCCCAAATTGCTGGCAGCGCGCATTCCGGAACCGAAACACTATGCGTCTACCAAACTGGATGATCGGCCTGGTTGTGGCAGTGTTGTTTGCCGGCACCTGGGTGCTGCTCAACCGGCCGGTTGAACAGGATCCCTGGACCCAGGATGTGTCCGGCCTGACCTATTCGCCCTATCGCGACGGCGCGAACCCGATCAACGGCAAAGAGCCGACGCTGGCGGAAGTTCGGCGGGACCTCTCTCTCATGGCGGGCCTCACCAGCCAGATCCGCACCTATTCGACGGTCGGCGCCAATTACGGCATCCCGACCATGGCTGATAAAATGGGCCTGCGCGTGATGGCGGGGGCCTGGATCGGCGAGGACCTGAAAAAGAACCGGCAGGAGATCGACAACCTGGTCGACCTTGCCACCAACAACGGCAGCGTCAGCCGGGTCACGGTGGGCAACGAAGCCGTCTTCAAGAACATGATCAAGGTTCCCCAGCTCATCGGCTACATCCGTGAGGTCAAGCGGCGCCTGCCGGGCATCCCAGTCAGCACCGCGGAGCCGTTCGACATCTGGCTCAAGCATCCGGAGCTGATGGACGAGGTCGATTTCGTCGCCGTGCACATTCTGCCGTTCTGGAACGGGATTCCGGTGCAGGACGCGGTGCCGTGGACCATGGGCAACTACCACGAGGTCGAGCGCGTCATGAAGGCGCGCGGCCTCAACAAGCGGATCGTTCTGACCGAGGTCGGCTGGCCGAGCCAGGGCCTGCAGCGCATGGGCGCCGTCGCTTCGCCGGTCAACCAGGGCATTTTCCTGCGCAACTTCGTGCGGGAGGCCAAGAAGACCGATGTCGAGTATTTCATCATCGAAGGCTTCGACCAGCCATGGAAGGCCGAGTACGAGGGTGGCGTCGGCGCCTATTGGGGTGTGTGGGACGGCCATCGCAACCTGAAGCCCGCGCTGCAGGGCATCCTGGTCAATTACCAGAACTGGCGCTGGCTGGCGGCCGCCATCCTGGTGCTGGGCCTGCCGTTCGTGCTGTGGGTGCTGCGTGCGGAATTGGGCCTGGTCGGTCGCGGCCGCTTCTTCCTGGCGCTGCTGGGGCAAAGCGGCGTGATGATCGCGGTCTGGGTCTACGCCACCTATAGCGGGCGCTATCTCACCTGGTTCGACATCGTCGCCCTCGCCATGATCGCGCCGGCGACCGTCCTGTTGCTGGCCATCTTCCTGATCGAAGGCGTGGAGATGGCGGTCAACCTGTGGCTGAGCCAGAGCAGCCGCCGCCGCATCCCCCCGCCGGTTCGCGGCAGCTGGAAGCTGCCCAAGGTTTCGATCCATGTCCCATGCTACAACGAGCCGCCGGAGATGATGATCGAGACCATCCGCGCGCTCGAGAAGCTGGACTACGCCAGGTACGAAGTCCTCATCATCGACAACAACACCAAGGACGATGCGGTGTGGAAGCCGGTCGAGGCCTATATCGCCTCGCTGAACCGGCCGAACTTCAAGTTCTTCCACCTGCCCAAGTGGCCGGGCTTCAAGGCGGGCGCGCTGAACTATGCCCTGAGCCAGACCGACCCGGATGCCGAGATCGTCGCCACCATCGACAGCGACTACAAGGTCCGCCCGGAGTGGCTGAAGGAGCTGGTCTCCTATTTCGCCGACCCGCAGGTCGCGCTGATGCAGGCGCCGCAGGATTATCGCGACGCCCACGAAGACCTCTTCAAGCGCATGTGCTTCTGGGAATATGCCGGCTTTTTCCATCTCGGCATGAAGACGCGGGACGAGAAGAACGCGATCATCCAGCACGGCACCATGGCACTGATCCGCAAGTCGGCGCTGGTCGAGGTCGGCGGCTGGGCCGAATGGTGCATCACCGAGGATGCCGAGCTCGGTCTGCGCCTGTTCGAGGCGGGCTACCGCGCGGTCTACACCGAGAAGAGCTACGGCAAGGGCCTGATGCCCGACAGCTTCGATGCCTATCGCAAACAGCGCTACCGTTGGGCCTATGGCGCGATGACCATCCTCAAGGGCCATGCGCGCGACCTGCTGCCGTTCGGCCGCAAGCGGCTCAATCCGGCGCAGCGCTACCAGTTCATGGCCGGCTGGATGCCGTGGATCGCCGACGGGCTGCAATTGCTGTTCGTCTACATGGCGATCGCGTGGAGCGTCGGCATGATGTGGCTGCCCGACAAGATCGAGCCGCCGCTGACACTGTACCTGATCGTCACGCTCGGCATGTTCTTCTTCAAGGTCGGCAAGTCGATGTGGCTCTATGCCAGCAAGGTGCCATGCAGCTTCCTCGATAACCTGGGCGCGGCCTTTGCCGGCCTGTCATTGTCCTACGCCGTCTCCAAGGCGGTGTGGCGCGGGCTCTTCACCAGCAACCTGCCGTTCCATCGCACGCCCAAGATGGAGAACCAGCCCGCCATCATCCGCGGCTTCATCGCGGCGCGCGAGGAGACCGCGATCTTCCTGATGCTGATCCTGAGCGGCATCGGCGTGATCTGGCAGCGCGGCACGGTCGAGCCCACCTCGACCCTGTGGGCCGTGCTGCTGGGCGTGCAGGCGTTGCCGTTCCTCTCTGCACTGCTGATGTCGATGATCAATGTGCTGCCGATCTTCAAGCGGCGGCGCGCGATGCCGATGCCCGATCTGCCGACCGTCGTGTTGCCCGCTGGTACGCCCGCGACCGGCGAACTGACGACCGGGCGTTAGGGATCGATGACGGGGCTCCGGGCCTTCGCCGCTTTGGCGGGCGGTGTTCTGGCGATCATTGCAATCACCGGATTCTGGCTCTGGCGCGCGACGCCGGTACCGATGCCCGACGCGCCGGGCGGGCGTTTCGCCTGCGTCTCCTATACGCCGTTCCGCGGCAACCAGACACCGTTCGACCGGAGCCTCGTCATCCCGCCGCGGCAGATCGAGGACGACCTGGCGCGCCTCAAGACCGAGACCGATTGCGTGCGTACCTACGCCGTCGATCAGGGGCTGGATCAGGTGGTGCCGATCGCAGAGAAGCTCGGCCTGAAGGTCCTGCTTGGCATCTGGATCGGCGTGGAAGCAAAAGACAACGAGATCCAGCTCAAGCGCGCCGTCGCGCTGGCGAAGGCACACCCGCAGGCGATCAAGGGCATCATCGTCGGCAACGAGGTGCTGCTGCGCCGGGAACAAACCGCCGCCACCCTGGCAAACCTGCTGAAGCGCGTCAAAGCCGAGACCGGCCTCCCGGTCACCTATGCCGACGTGTGGGAGTTCTGGCTGCGCCACCCGGAACTGGCCGGCGACGTCGATTTCGTCACCATTCATATCCTGCCCTACTGGGAGGATGACCCGGTGCCGGCGGGCGACGGCGTCTTCCATATCGATACGATCCTGCGCATGGTCCAGGCGGAGATGCCGGGCAAGACCATCTATATCGGCGAGACCGGCTATCCCTCCGCCGGCAAGCAGCGCGCGCGGGCCTTACCCGGCGTGGTGGAGCAGGCGGGATTCATTCGCGGCTTCCTCGCCTATGCCCACGACCACGGCCTCGACTACAACGTCATCGAAGCGTTCGACCAGCCCTGGAAGCGCGCGCTGGAAGGAACCGTCGGCGGCTATTGGGGCGTCTTCGGCGAGGATCGCACGCCGAAATTCCCGCTGACCGGCCCAGTCGCCCGCATGGGATCGCCGTGGCCCTGGCTCGCCGGGACCATCCTGCTCGCCGTCGCGCTGTGGTGGCCCGCGCGGCGCGCGGCGCGCAGCGCGAGTTCGGCACTGGCCGCCCCGCTGCTGACGGGAGGCGCCGCCCTCGCCATCGCGCTGCAGATCGATCATGCGCGCTTCGCAGCGTGGCATTGGTACGAGTGGGCGCTGGAAGGATCGCTGGCGCTGGCCTCCGTTCTGGTCGCGATGCTGGCCCTGCCGCGCATCCTGGCGCGCGACGACGCGGGGATCGCATCTGCCGAAGACAGCCTAGATTGGCTGCGCCGGCCCTGGACCCACCAGCCCGATGCCGCGCTCGCCCTGGGAGCGCTGCAACTGGTCGCGATGGCGGGGGCAGCGGTCGTCGCCCTCGGCCTCGACTTCGACCAGCGCTACCGCGACTTCCCGATCTGGGCGTTCGCGGTCCCGGCAGCTGCGTTCGCCCTGCTTCATGCCCGCGCGCTACCGAGCGTGGCGGCGCGGTCGGCGCAGATCGAGATCTGCTTCGCGTCGCTGCTCACCCTGTCGGCGGTTTTCATCGCTCTTAACGAAAATGTCTTCACACGGCCGGAGATGCGGACTTCCATTCTCGCTGCGTTCCATCCCGCTTTGACCGGCGAAGTCAGCGGCAATTCCTTGATCTGGTGCCTGATGCTGCTGGTCTTCGCCTATCCGTGGTTCGCGATCCGCCGGCGCGTGCGCCTCAACCGGCCGGCAATCGGCTCAACCTCCATTCACAATTAACGGCTCATTAACCGCGCCCCTTAAGGATACGGAGAGGATATCGGCGCTACCCTTTGCCGCTGATATTCCCAGCGTCGCCTTTCAATCGGGAGCGAATTCATGGATGGAGCGGCGGCCCACGTCGTCACCTTTGGTACTGTCGCCGCAATCGAAGGCGCCCGCGCCCGCGTCGTTCTGGACATGGCGGAGGATGGGTCAGGCTTCGCAGGCCCCGTTCCGCCGCAGATCGGACAGGTGGTGCGCGTCGATGTCGGTGAAGCGCGTGTGTTCGGCATCATCATCGGGTTGCGCACGCCGGCGGCCGAGCAGGCCATCATCGGCCCGCCGAACCAGATCATGGACCTCGACCTGATCGGCGAAATCCTCGAAACCGACGACAGCGCGCGATTCCGCCGCGGCGTCTCCGAATTTCCGCGCCTGGGCGACCGCGTCTCAGCCGCCGGCAGCGACGATCTGCGCAAGATCTTCACGCGCACCGACCGCGAAGGCGTGCGGGTCGGCTGCGTGCACCAGGACCCGTCGCTGCCCGCCAACATCTTCACCGACGATCTGCTGGGCAAGCATTTCGCCGTGCTGGGCACCACCGGCTCCGGCAAGTCGTGCGCCCTGGCCGCGATCGTGCGCGGCATCCTCAGCAAGCACAATCACGGCCACGTCCTCATCCTCGATCCGCACAACGAGTACGGAGCGGCGTTCGGCGAGCTGGCGGACGTCATCAGCCCGCAGAATCTCGAGCTGCCGTACTGGCTGCTCAATTTCGACGAGATGAAGGAACTGATCATCGGCGAGTCCAGCCGCACGCCGGAAATCGATGCTTCGATCTTGAACTACGTCATCGTCGAAGCGAAGAAGAAGCTGGCCGGCAGCCAGGAATTCGCAATCACGGTCGATACGCCCGTCCCCTACCGCCTGTCCGACGTCACCCGGATCATCGACGACCTGATGGGCAAGTACGAGCGTCCGCTTGAACTGGCGCCCTATATGCGCATCAAGGACCGCTTCAACGCCCTGCAGGCCGACCGGCGCTATTCCTTCATGTTCCCCGGCCTTATGGTACGCGATGAGATGACGCGCCTGCTGTCGCGCATCTTCCGCGTGCCGGTCGACGGCAAGCCGGTCACCATCTTCGACACCTCGGGCGTTCCGACGGAAATCCTCAACGTCGTCGTGTCGATGCTGTGCCGCCTCACCTTCGACTTTGCGCTGTGGAGCGACCGCGCCGTTCCGATCCTGCTGGTCTGCGAAGAGGCGCACCGCTATGCACCGAGCAACGACAAGCTGGGATTCGAGCCGACCAAGCGCGCCATCGCGCGCATCGCGCTCGAAGGCCGTAAATACGGCGTGTCGCTAGGTCTGGTGACGCAGCGCCCGTCGGAGCTGGCGGCCAACATCCTCTCTCAGTGCAACACCATCTTCGCCATGCGCATCACCAACAGCAAGGACCGCGAGTATCTGGCGGCCGCCATGCCCGAATCCGGCAGCGGCATGCTGGAGGAGCTGCCGGCCTTGCGCGCGGCCGAAGCGATCGCGATCGGCGAAGGCGTCCCCGTTCCGTTGCGCATCATGTTCGATCCACTGCCGGACGATTGCCGGCCGCACAGCAACACGGCGAAGTTCAGCGATGCCTGGGACCATGACAATATCCCGGCGGAGTTCCTGACCGACGTCGTCGCCCGCTGGCGCCGGCAGAGATAGCTATCGCCGCCTCAGCAGCGCCAGCAGCGTCAGCACCAGGGCGAGCGAGCCGTGGGTCGCGTTGTAGAGGATCAGCGCCAGCGCGCTGAACAATAGGGCAATCGCCAGCACGATCCGCAGCAGCGGCCGCGGCAGCGTCACGAACAGCCCGATCGCCGCGCTGACCAGGGCAACCCAGCCCCAGCCGTTGTAATGCTGCCATAGGATCAGCCATTGACGCGGGATGCACCAGCCCGGCGCGTCGACTTGGCCGCACAGGATGCCGATCGCCTCCGGCTGGATCACGCCGTAGCGCAGCCACAATGCCAGGGCAAATCCGAATACCGGCACCGCCGCCCAGCTCAAGGCGCGGCGGATGGTCCAGCTCTTTGGAACATCGAGTCCATTCATTCATTGCCGTTCTATCGGAAATGCCGGCGCCTGCAAATGTCCGGTTGCGACCGGTGCATTGCCGCTGGCCTTTGCGCCTCACCTCGGCCAACATTGCGGCTTCCCGACGCAACGGAGGAACCATGCGTAGAAACCGAACCGTTCCGCGCGGGCAGGTGCACCGCCTGACCCTGACGAGCGAAGTGCTGGCCGGCAACCTGCTCGGCGATCCCACCGAGCGCGAGCTGCATGTCTATACGCCGGCGGGCTATCAGGAGGGCACGCGCCTGCCGCTGCTGACGGATGTCGTCGGCTTCACCGGCTCCGGCATGGGCCACACCAACTGGAAGGCCTTCACCGAGAATGTACCGGAGCGTCTGGACCGGCTGATCGGCGAAGGCAAGATGGGGCCGGTCGTGGTCGCGTTCCCGGATTGCTATTCGCGGCTGGGCGGCAATCAATACATCAATTCCGCCGCCATCGGTCGTTATGAGGACTATCTGGTGGATGAGATCGTGCCGTTCGTCGAGCGCCGCTTTTCGTGCGGCGGCGTCGGCAACCGCGCGATCTTCGGCAAGTCGTCGGGCGGCTTTGGCGCCATCACGCACGGCATGCGCCGGGCCGATGTGTGGGCGGCGGCCGCCTGCCATTCCGGCGACATGGCGTTCGAGCTCTGCTACCTCTACGACACGCACAAGGTGCTGAACGAGCTCGCCAAGCATGGCCGCTCGATCGAGAAGTTCATGGCACATTTCGAAGCCTCGCCCAAGCCGACCGAGGAGGAGATCGGAGTCATGAACATGCTGGCGATGTCGGCCACCTACGATCCGGACCCATCGTGTTTTCTCGGCGTCCGCCTGCCTTACGATGTCTACACGGCGGAACTGAATCAGGAGCGCTGGAAAAATTGGCTGGCCTGGGACCCGTCCCTGTCGGCCGACAAATATGCCGACAATCTGCGGCGGCTGAAGGGCATCTTCATCGATTGCGGCGACCGCGACCAGTTCACGCTGCATTACGGCGCCCGCCGCCTGCACCGCGCGCTGGAGCGGCTCGGCATCGCGCACGTCTATGAGGAGTTTCCCGACGATCACACCGCGGTCGATTACAGGATGGATAAGTCCCTGCCGTTCCTGGAAAAGACGCTGCGCGGGGCGGCCTAGACTCGCTGTCACACAATCTTCACGCAAGCTCGCTTGCGTGTGCGCTCATATTTCGTCAATTCTCGAAATATGAAAGTGAAGCAGGCTCTGTCGGCCTTCGCCGCCTTGTCGCAGGAAACGCGGCTGGACGCGTTCCGGCTGCTTGTCATCATGACGCCGGAAGGCCGGCCGGCCGGTGATCTCGCGCGCGACCTCGATGTCCCGCCCAGCACGCTGTCGTCGCATCTCGCCATCCTGGAACGGGCCGGGCTCGTGCGGTCGGAGCGGCAGGGGCGAACGATTTTCTATCGTGCCGACCTCGGCGGTACGCGCGCGATGCTCGAGTTCCTGATCAAGGATTGCTGTCGCGGCCAGCCGCAGCGCTGCGACCAACTGATCGCGGCGGCCATCCCAGTCTGCTGCCCATAATTTTCGTGCCTGTCGGGAGGAGGCGTGTCATGACGGATCATGTCTATAACGTGCTGTTCCTGTGCACCGGCAATTCGGCGCGCAGCATCCTCGCGGAGAGCATCCTCAACCGCGAAGGCGCAGGCCGCTTCAATGGCTACAGCGCCGGCAGCCATCCGAAGGGTGAGATCCATCCCTATGCGCTGGATCTGCTGCGCAAAATGAACCATACGACCGCCGGCCTGCGCTCCAAGAGCTGGGACGAATTCGCGACACCCGGCGCGGCCGTGATGGATTTCGTCTTCACCGTCTGCGACAACGCGGCGAACGAGGTCTGCCCGATCTGGCCGGGCCAGCCGTTGAGCGCTCATTGGGGCATCCCCGATCCTGCCGCCGCCGATGGGACGGAGGCGGAGCGGCGGCTTGCCTTCGCCGAGGCCTATCGGATGCTGAGCAACCGCATCGGCATCTTCGCCAGCCTGCCGCTGCGCGCAATCGGCCGGCTCGGGCTGCAGTCACGGCTGGACGAGATTGGCCGCAACCTGGCGCACAGCGCTTGAGCCGTCACGAACCCGGGTTGTTGCGTCCGGCGACCGAGCATGGCTTGGCGCGCCGGGTTGCCGCGGAATTCGGCGGAACGTGGCTGCTGGTCACGACTGTCGTCGGATCGGGCATCATGGGAGCCGATCTCGCCGGCGGCAACAACGCCGTCGCGCTGCTCGGCAATACCTTGGCGACCGGCGCCATCCTGGTCGTGCTGATCACGGTGCTTGGCCCGATCTCCGGCGCGCATTTCAATCCGGCGGTCTCGTTGGTCTTCCTCATGTGCCGGGAACTGCCCTTACCGACCTTCGCAGCTTATTTGCTGGCGCAGACGGCCGGCGGCGTCCTTGGCACCCTGACCGCCCATGGCATGTTCGACCTGCCGCTCGTGCAAAGCGCCGCGACCGCGCGGCACGGCTTTGGCCAGCTGCTGGCCGAAGGTATTGCGACCTTCGGCCTGGTCGCAACGATCCTGGGCTGCCGGCGCATGCGGCCGGATTTCGTGCCGCTGGCCGTCGGGCTGTTCATTTCCGCCGGCTATTGGTTCACGTCCTCGACCTCGTTCGCAAATCCCGCCGTTGCGCTGGCCCGCAGCCTGACAGACACCTTTTCCGGAATAGCGCCAGGCGATGTTCCCGGCTTCGTAGCCGCAGAAATCGCCGGCGCGCTGCTGGCCTTGCCCGCCATGCGCTGGATCATGGCAATGCCGGCGCGCGCTTAGTCCGAATATTTCGCGACGTAGTCGCGCAGCTCGGCGAAATCGATCTGATGATCCTGATTGCTGTCGATCGCTTCGAACGAGGCGACGTCCGCCCCAATGAACTCCTCGCCATCGACCACGCCGTCATCGCCGGCCAGCAATTTGAACCCGTCCGGCGACAGCCGCATCTCATTCTGCGTCAACGTCATGCTGCCATCCTGGTCGATGGCCAGGAATACGGCGCCTTTTCCGGCCTGGAATTCCGGCCGGGAAATCTGTCCGTCGCCATCCGCATCCATCAGCGTGAAAAAGCGCTGCAGACGCTGTTCATCGACTGCCAGCGCGGGTCCCGCCCACAGCACCGGAAGCACACCGAGGCCGAGGATGAGGCCCGCGATCCGCGCACCTGCCATGATTCACCCCCTTTGATGGTTGCCAGCGACTGATATCACGGCTCGGCCTGGAGCGCGTATACGACCTAGTGCTTAGATCACGCCAGCTTGGCCCGGAGGCCGGGGATCAAGCCGGAATCGGCGGTGAGGTGCGGCGCCTCCGAATCCAGAATGGCGCGGAACAGGTCGGCGCGCAGCCTGTCGGCGTCGATCGGCTGGGCGAGGCGCGTGCCGATCGCCGAGATAAGCACGTCGACGCAGCGGTCGGCCGCGTTGAGACGGCCCCACAGATAATCATGCTCGCGCCAGGCCCGATTGAAGAAGGCGCCGAAGCTCATCAGCGCCGTGCCCTTCAGAATGACCTTCTCGGAACCGAGGCCGCGCGCATCCGCCGGGCTGATGCGGTCGACCAGCACCTCGTTGATCTCGTCCATGTCGGTCCATTGCAGGATCGGAAATGTGATGAGGTCATAGAAGGCAAAGCCGACATAGGACATGGTGACCGCGCGCCGCGCCATCGGCGGCAGGAAGTTGAGGCCCATCAGCGAGATGATCTCGTCGAGATCGTGGTCGATCCCGATCAGGCCCATGGATGCCTCCAGCGGCGCGAACAGATCGAGCGCCGGGGTCTCATAGGCGGCGGCCGCGCGCGTGATCCGGCCCGCGGCCGCCGCAACCTCGGGACCGTGGGAGCCCGCTTCCCAGCGCCGGGTCAGGCGGTCGATCAATTCATAGAGTGCCACCTTCAACTCATCCAGCGCGCCGGATTCCAGCCGCAATCCGGCCTCTTCCATGGTGCGATAAAGCTCGTTCAGCCGGCGGATCACGAAGCGGATGCGCCGCACCCGGAAATCGACATCGAACATCCGGAGGAACGGCACCAGACGGCCGGTCCCGCCGTCCTCGTTCGGCGCGACCATACGGTCCAGCAGCAGGCTGACCTGAGCCGCTTGTGCTTCTATGCCGCCCGCGGCGGCCAGCGCTGCGATCAGCGCTGACAGCCGGTCGATCAGGCGCCGCAGCTTCAGCGTCTGATAGCTGAGATAGGCGAAGCCCGCGCCGGCATGGGTCTTTTCGTTGGCGGTCGTGCGATAGCGGCTGATCTCGGCGATGGTGGGCGGATTTTCCGGATCGGCATCGACGATCTCATCCACCAGCTTCTCGACCTGGGGGTCGGCGGCGGCCAGGATCTCCGCCATGCGGCGGGCGCGTTCGTTCCATTCCTGGATCGCCATCAAATCGTCGGCGATCGGTTCGTTGCGCGGGATCAGCGCCAGCGCTGTCAGGATGGTGCGGAAAAAGCCGGGCGTCCCCTGATCGCCGCGCTGGTTCGCCTCGCGATGCGGATTGGGATCGACATAGATGATGCGGCGCACCACTTCGCGGCTGGCCGGCCGGTTGCCGAGCGCATGGATGACGGGCGAGAACGGCTTGTTCATCACCACGCTCCCATCGATGAAATAGCCGCCGGCATTCGCCGTCACGCGCGGATCCGCGACCATGAGCTTGTCCGCGATGAAACTCTGGCGCGAGGGCCAGGTGCGGTTGCGCTCCGCCAGGATTCGGTCCATTTCCGCGATGGTCGCGGGCGGGAACGCGCCTGGGAAAGACGCCGTCGCGCGCGCGGAGAACACCAGGGAGGGCGCATCGCCGGAAGTGAACTCGCTCACGATTTCGCCCGACAAGGCCCGCCGGCAGGTGAAGGACACGATGCGGCGATGCTCCGTCTCATCGACCGACGGGGGATCGTGCAGCAGGATGCGGTGACGGTGGCCGCGATAATCGGTCAAGGTCACGAACAGGTCGAGGCGATGGCCGGGCGGCAAGAGGGTGCCGTTCTTCTCCGCCTTCTCTTCCATCGCATCGCAGGCATCCAGCATCCAGCCCGCGAACCGCTCGCCCGAAAAAGGCGGCGTGAACCATTGCGCCTGGATGAACTGCCGCAGCTTGCCCCTGGTTTCGGGGTCGGCCACCTGCTGGCCGAAGCGGCGGATCAGGAGCTGGTCGAACAAAGGCGCCAACGCCGCCTTGGTGACGCGGCCGGCGAGGCTGCCCGGCGCCGACAGGCTGGTGACGTCGGCATTCTTCAGCCACAGGTCGCGGTGCGGCTCCAGCGGCAGATCGTGCGCCAGGGCCTTGCCCAGCATCACGCCATTGATGCCGCCGGCCGAAGCGCCGGAGATCAGGTCCACGACCACGCGCAGATCGATGCCCGGCGACAGCTTGCGGAACAGTTCGTAATAGATCGCGGTGGAATCGCCGGCAGGTGGCGCCGATCGCGGGCCGGCATGGAACAGCTTCGAGGCGCGCACCAGATTGAGGATCTCGCGCGTCACGCCATGGATATAGACCGCCAGCGAAACGCCGCCATAGAGCACGACCGCCAGCCGCACTTCGATCTGTTTCATGGAAGGGAAATTCCCGAGTCGCGACGCCGGTCATGTTACAAGGCCGGACGGCCCTTGCCACGCCCCTGACGGGCACGGCGTGATCCCATCAAGCAGCGGCATGAGCATAGATTCTTGGCAGTGCCCGGTGCGCCACACCATGGCACGATCGCTGCCGGGAAGGCCGATGCGGCGCTGCAGCAAAGACGATTGCATGGATCGTTTCACCGCAAGCAACATCTTGGCAGGCCGGCGGCAAGAACCCCTTGCGGTCATCAACAGCAAGACTCATTTGATTCGAACTGGGCGGATCTTCATATGTCGATCCTGACGCGCATCGCAGGGAACTCGAAAAATGACTATGTTTGACATCTTCGTGCAACGCTCCAGGCCTAAGGTGTGTTAGCGGCCGTGATGAGCGTCATCGCCGCGCCATAGATGGCTTGAATTTGCCGGAAGTTCGATTTTGCAGAATGCATATGCCAAGGAGAGAGACCATGGCCGCCATGCCGACCCAGCATTTCGCCTCTGAATCGACCGCCTTTGAATTGACGCAGGGCGCGACCAAGGTCGGCCTACTGGTGCCGGAGAATGAGCGCGCATTGCGCTTCGTCGTGATCGACGAGCGCTATCGATTGCTGGATGGCAGCCGGTTCCCGAGCGTGCGCCAGGCGGAGCTCACGGTGCAGCGCCTAGCCAATTTCGTGGATCATCCCCCTGCCGCGCATGCGGCTTAAGGAACGGCGCGAGAAAAAATCGATTCGCTTTTAGCTGGCCCGGCGATTTGCGCGGCCCCATATCGGTGTGGAGAGCGCCATCGATACGGGGCATCCCATGCCTGCATCCAAAAACCACATCATCGTCCTGGCTTCGCGGCCGGTGGGCGAACCGAAGCCTGACAATTTCCGCCTGGTCGAGCGTGACATCGAGCACCCGGGTCCGGGCGAGATTCTGCTAAAGACCCTCTGGCTGTCGCTGGATCCCTATATGCGCGGCCGGATGAGCGACGCAAAGTCCTATGCCGAACCGGTTGAGGTCGGGCAGGTCATGTCCGGCGGCACCGTCAGCAAGGTCATTGCCTCCAACAACAAGGCGTTTTCGGTCGGCGATATCGTAGCGGGCTCCACCGGCTGGCAGGAATATGCGCGCTCCAACGGCAGCGGGTTGCGCAAGGTCGATCCCACACTGGCGCCGATCTCGACTGCGCTCGGCATTCTCGGCATGCCAGGGATGACGGCCTATACTGGCCTGCTCAATATCGGCCAGCCCAAGCCTGGCGAAACTCTGGTGGTAGCCGCGGCCAGTGGCGCGGTGGGCGCAGTGGTCGGCCAGATCGCGAAGCTGAAAGGCTGCCGCGTGGTTGGCATCGCCGGCGGCCCGGACAAGGTGCGGTACCTGACCGAGGAGCTCGGCTTCGATGTCGGGCTCGATCATCGCGCCGCGGATTTTCCCGCGCAATTGCGCGCCGCCGTCCCGAACGGCATCGATATCTATTTCGAGAATGTGGGCGGCCATGTGTGGGACGCCGTGTTCCCGCTGCTCAACAAGTTCGCGCGCATTCCGGTCTGCGGCCTGATCGCGCATTACAATGACAGCGGGCCGCGACAGGGCATCGACCGGCTGCCCATCCTGATGCGGTCCATCCTCAGCAATCGCCTCACTCTGCGCGGCTATATCGTCGGTGACTTCGCCGCGCAGACCGACGACTTCCTGCGCGATGTCAGCGGCTGGCTCAAGGAAGGCAAGCTCAAATACCGCGAGGATATCGTGCATGGCCTCGAGAAGGCGCCGGAAGCCCTCATCGGCCTGCTCAAGGGACGCAACTTCGGCAAGCTGCTGGTGAAGGTGGCGGACGAGTAGTTGTGGGCGTCGCCACCTCGATCACGCGCGCCAGAGCCGGCCGCGGCTTTTCACTTTCTCCAAGGTGCGCAACGTCGCATCCTCATTGGGCGCGACGTCATGTCCGTGGGGCTGCGGCGGCGCGATGCGCCAGCCGAGGGCGGCCACCACCGGCGCCGCCTCGTAATAGGTCGCGAGGGCCTCGGCCAGCAGCGCCCTGAAGGCGTCCGGCGCCGCCTGTTCCACCGCACGCAGCCGCGCGACCCGGTCGACCGCTGCAGCCATCAGGAAACCGTCGCCGTCGCCGAGCGCGGCCACTACCGGCTCCGCCAGGCGCTCCAGCTTCTTGAGATCGAGCGCGGCCTCGGAGGCGCTGGGCAGGCGCGGCTCGCCCTCGTCGCCCGGCAGCAGCGTATCCAGCACCGCAAGGACCATCACACGCGTCATGGCGCTGCCCCCGCCAGAGCATCGGCCATCTTGAGCGCGAGAGCGCCGATGGTAGCGCCGGGATTGCAGGCCCCGACCGTCGGGAACAGGCTGCCATCGGCGACGATCACATTGGGTACTGCGTGGCAGCTTCCGTTGGCATCAGTGACGGAGGTTGCGGGATCGCTGCCCATGCGTGCCGTCCCCAGCAGATGCCAGCCCGTATAGGGCGCCAGCGGCACGCGCACGATGCGATGCGCGCCCGCCGCGCGCAGCATGTCCTCCGCCCGCGCCATGCCGAAATCGAGCGCGCGGCGCGAATGATCCGACAAGGTGTAGTCGACCCGCACGCCCGGCATTCCGTCCGCTTCCACCTCCTTGGTCAGCGTGACGCGATTATGCGGTTCCGGCAGGTCCTCCACTGTTACCAGGACCGCGATAGAATGGCGGAACTCCTCGCGCAGCAGGCGCTGCGCCTCTGCGCCCCAGGCCGGTTCCAGGCGACTTGCCTGGACCCGCAGCGGATTCTCGCGCGTCACCTGCAGATGAACGCCGCGCTTGAAGCCGCGCGCCTCGTCGGTCTCGTAGAATTCGTGGGAATAGAGCGCGCAGCCGACGGGGCCCACCGGCCCATCGAGTTCCTCCGCGAACATGCCGCGCACATAGGCGGCTGGATGGAACATCAGGTTGCGTCCGAGCGCTGGCGATGAAATGCCCGATGCCAGCAGCAAACGCGCCGTGCCGATGCCGTTGCCCGCGACGACGATGGTCGATGCGGGCTGCCAGCAATCGCGGCCCGCACCGTCGCGATAGCGGATGCCCGTCGCCATGCCGCCTTCCACCACGATCTCCTGCACCACGCAATTGGTGCGCAGGCCGACGCCGCCGGCGATCGCGTGCGGCCAATAGGTGAGGTCGGTCGAGGATTTCGCGCCGTTGGCGCAGCCCTGCTGGCAGGGTCCGCAATGATTGCAGGCCTCGCGCGTGCCTTCCATCGCGGTATTGATCGCGGCATCGACCGGCCACCAGTGCCAGCCGAGCTGATCGAAGCCGCGCGCCGCAGTCGCGCCAAGGCGGCCCAGCGGCAAAGGCGCCATGCGCCGCGATTTCTTCGGCGGATAGGCGGGATCGCCGGGCAATCCCGCCACGCCGAATGCGTCGTCGTTCAGATCGTAATAGGGCTCGAGATCGAAATAGGAGAACGGCCAATCGTCTCCCACCCCATCGAGCGTGCGGGTCTTGAAATCCGACGGATGCAGGCGCGGGAAATGCGCGGCCCAATTGACGGTCGAACCGCCGACGCCGTTCCACATCAGCGGCTTGAAGGCGGACCCTGAATCATCGATCGGATAATCGGCCGAGATGCCGTTGCCGCCGGCCTTCAGCCGCAGGTTGGGCGACGTCGCCCAGGGCCCCAGAACCAGGCGCTGCCAATCCGGCCGCTGCGCCGGGAGATTGGCACGGTCGAGCCAGTCGCCGCGTTCGAAAGCGAGGATTCGCAGCCGCGGTGCACGGCTGGCGAGGCGCCGCGCGAAAGCCGCGCCGCCCAGCCCCGCCCCGACGATTGCAACATCGACTGGGCCGAATTTGATCTCCGTGCCAGACCCCATGAAATGCGCACTTGCATGACCAACACTTCAAGGATCATGCGGCAAACGCCAGCCCTCGGCAATTGCAAGCTGCGTGTCCGATCGGGCTAGGCCGACCTCAGTCCGAATGTCCGCCCCGCTGCCGCCCGGCTGGCGTCTTGGGTGCGCACCAGAGCCGGATGCAACAACGGCTCTTTCGCCTCCATCAGATAGCTCTTGGCGAGCCGCGCATAGCCGTCAATCAAATGATAGCGGCTGCACGCCAGCACGTCGTTCCGGGCGGCGCGATAGCGCTCCGGCCTGCGATACCAGGGAAGCGACGGCTCCGCATGATGCAAAGCGTGCAGATTATTGTAGAGGAAAAGGAAGCTCGTCACCGGACCGGCTTCGATGGTTGCGGTGCGGGCCGGCACGTCCGGCGCCGCGCGATGCTCGGCGTAGCTGCGCATCTGGACCAGCGCCATTCCGGGCCACACGAACAGCATCAGATAGGCGCCGAGCGGGATATCGCACACGCCGACGACCCACCAGGTCAAGCCGGCTACGCCGACGCCATGCAGCGCCCAATGCGTCAGCACGGCGCGGTCGCCGCTCGCCAGCGCCTGTGCCAGCTGCTTCAGCGACCGAGCGGCCGCGTAAAGCGGTCCCACCACCATCCGGCCCAGCAGGCTCATCATCACTTCGCGCAGCGCGCGGTGGATCGGCGACATGGCGAGCCACGCTTCCGGCGTCAGGTAGTTGGATTCGGGATCGAGCTTCGGGTCGGTGAGGTTCTCATCGATATGATGCTTCAGATGAATCGCGCGATAGAGTCCATAAGGCAGCCACAGCCCGAGTGTCGGCGCCGCGATCACGTAGTTGAGCCTGCCCCAGTGCGTCGGATAGCCATGCACCGCCTCGTGCTGCAGCGAGGATTGCAGGCACACGATCGCCGCGCCCAGCGGTAGCACCAGCCACCAGGGGAGGTCGCGATAGAACCAGGTGACGGCTGCGAATGCGCCGTAGGTGCCGATCGCCAGCACCAGGGTCGGCCAGTCTAGCCCGACGCGTGCCACCGAGCGCGACTGGTCTGCCGCGGCATGCCCCTTCGCTTCCGCGATCAGCTCCGCGAGATGCAGGGACACCGCATCCGGCTCGGTCTGCAGCCAGCTCTGGTATTCAACCGGCGTGCCGGTCTGGTCGAGCATCACGCGATCCTTTCCGTCAGGCAAAGGGGAGCGCCGGCACCGCGGCTCGGCCTGGGAGAGGTGTCCACGGTGCCGCCGCGACTCCACCCCCTCTTCCTCGATGACAGGCGAAAGCGGGCGAGGACGCGGCACGCCGGAACGGGAAAGCGGAAGCGCAGCGTCCGAGTTCTGGGATCTCATCGGCTTGCCTCCCGATCCGGCATGGCACGGAAAACCTAGCGCCGCACAGAAGCCAGGGCGAACGAGATGATCTGCAGCTGGACGCAAGCAGAACTCGCGATGCCTAAGAGGCAGAGAAGGCTTCCCCATTTCCGGTGCGGCCCTTCCCGCCACACATTCTGTTGCGTTAAGCATAAGCAGCCCCATATTCCGGTGGTGTTCCTGCGGATCCGGATCTATGTCGCGAACACTGATCATCCTCGGATTGTTGATGGTGGCGGCCGGCCTTCTCTGGCCATGGCTGGAGCGGATAGGTCTTGGGCGGCTGCCCGGCGATTTCACAGTCAAAAGAGATGGCCTCACCCTCTATGCACCGATCGCGACCTGTCTCATCATCAGCATCGTGGTGTCGCTCGTTCTGTGGTTGCTGCGACGTTGACCACCGAAAGGGGGGATTTGACGATGATGCTCCGCCATCCAACCCGTCGCACAATGCTGACTGGCGCGGCAGCGCTTGCGGTGTCGACGCTGGCATTGCCATCTCAGCTGCGCGCACAAACCTCGCAAGTCGCAAAGCGCACTATTCCATCGAGCGGCGAAGCCATTCCGCTGGTGGGGCTCGGCACCTGGATCACGTTCAATGTCGGGGATGATTCCGTGCTGCGCGACGAGTGCGCCGCGGTGATGGCGGCGTTCTTCGAGAGCGGTGGACGGATGATCGATTCGTCGCCGATGTACGGCTCGTCACAGCCGGTCATCGGTTATGGCCTTGCGAAGCAAGGCATGCCGCCGGTCTTTTCCGCGGACAAGGTCTGGACCTCTTCCGACGGACCTGAACAGATCGAGCAATCGCGGCGCTTCTGGGGCATCCCGCGCTTCGATCTGCTGCAAGTGCATAATCTGCTGGCCTGGGAGGAGCATCTGAAGACGCTCTACGAGATGAAGGCGGCCGGGCAGGTGCGTTATGTCGGCATCACCACGTCCGAGGGCCGGCGGCACGATCTGTTCGAGGACATCATGCGCAAGGAACCGCTCGATTTCGTGCAACTCACCTACAATATCGTCGATCGCGAAGCCGAGGAGCGCCTGCTGCCGCTGGCGCTGGACCGCGGCATGGCCGTCATCGTCAACCGGCCGTTCCAGCAGGGCGACCTGACGCGCGACCTGGCGGATGAACCACTTCCCGACTGGGCCGGCGAGATCGGCGCATCGAGCTGGGCGCAATTCATCCTGAAATTCATCCTCTCTCATCCTGCCGTCACGGTTGCGATCCCTGCGACCAGCCGGGTCGATCACGTGCGCGAGAATCTGTCCGCCGCCGCAGGCTCGCTGCCGGACGCTGCCATGCGACGGCGCATGGCGGCGTACGTTCAGGATCTTTGATGTCGGAATGGTGGAGCTACCGCCTTTCGGACTTTCTGCTGTTTTCGCCGCGCGTCTACTGGCGGATGTTCGAACTTTACAATGAAGCGATCTGGCCGCTGCAGGTGCCTGCGCTGGCCGCAGGCCTTGGCGCGATCACAGTGGTTGCGCTGCGGCCACGCCATCATGGACGTCCGATCGCCATCCTCCTCGCGATCTTATGGGCGTTCGTCGGCTGGAGCTTTCTGTGGCAACGCTATGCCACGATCAACTGGGCGGCCGTCTACGTCGCGCCGATTTTTGGATTGCAAGCTGCGCTTTTCCTCATCCTTGGCGGCCTGTTCGACCGGCTGACGTTCGACCAGCGCCGCACGCGCCGCTATGTTGGGGTTTTGCTCGGCGCCTTTGCGCTGGCGGGGTACCCGCTGCTGGCGCCACTGCTCGGGCGCCCATGGGCTGGCGCTGAGATTTTCGGGATCGCGCCCGATCCCACGGCAATCGGGACCCTGGGTTTCCTGCTCCTGGCGCGCGGCAGGTTGGCGCTGCTGCTGTTGCCGGTCCCATTGCTCTGGTGCCTCCTCAGCGGCGCCACCTTGTGGGCGATGGATGTCTGGGAAGCCTGGGTTCCGCCGGCAGCCGGTCTGCTGGCAGTGACGGCGATCTTCTGGCGGCGAGCGCCAACGGCAAGAGCGCTTCCCGGTGGGTGATCGGCATCCTGCCCTGCTAGTAATCCCATTCGAGAATGACGCCCGCCTTGCCGGTGGCGTTGGCACCGATCTCGCTCTCGACCTTCACGTTCGGCGTCACTTCGATCTCCACCGTTGCGGCGCTGCTGGCGGATTCGGCGCCTTGCGACACGCCGACATAGACGTCCTCCGCCACATATCGACCAGCACTGAGGCTTGGGCCGGGAGCACCTTCGGTTTGCTCCAGAGACAGACGATCGAGCCCGGTGTTTTTCCGGATCTTGTCGAGAACGCCCGGTCCGGTATTTACCCCGGCAAGGTCCGCAGTCGCTTGCGCCAGTTGCAGGAGTTCGAATGGGCTAAGCGACCCCGCCGATTTGCCGAACAGCAGGCGCGCCAGGATTTCGTCTTCGGGCATCGTCGGCACCGATGAGAGCGTAATGCGCGGCGCGCGCGCCGGTCCCTCGACCTTCGCCGTCACTTGCAAATCCTGCGCGCGAGCGACCGCGGTCAGGTCGAGGATCGGGTCGATCTGGTCGCCCCCCTCGAAGGTGAGCTGGCCCTCGGTGAAATCCAGACGCTTGCCGACTATGTCGAGCAATCCGCGCCGCAGCTTGAACGCACCGTCGATGTCCGGCTTGCCGGTCGTCCCACCGACGTGGATCGCGCCGCCCAGCTCAGCATCCAGACCCCTGCCACGCACGAATAGCTGCTGCGGCGCATCAACCGCAATATCCAGGTTCACGATCACGGTCTGCTGCGGTGGCGGTTTTTGTGCAGCAATGCGCGCGGCGATCCGCGGCGGCGCATTAACCTCGATGACAGCAATCTCCTGGACGCTCGCTGGCAGCTTGTCCGGCACGCGGATGTCTGCCTTCAGAACCTTGACCTTGCCCGCCAGCTTCAATTGCGCTTGCAAACTGCCACTGATTCCAAGATCAGCATCGATCGTCGCCGTCGCCAGATCGGTATCGATGATCGTCGCGTTGCGCGCCTGGATCTTGAGGTCAGTCTGCACGCCGTTCCTTAGATCGATCTCGCCCTGGCCGCTGAGCTGGCCGCCGCCCGGCGTAGTAGCGGTCAGGCTGGCGATCTGGATGACCGGTCCATTGGCGCGGACATCCGCCTCGATATGCCGCACCCTGATTCCATAACGAAGATTCTCATAGGCGGAATCGATCAAGCGCAGCTTGCCCGTCAATTCGGGCGCACTCAGCACACCTGCGGCCGACAGGTCCAGCTCCGCCTTACCCTTGACGCGGTCGGCGCCGCCCGCGAGGAATGCATCCACCAGAGACAAGTCGAATGTTCCATTCGCCCGCGCCTGCAGACGGGCATCGGACCTCAAGCTTGGCAAGCCAGCCGTGAAGGCAAGCTCGCCACCGGCTTGCGGCTTTACCGTGCCTTTGATGTCCAGTCGGCCCTGATCCAGCGTTCCAGCGACCTGCACGTCCGCCTGCTGCTCAGGCGCGCTCGTCGCGCCGACATTCTTGCCGCTGATGGTAAAATGTCCGCTCGGCGCAGCAAGCGTTCCGCTCGCCTGCACCTCGCCATCGAGCCGCCCCGTCAGCGGAAGGTCGGGTGCAAAAGCGCGCGAGAGAGATAGCGGCAAGGATTGCATCGTCGCGGCCAGTTCCATCTTTTCCGCCGCGACCGAACCGTTCAGCCGGAGCTTGCCATCTTCAACGGCAAGGGCGACGTTCTCGACACGAGTCGCTTTATCGCCGATCTCTATCGTCGCCGGTGCTTCGCTCCTCACGTGAATGCCCTTCACATCGGCCGTCAGTGTCTTGAGGCCAATGCGATAGCCGGCGACAACCTGAGCGATTTCCGCCTCAGCGGCAGCGTTAAGATCGGGTCCGGCCAAGGACAGCTTGGCCTGCAGCGCAGAGAGCGGTCCCTTCGCAGAGAACGTGGCCTGTGTCAGCGGGTGCTTCGCGATCACTGGCTTGGCAAGATCGAGATCGGCCGCGACGACCGGCGCGCCGAACAGGTCGTCCACCGTAGCCGTCAGATCAAGACTGGCCGTCTGCAGCACATCGGCAGCGGAAATTCCGTGGCCTGTGGCCGCCAGCCGAGCGCTCTGCCGGCCGCCCACGTCACGAAGCTCGAGCGTTCCGGACAAGTTTCCCCCCATGGCAATGCCCGCAAGTCGCCCCATTTCTTTCAGGTCGGGCGCGTCCAGCGCGAGCCGGCCGGTAAGCAGAGTCTTCGCGAGCGCGACATTGCCGGTGATCCTGCTCCTGCCGGCGGCGAGGACAAGGTTCTCCACCGCAATTCGCTCGCCATCGATCGTTACCGACGTTTCAATTCTTGCCGGCAATTGGTCCAGGCTCGCGGCGCCCTCGACATCGATGTTCGGCCTCGAAGGCAGATTGACCGCCGTCGCGCTCAGCTTCAGATTGTCAGCACGGTGACCCGCAACGCTCAGCGAAGCTGAACTGAGCTCAGCCACCACGGACGCCGCGTCCATCGTTCCAGAGACTGTCCCGTCCACCGTGACCCGGCCTTGCATCACCGGGTCGATCGCGGCCGCGTCTTCAAGACTCGTCGTAAAGCTGAGATCGATATCTCGACCCGCGAGGGCACCCTGCGCATCCAGCCGCGCTTTGGCGCCGACGAGCTGGGCGGCCGTGATCGTAATCTTCTGCGGCACCTTACCTTCCAGTGCCAGATGCAAGCTCGGCGATTGCCCAAGCAATCTATCTAGGATGGGCTGGCCGAGGGACAGAGCCTGGGCGGTGCCGTCCACGCTCAGGCGATCGCCGGTCGCGGCAGGCTCTAGCTTCAACGAGATCTCCGCTGCCCCCTTGCCCTGGAATCCGAGCGGCCCGCTCATCGCGCCGACATCATTGACGGTGAGCTTTGCGTCTGCCCTGCGTGCCTCTGCTCCCCACTTCTCGGCTCGGCCGGAGCCGGAAAGCAGAAGGGTCCCTGCGTGCAATTCGAACTTGTCCGCGACGATCGCTCCCGCCTGGTCCGCCTTGCCTGCAAAAGTCAGCCGAACGCCGTCGGCCAGGAGGGCAGTCAACCGTGAGTCAGAAGATGCGAGATCCGACATTTGAAGATCGGCCCGAATAGCGACCGGCTGTTCGAAACCTTGCTCCGCCGAGGCATCCAGCGACAGCTTGCTTGTTCCCGTGCTTATTCCGGCCGATGCCAGGCTCTGCACAATAAGGTCTGCCGTCACGTGCGGCTGGTCGATCACACCCTGCACTCGGGCGCGCATCGTGGCGCCAGCCCAGGTCACATCGGGCACAAGAGTTGCGAAGGGCCGAGAATCAGCCAGGACGACCGTCATCGCCAGATCGCCTGGCTTGCTAAGACCCAGGACACCCGACGCGCTTACATGCCCGGCAGCAGACCTGGCGGAGAAATTGGAAACTTCAATTGTGGCGCCGGCTCGCGCAATCTTGAGGGTGCCTTTCGCATCGACTCCTCCGGCGACCAAAGGTCGACTGTGTTCAGGCATGATGGCCGCGGGCGCTGCCCGCAGCTCGAATGCGACCGTGCGCTCGTCGCGCCCTCGGATGTCGGCGGTCAGATCCAGCAGCGCATTGCCGTCGAGCCGGGCGTCCATGCGGCCCCGCCAGGCCTCGAGCGGACCTTGGCCATCCAGCGCGACCTGCAAGTTGCTGCCCTGCGGCAGTCCGAGCAACCGTCCGAGCACGCCGCCGTGCGGTTCGTTCACGTGGCCCGTCAGGCTCAGGAAGTCCTGATCGGGCCGGTAGGCGAGATCGATGGTCGCGGTTCCGGTGTGGCCGGAAAGCTGCTGCACCGACAGCGACGCCGACAGGCCATCGCCGAGCTCTCCCAGCTTTGCACTCGCTCTGAGCGAGAGCGCGGCAGGTTCACCGAGGACAGGCGCCGCCAAAGCCAAGCGCTCGACCGACAGCTGACGCAGATCGATCGCGATCGGAAGATGCGGAATCAGCGACCCCGTCGGCTCCGATCTCTGCGTTTCTCCTGCGGCCGGCAGCCGCGCCAGGTCGACTGCACCGGCCGAAAGCTCGTCCACCTGCAAGCGACCACTCAATAAGGCCTGCGGCGACCAGGCAACGGAGACGCGGTCCGCCGAGAGCCAGGCGCCGTCGGGATCCGACAGGCGAAGGCCCACCAGCCGCATGTCGAACGGCACAAGCCCTTCGATCGCATCGAGATGCACTTGGGTTGTGCTGCCGGCCGTCTTGTCGGCGATCCAGAGCCGGATATGATCGCGCGCGAGATCGGTCTGCAACACGCCGAACAGGCCCGCCACCAGCACCAGCAAGATGCCGAGAACCGAAAGACCGAGGTAGATTGCCCGGCGCATCAGAATGCCTGTCCGATGCTGATATAGAATGCGACGGGATCGTCGCGGCGGCGCGGGTTGAGCGGCACGGCAATGTCAGCGCGGATGGGGCCGATCGGCGAATAATAGCGAAAGCCGAGCCCGGCGGCGTACCGCACTGTTTCATCGAAGCTCGGATACACATCTTCGGTGACCGTCCCGGCATCGAAGAAAGGAACGAGGCCGTAGTTCTCCAGGAAGCGGTAGCGCAGCTCGATGCTGCTTTCGACCAAGCTGCGTCCGCCGGTCAGGTCGCCATCCTCATCGCGCGGGCTGATGGAGCGGAATTCATAGCCGCGGACCGATCCGCCGCCGCCAGCATAGAGCAGCCGGTCTGCAGGCAAGTCGTCTATGGAGCCGCCGAACACGCTGGCGACGGAAAGCCGTCCCGCCAGTACAAGATTGCCTTCACCCGATAGATCGAAATAGGAGCTGCCAGTCACCCGCGACTGGAATACGTCCTGGTTGGAGCCGAGGATTTCTGGAAAGGCCGCGCCTGTGAGGCTGAGCCGGCTCCCCTTGGTCGGGTTCAAGAGGTCGTCGCTGGTGTCGAGATTGACCGCCCCGGTCGGACCGAACAATTCAAAGTTCCTGGTCTCGCCATCATGCGTGATGCGGGAGATTTCCGCCTCTGCGCCGAAGCTGACGCTCAGCGTCTCGCTGAGCCGCCGATCAAGCTCGAGCAATAAAGTCGCCGCCTTCCTGTCGAACGTGTCGGGGTCATATTCCTGCACCAGGGCGAAATTGCTGTGCAGGCTCTGTTGCTGGCGGAGAAAGTCCGGCTTGTTGAAGTCCGCGGAGAGTCCATAGTTGATCTCCGACCAGCTGTTCTTTCCGATCCTCGAGGCGTCGGCATCGAGCCGCAGATGTTCCCCGCCGCCAAAGAGATTGCGGTGACCCCAGTAGGCCTTGACTCCCGCGCCGTCATTGGTCGAGTAGTTGGCTCCGAACCCGATGAAGCGTCGGTCGCGCTCAACGACCTCGATTTCGATCGGCAGCCGGCCGGTTTCATCCAGTTTCTCCGCCGGCTGGACTTTCACGGATTCGAACACATCGATGGACCGCAGACTTTCCCGCAGCTTGGTGATTTCGCTGGGCGCGTAGGGCTTGCCGGTGAATTCGGCCAGCCGGCGATTGACAAAATCGGCATCCACGCGGTCGAGACCTTTGACATGGATCTCGCCGATCTTGGCTCGCGGACCATGGTCGACGACATATTCGACCGATACCGTCTGGTCCTTGTGATCCACGGTCGCCGGCGCGAGCTGCACTGAAGCGAAGGGGTAGCCCTGGGCGAGCACCGCATTCAACAGCCGGTCCTGCTCGGCCACGATGTCGGCGGCGCGCGCCGGCGCTTTGGCCGCAAGCTTCGGGCGCAGCTTGATCGGAAGATCCTCTGCACTGGTTATGGTGATCTTGCGGATGCGATAGAGTGTCCTCGGATGGATCTCGATCGTGACGGGGATATTGACCTCGCTCTCGAGTTCATTGTCCATTGCCGGCGGCTCGTCTACCGACCGGTTGGCGATCCGAATTGATACATCGCCGTCATAGTAGCCAGAGGAACGCAGGGCTTTTTCAAGTCTCAGCTTGTCCTCTTGCGCACGGCGATAGAGGCCGTAGAGATTGTCAGGCGGCTTTGCCTCCAACTCGACCAGCACAGAACTGGCTTTGACCGCTTCTTTCAAAATCTTGTCTTCGATGGGGACGATCTCAGTCTTGTATTCGAGGGCAAAGGCCGAATTGCATCGGAATGACAGCAACACCACAAAGGCCAGGATTCGGAATGGCGATGCCGGTCCATTTCGTGCAAGAAATATCATCCGAGCAACTAATCAGAAATGACCGGCTCGGTCGACGCGCGTCGCACTGCACACAGGAAAGTCACAGATTCTCTAAGCGGTGGCGTTGCCTAGCTGGTCGGCAGGTCGCAAGACGTGTGCCTCCCCGTTCCGGCACGGGTGAATGCGCTGGCTCAACCTGCGCGATAGATCGGATGATCCTCGTTTGTCGACGACGCTGAATGCCAGCTTGTGGCACAATGTATGGCAAGATGATCGGAAGCCACGGCGCCACCATTCCGAACTGCTGCTTCCTGAATGACCGCGAGCTCGATGTCGCGACCGTGGCCGATCTTGGGATTTCTGCCCATGTCGGGAAGCAGCCGATCACAGATGACAATAAACAGGAAGAGTGGTGATCTTACTTCATCATGGATAATGGCGTCCCCGGCGTGATTCGAACACGCGACCCCAGGTTTCATACCACTTCGGCTTTCGCCGCCATCTTGAGATGTGAGTGGTCTGGACTATCCCTTCGCCATAGCCCTTTCGAGCCTTAGGCGCCGCCCGTCTAGTCTCTACACCTTCCCCAAAACTTGAGGCTTGGCTCGGGATTGGCACGGTTTCGCACCAGAGCTTTTCCCGAATTTGAGCGGATTCATTGAGGAGTTTCCAACCTCAATGCCCAATTTAACTAGGAAACCTGTGCTCTATCCAGCTGAGCTACGGGGACCTCGCGATATACAACTGACTTTGCATACCATTGTCAGCCTGAAATCTCCATGGCGTAAAATGGCAGTCTTACGACTCCCCCGGGGCCGTCATTCCGCTTTTAAAGCCTTGATCGCCGCGTCGCTGACGGCGCCAAGCGGGGCGGTCTTCAGGGTCGGGTCGGGCGCGGCAGTCAGCAGCACGGTGACTGTGCGGTCGTAGGCCACCGGGTCGAGGCGGCCGAACGGTATCTTGCCCACTTCCACCAAGTCGTTGGCCGCCCAGATCGAGCGCAGCAAGGTTGCGAGGTCGGGCGCCGGCGGCGTCGCGATGTCGGCCAGGAACTCGGCGGCCTTGCGCGCCTCGTCGGCGGCGCTCTGCCAGCCGGCGCGGGTGGCGGCAAGGAAATGCGCGATGTGCTGGATCCGGTCGGGATATTTCAGATCCTCCGCGCGCGCATAGACGCCGTCCTCCAGCGTCGCCGTTCCGACCTCTTCGTATGAAAAGACGCGATAGTCGAACGTCGTCTTGCCCTGCAATGCGAGTTGCTCCGGCAAGGTGTAGGTCTCGCTGGTGAAGCAATCGCTGGTCCGGCTGCGATAGGCATCGGGATCGAGCCCTTCGCGCAGGATGGTGACGCCGTCAGCCTCGCCATAGATGCCGAGCCCGACCTTCGCCATCCAGGCATAGAACGGACTCTCCTGCCCGCCGGACCACAGCGCCACGTTCATGCCCTTGAGGTCCTTGGCCTCCTTGATCGGATGGCGGCAGGCCAGCACCAGCCCCGATTTCTGGAAGATCTGCGCGACGTGGAGAATGTCCGCCCCGCCCGCGCGCGCCTTCAGCGCATTGGGCATGATGTCGACGGCAAGGTCGACATCGCCGTCCGCCAGCATACCCGCCGGCCCGCGTCGGTCGGCCGCCACGAATTCGGGATCGAGCCCTTCGCGCGCGAACCAGCCGCCGGCTTTGGCGAGGTGATAGCCGATGGTGCGCGCCGAGGGCCCTTCCGGCAGCGCCACCACGATCGAGGCCAGCTTGGAATCCTGGGCAGCGACTGGGCCCGCGACGAGAAAGAAGACCAGGAGGGTGGCACATGCCCGTATAGACCGGTTCCCCCGAACCAACGCCTGCATGCCCCATCTCGCCTTGCGTCTCATTGCAGGACAGATTACAGGCGCTGCTTGGCGGCGCGCAATCGCCGCTTGGCAAAGGCAACAGGCGGAAGCGAGCACTTTATGCAAATCCAATCTCTCGGCATCGCCGGTGCGGGTGCCTGGGGCACCGCCTTGGCCCTGCAGGCGGCGCGCGCCGGCCTCCGCCCGACTTTGTGGGCCCGCCGGCCGGAGGCGGCGGCTTCCATCGCCGCACGGCGCGAAAACGCCGACTACCTGCCTGGCGCCACGCTGCCGCCTGAGATTGCTGTCACCGACCGCCTGACTGAGGCCCTGGCGGCCGATGCCGTGCTTTATGTCCAACCGGCCCAGCATCTGCGCGCCTTCTGCGCCGCCGCGCGCTCATCCTGGCGCACCGGCACGCCGCTGGTGCTGTGCGCCAAGGGCATCGAGCTGGGCAGCGGCCTCCTCTTGACCGACGTCGCAGCCGAGCTGCTGCCGGAGGCGCCGGTCGCCGTCCTCTCCGGCCCCAGCTTCGCCGGCGAAGTGGCAGCCGGCCTGCCAACCGCGGTGGTGATCGCCAGCCCCGATGCCGCGCTCAACGAAGCGCTGATGCAGGCGCTGTCGCACGGCGCCTTCCGCCCCTATGGCAGCCTGGACCCGGTCGGCGTCGAACTGGCCGGCGCCGCCAAGAACGTCCTCGCCATCGCTTGCGGCATCGTGATGGGGCGGGGCCTGGGCGAGAATGCGCGCGCCGCCTTGGTGACGCGGGGCCTCGCCGAGCTGGCACGCCTGGCCCACGCCCTCGGCGGGCGGGCGGAAACCATGCTGGGCCTCGCTGGCGTCGGCGACGTAGTGCTGACCTGCAACTCAATGAAGTCGCGCAACGCCTCGCTCGGCTTCGAGCTGGGGCGCGGCCGCGCCTTGGCGGAGATCCTGAGGGAGCGGCGCAGCATCGCCGAGGGCGTGCCGACGGCCGGCGCCCTTGAGGCTTTGGCCGCGCGGCTGCAGGTCGACATGCCGATCGCCAGCACGGTCGCTGCCATCCTGTCCGGCCGCGCCGAGATCGACCAGGCGATCAGCACGCTGCTCGCGCGGCCGCTCAAGCATGAAGCGTGAGCGCTGCCAATAGAGTCCGGGAACCGAGTCGGGCTGCGCGTCGTGGGCAGCACGCCGCCTTGGCGGCATCGTTATCCCTAACGAATTGCTAATATCTTCGCCGCATTCTAGCGCAGCCAGAACGGTAGCGCTCTTTCGTCGCGGCTCGGCGGCGCGGTATCATGATGCTCGCCCAAGCAGGAGGATGCCTTGAACACGCAGCGTCTGCTATGCGCCACCGACGGCTCGCCGCCTTCGGAAAAGGCCGTGGCCTACACGGTCAGCCTGGCGGAAGAGCTGCGGCGGCCGCTTACCTTTCTGCTGGTGGCGGACGGCGCGCTGGAAACGGCGCCGGCAGTGTGGGACGAAGCGAAGGTGAAGGCGGAGGATCTGCCGCCGGACAAGGAGCTGCTGGCGGCGCTGAAGACCGCTCTGCAGCACAAGCTGCTCAGCGTCCGGCTAGTGCGCGCCTACGGCTCCGACCCGGCGGAGGCGATCGTCTCCTATGCCGAGCGCAACGGCTATCACCACATCATCGTCGGTTCCGAAGGGCGCACGGGCGCCAAGCGCATGCTGCTGGGATCGGTCGCGGAGGACGTCGTCACCCGCGCCCATTGCCCCGTCACCGTGGTGCGCTGAGCCGCGCGCGGTCGTGAAATCCACGCCGGTAACCATATCGAAACCTTTACACACGATTTTGCGAGCAGCCTCTTGTGCCCGCGCCAAAATTTCCTATTTGACGTGACGGCGCATTGATGTATTTTCGCGCCCCAGTCGAAACTGCGTATGAGTGCTTTGATGTACGCCTTGCGTCACCGACGACGTATCCCCAAGACCCTGCCGGGCGGGATGGTCGTTCGTACGCAAGGACCGGAGCACCTCCATTAGCGAGGTGATCCTCCAGGCGACGGACAACCGGGCGAACCGGCGAAGCGTTCGAGAACCTGTTGAGAAGGATCACCACCGATGAAACTCATCAAACCCGAGTACCTGATCAAACCTGAACCGGCCGTGCTGGCTGGCACCGTCGAACGTCTGTACGACGAGGTGTTTGGCCCGGCACGGTTCCACAAGGCTTCCTACCTGTTCCGAGAGGGCGTCGACCCCATTCGGGAGCTGAGCTGGATCGCGCTGGAAGGCGACCGCCAAGGGAACGACCGGCTGGTGGGCGCCATCCGCTACTGGCCGATCCTGGTCGGCGAGACCGGCCATTCCGCTTTGCTGCTGGGTCCGCTGGCGATCGCGCAGGACCGCGCCGGCAGAGGCATCGGCCGCGCCCTCATGTTCAAGACCCTCGATCTCGCCGCGCAGCTTGGCCACGACCTCGTGCTGCTGGTCGGCGACGTCGACTACTATAAGAGATTCGGATTCGTACCGGCGACGCCGCATGGCTTCGTCATGCCGGGCGAATCCAGGCCCGACCGCCTGCAAGTGGCCCCGTTGAAGGACAATGTCCTGGGCCGGATCGCGGGGGAGGTTCGCCACCTGCATGCCGGCCTGCCGGCCATCGCCGTCAAGGCGACAAGACGCCCGGCACGCAGAGCCCGCGCCCGCTAGTCAGATCGGAGAGTAAGTTGCAGCAGCCCGCCGGAGCGATCCGGCGGGCTGCTGCGCTTTTGGCCCCTCCGGTTCGGCTGCCTGGTTGGCGGCGCGAATCAATTGGACCATGGTCCAAGGATGGCGGTTACCGCGCCCGTGGCAAAATGGCCGAAATCTCAAACCGATGCTTACGGCCTCCGGGCCTTCGGGAACTTGTCCGCGCGACGCACGACGAGGGGGCAGCGTGTCAGCATCCGTCACAGTGTCGATTGTCACGAACAGCCTCATAACGGGCGCCAAGTTGTTCGGTTTCCTCACCACCGGTTCGCCGACTTTGTTCGCCGAGACGATCCATTCGACCACCGATGTGATCAACCAGGTCCTGCTGAAGGTGGGCGAGGTCAGGGCTGGCGGCGAGGCAACCAAGCGACATCCGTTCGGCTTCGGCAAAGAGAAATACTTCTGGGCGCTCGTCTCCTCGATTTCCGTGCTGTTCCTCGGATGCGGCCTGTCGATCAGGCACGGATTAGAGGCGTTGCGACATGCCGGCCCCGGCGAGCCGTTCTCCACCACCGCGATCGTCCTCCTGATCCTGGCCGGGCTTCTGGAGATCTACACGTTCCATGTCGCTCTGCGCGAAATCGGCGGCCTGTCTGGATTGCGCGCGGCCAAGACCAACACGACGGTCCTCGCGGTATTATTGGAAGATAGCGTCGCACTGCTTGGAATCGCGGTCACCCTGTTCGTCGGCTTCTGGTCCAGGCTGGTTGAGCCGGCGCCGCGGATGGACGCGTGCATATCGATCCTGATCGGATTGCTGCTGGGGATCATGGCGATAAGCCTGGCCAAGCTGAACAAGGAGGTCTTGATCGACGTGGCGGACATCGACGTCGATGCGGAGATCGAGCGCACCATCACGGCCAAGTCCGGCATCCGGATCAAGGTCGCATCAACCGTGTTCGATTCAAATCGTTGTCTGCTGTTCGTGCGGGTCTCGCCGACAGACATCCCGGACAAGGTCGATTTTGCGCGCCTCGCCGCGATAGGCGATGAGATCAAGCAGCATATCGCGTCGACGATGGGCAAGACCATCGATCATGTCTATTGGCAATTTCCTTCAGATGCGGGAAGCGAACCAGGACGCGCAAAGCGAATGGGAGCGTGATCTTGTTCTCGAAACTCCATCGCAATCTTGATCCGATCGAAACCCTGGGCGAGTTGATTTTTGGGCTGATCATGGTCCTGACATTCACCATCGGCGCCAGATTGCTGGGCGCCGACGAGCCGACGGATGGCAGGGAGCTGCTGATCGCCGCCATAGGCTGCAACATAGCCTGGGGCATTATCGATGGTTTTCTGTTTCTGCTGGGCCGCGTGTTCGAGCGCCGGCGCATCGCCTCGATCCACGCCGCGCTGGCGGCGCAGTCCGACCACGCGATGGATATGGAACCGCTTCGCAGCGAACTCGATGGCGACCTGACGGAGCTCGGCAATGCTGAGGATCGGGAGCGATTCTATGCCTCGATCGCCGCTGCGGCGCACCGGAGCAAGCCAGGACCGGTACGGGTGACGCTGAATGATCTGAGCGGCGCCGCCTTGGTGTTCTGCCTCGTCGTTGCGACCGCTATTCCGGCTGCGGTGCCGTTCATGATCGTGTCGGACAGCTACGTTGCGTTACGCGTGTCCAACACAATCCTTGTCGGCCTGTTGTTCCTGGTTGGATTCTGGTGGGGAAAGCACATCGGCGCGTCACCGGGTCTGGCCGGGTTTCTCATCATGGCCATCGGCGTCGTCCTCGTCCTGGTGGCGATACCCCTCGGCGGCTGACGTCGCCCCCGGGTTTGATGGTAGACAATGCCCCGACGGCCGCGATTCCACGCATCTTCAAGCTTGATCTGATCGTGCCTCAAGAAGCGACCGACGAATTCGGTCACGTCAACAACCAGCGTTACGTCGCCTGGATGCAGGAGGTGGCGACCGCGCATTCCGCCAGCCAATGGCTGGCCGATGGAGCGCTATCTGGGGATCGGTCTGGGTCGTGCGATCGCACTTCATAGAGTATCTGCGTCCGGCTTTCGCTGGAGACGAGATCGTGATCTTCACCTGGGCCGCCAGCCTCGCGCTGCGCGAGGTCTGCCGCCGCTATCTGTTCCGGCACGCCGATGATCATCGCGTGCCGGCAGCCTTAGCGTAGCCGCAGGGATATGTCCGCTCTTCCCGCGGAAGGAGACTTCGGTTGGCACAAGTGATCAAATCAGGCTGCGCTGTGACGCATCCGCTACCGGTCTTGAATGCAGCACGCCGATGGGAACATGTCGGTCATGAATGACCGAGTCGAAGTGACGCTCCGCCAGGTCGTCAAGCGGGGCGAGGCCGCGCCGCGCCGGCGGCATCAACCGCCGCGCAATGAGGCGGTTGGCGACGAGAGCCTTCCGGGCGTCGCCGCTGGGAGCATCCGTGGCCGCCTCTTCCAGCAGCAGAGTGGCAGACAGGGCGTCAGCCATCAGATCGAGCAACTGCCGGCCGTGGCGTGACGCCTCATCCGAGTGATCCCGGATGTAGGCGATCGCCCGCCGACAGTCGCCAAGTGCCGACGACACGGCGCTGGCTGGCTCGCCGAGCAGCTCCGGCATGGCAGCAAGCACCGCCTCGACGCGCTGCGCGAATGCCTCGAAACCAGCCTGCTCCACCTTCACCATCCGCAGTAGCTCCAGCGCCTGGACGTTCGGCGGTCCTTCCCAGACGGTCAGTACCTGTGCATCACGCAGAAGCCGCGCGGTGGCGAACTCCTCCGTGTAGCCGTTGCCGCCGAGGATCTCTACGGCATGGCTCGCCGACCGCACGGCCTCCTCGGCGGTCCGATATTTGGCCAACGCCGTGACGGTTCGCAGCCAGGCGCGTGTCGCCGGATCGCGCACTGCCGCATCGAATGCCCGCGCCGCCTCGAACGCCAGTGCCACGGATGCTTCGAGCTCCGCCTGCATGTCGAGCAGGAGCCCGCGGATCATCGGAAACGAGCTCAACGCCGCGCCGAAAGCGCGTCGATCGTCCGCGTACTGGAGCGCCTCGATGAAGGCGCGGCGCTGCGCGCCGGCCCCAGCCATCGCATTGTGGACGCGGCTGAACTCGAGCGCCTCCATCATCAGCCTGAACCCTTCAGGCGGCGGTGCGACTTGCAGGGCATAGGCGCCCTGGAGCTCGATTTCACCCGTCGGCAGGCCGCGCGTGCCGAGCTTATCCTTCAGCCGGCGAATGCGATAGCGGTTGGGTGTGCCGTCGGGACGGACGCGCGGCACGAGATAGAGGCCCAGCCCCTTGCTGCCCGGTGGCGCGCCTTCTGGCCGGGCGGTGACGAGCGCGACATCGGCCGGCGCGTTGCTGCAGAACCATTTCAGGCCCGTGAGCTCGATGCCGTCTTCGGCCGCGCGCGCGGTCGTGGTGGCTGCACCCACGTCGCTGCCGCCTTGCCGTTCCGTCACCCAGGTGGCGCCGGTGCTGGCAAGGCCGTCCCGCCGGATCAGGTCTGGCAGATAGCGGTCCTTCATGTCTTTGGGCGCAAAGCGGTCCAGGACATACGCCACGGCGCCGGTGAGCGTCACTGGACAGTGAACGGAGATGTCAGCCTGGGCGAGCAGGTAGCCCATGGCGAAGGTCAGCAGGAAGGGCTCGGCCGACGGGCCATGATTGAAGGCCACCATGCCGCGCCGATAAGCCTGCCTGTGAACTTCCTCGTAGCGCGGATTGCAGATCACGGAACTGAGCAGCTCGCCTTTGCGGTCCGTGCTATCGAGCGTCGGCGGGGCGAAGCGGTCGGTGTAGGCTGCGGCCGCATCGACCTCCGTTCCCGACCATGCGCCGAACGCCGCGAGGTGATCCGCGTGCCGCTCCGCCAGCGCGGGCGCGGTGCGCGCCAGCAGGGCTCGCAGGTTCGCGTCGTCGAGGTAGAGGTTGCGCCCGCAGCCCGTCCCGGCTTCTCGCATTGGTGCCGTCCCTTCTACCGCTCCAGTCTCATGCTCCAGGCTGCGCACGCGTGAGCTCCGATCCGTGCGCCCTCCGTTTCGCAAGCTCCTCGGCGACCAGCTCCTTCCGGGAGACCTTGCCGACCGGGGTCCTCGGCAGGGACTCGCGAAAGGCGATCGAGCGCGGCATCTCGAACGGCGCCAGCTTATCCCTCAGGAACGCGCGCAGCTCTCCCGACGTGAATCTCTGGCCTTCCTTCGGCACGATGAAGGCCTTGACGGTTTCGCCGCGGTAGTCGTCGGGGATGCCGCAGACCGCGACCTCGGCCACTGCGGGGTGCTGGAGGATGGCTTCCTCCACCATGCGCGGATACACGTTGTAGCCGCCGACCAGGATCAGGTCCTTTGCGCGGTCGGTGATGAACGTGTAGCCCTGTTCGTCCATGTGGCCGATATCGCCAGTGTGCAGGCGACCGCCGGTCATCGTCCTGGCGGTTTCCTCCGGCTGGCGCCAGTAGCCCAGCATGACCTGCGGACCCCTGATGCAGATCTCGCCGGTCGCGCCCAGCGGCAACAGGCGCGTCGGATCGTCCAGCGCGGTGATCTCGACGATGGTGCCGGGCAGCGGCAGGCCGACCGACCGCTCCTTGTAGATACCGGACAGCGGGTTCACCGTGACGACGGGGGCGCACTCGCTGAGGCCGTAGCCTTCGACCAGCTTGCAACCGGTAAGAGCCTCGAAGTCGCGCTTCAGCGGCATGGGCAGCGGCGCGCCGCCCGACAGGCAGAATTTCAGCGATGACAGATCGAACCTCTCGAGTTGCTTGTAGCCGATGAGCGCTGCATACATGGTCGGCACGCCGGGAAGCAGCGTCGCGTGCCGCTTGTGGATCGCCTTCAGCACGGCATCGACACGAAAGCGCGGCTGGAGAATCAGCTCGGCACCCTGCGAAATCCCCGTATTCATGATGACCGTCATGGCAAAGACGTGGAAGAGCGGGAGGACGCAGAGGATCCGCTCGCGCCCCGCCTCCATGCCGGGGAACCACATCGCGGTCTGCAGGGTATTGGCATGGAGATTGGCGTGGGTCAGCATAGCGCCCTTCGGTGTGCCCGTCGTGCCGCCGGTGTACTGAAGCAGCGCGATGTCGCGCTCCGGATCGATCGGCGGCGGACGAAAGTTCCCGGGATCCGCGATCAACGTGCGGAAGGGGACATGCCGGCCATCGGCGGGAATCCTGGCGATGTCCTTGCGCCTGAAAATCTGGAAAATCGAGTTCTGCGGAAATGGCAGGGCGTCAGCCATGCGGCAGACGATCACCTTCCGGAGCGCGGCGCGCTCCATGACAGCCACCAGCTTCTCATGCAGGCTGCGCATGTCGAGGGTGACGACGATGCGCGTCTCGGAATCCCGGAGCTGCCGGAGCACCTCCTCCTCGGCATAGAGGGGATTGATGTTGACGACCGTGCCGCCGGCCTTCAGGACCGCATAGTAGAACACGACGGAGTAGGGGCAGTTCGGCAGAAACAATCCGACCTGGACGCCTCTAGCGACCCCCAGCCGCTGGAGACCCTCGGCGGCACAATCGACGAGACGGCCGACCTCCCGATAACTGTAGGTCTTGCCAAGGAAGTCGATGCATGCGTCGTCCGGAAACCGTGCGACGGCATCGTCCAGGAGCGCCTGGAGCGGCCGGACGGGGATTTCGGCGCGCCATTTGATGTCGGGGGGATAGACATCCTCCCAGGGATACCGCTCGGGCGCGTTGTCGGGCGGTTCGGCCGGCTGTCGTCCCTTGAAGAAAGCGACGACATACGCGAGGCCCTTGTTCAGAACGCCACCCCACCGCGCAGCCACTTTTCGCCTCCGAGAGCAGCCTATCCGAGTAAGTCCCGGCGACTCCTTATATGGATAGAGGGTCCGCGGTTGTCAGTACCACCCGGCGTATAGGACGAGGCACGCGAAACCGGCCACTGAGGGCCAATCGCGTTGGGCGGGTGAGCAACGTTCCTTCTGGAAGGAAGCCAACGCGCCATCCATGGAGATTTTCGCGGTGCGCTCTATCTTGGCGCCAAGGCGGTGCGCTCGGCCGCGGGCCAAAAGCGGCCAGGCCGGCAGACTTGCGCCTGCCGGCCTGAAATGGATCCGGGTTTTTACGGTTTTCAACACTCCGGGTAAATAGCCCGGAGTTGCCTCCCGCCCTTTAGAACCTAGCGCACCGTTGGGCCTCAGCCCAGATGCATCCACACCGACTTGGTCTGGGTCACGGTGGTCAGCGTTTCCAGGCACTTGTCGCGGCCCATGCCGGATTGCTTGAAGCCGCCCCAGATCGAGGTCATGTCGCCATGGTCGAAGCAATTGACCCAGACGATGCCGGCTTCGATGTCGCGCGCCGCCTTGTGGGCGGTGGAGACATCCGACGTCCAGATGCTGGCGGCAAGGCCGTAGATCGAATCGTTCGCCATGGCGATCGCATCGTCCAGCTTCTTGTAGCTGAGCACGCCGGTCACCGGGCCGAAGATCTCTTCCTTGGCGATGCGCATGTCGTTCTTGACGCCGGTGAAGAGCGTCGGCGCGACATAGCATCCCTTGTCGAGACCCTTGGGCGTGGCGCCGCCCATGGCGAGCTTGGCGCCTTCCTTCTTGCCGATATCGATGTAGGAAAGCACGCGCTTCTGCTGCTCCTTGGTGACCAGCGGGCCCATCGTGGTCGAGGGGTCGAGCGGATCGCCGGGGCTGAAGCTCTTCTTCGCCTTCTCCAGGAACTTGGAGACGAACTCGTCATGGATCTTGGCATCGACGATCAGGCGCGAGCCGGCATTGCACACCTCGCCCTGGTTGCCATAGATGCCGTTGACTGCATACTGCACCGCCGTGTCGAGATCGGGCACGTCGCCGGTGATGATCTGCGGTGTCTTGCCGCCGCATTCGGTGGTGACGCGCTTCATGTTGGACTGGCCGGCATAGACCATCATCAGCTTGCCGATCTCGGTCGAGCCGGTGAAGCCGATCTTGTCGACGTCCATGTGGAGCGCCAGCGCCTTGCCCGCCTCTTCGCCGAGGCCGTGCACGACGTTGAAGACGCCCGCCGGGCCGCCCGCCTCCATGAACAGCTTGGCCACCAGGTTGGCTGAGAGCGGCGATTGCTCCGCCGGCTTCAGGATGACCGAATTCCCGGCGGCCAAGGCCGGCGCCGTCTTCCACGCCGCCATCATCAGCGGGTAGTTCCACGGCACGATGCAGCCGACGACGCCCAGCGGCTGGCGCAGGATATAGTGGAATTCGGTGGCCGCGGTCGCGGTGACCTGGCCCTCCATCTTGTCGATGGTCTCGCCGAAATAATTGAAGGTCATCACCGCGCCGGGGATGTCGATGTTCAGCATCTCGCTGATCGGCTTGCCCATGTCGGTGGTGTCGAGCAGCGCGAACTCCAGCGCGTTGTCCTCGATCAGCTTGGCGAACTTGTAGATCACGCTCATCCGGTCGCGCGGCGCCATGCGCGACCACACGCCGGACTTGAAGGCCTTGCGCGCCGCCTTCACCGCCGCATCGACATCCGATGCATCGCCGCGCGCAACTTCGGCGATCACGTCGCCGGTCGCCGGGTTGATGGTCTGGAAGGTCTTGCCCTTCTTCGAGGAGACGAACTTGCCGTCGATGAAGTGGCGGGTTTCGGGCTTCAGCTTGGTCGCCGCCTTGTGCAGCGCTTTCGCATCCAGTGACTTGGCTTGTTCGAGATTCATGGTGTCATCCTCCCTTGCATCCGGACGCGCCATTGGTCGCGGGGCGCGCCAATTCCGCCATGCTTATAGCCCTCCCCCCGGGCCCGCGCCAGGGTATGCCGCCGGCCCAGATGGGTCATTCCAGCACCATCCGTAAGGCCTTAGGAATGCGTCGAAATCCGCGTGCGTTCGCGGGCCCGGATGCGCTCGCGATGCAGCGCGTAAAGGCCCGATCCGACGATGAGGGCGATGCCGATCCAGGTTGTGACAGCCGGCCAGTCGCGGAACCACAGCCAGCCGATGATCACCATCCAAAGCATCTGCACGTAGATGAAGGGCGCGAGCGTGCCGCCGGGCGCGGCGCCGAACGCCTTGATCATCAGGTAGTGGCCAAGGCCGCCAGAAATGCCGAGCGCGAAGAACAGCATCCAGACATAGGAGGAGGCCGGCTGCCAGACGAACGGCATCAGCAGGCTGAGGCCGACGAAGCCGGCGAGACCGGCATAGGCGAGCGACGTGCCGGCCGAATCGTTGCGCGAGACGATGCGCGTGAGCGTCGAATAGATCGAGCCGCAGCCGGCCGAGCCGAGCGAAAGCAGCATGCCCCAGTGGAATGAGCCGAATCCCGGATGGATCACCACCATCACGCCGACGAAGCCGACCGCGATGGCGAGCCAGCGCCGGATGCCGACACGCTCGTTCAGCAAGAAATGCGCGATGCCGGTGATCAGCAATGGCTCGATGAAAGCAACGGCCTGCGCTTCCGCCAGCGGCACATAGCTGACGGCGCCGAAGAAGAACAAGGTGGCGCCGAGCAGCAGCAGCGAGCGCGCGACCTGCAGCCAGGGATGCCTGGTCGCGAACATGCGCATCCAGCGTGTCGCCGACCAGATCGGAGCGCCGACCGGCCGCTCCGCATAGAACGGCAGGAACACCACGTGGAATACGTAGCGGCCCCAGGCGACCTGCAGCACCGGGATGAAGAGCGACGTCTCCTTCGCCAGGGAATCCAGGATCGTGAAGACGATGCCCGATCCCAGCAGGAACAGGATGCCCCGCAGATGATTGTCTTTGTTCATGTCGTGGTTTTACTTTCGCGTGGCGGAGGCTATCGCAATTGATAAATCAAATTACGTAACCCCCCTTCCCCCCTTGCGGGGGAAGGTTGCGCAGGCTTAGCGAGGCGCAGCCGAGCTTAGCCGGAGCTGGATGGGGGGTAGCGCGCCGCAAGGCGCGCGCGCTCGAAAGAGCGTACTGTCGAGGACATCGCGCTGCATCCCCCCCCATCCCAACCTTCCCCCACAAGGGGGGAAGGGGTTCAGCAAAGCCCGTCACCGGCACCTGCGCTTCAAGTTCAACAGCTCTGCGTTCGCAAGGGCAAGCGCGGCTTCCTTCCGACTGGGATAGAAGGCCTGCGCGGAGCATCGGGGATTATCGGCCGACCTTGCGATCGGCATTGTGCTCCGATCGCGCATCGCCTCTGTAATGCTGCATGCGGTCGGCGGCGACCGCCTCGATCGCGCGCTTCAGGTCCGCATCGCCGGCCAGCAACTGCAGGAAGTCGCGCGAGCTCAGCTCCAGCAGGCGGCAATAGCCGAGTGAGACCACGTCCGCGTTGCGCGGCTGACCGGTCAGCAAAGCGAGCTCGCCGAAGAATTCGCCGCTGCCCAGCTCCACCGGCTTGCCGGGAATCAGCACCGCGGCGGCGCCGGAGGCGATGAAATACATCGCATCGCCGCGCTGGCCGCGCCGCACGATGGGATCGCCCGGGAGGCTCATGCGCGGCTTCAGGAGCCGCGCGATCGAGGCGCGCTTGTCGGCTTCCAGCTTGGCGAACAAGGGCACGCGCTCCACCAGCTCGGCCGCCGACAAAGCGACGTCGAGCCGCCCCTGCCTGTCGAGATCGGCCCAGCGCTGGTCGCGGTCGCGTGCCAGGGCATCGGCCACCTCGCCGCCGACGATGGCGCGCTCCTTCCATTCGTCATAGCGGTCGGTTTCCATCTGGCGCGCGATGCGGCCGAGATAGCGGCTCTGCAGTTCCCGCGCGAAGTCGGGATATTGCAGGCGCAGCGCCGTCAGCGCCTCGTCGATCGCGCGCGTGCGCTCGAGGATGAGGCCGCGGATCTCGATCGCGGTCTCTTCACCCAGCAGCGCGGTCAACCGGTCGCGGCAGAAGCCGAGCAGTTCGCCGATCACCAGACGGCGGTTGAGCAGCGTCTCGCACCGTTCTGCCAGCGAGTCCGCCAGCAGCCATTCAATGCCCAGCCGGTGATTGAGCCGGATGCCGAGATTCATCCGCCAATCGTGGCTCAGGGTCTGGCGCGCCGCCTCGGCATAGCCGATGCGGCCCCTGAAGCGCGCCGCCTCGCGCAGCCGTCCGGCATCGTTGAGCAGGGTGGCCGCGACCCGGCGCGGCATGATGCCGTCCCTGAAATTCTTGAAATAGCGCGCCTCCTCCTGCGCGCTCAGCATGGCAAGGCCGATCGACAACAGCTCGTCCAGCATCAGATCGCCATGGCCTGCGCGCAGGCGGCGGAAGTGATGGAGCTGGATCGCGTAGCGCGTGGTGATCATGTCGATGGCGGCGGAGGCCAGCCCCTCGCGCCGGCCGATCGCGCGCACTTCCTGGTCGATCTCCTCGATCGCCAGCGACAGCGCGCGGTCGCGCAGCCCGCGATCCAGCACCGACAGGCGGTCGAGCTTCAGCCAGTGAATCAGGAGGCGCAAAGTCGTGCCGTTGACGAACAGGGTCATCAGCACGTAGCCGGTGACGCTGGTCACGATGAAGTCGCGCAGCGAATCGGAGGCTTCGGGATTCTCGACCACCGCCAGAGCCAGCGCGAGCGATATGGCGCCGCGCAGGCCGCCCCACACCACCACCGCCTTGACCCGGAGACTGACACGCTCCGCCATGCCGAGCGCGGTCAGCAGCGGCAGCAACCCTCCCACGACGATGACACGGGCCACCAGGGCAGCGACATAGAGCGCCAGGATGATCCCGACCTCGGTCCAGCTCGTGCGCTGCATGATTCCCGGCACCAGCATGGCGGCCAGCAGGAAGATCAGCGAGTTGGCCCAGAATCCGAGCTGGCCCCAGGCGCCTTCCATCTGCTCATGGGTGCGCGGCGACATGCGGGTGCGGCCGAGCGAACCGACCACCAGTCCGGCGGCGACGCAGGCGACGACACCCGACACGTGGAAATAATGCTCGCCCACGAAAAAGCTCAAATAGGCGAGCGCGACGGTAAGGGTGATCTCCGCCGTGGTGAAGCCCTTCAGCAGCGGGAACAGGTAGCAGACGCCGAGGCCCATGGCCCCGCCGACGGCCGCGCCGCCCAGGAACTTCACCAGGAAATCGACCGCGACGCCGCCCCAGGACGCCTCCTGCCCGCCCAGCATCATGCCGACCAGCATGCCGAACAAGGCGATGGCCGCGGCGTCGTTCAGCAGGCTTTCGCCCTCGACCAGCATGGTGAGGCGCTGAGGCGCGCCGATCTCGCGGAACACGCCGACCACCGCCGCCGGATCGGTGGTGGCGATGATGGCGCCAAGCATGAGGCAGGCGATCAGGCCATAGGAGGTGAGGCTGGCGAGGGTGACGCCCACCACCACCATGCAGACCACCACTGCGACCACCGCCATCAGCAGGATCGGCGCGACGTCGTTCACCATGCGCCGCACGTCGATCGCGAGCGCAGTCTCGAACAGCAGGGTCGGCAGAAAGATGACGAGGAAGGCCTGGGAAGAAATATGGAAATTGGACAAGGCGGTCAGGAAATCGGTTCCGACGAACCCTTCCGGCATCGCATCGCGCCCCGCCACCAGCAGGCCGAGCGCGCTGCCCGCCAGCGCCAGCAGCACCGAATAAGGCAGCTTCAGCCGCTGTGCCAAAGCCGGCAGCAGGCTGGTCAACGCCAGCAGCCCGGTGATCCCGAAAACGATGAGCCCGATATCGACCATGGTTCAGACCAATGAGGGGGAAAGGTCTCCCCCTCTCCCGACGTCGGGGAGGATTGCGGTGGGGACAGCCACGGGCGGGGCCTCGAAACGCAGCATCATGCCTCCACTTCTACCCTGCCTTGGTCTTGGCTTCATAGACGCCATCCCAATCGGCGGGCGGCGGAGTGATGCGATATTCGGCGATTCGCCTGGCATAAAGCTCGTAAAGGCCATGCAGAAGCGCGGGCGCCAGCGCCCGGCATTCCGCGATCGCAGCCTCCGCCTGGTCCCAGTCTTTGGCACGATACTGGGCCAAAAGACGGTCCTGGGCCTCCCGCAATTGGAGAAATTCGGGCGTAGCCGCCACCGCCGGGTCGCCGAGCCCGGTAAAGATGCGGATCGGCAGGACCTTGCCTTTGACCCGCACGCGGTCCAGTTCCAGCAGCGCGAATTCGGCGGCGCCGCTCGCTGTTTCTTCGCCGATCACCAGATCGACGCCATAGGCCGGCGATAGCGCTTCGAGCCGCGAGGCGATGTTCACCGTGTCGCCCAGCACCGAGTATTCGAGGCGCTGTTCCGACCCCATATTGCCGACGCAGCAGATACCGGAATTGAGGCCGATGCCGACCTTCAGCTCCACCTCCGGCCAATCGTTCTTGGCGGCGTTCTCTTTCAGCGCGGTGTTCACGCGCTTCAGTTCGGCGCGCATGTCGTAGGCCGCCAGGATGGATTTCTGCGCGTGGCTCGGCACGTCGATGGGCGCGTTCCAGAACGCCATGATGCAGTCGCCAATATATTTATCGATGAAGCCCTCGCGATCCTGGATGACCCGGGTCATGGGCGTGAGGAACGAGTTCATCAATTGCGTCAGCGCCTGGGGATCGAGCGATTCGGAAATGTGCGTGAAGCCGCGGATGTCGGTGAACATCAGCGTCAACTCGCGCAGCTCGCCGCCCAGCTTCAGCTGCTCCGGATTCTGGCTCACCTGGTCGGCCAGGATCGGGGACAGATATCGCCCCATCGCGATCCGCACGTTGCGCTTTTCGCGCTCCACCCGGAGGTAGTTGACCAGTGTTCCGGTGCCGAACATCGCGATGGCGGCGAGGCCGGGATAGATCGGGTCGAACAGATAGCCCTTCTCCGCGAACGCCCACCACGATGCGCCGATCGTGACCGCGACGGCCGCGATGAGGACGATGGTGCCGGTGATCGCGCTGCGCCGATAGAGGAAGCCCATCAGCACGAGGCCGAAACAGCCGAGATACACCATCTCGACATAATCGGCGTTGTAGGGACGGGTGAGAAATATGCCGGCGAGAATCTGCTCCAGGATCTGCGCGTGGATTTCCACGCCGGGCATGACCCGCGCGAGCGGCGTTGCGCGGATATCCTTCAAGCCCTCCACGGTAGCACCGACCAGGACCAGATGACCGGTGATGCGGCTTGCATCGAAGCCGGCGGCGAACAGATCGCCCAGCGAGACATAGCGGCCCGACACCAGCCCGGTATCGTAGAGCAGAAGTTCGCCACGATCATTCACCGGGATGATCGCCTCGCCGATCCGCATCCTGTCGATGAAGCCGGCCTTCGTCAGCCTCACCTGCGCGGTCTGCCCACCGATACCGACGCGCAATGCATCCCCGGCAAGCGTGGGATAAAGCCGGTCGCTGACCGCCACCGCCAGGGGTACGCGCCGGATGACGCCGTCGGGGTCCGGATCGCCGGCATGCACTTCGCCCATGCCGTGGGCCGCTTGCATGAAAGCCGGCAAGGGCAGGATGGCATATTGCGCGCCTTGCACCTTGCCCGCGACGTAGGATTCCCCGGCCGTGCCGATAATGCTGAATCCGTATGGGAACTCGATGGCGGGATCGGCGGACAAGGCAGCATCGTCCGAGTAGGCAAAGGCCACGACCGACGGCGACCGCGCCAGCGCCGCGGCGAACTCCGTATCCGGATCGGGCAAGCTCGCCAGTTGCGAGCGCACCGACTGATATTTGGGATCGGCCGGCAGGTTGGCTGCGACGGCCGCGGGCGATGTCCGATCGGGCTCGGCGAACAACACGTCGAACGCGACGGCGGCCGCGCCCAGTTCGGTCAGCCGATCGGCGATCCTGGCCAGGGTTGTCCGCGACCAGGGCCATTGGCCGAACGTGTCCAGTGACTTCTCGTCGATCGCGGCGATGACGACTGGACTGGCGGGATCGTAGGCGCGCGGTTTCAGCCGCTGATAGGAATCGAATGTCAGGTTGCGGAGCTGTTGCAGGGGAAGCGGATCCACGACGCGCAAGGCCAGCGCACCAATGAGGATCGCCGCCCCCACTGCCAGATCCCAACCGCGTTTCATCGGCTTCCCCTTGAGAGGGCGGGAGCTTAGCATCGCGACTCGCGACAAAAACAGGGGCGCCGATCACACATGAATGACCTATTGCTCCCACCCAACGTGCGCTATGCCAAGCCGGCGGTGCGCTCCCGTGACGGCCTGGCCGCTGCGCAATCGCGCGATGCCGCAGCGGCCGGCGCCCGCATCCTGGCGCAAGGCGGCCACGCCGTGGACGCCGCGGTCGCGGTCAGCCTGGCGCTGGGTGCGGTCGAACCCTGGATGAGCGGACTGGGCGGCGGCGGCTTCGCGACCCTGTATGACGCTGCAAAGCACGAAGTGCGCTGCCTCGATTACGGCATGATCGCGCCGGAGGCGATCGATCCCGCCGACTATCCCTTGACCGGCGGCCCGACCGCCGAGGGCTTTTTCGGCTGGCCGGGCGTCAAGGAGGATCGCAACATCCTCGGCCCCTATTCCATCGCAGTGCCCGGCCTGGTGTCGGGCCTGGCCCTGGCGCATCGCACCTATGGCCGCCTGCCCTGGGGCGACCTGGTGCAGCCGGCCATCGCGCTGGCGGAACGCGGCCTCAGCCTCGATTGGTATGGCGCGATGTCGCTGCTGGTGGAAGCCAAGGGGCTCGAGCGGTTCGAGGCGACGCGCAACCTCTATCTGCCCGGCGGACGCGTGCCGCAGCCGTTCGAGGAAGGCGTGCCGGTGTTCCTGAAGCTCGGCCGCCTGATCGACACGTTGAAGAGGCTCAGCGCACCGGATGGGCCGGAGCGTTTCTATCGCGGCGACATCGCCGCCGACCTGATCGGCGATCTGCAAGCCGTCGGAGCCAAGATCTCGCGCGGCGATCTCGAACGCTACCAGGCGCGCTTCATCGATCCGGTGGAGATCACCTATCGCGATGCCAAGGTCTATGCGCCGTCCGGCCTTACCGCCGGGCCGACCTTGAAGCGTGTGCTGGGCGAATGGATGGAAAAGCTGCCCGCGATCGCCAAAGGCGCCGCGCCGACAGCGCCACACTACGCCGCCTATGCCGCCGCGCTCGATCGCGCCTATCGCGACCGCCTGAAGAACATGGGCGCCAGCGACAGCGAAACGCGGCCAAGCTGCACCAGCCATTTCTGCGTGGCCGACAGTCAGGGCAATGTCGTCGCCTGGACCCAGACCCTGCTGTCGCGCTTCGGCTCATTCGTGTTGTCGCCTTCGACCGGCATCCTCATGAATAACGGCATGATGTGGTTCGACCCCGTGCCGGGAAAGCCCAACTCGATCCGGCCGGGCGCGCGGCCGCTCAGCAATATGTGCCCGACGGTCGCCGTGTCACCGCGGCTCGGCGCGCTCGCCATCGGCGCGTCCGGTGGGCGCAAGATCATGCCGGCGGTGGTGCAGATCCTGTCCTTCCTGGTGGATTTCGGCATGGACCTCGATGGCGCGTTCCATTGCCCGCGCATCGAGGTCAGCGGCGGCGATGTCGCGCTGGTCGACCGCCGCTTGGGCCAGGGAGTTGCAGACGCAATCGGCAAAAGCATGAAGGCCGAGCTGACCGATCTTGCGCCCTATCCCGCGCAGTTCGCCAATCCCAGCGCCACCCAGGTTGCGCCCGACGGTTCGCGCTTCGGCGCGGCCGATCTTGCCTCGCCCTGGTCCGGCGCGGTGGCGCAATCCGATTTGCCTGAATGACGGAGTCTTTATGAGACGCGCTGCTCCAATCGCGGTCCTGCTGGCGTTGGTCGCGCTCCCGGCACTGGCCGATCCGATCGTCGATGAAAAGTCGACGACGGAGACCAGCATCACGATGGACGACAAGGCCTACCTGATCCACACCATCAACCGCCGTCACGACATCGCGTCGTTCTTCGACGACCGCGCCGGCAAGGGCGAGATGAAGCGATTCCTGGTCGAGACCGAGATCGATCGGATGACGCGCGAAGCAGACGATGAAGAGATCGATACGCAGAGTTCCATCTTGCGCATCAAGGCGCGGCCGCTGACGCCGACCGGGTTGGGCGATGCGGCGATGACGATGGAGACCAATGCCGATCAGGTCGACGTTTCGGGGCCCTATGTGGTGGCGACCTTGTGGGGCTGTTGCGCCGAACAGAGCAGTCACGAGGTGTTCAGCCTCTATTCCGGCAAGCGCCTGTTCAGCGCCACCGGCGAAGGCGATTTCGGCGACTGGCTGACCATGGGCAAGAAGGGTCCAACCTACGACCAGCGCGTTGTCGCCGCGCACATCGCCTTCACCGCGCGCGACGCGGCGGAGCTGGGCGAGGATCACGATGTCGTGGGCGTCATCACCTATGCGACGGAGGCGGAGCCGCTGCAGCGCCTGGCCTTGCGCGCGCCGGGCGGACGCGACGGCGATCTGCCGACAGAATGGCAGTCCAAGCTGCTGTGGATCACGAAGCGCGAGCCCGACGGCACCGACCATGCGTTCTTCGAGCAGGTCGGCGATGCCAAGGAGGTCTATACCGGCATCACGCTGCGCCTTCAGCTCGATGAGAACACCAGCATCGACATCCCCCTGGTTGCCGACCGCCTGGTTCCGGAGCAAGCCAAGCTGCCCGACGGCTATTCGCTGACCGAGCTGAAGGTGGAGTAATCTCCCCCTCCCCCAAGTTGGGGGAGGGTCGGGGTGGGGGTTGCTCTCTCGAGCGAAAGCTGTGTCAAGCTGAACCGCCTTCGCCCCCACCCTAACCTCTCCCGGCTCGGGGGAGGGGATGAGTGGCGCCTACTTCACCGCCTGCCCCGCCTTCAGTTCCATGCTCAGGCCGAAATCCCGGAAGCCGATGGCGCGCCAGAACGCGATACCCCCTTTGTTCCCGATGGCGGCTTCGATCTGGATCGGATGATCCTTGGGGAATATATCACGGCACAACAGGGTCATGGCGGCGCGGCCCCAGCCCTGGCCCCGCTGATCGCGGCAGATGAAGAAGTGCCGCAGATAAATACCGCGATCCTCCAGCCGCCATGCGGCATAACCGGTGACGCGCTCGCCCCGGCGGAACAGCAGAACCTCGTACTCGCCGCTTTCGATCCAGCGCGTCATGCGCTCCGTCAGCGCCGGCATGCCCAACGGATAGGGATGCGGCTCGTCTTCATCGAGCTGGAAATTGAGCATCGCCAGCAGCGGTACGTCCGCGCGCTCGGCCCGGTCGATGCGAAGCTCGCCGCGATTTGTCATCGCGACAGGTTACGCATTCATCCTCGGCGAAGAAAGATGGACGACGGCTCTAGGCGTCGTTGGCAAAGACCTTGACCAGACGCAACGCCGGGATGCCGGTCGCCACGCGCTTCAAGCTGCGACGCGACCACAAGCGAGCCCACAACGCCAGCGGCAAAACCGTGAAAGTGCCGGCCGGAACAGGCGGCACATGGCGCGGAGTGCGCTTATTCAAAGAGCTGTACATTTTCGTCCCAGTCCGTCCCGCCACCCCCATCATCCCGTAAAAACACGCCGGCGGACCTTTGGGGACGGGGATGGTCCGCCGGCGCGGCGTCTTAGCGCCCCATTTGGGAGTCCCCCGAATGGGATTCGGACGCCAAAGCAATCGCAAACTTAGGGTTTGGGATAACCCACAGTGGGAACGTTGGGGAACGTCCCCGCTGCACCTAACATGTAGGGATTGCGCGGCGAAATGTTTGTGACGTGGCGCACAGGTCTGTGCGACAAAGCCGTGATCTCTCTATAACTATTGGCTTAGTTTAACCGTTAACGGAGCTAGAACGCCTCCGCCGGCAGCGCCATTAACGTCTGGCTGCCGGAGGTTAACGTCGTGAACAGGGTGTTGGTCTCCGGCAGGAGCTTGGTGATGAAGAACCGGGCGCAGGCGAGCTTGGTCTCGTAGAACTGCGCCTTGTCGCCGCCCTTCTTCTCCAGCGCGATTTCCGCCATCCGGCACCACATGTAGGCGAGCGCCGTCAGCGCGAACATCCGCAGGTAATCGGTCGCAGCCGCCCCCGCCTCCTCGGGATTCTTGAGGCCGGCCTGCGCCAGCCAGCCGGTCGCCTGCTGCAGCTTGGCGAACGCCTTCATGCTGGGGAGGACGAATTCCGCCATTTCCGGCTTTTCCCCCGCCGCTTCCAGATAGGCGCCGACCGGGTGGAAGAAGCGCCGTAACAAGCGCCCCATGCCGAGCGACAATTTGCGGCCGACGAGATCCAGGCCCTGGATGCCGTTGGTGCCTTCATAGATCTGGGTGATACGCGCATCGCGGATGAGCTGCTCCATGCCCCATTCGCGGATATAGCCGTGGCCGCCGAACACCTGGACGCCGAGATTGGCGGCGCTGAATCCATGGTCGGTCAGGAACGACTTCACCACCGGCGTCAGCAGCGCGACCAGGTCATCCGCCGCCTGCCGGCGCTTCTCATCCGGATGGTGGTGCGAGATGTCGAGCTCCATGCCGACCCAGTAGCTGAGCGCACGGCAGCCTTCGGTCAGCGCGCGCATGGTGAGCAGCATGCGCCGCACGTCGGGATGCACGATGATGGGGTCGGCCGGCTTGTCAGGAAATTTCGCGCCGCTGAGGGAGCGCATCTGCAGCCGGTCCTTGGCATAGGTGACCGCGCCCTGATAAGAGGCTTCCGCGATGCCGAGGCCCTGCATGCCGACGGCGAGGCGCGCGGCGTTCATCATGGTGAACATGGCCGACATGCCCTTGTTGGGCTGGCCGACCAGCCACGCGGTCGCGCCGTCGAAATTCATGACGCAGGTGGCGGACGCCTTGATGCCCATCTTGTGCTCGATCGAACCGCAGCGCACGGCGTTGCGCGGTCCCGGCTCGCCGGACGTGTTGGGCAGGAACTTCGGGCACACGAACAAAGAGATGCCGCGGATGCCGGCCGGCGCATCGGGCAGACGCGCCAGCACCAGATGCACGATGTTCTCGGTCAGATCATGCTCGCCGGCGGAGATGAAGATCTTGGTGCCGGTCAGCTTGTAGCTGCCATCCTGGTCCGGCTCGGCCTTGGTCTTGATGAGACCGAGATCGGTGCCGCAATGCGGCTCGGTCAGGCACATTGTGCCCGACCAGGTGCCGGCCACGATCTTCGGCAGATAGGTCGCCTTCTGATCCGGCGTGCCATGCAAGGCGAGCGCGTTATAGGCGCCGTTGGAAAGGCCCGGATACATGCCGAAGGACAGGTTGGCCGAGCAGATCATCTCCTCGACCGCGAAATTGATAACCTTGGGCAGGCCCTGCCCGCCGAATTCCGGATCGCAGGGCAGCCCCGTCCAGCCGCCCTCGATGAACTTGGCGTAGGCTTCCTTGAAGCCCTTGGGCGTCGTGACCGCGCCGTTCTCGTAGCGGCAGCCTTCCTCGTCGCCCGAGCGATTGATCGGCTGCAGCTCGTTTGCGGCGAACTTGCCGGCTTCTTCCAGCACCGCCTCGACCACGTCCTGCGTCGCATCGGCAAAGCCCGGCAGCTCCGCCAGCGTTTCCGCTTTCAGAAGATCGAACAGCACGAAGCGGATGTCGTCCAAGGGTGCGGTATAGGTTGGCATAGATCCTTCGCTTCCATCGCCCCCACCCCTACCCTCCCCCGGCTCGGGGGAGGGAGGTTCTTGTCCCCTCCCCCAAGCTGGGGGAGGGTTAGGGTGGGGGTTGTTGCTTCAGCTTGCTCTGTCTCTAATTCCTCAACGGTTTCCCCGTCGTCAGCATGTGCTCCATGCGCGCCAAGGTGCCTTCGGTCTTCACCAGCTTCATGAAAGCGGCGCGCTCCAGCTTGGTCACATGGTCTTCGGTCACAGTCTCCGTGTGATCGGTCTTGCCGCCGCTCAGCACTTCGGCGAGTGCATCCGACACCACGACGTCGTGCGGCAGTGCCTTGCCCTGCAATGCGAAGCCGTGCACGGCCAGGTTCAACCCGGTCTTCCCCGTGGGACCTGGCAAGCGCAGCTCCGCCGGCTTTGGCGGCTGGTAGCCGTCCGCCAGCATTTTCAGGGCGCGCGCCTTGGCATCCGCCAGCAGGCGATCGCGGTTCATGGTGATGCCGTCGGTCGGCCGCAGGAACTTCAGTTCCTTCGCCTCCGCCGCGGACTTCGCCACCTTGGCGAGGGATATCGTCTCGAACGCCTGGGCCACCGGCGGCATCGGACCCTTCGGGTCGCGTGGCCCCGGTTGGTTGCGCAGCAGCATCTCCTTGCAGCCACCCCAGCCCGGCACCACGCCGACGCCAACCTCGACCAGGCCGATATAGGTCTCCGCGTGCGCCTGCACTGCGGAACTTTGAAGCACCGTCTCGCATCCGCCGCCGAGCGCCATGCCGCTGGGTGCAGCGACCACCGGGAAAGACGCGTATTTCATCGCCTTCATCACGGCCTGTCCCTGGCTGATCAAATCCTCGATCATCGGCCACAGCGCGACATTGGCGGCGAACAAGGCGAGCCCGACATTGGCGCCGACCGAGAAGTTCTCGGCCTCGTTATGGATGACCAGCGCCTTCATCTTTTTCCCGACATGATCCAGCGCCTGTTTCAGGAGCCCGAGCGAGTCGGAATCGAGTGCGTTCATCTTGCTGTGGAATTCGAGGCAGGCGACGCCGTCGCCGATATCCCACAAGGAGGCGGAGCCGTTCCTGAGGATCGGCTTCGCCGTCAATTTGATATCGGACAGCAGCAGCACGCCATCGCCGCGCTCCACGGCATGATAGGCGCCGTCGGTGCCGAGATAGTTCAGACGGCCGCCATCGACCTTGTAGAAGCCGCCGGCCTTGGCGGCGCTCTCCAGCAGCTTCGGCACGCCCATCTTCTCGGCACGCAAGCGCTCCACGAACCAGGCAGCGCCCATCTGGTCGATCATCTCGAACGGGCCGCGCTTGAAATTGAAGCCGGTCTTCATCGCCTGGTCGACCTCGACCACATTGTCCGCGATCTCCGGCACCAGGGAGGCCGCGTAGGTCAGCAGGCGCGACAGCACGGACCAGGCATATTGCCCGCCCTTGTCCTTGTGCGAGACCAGAACCTTGAGCCCGCCCTTGGCTGCGTCGGCGGATTCCAATCGTGCCGTCGTCGAGGGGGCATAGGTGCCGGTCTTGAGGTCGATCGATTCCTTGACCCGCTTTCCGCCTTCGGTGTTGAGGCGATAGAAGCCGCCCTTGCCCTTTCGCCCGGTATAGCCGTCGGCGATCATCTTGTTCAGCAGCGGCCAGTCGCGCCGCAGCTTGACGTATGGGTCATCGGGCTGCAGCGAGGCCGCCATGCTCTTGTCTACGTGGGGCATCAGATCAAGGCCGACCAGGTCGAGCAGCCCGAAAATGCCGGTCTTGGGCGCGCCGATCGGGCGGCCCATGATGGCATCCGCTTCTTCCACCGTGAGGCCGAGATCGAGCGTCGCCGTCACGGCGGCCTGCATCCAATAGACGCCGATGCGATTGGCGACGAAGCCCGGCGTGTCCTTGGCATGGACGATCACCTTGCCCAGCATCACGTCGCCGAACGCGGAGATTTCCTTGATCGCGTCGGCACGTGTCTTCGGCCCGCCGACCACTTCCAGCAGCCGCATATAACGCGGCGGGTTGAAGAAATGCGTGATGCAGAAATCGCGCGCGAATGTTTCCGGCAAGCCGGCTATCAACTGCGCGAGCGGAATCGTGGAGGTGTTGGACGAGACGATCGAGCCCTTCTTGCGCTTTGCATCCAGCTTGCGATAGAGATCCTGCTTCAGGTCGACGCGCTCGATGATCGCTTCCACGATCCAATCGATTTCGGCGAGTTGCCCGAGATCGTCCTCGATATTGCCGGGCGTGATCAGCTTCGCCGCGGCCCTGGACATCAGCGGCGCGGGATCGGCCTTCAGCAGCTTGTCGATCGCACCCTTCGCCACAATGCTGCGATCCGCAGCATCCTTCGGCACGATATCAAGCAGCAGGACGGGCACGCCGGCATTGGCGATCTGGGCCGCGATGCCGCCGCCCATGACGCCGGCACCGACAACGCAGGCTTTCTGGATCGTCATGCGGCCTCCAGGATGGTGGCGATGCCCTGGCCGCCGCCGATGCATTGGGTCGCCAGCGCGAACTGCTTGCTTTCGCGCTTCAGCAGGGCAGCCGCCTTTCCGGTGATACGCGCGCCGGTCGCACCGAGCGGATGACCGAGGGCGATCGCCCCGCCATCGAGGTTGGTTTTCTCGAGGTCGATCTTGAGGTCGCGCATGCAGGCGATGGCTTGCGAGGAAAACGCCTCGTTCAATTCTATGATGTCGATGTCCTTGATGGTGAGGCCGGCGCGCTTCAGCGCGCGCTCGGTTGCCGCGACCGGGCCGATGCCCATGATCTCCGGCGCGCATCCCACGACCGCGCTGGACTTGATGCGCGCCAGCACCTTGAGCCCGTTCGCCTTGGCATAATCTTCCGACGTCACCAAGCAGGCGGACGCGCCGTCGGTAAGCGGCGAGGAGGTGCCGGCCGTCACGCTGCCCTTTTCGTCGAACGCGGGTTTCAAGCCAGCCAGCGCCTCCATCGAGGTTTCCTCGCGGATGCAACCGTCGCTGACGACGTTCTCCTTGCCGGCGGGGATCGGGATGATCTCGTCGGTGAACTTGCCGGCTTGGCGCGCGGCGGTGGCGAGGCGGTGACTGCGAACCGCGAATTCCTCCTGCTCCTTGCGCGAGATCTTGTATTTCTTGGCGACGTTCTCCGCCGTTTCGCCCATCGACATGTAGGCGGCCTTGACCTTTTCGGCGAGCGCCGGGTTCGGCATCGGATTGAAGCCCATCATCGGCACCCGCGTCATGGATTCGATGCCGGCACAGATGAAGGCCTGCCCGGCGCCCATCGCGATCGCGCCCGCGGCCAGATGGATGGCCTGCATGGACGATCCGCAGAACCGGTTGATGGTGGCGCCCGCCACGGTCTGCGGCAGGCCGACGATCATGCCGATGAGGCGCGCGACATTGAGGCCCTGCTCGCCCTCGGGGAAGGCGCAGCCCAGGACCAGATCCTCGATATCCTCCGGCTTCACGCCGGTCTTTTCGAGCAGCCCCTTGATCACGGTCGCCGACAGGTCGTCAGGCCGGACCTTGGTCAGCGCGCCCTTGCCGGCGAAATGGAAAGGGGAACGGACATAGCCGGCGATCACGGCCTTGCTCATGGATTTGTCTCCGTTTGCAGGGCCGTTTTGGCCCGTTCTTCTTCGATCAGCACTTTTTTCTGGATCTTGCCCACCGCCGTCTTCGGCAGCTCGTCGCGGAACTCGACGATCTTGGGCATCTCGATCGGCGAAAGCTTGTCCTTGAGGAAATGCGTCAGCGCTTCAGTGGTCAGCGTCTCGCCGGTCTTGAGCGCAATCACCGCTTTCACAGTCTGGCCGCGATAGGGATCGCCGACGCCGATCACCGCGCATTCCTTCACGGCGTGATGGGTGTAGATCACTTCCTCCACATTGCGCGGATAGATCTTGAAGCCGGAGGCGATGATCATCTCTTTCAGCCGGTCGGTGATGAAGACGAATCCGTCTTCATCGATGCGCCCGACATCGCCGGTATGGAGTCGCCCGTCGATGATGGTGTCCGCGGTCGCGTCCGGTCGGTTCCAATAGCCCATCATCACCTGCGGCCCGCTGAAGGTCAGCTCGCCGATTTCGCCCGGCGGCAAGACCAGTTTGCGATCGTCCAGCGACACCACTTCGCAGATCGTACCAGGGACCGGCAGCCCGATCGACCCGATCTTGCCGCCGGTCGAGGGCGGATTGACGCAGGTCACGGGTGAGGACTCGGACAAGCCATAGCCTTCGACGATGTGCGCGCCGGTGCGCCGCTCGAAATCCTGGCGCACTTCCATGGGCAGCGGCGCGCCGCCGGACACGATCATCTGGATCGAGCTGAGGTCGTATTTGTCGATGCCCAGCGTGTTGCTGAGGGCGGTGAACAAGGTGGGGACCGCGCAGAACGCCGTCGGCTTCTTCTTCTCGATCAACTTCAGCAGCGATTCCGGCTGGAAGCGCGGCACCAGCACCATCTCGGCGCCGGCCGACAGCGACCAGTTCATGACGCAGGTCATGGCGAAGGCATGAAACAGAGGCAGGATGCCGACCGACCGGACCGCCGCCTCCGGGCAATCGCCGAACCACAAGGTCACCTGTTGCGCATTGATGTCGACATTGGCGTGGCTCAAGGCCGCGCCTTTCGCGACGCCGGTCGTCCCGCCGGTATATTGCAGCAGCGCCAAAGTCTTGGTGGGGTCGATTGCCGGCGGCTTCACCTCGCCGTCATTGTCGGTCAGCGCCTCGAACGGAATGAAATGCAGGTCCTTGGCCGTCTTGGCCAATTGCTTGGCCATGGCGAACGGCGCGAACAGGCGCTTGGCGAGCGGCAGCGCCTTGGGCAGCGAGCAGACGATGATGCGCCGTAGGGGCGTACGCTCGAATTGCGGGCGCAGCTTGGCGACCAGGCCCTCCAGCCCCATCGTCACCATGATGGCGGTGCCGGAATCGAGAATCTGATGCTCGATCTCGCGGTCGGCATAGAGCGGGTTGAAATTCACCACCACGCCGCCCGCTTTCAGGATCCCGAAATAGGCGATCACGAAGTAGGGGCAATTGGGCAGGAACAGCCCGACGCGGTCGCCGGATTTGAGGCCGAGATCGATCAGGCCGCGCGCAAACCGGTCGGACAAATCCTTGATCTCGGTAAAGCTCCAGTGCCGGTCGAGGAAATCGATGCAGGATTTGTGGCCGTGACGCGCTGCCGCATCATCCAGCAGATGATAGAGCGGCCGCGGCTTGAACTGGGTCCGCCAATCGATGCCCGGCGGATAAGATTTCAGCCAGGGCCACGACGCTGCCGTTTTGGACGCAACGAGGGTCATCTTGCCTCCTGGCCCACCATGGGCCGGCGCGGCGCGGCTATGGTCGCATCCTGTTAGGAAATAGACAAATGTTTGGTTAACAGAAATCAGAAGTCACAACGAGGCACGTTCGCGACATTCTGACTTCTGACTACTGCTATCGCCACCGCCGCATCGCCCGCTTGGTGGCGGCGGCGACGAAACGGCCGGGCAGGAAGCGGGCGGCTGTGGTCGCCAGGTAGGTCGCGGAGCCCACGACATGGACCACCCGGTGCCCGAGCGCCTGCAGCCCCTCCCGCGCCACCCGATCGGCGCCGTGCATCTGGTGCAGGTTGTCGAAACGCACGATGTTGGCGCGCTCGAAGAACCGTGTCTTGGTCGCGCCCGGGCAGAGCGCCAGCACGTCGATCGGCGCGTCCGACAGCTCCTCCGCCAATGCTTTGGCATAATGCAGCAGGAACGCCTTGCTGGCGGCGTAGGTGGCGAATTGCGGGATCGGCATGAAGGCGGCCGCGCTGGCGACGAAGATCATGCCGCCGCGCCCGCCACCTTCGGCGCGCTTCAGCATGCCGGGCAGCAGGGCGCGCGTGATCTCCACCGGCGCGACCATGTTGAGCTGCGCCATCTCGGATTCGCGCTCCGGCGGATTTTCCGCCACCGGCCCGAGGTAGCCGACGCCGGCATTGTTGATCAGGAGATCGACCGCCTGCCCCTCGGCAAAGCCGATCACCGCCTGGCGCCCGTCCGCGGTGGCAAGGTCGGCGGCGATGCTGCGCACCGTCCGGTCGGCGTTCGCCAGCTCCCCCGCCAGGTGCGACAGGCGCGCGCGGTCGCGGCCGGTCAGCAGCAGGCTGGTGGATTTCGGCAAAGCGCGGGCGAAGGCTTCGCCGATCCCGCTGGACGCACCGGTGATCAGAGCACAGCGATATGTCATTCGACCCCCCTCGCGTGGGCGAGCAAGATAAGGCACGCGCCGAGTCCACGCCAACGCCGCATTGCATTTCGGCGGTCGCTGTGACACATCGGCGGCTTCGCATTGGAGGATCGGTAATGCCCAAGTTCCGCACCCTTGATGACCTCAAAGTCGCCGGCAAGCGCGTGCTGGTGCGCTGCGACCTCAATGTCCCGATGAAGGACGGCAAGGTGACGGACGCCACCCGCATCGAACGCTCGGCGGAGACCTTGAAGGCGCTGTCGGCCAAGGGTGCCAGGGTCATCGTGCTGTCGCATTTCGGCCGGCCCAAGGGCAAGCGCGCGCCGGAATTCTCGCAAGCTCCCCTGGTCGAGCCTTTGGCGAAAGCGCTGGGCCGGAGCGTCGCGTTCGCAGAGGATTGCGTCGGCTCCGCAGCCGAGCAGGCGGTCAAGGCGCTGAAAGACGGCGACGTGCTGCTGCTGGAAAATCTGCGCTTCCATGACGGTGAGGAAGCGAACGATCCGGCTTTTGCCAAGCAGCTCGCTGCGCTCGGCGATCTTTATGTGAACGACGCTTTCTCCGCCGCGCACCGCGCCCATGCCTCGACCGAGGGCGTGGCGCACCTGCTGCCCGCCGCCGCCGGGCGCCTGATGCAGGCGGAGCTCGACCATTTGCAGGCGGCGCTGGAGAATCCCCAGCGTCCGGTCATGGCGATTGTCGGCGGCGCCAAGGTTTCCACCAAGCTCGATTTGCTGGGCAACCTGGTCGGCAAGGTCGACCGGCTGGTGATCGGCGGCGGCATGGCCAACACCTTCCTGTTCGCGCAGGGGGCGGAGATCGGCAAGTCGCTGGCGGAGCGTGAGATGGCCGACACCGCGCGCGAGATCCTGAAGAAGGCCCAGGCCAAGAACTGCAGGATCCTGCTGCCGGCGGATGCGGTGGTCGCCGCCGAGTTCAAACCCAATCCGCCGGTCGAGACGGTCGCGGCCAACGCGGTGCCCAAGGACAAGATGATCCTCGATGTCGGCCCGAAGACGGTCGCGGCGATCGTCGCCGAGATGAAAAGCTGCAAGACCCTGGTGTGGAACGGCCCGCTTGGTGCCTTCGAAACGCCGCCCTTTGAGCACGCCACGGTCGCGGTGGCGAAGGAAGCCGCCGCACTGACCAAGGCCAAGGCCTTGCTGTCGGTGGCAGGCGGCGGCGACACCGTCGCAGCCCTGGGCGCGGCCGGCGTCGAAGAGCAGTTCTCCTACGTCTCAACGGCAGGCGGCGCGTTCCTAGAATGGCTCGAAGGCAAAGAACTGCCGGGCGTGGCGGCACTGACGCAGACGTGACATGGACGTGGTGGGCTTGCCAGCGTTGGCGCGCTTCGCCAGACTAAGGTCATGAGCGAGAAAAGCAGCGCAACGCCTGCGCCGGCGCGCGGCACCAACTTCATCAGCGCCGTCCCGGATGGCGACAACCGCACGCGCCAGGTCTGCGCCGATTGCGGCTTCATCAATTACGAGAACCCGAAGATCGTAGTCGGCTCGGTCTGTCATTGGGGCGACCGCATCCTGATGTGCCGGCGGGCGATCAATCCGCGCAAGGGCCACTGGACCTTGCCGGCCGGATTCCTGGAACTGCATGAGACCACCACCGCCGGCGCCGCGCGCGAAGCGTGGGAAGAAGCGCGCGCCAGGATCGAAATCGAGACTCTGCTCGCGGTCTATGCCGTGCCGCGCATCAGCCAGGTGCAGCTCATGTATCGCGCGCGCCTGATGACCGACGATATCAGCGCCGGGCCGGAAAGCCTGGAAGTCGGCCTGTTCGAATGGGACCGCATCCCATGGAACGACATCGCCTTTCCCTCCGTGCGCTGGGCGCTGCACCAGTTCCAGGAAAGCCGGCACCTCGACAGCTTCGCCGCCTTCACCAATCCGCCGGGTGAGACCGGGGATTTCTAGCCGCCATCACAACTTTGCCATTGTTGGAATGCCCATCCGCGCCGGTTGTTCTCCTAAGGAACATCCCGGGACAGAATCTTGCCATTTGATCGCGCGATTGGAACAATTCCGGATCGTCATCTCCGCGAGACCACATCGCAGGTTCTGCATCGCCTGACCGTCGGCCCGCCAGAGGACAAGGTCACGTTCGGCGACATGGTCGATGCGCTGGGCGAGCGCGGCTTCGGCATGCTGCTCATCCTGCTGGCGTTGCCGAACTGCATCCCGTTCCCCGGCGTGCCGGGCGTCAGCTTCGTCACTGGCATGGCGATCTTCTACATCGGGATACAGCTGATCCTGGGACGCGACGAACCCGCGTTGCCGGACTGGCTGAACCGCAAGAGTTTCACGCGCGGCCAGCTGGCGGGCTTCATCACGAAAACCACTCCGCTATTGCGCTGGCTGGAAAAGCCGATCCGGCCCCGCCTGTCGTCCATGGTCGCGGGTCCGGGCGAACGCATCATCGGCGTGGTCGCCCTGATCCACGCCGTCACGCTCGCGCTACCCATTCCGATGGGCAACCTGCCGCAGGGCATCGCGCTCATATTGCTCGCGCTGGCCTTGATCGAGTTGGACGGCCTAATGGCGATCCTCGGCTACGTCGCATCCCTGGCCGCGGTCGCGTGGCTTACCGCCGTCGTTCTTGGCCTCGGCAAGATCGCCACCACGTTCATCTTCTAGCGTTCAACGCGGCCGTGGCTTGGCGCGCGCAGTCGGTTCGGCCTGCAAGGGATCGTCCGGCCAGTAATGCTTGGGATATTGGCCTTTGAGATCCGCCTTCACCGCGCGATAGGAGCCTGCCCAGAAGCTCTTGAGGTCGCGCGTCACCTGGACCGGGCGGCGCGCAGGCGAGAGCAGGTGCAGCAGCACCTGCGCCTTGCCGCCCGCGACCGCCGGCGTGTCGGTGGCGCCGAACATCTCCTGCAGCCGCACCGCCAGCACCGGAACGTCGCCCGATTGATAATCGAGCGGCACGCGCGAGCCGCTCGGCACCGTCAGGTGCGTCGGCGCGAGCTCGTCCAAAGCCTGACGCTGCTTCCAATCGAGGCGCGAAAGCAATGCTTCCATCAGGTCGAGATTGGCGAGGTGCGCGCGCCGCGTCATGCCGGCGAGATAAGGCGCGAGCCATTCCTCCAAACTCGATGACAACGCCTCGTCGCTGAGGTCCGGCCAGTCGTGGCGCTCGTCGCCGACGCGGCGCAGGAACGCGATGCGCGCCTGCAGGTTGCGCGCGTTGTCGGTCCAGGGCAGTGCGGAGAGGCCCATGGCGCGGATGCCCTCGATCATTGCCGCCGCTAGTTGCTCAGGCGGCGGTTGCTTCAGCGGCTTTTCCTCCAGCACCAGCGACCACAGCCGCCGCTCACGCTTCGCTTCCACCATTTCGGCGCGCGGGTTCCAGGCGAGCACGGATTGCTCCTCGATCGCCGCGGCGAAATCCTCTTCGATCTCCGCCAGCGCAATCGGCGCGGCGAGGAAGATACGCGCCTCGCGCCCATCGCCATCCAGCGATCCCACCGCCAGGAAATCCTCCGCCGCCAGTGGATCGCGGGCCGGCAGCATAGCGCCGCGCCCGTTGCTGAGGCGGAACTGGCCGGCCCCGCCGCGCCGCTGCGCCAGCCGGTCGGGATAGGCCAGGGCCAGCACCTGTCCGCACTGGGCGGCCGAAGATTGTGCCTCTTTCTTGACGCCCAGTTGCCGACGCCAATCCAGCGCGGATTGCCGGATGCGAGCGCGCTGGTTGCGGTCGACAGCGGGATCATTCGAATCTCCGCGCAGCAATTGCACACGATGGCGCAGATCGGCGTCGCTCTCACGGCCCTTGAGGAAATCGCGCTCGCTTAAGGTAGCGGCGACGTCGCAGGCAAGGTCACCGAGCCCGCGCTCCTCCGCCCGCACCATCATGTGGGCGAGCCGCGGATGCACGCCCAGCTCCGCCATCCTTCGCCCATGCGGCGTCGCCAGATTGCCGGCATCGACCGCTTCCAACTGCCGCAACAGGGCGCGCGCCTGGGACAAGGCAGCGGCGGGAGGCGGCGTCATCAGCGTCAACGAAGCAGGATCGGCGATGCCCCACGCCGCCAGCTCCAGGGCGAGCGGCGCGAGGTCGGTCGCCTCGATCTCCGGCGCATCGAACGCTGGCAACGCGCGCTCGGCGGCCGCACTCCACAGGCGATAGCACACGCCTGGCTCGGTGCGCCCCGCCCGGCCGCGGCGTTGCGCAGTCGCCGCCAGCGATGCCCTGATGGTGACGAGGCGCGACATGCCGCTCGAAGGATCGAAGCGCGGGCTGCGCCGGAGACCGCTATCGATGACGACCCGCACGCCGTCAATGGTGAGCGAGGTTTCCGCGATCGAGGTGGCGAGGATGATCTTGCGCCGTCCCTGCGCGTCGCGGCGGATTGCCTTGTCCTGCTCCGCCAAGAGCAGATCGCCATAGAGCGGCAGCACGACCCCGCGATCGTCGCCCGTCAGCCGATCCTGCGCGCGGCGAATCTCCGCCGTGCCGGGCAGGAACGCCAGCACATCGCCGCTCTCCTCATTGATCGCGCGGCGTATGGCGGCAGCCATGCGATCCTCAAGCCGTGCGCTGGCATCGTCGCCCAGATGACGGGTCTCGACCGGGAAGGCGCGCCCTTCGCTGCGCAGGCGCTTAGCACCGGGAATGCGCTGCGCCACGCTCTCGCCATCCAGGGTTGCCGACATGATCACGAGCCGCAGGTCTTCGCGCAATGCCGCCTGCGCCTCCAGCGCGAAGGCGAGTGCCATGTCGCCCTCGATGGTGCGTTCATGGAACTCGTCGAACAGGATCGCGGCAACGCCGGGCAAGGCCGGATCGCCCTGCAATTGCCGCAGGAATAGGCCGGTAGTCACCGCTTCGATGCGCGTCTTCGATCCCACCTTGCGGTCGAGGCGCACGCGATAGCCGACGGTCGCTCCGACCTCTTCGCCCAGCATTGCCGCCATGCGCGCCGCCGCCCCGCGCGCCGCCAGCCGCCGCGGCTCCAGCACGATGATCTTCCCGCTCTTTGCCCAACCGGCATCGAGCAAAGCCAGCGGCACCCGCGTTGTTTTGCCTGCGCCCGGCGGCGCCTCCAGCACCAGGTTCGGCGCAGCCTCGAGCGCGCCCAGAATCTCCGGGATCAACGGCTCGATCGGCAGGTCGGTCGCAAGACGCGCGCTCATGGCGCGGCAAGTTAGAGGTTCGCTGCCCGATCCGCCAAGAGAATCCCCCTCCCCCAAGCCGGGGGAGGGGACGATCGGAGTCGTGAGGATCGATTCACCCCGCCAGATCATCCAGGATCGGGCAATCCGGGCGCTCGTCGCCGTGGCAATTGTGCGCCAGGTGCTTCAGCGTGCGGACCATCGCCTGCATTTCCGCGATCTTGCGTTCGAGGTCGGCGACGTGGCGCAGCGACAACTCCTTCACCTGGGCGGAAGAACGCCGGCGGTTGCGCCACAGAGCGAGCAGAGTGCGGATCGTCTCCAGCGGAAAGCCGAGCGACCGCGCGCGCTGGATGAAGCGCAAGGTGTGCACGTCGGTTTCGTCATAGAGCCGGTAGCCGGCTTCCGTGCGTTGCGCCTTGGGCAGCAGGCCGATGGATTCGTAGTGGCGGATCATCTTGGCGGAGACGGCGGAGGATTTCGCCGCCAGCCCTATCGTCATTTCTCGCCCGATGGTCATGTCTTGCATCATTGCGCATCTCCCGGGAAACGGAACCGCCAGCGATTGAGGCTCAAGGCATTGGTCACCACCGTGACGCTGCTGAGCGCCATGGCCGCGCCCGCCACGATCGGCGTCAGGCCGCCCATCGCCGCCAGCGGAATACCCAGCACGTTGAACAGGAAGGCCCAGATCAGGTTCTGGACGATCTTGCGCTTGGTGGCGCGCGCCAGGTCGATGGCGGCCGGCGCCAGCAGGGGATCGCCGCGCATCAGCGCGATGCCCGCGGTCTCGATCGCGACATCGGTCCCGGTCGCCATGGCGATGCCGAGATCGGCGGCCGCCAGCGCCGGCGCATCGTTGATGCCGTCGCCCACCATCGCCACTGTTTCGCCTTTGCTTTTGAGTGCGGCGATCGCGGCGACCTTGTCGGCCGGCAGCAATTCGGCGCGCACGTCGTCGAGGCCGATCTCGCCCGCCAGATGGCGCGCCGCCGCTTCATTGTCGCCCGTCAGCATCAGGGTCCGCACGCCGAGCGCGCGCAGCGCGGACAGCGCCTGTTTCACGTTCGGCTTCGGCGCATCGCCGAAAGCGAGGACCGCCAGCGCCCGCTTGGCATCCGCATCGGCCAGATAGGAGACAGTATTGCCCTGGTCCAGGAGCGCCTGCGCGGCCGCGCGCATGGCGGAGACGTCGATCCCTTGCTCCTGCATCAGGCGGCCATTGCCAAGCAACAGTGCGCACCCCTCCACGCGACCCGAGACGCCGCGCCCCGGCAATGTGCGCAGGTCCGACACCGCCGGTGCGGTCACGCCGGACGCAGCCTCGACCACCGCGTGCGCCAGCGGATGATTGGCACCTTGCTGCAAGGCGGCGGCGAGCGCCAAGGCGCGGTCGCGTGCCAGATCCCGCGCCGTCGCGATCTCTATCAGCTTCGGCTTGCCGATGGTCAGCGTCCCGGTCTTGTCGAACGCCATCACGGTCGTGGCGCCCGCCGTTTCCAGCGCGACCGCATCGCGGATCAGGATGCCGTTCTTCGCGCCCACTCCGGTCCCGACCATGATGGCGGTCGGCGTCGCGAGACCCAACGCGCACGGGCAGGCGATCACAAGGACAGCGACAGCGTGCAGGATGGCCGGCTCCCAGCCATGTCCGGCGATCAGCCAGCCGGCAACTGTCACGGCCGCGATCACCAGCACTACCGGCACGAACACCGCGCTGATCTTGTCGACCAGGCGCTGGATCGGGGCCTTCGCACCCTGGGCCTCGGCCACCATGCGCACGATGCGGCTTAGCATGGATTCGGCGCCCACGGCGGTCACGCGTACCAGCAGCACGCCGTCGCCATTGACCGCGCCGCCGATCACGTGATCCTCCACCTCGACATCCACAGGCCGACTCTCGCCGGTCAGCAGCGATTGATCGACGGAGGAGCGGCCCTCCACTACCACGCCGTCCGCCGCGATCCGATTGCCCGGCTTCACCACCAGCAGGTCGCCGAGGCGCAAGGCTGCGACCGACACCGTCAGATCTTCGCCATCGCGGCGCACCAGGGCCTCGGTCGGGCGCAGGGATTCGAGCGCTTCCAGCGCTTTCAGAGTCCGGCGCTTGGCGCGCGCCTCCAGCCATTTGCCGAGGCGTACCAGCACGATGATGACGGCAGCCGATTCGAAATAGAGATGGATCTCGCCGCCCAGCATCAGATAGAGGCTGAGCCCGAACGCTGCGCTGGTGCCGAGCGCCACCAGCATGTCCATGTTGGCAGTGCCGCCGCGCAGCGCTTTCCAGGCACCGCGATAGAACGGCGCACCCAGCCAGAATTGTACCGGAACCGCCAGCGCCAGTTGCCACCAAGCCGGCAGCATGACATGGCGGTCGAAGACGGCGCCCAGCATCGGGGCGATCAGCGGCAGGGTCAGCGCGGCGCCGATCAGGATCGACAGCAATTCGTAGCGCAGCTTGCCCTGGTCTTCGGGAACGCCGCTATGGTCGATTGGCCGCGTGCCATAGCCTGCCTTGGCGACCGCCGCGTCTATGGCGGCGGACGTCACGCGATCGTCGCCGTCCACCTGCGCGATCTCGGTCGCGAGATTGACGTTGGCGGCGGCGACGCCCGGCACGCGGCGCAACACGCGCTCGATCCGGCCGGCGCAGGCGGCGCAAGTCATGCCGGTGACCCCGACGCTGAAGTGCCGGCCGGCCTCTGTCTTGGAAGCTTCCAATGATGTCATGGTGTGTAGATGGACCTTCCCATGATGGGAAGGTCAAGGGCGAATTTGACGCGGGCGGGCGGCTTGACCTTCCCACGATGGCAAGGTCCATATTGGGATCAATCGAAGCCGAGGAGCTGAACGATGCTGAAATTGAAAGTCGCGGGCATGACCTGCGGCGGGTGCGTGAAGTCGGTCGAGCGCGCCGTTGCCGCCGCCGCTCCCGGCGCCAAGGTCAGCGTCGACCTCAAATCCGGCGAAGTCGCCATCGACGGCCCCGCCGCCAAGCAGGCGGTGGTCAGTGCCATCGAAGATGCCGGCTACGACGTGGTCGGCGACGCGGCTTAGTTCCGCTACGCGCCCGCGTACGAAATCCCCTCCCCCGAGCCGGGGGAGGTTAGGGTGGGGGCGATGGTCCAGCTCGACTCAGTCTTCGCTCGATAGAGCAACCCCCACCCCAACCCTCCCCCATCTTGGGGGAGGGAGAAAACGAGACTATCGCCCCTTCAACCGCGCCATCGCCAGACGCGCGGCGGCGAAATCCTCGATCGCGGTGCCGACCGACTTGAAGAGCGTCACCTCGTCCTCCGTCGCACGCCCTTTGTGCTTGCCCCGCGTTAAATCGGCCAGATCGGCCTTGATCGCGGCCTCGGTGATGAGGCCGGCCTTCAGCGGGATCACCAGATCGCCGCCTTCCTTCAGCGCACCGGCCCGCGTGTCGCAGAACAAGGAGGCGCGGCCGATGGCGCCATCGTCGCTTTCGCGCATCTCCGGGGTGAAGGCGCCGACCAAGTCGAGATGGGCTCCCGACTTGAGCCACGCGCCGCGGATCAGCGGCTCCCTGCTCAGGGTCGCGCAGGAGATGAGGTCGGCCTCGCGTGCGCTTTGCTCGAGATCCTCAGCCGGCTCGACCGGCAGGCCGAGGGCGGCCAGCTCCTTCACTTTGGCATCGCGCTTCTTCGGCTCGCGCGCCCAGAGCTGGACGCGCTTGATCGAACGCTGCGAGCAATGGGCCTCGACCAGCGGCCGGCTGAGCGCGCCCGCCCCCACCATCAGCATGCGCGATGCATCGGTGCGCGCGAGATAGCGCGCCGCCAAGGCAGAAGCAGCGGCAGTCCGCCGCACGGTCAGGGTCGCGCCTTCGATCAAGGCGCGCGGCTGGCCGGTCGGACCATCGACCAGCAGATAGACGGCGTTGACCGCCGGCAGGCCGCGCGGCCCGTTGCCCGGCGTGATGGTGGCGAGCTTCATGCCAATCGCCCGGCCCGCTTCCCAGGCCGGCATCAGCAGCAGGGTCTGCTCCGGCTCGCCGAGCATGGGGATCGAATAATGGTGCCGGACCGGCACGGTCCAATCGGCGGCGAACCCTTCCGCCAGCGCATCCACCAGCGCGGGATAATCGAGCAGCCGCTCGAGCTCCGCGGCGCTGACATAAGGAACATCGGTCATGGTGCGCCGGACCTTACGATTTCAGGCGCGGCGCTGCAAATGGATCGATCGGAGCGGAAAGCGCGGCGGAACTACCAGGCCTTGGCGAAGTTGAAGGCGGCGGCGGCGATGATCGGGCCGTGCTCCGCCTGGTTGGCGATGATCGCGCAGGCGTCGGGCGAATTGGCCTTGGCCTGCTGATCCAGCTTCAACTCGATCTCGGTCGCCGGGCCGGTCCACATGCCGACCTTCTGTAGCGAGCGCACGACGTTGTAGGTCATCAGATCGTGCCCGGCATTCTCGCCGGCGTTCACATGGCTTTCCGCGCTGCGCTGATAGGTCACCAGCCAGACGGTCGCCGGCACACCGATCTGTGCATCTGGGAACTGCACCACCACGCGGCCATCGTCCTCGCGCATCACATGGATGCGGTACATGGTGTTGCGCGTATAGGCGACCTTCAGCGCCTTCTCCACCGCCTTGCGGTCGGAGCCGACGACATCGATGGCGCCCGCCACGATCATCTGCGGCGTGTAGACCATCGAGGAGCCCTGGGCCTCCGCATAGGCATGTTGCCGGCGCGTATAGAGCGGGTCGGCGAAGCGATCCTTCCAGCCGATATAGTCCCAGTAATCGACATGGAACGACAGCGGCAGCACATATTGGCGCTGCGCCAGTTCGCCCAGCAGGGCGTCGGCCGGCGGGCAGGAGGAACAGCCTTCCGAGGTGAACAGTTCCACCACCATCGGCGCGGGAACGCTGGAAAGGATGATCGGGACGTATTCCTGCTTGGGCGCGGCCACGGCGTCGCTGTCGACACCGGGCACAGACGGCTGGACCAGCGATTGGCCGAGACCGGGGCCGGTGCTGCCGGCGTCGCCGTCAAGACTCTGCGCCCGTGCGCTTGCCGCGCCAAACGCCAGGCTCAAGGCCAGAAAAGCCGCCGCCGACAATGTCGTGCAAATCCTCATGGCATCAGAATGGAAGTGCCATGGCGGAGGAGCGAATCACGAACGGGTGAGACGCCGGATTGGCCCGATCGATCGGCCCATTTGGCTCCACCGCGTGTGATCGGGGACACGTTCACCATAATTTGCATGGTCTTGGGCGGCCCCCTAAAAATCACTGACACGCCCGTTGCGCTCCCAATCGCCATAGCGGGTCGGCTCCAGCCCGCTCGGCCCGCCGATTTCGCGCGGGCGTTTCGATGCCTCCGGCTTCGATCGCTGAGCGGCATTGCTGTCAGCCTTGGCGGCGGGCTCCGGCGGTGGATTCGCAACCGGACCGGATGCGATATTGGCTGTGGAATCGGGCTTTGCCATGGCCCTGATGATATATGGAACCGTCTCGTACGGCAAAGCGGTTGCCTTGATTCCCGGCTTGATTCGGGGGGCGGAAGGACCATCTCATAACCGGACGAAAAATGGGGCCTAGAGGGGCCGGGAAACATGGGTTATATGCGGACGGCTTTGCTGCTGGCGGCCATGACGGGGCTGTTTTTGGCGGCCGGCTTCCTGATCGGCGGGCAACAGGGCATGGTGATCGCCTTCCTGATCGCCTGCGCCATGAACCTGTTCGCCTATTGGAACGCGGACAAGCTGGTGCTGCGCATGTATCGCGCGGAGCCGGTCGACGAGACCACCGCGCCGGAGTTCCACCGCCTGGTCAGCGACCTCGCGGCGCGCGCCGGCCTGCCCAAGCCCAAGATCTACCTGATCGAGAGTCCGCAGCCCAATGCGTTCGCCACCGGCCGCAATCCGGAGAATGCCGCGGTCGCCGCCACCACCGGCCTGCTCAAGATGCTGAACCGCGACGAGATCGCTGGCGTGATGGCGCATGAGTTGGCACACGTGAAGAATCGCGATTCTCTCACTATGACCATCACCGCGGTGCTGGCCGGCGCTATCGGCATGCTCGCGAACTTCGCGTTCTTTTTCGGCGGCAGCCGCGATCGCGAAGCCCCGCTCGGCGGCATCGGCGCATTGCTGGTGATGCTGCTGGCGCCGCTCGCCGCCATGCTAGTGCAGTTCGCCATCTCACGCTCGCGCGAATACGAGGCCGACCGCGTCGGCGCCGCGATTTCCGGCCAGCCGCGCTCGCTTGCTTCGGCGCTCGCCAAGATCTCCAACGGCGCGGCGCAGATCCCGAACAACGACGCCGAAGCCAATCCCGCGACCGCGCACCTCTTCATCATCAACCCGCTGCATGGCCGCGGCGCGGACAGTCTGTTCTCGACCCACCCGGCCACCCAGAACCGCATCGAACGCCTGCTGGCGATGGAAGAAGGCACGCCGGCCGCAAGCGCTGCGCCGCAAGCCCCCGTGCGCCGCTCCACCATCCCCAACTCCACCGCCAAGGGGCCGTGGAGCTGACGGCGCAACGTTGCCGATTAATCGCTCACCGCTGCCCACAAAGCCAGCATCGCCTGGACCGATGTGACGGTTGTCTCAATACACTTTGGATGAACCGCGCGTGGCCAATCTGGTCCCATCGCTGCGCTGTTTCCACGCTGCCTGAACTGATCTAAGGTCAGGCCCGGCGGACCCAACGAGGTCCGTGACGGGAGGCCAAGAATGTGGGGCGAGCGGGCGCCGGACCGGACCCAGGAGGTCACGGTCGGCAGATACCGGGTGGTCACCTATAGTTTCGGAAGCGGCAAGGATGTCGTCCTGCTGCTGAATGGCGGGCCGGGACTGCCCTGCGACTATCTGCGCGAGGCGCATTCCTTCCTCGCCGATCACGGCTTTCGCGTGGTCACCTTCGACCAGCTCGGCACCGGCAAGTCGGACCGGCCGGACGATCCCGCGCTCTGGACTATCACGCGCTATGTCGAGGAGGTGGAAACCATCCGCACCGCGCTCGACCTCGGCCGCGTGCATCTGCTCGGTCACTCGTGGGGCGGCTGGCTCGCAATCGAATATGCGCTCCATCACGGCGGCGCGCTCAAGACACTGTTGCTCGAGGATACCGCAGCCGACATCCCACATACCGTCGGCGAACTAGAGCGGCTGCGCGCAGCGCTCGGGTCCGAAACGGTAGCGATGATGCAGCGGCACGAGGCGGAGGGCACCATCCACCACCCGGAATACATGGCGGCCATCACGCTGCTGAACTATCGCCACGTCCACCGGCTGATGGAACTGCCCGCGCCGATCAAGCGCTCGCTCGACGACTGGAACATGGCCCCCTACATGGCCATGCAGGGGCCGAACGAGTTCCTCTATATCGGCAATCTCAAGGACTGGAACCGCGTGCCCGATCTGCATCGAATCATGGCACCGACCCTTATCACTTGCGGTCAGCACGACGAATTCACGCCGGCCTGCGCACTGCGCATGAAGCAGCGCCTGCCGAACGCGGAGCTGAAGGTGTTCCCCAATTCCTCGCACATGCCGTTCTACGAGGAGCCGCAGGCCTACTATCCCGCGCTGCTCGACTTCCTCGGGCGGCATCGCGGCTAGGCGCGGCGGCGGACAGGAGCGCGATCATGCATCGTTATCGCTTCGTGCTCTTCCGGCCATTCCAGCTGATCCCCGTCCTGTTCGGCATCAGCGTGCTGTCCTTCGTGCTGGTGAAGTCGATCCCCGGCGATCCCGTGCGGGTTCTGCTCGGTACCAAGGCGACGCCGGAGACGGTCGCACGAATTCGCGCGCTCTACGGCCTCGATGAGCCGCTGCTGACCCAATACCTCTTCTATCTGAAGAATCTCGGCGCCGGAGAGATGGGCCAATCCATCACGTTCAAGATTCCGGTCCTGCCGCTGATCCTGGAGCGCATTGCGCCGACCCTGTTCCTGGTGCTGGGCAGTGTGCTGCTGACTCTCGCCATCGCCGTGCCGCTCGCCAGTTTCGCCGCGCTCAAGCGCGGCACCAAATCCGATCACGCGATCCGCGGCTTCACCACTCTCGGCCTCGGGATTCCGGCCTTCTGGCTCGGCATCATGCTGATCATCGTGTTCAGCGCGAAGCTCGGCATCTTCCCGGTGTCCGGCTACGGCGACGACATCCTGGAGCGGCTCCATCATCTGGTGCTGCCCTGCCTGACCGTCGCACTCGCGCTGTCGGCCGTGGTCACCCGCAACCTGCGCGCCAGCATGATCGCGGAACTGGAGTCCGATCACGCGACGGCCGCCCGTGCCAAAGGACTGCCGGAAAGCTGGGTGTTCCTGCGCCATGTCCTGCCAAACTCGCTCATCCCCGCCATCAATCTGCTGGCCGTCAATATCGGCTGGCTGATCGGCGGCACCGTGGTGGTGGAAACCGTGTTTTCCCTGCCGGGCTTGGGCCAGCTGCTGGTCCGCGCCATCTTCAGCCGCGACTACATGGTGGTGCAGGGCGTGACGCTGTTCTTCGCCTGCGCCTCGGTCGCGGTGAACTTCATCGCCGACCTGCTGACCGTCGCCGCCGACCCGCGGGTGAAGCTGTGAGCGTCGCAACGCTGTCCCGCGGCAACTGGCTGGAGCGCGGCATCGCAAGCGTCGGCCTGCGCGACGCCAACACCAACCTGCGTCTGGGTGCGGTCATCGTGGGGCTTTGGGTGCTGATCGCGCTCCTGGCGCCGTGGCTGGCGCCCTATGATCCGATCGCCCAGGACATGTCGGCCAGGCTGCAGGGGCCAAGCCTGGCTCACCTGTTCGGCACCGACAATTTCGGACGCGATATTCTCTCGCGCGTCATCTACGGCACCCGGATCGACCTGAAGATGGGTATCCTCGGCGTGCTCTTCCCCTTCATCATCGGGACAACGCTGGGCGCGATCGCCGGCTATGCCGGTCGCTGGATCGATGCGGCGCTGATGCGCCTGGTCGACGTGGTGATCGCCTTCCCGTTCCTGGTGCTGCTGATGGCGATCATCACCATCCTGGGGTCGGGGCTTACCAGCTTTTACGTCGGTCTGGCGCTGGTCGGCTGGGTCTCCTATGCGCGGCTGGTGCGGGCGCAGGTGCTGGTGCTCAAGACCAGCGACTTCGTGGTGGCGGCGCGTTCCCTCGGCTTCGGCACCTTCCGCATCCTCTTCCGTCACATCGTGCCCAACTGCATCGCCGGTTCCATCGTTTTCTCCATGTCGGACGTAGTGTTGACCATCCTCGCCGGCTCCGCGATCTCCTACCTCGGCCTCGGCGTGCAGCCGCCCACCGCCGAATGGGGCGTGATGATCAAGGAAGGGCAGAACTTCATCGCCATCGCCTGGTGGATCACCACCTTTCCCGGCATCGCCATCGTGCTCCTGACCCTCGGCTTCAGCCTGCTGGCGGATGGCCTGGCGGAGCGTTTCGGGCTGCGGCAGTCATGACGCTGCTGACGGTCCGCAATCTTTCGATCGGAGTCAGCGGCCGGCTGATCGTGGAAGACGTGGATCTCGACCTCCGCGCGGGCGAAGTGCTGGGCCTGGTGGGCGAAAGCGGCTCCGGCAAGACCGTGACCTGCCGCGCGCTGGCGCGCCTGCTGCCGCGTGGGCAGCTGCACATCGCCTCCGGATCGGTGCGGTTCAACGAGCGCGAGCTGACCCGCCTCAGCGAGGAGGAGATGCGCAAGGTCCGCGGCGTGGAGATCGGGATGATCTTCCAGAATCCCAGCTCGCATCTCGATCCCGTGATGCGGATCGGCGACCAGATCGCCGAAAGCGTGCATTATCACGAAGGCGCGCCGATGGCGGAAGGGCGGGCGCGTGCCGTGGAGTTGCTTCGCCAGGTCGGGATTCCGGACCCGGCCCAGCGGCTGAACGCCTATCCCCACGAATTCTCCGGCGGCATGCGGCAGCGCGCGATGATTGCCATCGCCCTCGCCTGCCGCCCGAAGCTGCTGATCGCCGATGAACCGACCACCGCGCTCGACGTGACGGTGCAGGCGCAGGTGCTGCGCCTGCTGCTCGACCTGCGCGATCGGCTGGGCCTCGCCATCCTGCTGGTGACTCACAATCTCGGCGTGGTGGCGCAGACCTGCGATTCCCTCGCCGTCATGTACGCGGGGCGGGTCATGGAGCGCGGTGCCAAGCGCGAGCTGCTGCGTGCGCCGGCACACCCCTATACCGAGGCACTGCTGAAGTGCCAGCCCGGCGCTGCCAAGTCGGCGGCGTTGTTGCCGGCCATTCCGGGCCAGCCGCCGGCCGCGACCGCCTTTCCCGAAGGCTGCCGTTTCCATCCGCGCTGTCCGCGCGCCGCGGCGCTGTGCCGGGAGCGCCAGCCGGAGCTGCGGCCGCTGGACAGCGAGCGCATGGCCGCGTGCCATTTCGCCGAACCCGTGATGAGCGCCGCCTCGTGAACGCGCCGCTGCCTCTGCTGGCGGTCGACGATTTGGTCGTCCGCTTTCGCGTCTCCGGCATGGGCTTGCCGTTCGGCGGCCTCGGGGCCCGCCACATCAACGCGGTCAACGGCGTCTCGCTCTCTCTCGCGCCCGGCGACACGCTCGGCATCGTCGGGGAATCCGGCTGTGGCAAGAGCACCCTCGGCCGCGCCATCCTCAATCTGGTGGAGGTGCAGGGAGGCGAGGTGCGCTTCGACGGAGGCCTCGTGTCGCCCCGCGACCGCGCCTCGGTCGCGAAGCTGCGCAGCCA
>Ga0207428_10000052_pt1 | contig 176270 bp, 131 predicted proteins | sample RhiMethybrSRZTD1_FD_187600 | JGI IMG/M metagenome (GOLD analysis project Ga0207428, IMG submission 187600) | Populus rhizosphere microbial communities from Tennessee, USA - Rhizosphere MetaG P. TD hybrid SRZTD1 (SPAdes) (version 3) | ecosystem: Host-associated > Plants > Roots > Rhizosphere >... | reverse complement strand
AATTGAAAGGTTCGTGCGGAATTTTCACGTGAATGAGCATTCGCATTGATGGCCTCCTTCGAAACCTAGTTGTGGGGAGCAGGCGACGATAGTACACCGAACTGTCTGACGTCGATCTCCCTATCGCTGAACCGGCGACCTGTACGGAGTCGATTGCTTCTGACTGGTCGCCAAGTGACGGCTGATCTATCTCTCAAAAATTGTAGTTCGCCAGATCGGCGCTTTGAGGGAGTACTCCCAGCGTTCTGTATAGCCCACGCGCTTTCTACGTGGACCGAGGGCGTATGGCTGCGGCCAAGATGGATGGCTGCCACCCCTCGAATGCCGCGTTGATGAAGCAGATCAACGCGCTCGGTACGTTCTGGCGAATCCGTTTCGCGAGTTCGTCACCGTGAAGGTACCGTCGGCCGACACGGCCGCCGTGATCGAATGCCCCCGGTCGGCGGCTCCCTCCTCGAGGTTGGCAATCATGTCGGGCGCAGTGTTGTGCGCGGGGTCCGCATCGAGCAGTGACTGGTGCCCTTGCCAGATGCCCTCGATGCCGGGCAGCTTCGCGAGCCGGAGATACGAGTTCAACTCGTACGGCGCGGGCGTCTCGCCTTGCCGCGTGAGGTACTTGACCGCGACCTTCTGTCCTAGACCTTTGCGCGGTCCGTTGTTCACCACGATGACCTGCGGCTGAATTGCGCCCAAGAGCGCGGGCGCGCCCGAGTTGTCGAGACTCCCGTGTCGGTTGATCGTGTACAGGTTGATGCGCCCGAGCTTGTTCACCGGGCACGCCAGCTCCAGCTCGCGCGACCAGTCCGCGTCTCCCAAGGTCGCCATCCTGAATGGCCCGTAGTTGATCGCCAGTCCGACCATCCTGATGTTCTCCGGCGCGGCCGGCTCTTGCCTCACGGCATTAGCGCACAACGGGTTGGCTGTGCCGCCGTTGACAGCATCGGCGATGACGGGGCCCTCGGCGACGAGCACGCGTACCCGCACGTCGCCGAGCGTCATCGTGTCGCCAGACCGGACGATGCGTCGCTGGGTTCCGGCGATGGTTTTGTAGCCCTCGTACAAGGGGCGGTCGGGCTCCTCCACGCCGTCTCCGTGGTCGTAGAACGTGCCGAGCGGCAGCAGCTTGGCGAGCGCGGGCAGTCCGCCGACGTGATCGGTGTGCCAATGGCTGATGACCACGTGGTCGATCCGTGTCAGGCCTATCGCTTTCGCTGCGGCGACGATGCGCTTCGCGTCGCGGTCGTCATTGCCCGGGAAGCCGGTGTCGAACAGGAGCGATTGTCCGTTGGGCGCGGCGAAGAGTGTGGAGGCGCCTCCCTCAACATCGATCCAGGAAATCTGCAAACGACCGCCGCCGGTCTGGGCCAAAGACGAGCAGACGAGGGCGAGCACGCCGACAAATGTCGCAGCGAGTGCACGTGTCATGTGCATGTCTCCATCGAGCAGGATGAACGTCTGGTCACACAAGAACCCACGACGACTGGAGAATACCTCAGCACAGGTGTTTTGCAGAGCCGGCGCCGGCCGGGCCAGAAGCGGCAGCCGACGTCACTAGCGAGGCTCGCGCGGACCGAGGTTGACTCGCGAGAGAGCCTTTTTGGTTGTCCGTCGACGTATTGTCGGGCTTTAGCCGGACAGGTTTTGAAACTGCTTTAGCCGAATACTCGTCAGATCGGCGTTAAGCAGGACCGATCGGTTGAAGCGAGAAGCGCAGCCTTCGGCGTAACGATACTGCCGTTCAGCGGCGGGCGCGAGAAGGAGCGTGTCCGTCTGCAACGGCGGGTTAGCCAGCGACCGGCGGCACTCGGAGCGTTTCCTCGATGAACTTCGATTTCGCCGCCCGATATCCCGCATGAGGGCACCCGTGCCAGCGGCGCTTCAGCTGGTCGTACTGCTTCAGAACCTCCGGCGAACGTCGAAGGAGATCTCGCCATCGCAAGAAGAAGTCCTCGTCACCTCCGAGGACCACGAGTTGGACACCGACCGGCACGGGCCATGAGTTGTCGACGAACGACGACAGAGATGCGGTTTGGTGCGAGCCGAAATTCCTCGCGAACCGCTCAGCAAGGATGCGGTCGGCCTCCTGAAACGCACTCCGTTCCACCTGCACGCAGATGTCGAGGTCGCCCTTGGTGACGGCGCCCGGAATCGACGTCGATCCGATGTGCTCGATTCGCGCCTCTGGAAGTAGAGCCGCCAGCGTAGAGCGAAGATTGTCGAACACCGCTATGACTGTCGAACGAATCCGCGGCTCCTCGACAAACTCTACGCAGTCCGTGTCCATGTCTGGCTAACTTCTAATTAGGCTGGTCCGCATATCTGGGCCGACCCTGCGAAGCTCGCAGCATAATGCCGGGCCCATCCCGCCACAAGATATTCCCAACTGCATACGGTCACAGACACTTAGCGGAAGAGGCGTGTGCCTGTGAAGTCTGATTAGGCCGACCTGCATAACACGCCGCAGGGTCGCCGCATATCGCGGTTGCGGCGGATCGGTCCTGAGTAGTCGCCTAGTGATTACTAAACCTTAGACGCGTGCTTCATTCTTGGAAACTAGCGATCCCCGCTTTGTACGCCGATGCTAACAACACAGGTCACGTAGATAGACCGGGCGTCGCGGCCCAGGCTCATCATGACTCATGAGTCAGCGGGCCGGAAGTCACGTTCCGACAGCCCATACTCGTACTCCGCTTGCTCAAACGCAGCTTGAAGCGTCTCGTGCCACGTGTCCCCGCAAAACTCTCCGGCCTGTGTGTATCGATACATCATGCATGGCTGGCTTGGCTCGCCATCGAGCTCAATCTCGACGCGATCGGGTAGGGGCATCTCCGCTACCGGCTTGATCGTGCCATCAACGAGCGCGCCGATCTTGTGGATTCCCGTGCGCAACACTTGAGTTACCCGAGCGACATACTTCATGTGTCCCTGTCTGCCAAACTACTCTTGGAGTAGACCGGTGAGCGGCTCCGCAGCCAACGGCGGCTGCTCTACCGCCATGTCGCCTGTGGCAACTCCACGACTGGCGGGATGATAGCACCGGGCTGCACGAGGTCTCGCGGTGCGCGCGCTCGCTGTAGGTGTGCTCAGTGAACCCGGTAAACTTCCCCTCGGCGGCGCCCGCCGCGTTAGTTACAATCAAATACTTGGAGGCTTGCATGAGGAAGTTCTTCTCGATCTCCGTCGTCGGTTTGATGCTTATTTCGGTTGGGATCGCGTTGGCACAGACTCCGCCGGCACTGAGTACCGTGGAGAAGATGCAAAAAATGATGGCTGGCCCCCAATGCACTACGTCGGACAAGGCGGTCTATGGTCCGGATGCGGTCACGCAGCACGAGGGCATGTCATTTCGCTGTGCGTACGTGTACGACGAGTGGTTGACTCGAACTAACCGCGTTGTGTGGGTGAGAGTGAAGCCCTAACTAAGAGTGTGAAATAAGCCGCGCTCCCGGTCGTGCTCGTCGGTAGTGGGCTACTTTGATTCGACTTGAAATCCCCGCCAGACCCAAGCGAGGCCAAGGCCGAACCCATAAGCCGCCACGACCGGGACGATCCACAGCCGCACCACAAACAGGACGCTTTGGACGGTCTGATCGCGGTCGGGCTGAAGAATCCCTGAAAGTAACAGGATCACAACCGCCCACAGAATCGAAGCGAGTAGCCAAATCCGTTGCCAGCCGTTAAGAGTCGTCATCGACGCACCTCCTTGGCCTGATTAGACACCGCTTCTTTAAAAACTGGTCCGTCAAAGTGAGACAGTGCCCACTACCAAATTTCCGTTGGGGAGTCGAACCCGTGTAGCCACGCGATGCCGCGTGTTCAGGCTGCAATCCCTTGGAATTGAGGTGCAACCTTCGAGCGCGCCCCTGGGCGCCGACGATCCACGAAGGGCTTCACCGTTGGATGGAGAACCGGGCGCACGGGGTCCGGATCGTCGCCGTCGTGTTGTCATCAATGGCGATGCCGCTGACAGCGAAGCGAAGGGCGTATTCGCCCGGATCCCATCCGCCGATGTCCCATTTGCGGAGATTCGTCGTGATGGTTAACGTCTGGTCTGGCGCCACGCGCGTGCGTCCAATTCCTGAGATTTGTCTGGGAGGCGTCACAACCGGGCGGTACGACCCGGGAATTATCAGACCGCCCGGACGCCCGATTTCGACCATCGACAGATTCGACACTTCACCGTTCCAGTCGGTCATCTCGGTGGCGTAGGTCTGGAATCCGATTTCCGCACGAAGATTGTTGGTGATCGTCACCCGCACGAGCAACGGTTCGCCCGCCTCGTACGCTGCCTTTCCCGGCGTCACCATGGCCACAACCGCGAGTTGACGTGGTCCGTCTTCACTGCACCACCGCGGCGGCCACTGCTCCGGTTGACGCGACGCCCCAGTGAGCACCAGCAACGATGCCAGCGCAACGAAACCAGCCTTCATCTTCATCGTTTCTTACTCCCATGATCGCTTCAGATTCTACGCCGCCGACGATCTCATCACGCAGTCCCCGTTGAGGACCGGCTCGTGATAAAGCCCGAGTCCGCTTGGGCATTCGACACTTGAAGAGATTCCTTGCCGCCGTTGCCGGTCAATTCCGGGAACATTCGGAGCAGACGCTACGGCAGGATGTCGTTCGAGCCGAAACAAGGACAGGAGGCTACCCATGCGCGTGACCCTTCTCGCCCTCTCCATCCTTATCGGCTGTGTTGCCGGTATTGCCGCGCAGAGCACCACAATCGTCGCCGTTCCAGCGGCGCTCTCGGAGGCGCTCGCTGAGCATCGGTGCATGCACGTCGCTGACGATGCACAAGTGCTACGACACGGACGTCCTTGGTGGATTTCGTTGAAACCCGTCACGGGGGGAGATGCCGACTTCGCTTTCTACTGCCAGATCTCGGCCGATAAGCCGCCCCTATCTAGGCTCGTTGTGGCGGTTAAGGGCGAGAACAACCCATGGCGCGGCTGCGGTGCTGTCGTTGACTCCTTCCGCGAGCGATTTAGCGGATGGTTTCCCTATGATCTTACGGTTGTTGCACGGTACTCACCTCACACGGATCTGAGCAAGTGGTGGCTGGTCAGTTCAGCCAGAAATTCCAAGGTTACGTACGGCCCCGCTGGAGTGAAGGTACCTGAGCCCATCATAGACACCATAGGAACTATGGGCGCGGGATCGCTCTATGCGTGCTACTCGCGTGAGTGGTACGTCATTGGGCTTGACTGAGTGGCCTAGACCCAACTCAAGCGTAGGTGTCCGACTCACCCGCGCCACCAGACGCGTCGCGCACTGATACAGTGCGGCTTACAAGAAGCCGATACAGTGTGCGGGTCCTCTCAAAAATGCGTGACGTGATGAAACGCGAAGGAGCCGCAAAGGCACCGATCGAGGCGTTCGCGATGGAACGCGATCAGTTCTTCGCGCTCTCACTCGACATGTTGTGCGTCGCGGGCCTGGATGGATATTTCAAGCTCGTGAGTCCTGGCTTCACCGAGACGCTCGGCTGGGCAAGCGACGAATTGCTCGCACGGCCTTTTGAGGAGTTCGTCCACCCGGACGACCGCGCGGCGATGCGCGTCGAGCTGGAGAAGCTCGGTCGCGGCGTTCCGACGATCAAATTCGAGAATCAGTTGCGGAGCCGGGACGGCTCGTTTCGATGGGTGGCCTGGAAGGCGCAGCCAGCTGCCGAGGAAGGGCTGTTCTACGCGACTGCGCGCGACGTCACGCAGCGCCGCCAGACCGAGGAGGCGTTGCGCTCGAGCGAAGCGCGGTATCGGACGTTGTTCTCGTCAATTGACCAGGGGTTCTGCCTCATCGAAGTGATGTTCGACGGATCCGGCAAACCGGTTGACTACCGGTTTCTCGAGATCAATCAGTCGTTCGAAAGGCTAACAGGGATGATTGACGCGGTTGGCAAGCGCATGCGCGAGATTGCCCCCAACCACGAAGAGCACTGGTTCGACACCTACGGCCGTGTCGCTGTCACCGGCGAGTCGATTCGTTTCCAGAACCGAGCCGACGCGTTGCACCGGTGGTATGACGTGTTCGCCTTCCGTGTCGGGAAACCTGAGCAGCGCCATGTCGGAATCCTTTTTGACGACATCACCCGTCGCAAGCAGGTCGAAGACGAGATCGCTCAACTCAACGTCGACCTGCGGGCCGGGGCTGAGCACCTCGACCAGGCGAATCGCGAACTCGAATCCTTTTCCTACTCGGTCTCGCACGACTTGCGGGCGCCGCTCCGGCATATCCACGGTTATGTGGACCTGCTGCAGAAGGCTACGACTGGCCAGCTCTCTGAGACGTCGCAACGCTATCTCGCTACCATCAAGGCGGCCAGTCTCGAGATGGGTCAGCTCATCGACGATCTGCTGGCCTTTTCGCGGATGGCTCGAACCGAGCTGCAGCAGTCCCTCGTCGATTTGAACGCGTTGGTGGAGGACGTCATCCGGGTATCAGGAGCGTCCGCCGGCGATCGGAATATCGTCTGGCACGTCGCTCCGTTACCGTCGGTCGTTGGCGATCAATCCCTCCTCAAGCAGGTACTCACGAACCTCGTTGACAACGCTGTCAAATACAGCCGGCGGCGCGACCCGGCCCGCATTGAAATCGGTCGAACGGGTGAAGAAGACGGCCGCGTCGTCTTGTTCGTGCGCGATAACGGGGCCGGATTCGATATGCAGCACGCGTCCAAATTGTTCGGGGTCTTTCAGCGGCTGCATCGGGCGGACGAGTTCGAGGGCACGGGTATCGGCCTCGCGACGGTCCAGCGCGTGGTGGCCAGGCATGGCGGGCGCGTGTGGGCAGAAAGTGCGGCCGACCAGGGCGCCACGTTCTACTTCACTCTGAAAACATCTCCGCCCGCGTAAGCCCAGTGGCCTAAGCTCAGTTTCCTTTCCTGGTCACGCAGACCAGGGACCGTTTGAGCTGGCGCGCCCATTGCACACCTCTGTACGCAGGAGGACTTCATGTCCAGAGTTGTGTCACTGGCGGCCGGCCTGTTGTTGGCGTTGGCCACACTCACGAACGCTCAATCCACGCTCCCAAAAGACCTGCCTGTCAATTCCGCGGTCACGATTCACGGCTGCGTGGCACAGATTCAGCGAGATGGCACCTTGTCGCCGAAAACTGGCGCCACAGCCACCCCGGACACCGTCTCCCAGGAATCGAATAACCCCAGTCCCACCGGCGTCTATCAATTGCTCGACGCGCGGGTGACCGATGCGAGGGATACCAAGCCCACCTCCTACGCGCTCACGGGCCACGAAGCCGAGTTCGGAAAACTCGAAGGGCAACGTGTCGAGGTGGCTGGCACTGTCGCGCCGGCGCTTGGAGACGTGGGTTCTGGAAAGATGGCCGGCGCTGCGGACGGCGCGCAGCGGATTCGCGTGTCGTCGGTGAAGAAGATCGAAGGCCGCTGTTCGGCCGCCAAGAAGTGAGGGTTGCAAAAACTGTCTGAAGGCTTTTGGCCGCCAGTACTCACACTGACCCAATTCGACGAGTCGGCGGCTTCCGAGCTATTCCCAGACTACGGCGCCGGCCCAGCGGCGTTATTCTCGATACCGATGACATTCGTGCCTCAGCCCGATACCGATACGTACGTGGGCGCGCTCAATCTGGAGCGGAGGACGGGCTCGCACCCGTTCGCCCCGCATGGCTCAGGCGTGGTGCACGTTCGGAGCTGGTGGGATTTGGGTAGTGACCATAGTCCCGATCCGACCTTGGAGCTCTGGTGTGGCGGTCAACCATTGCGCCGGGAATTCGCGCCGAACAACGGCGGGGAACTCGTGCAGCCTGTCGCAGGTCGGTCAGCGTGCGAAGTAAAGATGTCTACACCCTATTCAAATCTGGAATATCGAGTCGCGATCACTTATCCCCACTAGGCGACCCAAAGAACCTCGAACACTATTGCGGCGTCCTCCCACCACCTGGGTTCCACACCAGCGAAAAGTAGCCCGTCTCCGTCGTCATACTCGCCTAGTCGTAGGACGCTCGAAAACCGATCATGTTGCCTCTTGGATTCTCGAAGGTCAGCCGCAGTGTTCTGAAAGCTTTCGTTGATGGTGGACGTCCTGCCTGAACCGAAGTGTAACTGCCTGTGGCCATCTCAACGATCAACAGACTCTCGGTCAGCGTGACGTTGACGACTCGGCCATTAGCTTCAAAGCTCCCGTCACTTCGCCTGTTGACCAGTGTGGAAAGACCCGGGTTAGTCGAGTCGGCCGAAATCGAAATGTTCTCGGGTGACGGCAAGAGGAGCTGACCGGGAGCGGCCCCTGCAGAAAGGAAAAGCACCAGTGGCACAAGAACGGCCGCGCGAGACGCGATTCGGCTGGGCATCAGGACCTCCAAAGTAAAAGGTTTCCTGTAAGACGGGTTCTAACGGCCCTTCGCATAGATTCGATCACCCTGCCTCTTTTTGCAATATGAGCGACGTCGAACCCGTCGAGCCACGCGATGCCGCCCGATTAGGCCGCAATCCCTTGGAATTGCAGGCGTCGGCGGCAACCTGCGAAAATCGCGACTCCACCTTGTTCGGTTCCTTCGCAAGTTGAACCGGTCAACGCCCGATAATGGGAAGAGGATCTATGCCGCAACGAGTGTTACCTATGCCAAGGACCGTTTTCATTTTGACTGTGCTTAGTGTGATGTTTGCGCGGATCGCAGGTCAGGCGCCGGACTCTACAGTGAAACGATTTGGCCGAGCGCCGGTCGGTGATGCCGAAGTTGCGCAGATAGCAGAACTGGCAAGCAGCACCGGCAAACGGTTGTGGCTCCTCCGCACGCCCAATGCAGTAATGATGAGCGAGCGAGTCTCATACCTGTTCCTTGAGCCTGATGTGCTCGGCAAGCCAGTGCTGCGAGGCCGTGTGTTGAGGCTCCGTGCCGATGAGCCGCCGAACGTACCAATACGTTCACCGTGGACGATAAGGGAGTCACTTTCGTATGCGTACATCCCGACAACGGGACGTCAGCATGGAGAAATCGAGAGCGAGAACGACCTCGACTGGCCATTCATCGTGCGAGGGGAGTTCGACGACGATACCCTGATCAGCATTGTTGAATTCATCCGTTCGCAGCCGCCGATCCCGGTGCCAGCATTTTTGAAAAGCGTCCCTTCCGTGCCAATCGCGGGTATCACACGTGGCGACGATGCCATCGTCGTTGGTCTCCGTCCGCACGAGGAGATGGGGCATGGTGTCTGGCTTGTGAGGAAGGACGGGCGGTGGGTTATCACTCGTTCCGAAACATCGGTTGTGTGATCATGCTGCGTGAGCGATGCCCGCCCGGTTAGGCAGCAATCCCTTGGAATCTGAGGGTCAGGCCGCAATCCCTGAAATCCGACTCCACCTTGTACACGCTTCTCAATCAGCGGAACAAGGACGCCATCGGGCGTCATGCAACGATGTCTTCTTCGATATGCGTCTCGGGTGCACCGCTCGTGCAACTCCTTGGAATTCGAGGAACCAACCTTTCGAGCACTCCGATCTAGAATCGGCCCATGTTGTGGAAGCTTGTCTGCGCTGCCGTCGCCGGCGCGGTCGTTGGAGTCGCCCTTTATTTCCTGATCGCGGTGAATACCTGGACCGTGATTCACAGCGGATGGTCCGAATCTGCTCTAAACACGTTCTTTACAGTCATGTGGGTAGCACCGCTGACAGGCGGCGTCGTGGTGGCGGTGCTGACGTTGCGCAGGCTTCAACGAAGTTCGACACGGTCGGGTCGAACGAAGGTCTGAAGTAGAGCTTTCTTCGGGGATGGCAGGGCAGTCAACGCAGCCGAATCGTCGCGACGACTTATGGCTGAGCGGTCGCTACCCTCACGCCGAGAAGGATTAGTAGACCACCAAAGATCCTGTTCACGGTCTGTTGAGACCGCTCGACAAGCTGACGGATAGTGGGCCGATCCACGGTGTAGACGAAGAGAAGCCAGAAGGACGCACTCACCAGCATCATCGTGAAGATGAGCAGAAGCATGGCGCGAGGTGAGGTCTCCGGGGTAATCACCATCGTAAACACGCCGAGATAGAACAGTGCGCCTTTCGGGTTCAGCAGATTGTTGCCGAATCCCTGAACGAACCATGTTCTATTTGTCCGCCGGCCGTCGACATCATTCGTGTCGAGCGTCTTGGCGCCCGATCGAACGCTCATGACCCCAAGGTAGATGAGATAGGTAGCACTTGCATACTTGAGCACAGAAAAAGCCAGAATGCTTTGGGATATGAGCACTCCGATGCCGAGCACGCAGTAGGTGATGTGAACCAGATTCCCCGAGAGAATACCCAGCGACGTTTGCAGGCCAGCGCGCCGACCACTGACAAGCGTGTTGTGCAGCACGAGGACCATGTCCGGTCCCGGACTCACCATCACGAGAAAAGTCACGGAGACGATCGCCAATATCTGGTCGAACACGATGCCGCGATTCTACATGACCCGCTCGGACTAGAGGGCAGTCGCGAATATCGCGCGCGGGTGTTCCATTAGGATGAGGTGTGCGACGAGCGCTTCCGGCCTGTGAATAATGCCAACTCTCGCCATTTCCAGAGACAGTCGACATGTTGAAACCCGATCTCCCGAAGCCAGCTGAGCTGCGTTTCGACATCGAGCAGCTTGTTGGATGGATCTTCTTCCTCGGGCGTGTACGAAATCGCTGTCAAAAACTCGTGGTGCAGGGTGAGTGTCGGCGAGCTGACATGCTCCAGATTGCAGAACACACCGCCCGGATTGAGACGTTCGTACGCCTCCGCGTAAAGGCACCGCTTACGATCGTGCGATACATGATGGATTGCGAAACTGGACACGACTGCGTCGAATGTGCCGAGAGACAACGGTAGGGGATTGTCCAGGTCGTGAACGATCACTTCGACCGACGAATCATCGTCAAATCGGCTACGCAGGCGTTCGATCATGGTGGGCGAAAAATCGAGCGCAACAGTATTCGCAGTCGGCCGCACGAGTTTTACCAGGGCCAGGAGCCGGCCATCACCACTACCGAGATCGAGAACGCGAGACATCAAGGGCGGCAGGCATCGCAGCAGTTCCGCTTCGCCCTCCGTGCGGTGCGGCAGGCTATCTGCTTTGCTCAGGTAGTCCAGGGCATGCGCCGCCGAGGGCCATAGGTTCACGTCCGTCATCGCGTCACTGTAACATCCATAAAATGCCTGAATATTTAGGTAAGCCGCACTGTGATCGAATGGACGGGGCCGGTGCTGAGCGATTGCGTAGATGTTATAGTGCCCCACTTGGTCACACGCTCGAGTCCTGTCCGTAAGGAGCCACCTATGCGCAATCTGGTGTCGTTCTTCCGTCTGTCACTTGCCGTGATCGCCGGGATTCTTCTGCTCGGTTCGACGGGAACTGCACAGCTGCGGCGGCCTGTCCCGATGCCTCCGAACCTCTTCAACGTCATCAAACTCAACGACCATCTGTATATCATCGCGCCTTCGGGCCCCGACACGAGCAACGTCGGAGGCAACATCGGCGTGTGCATTGCCGACGAAGGCGTGCTCCTCGTCGATGCCAACTACAACCTCGATTGGCGCAACGGCCAGGCGGTGCCGATGGCGCAGTCGGTCATCAACGAAGTCAAGAAGCTGACGTCAAAACCGATCCGCTGGGTCATCAACACCCACCACCACGGCGATCATTCGGGCGGGGATCCGGTCTTTGGAGCGTTCGCCACCATCGTCTCGCACAAGAATGCGCGCGACAGGATTCTCAGCGGTTACGAGAACGCCGCGAAGAATGCTCCCGCTGCAGCGAAGCGGGCTGAAGACGAACTGGCGGCGGCGAAGAAGGCGAACGATGCGTCCAAGATGTCCGACGCGCAGGATCGCCTGAGCCTGGCCCAGATGAACCTCAAGATGGCGCAGGCCACAGATCCGAAGAAGTCCGCGCCAACGCTTCTCTACGACACCGAAATGGTGTTCGTCCTGAGCAGCGAAGAAGTGCATCTGTATCACTTCGGAAAGGCCCACACCGACGGTGATACGCTCGTCTTCTTCAAGAGCTCCAACGTCATCCAGTGGGGCGATACGTTTTCGAGCAACTGGGTGCCGGCGATGGATGCGTCCGGCAATAGCTTCGAGTGGGTGGATTGGCTGGATAAGGGCGTCGCGATCTCGCCGACCGCAACGATGGTCCCTGGCCATGGTCAGATCGGCAAGCAGGGGGACGTCATGAAACTTCGAGCGTTCTTCACGACGCTCCAGTCGGCCGTCGCCAAGGAGATCGCGGCAGGGAAGACGCGTGATCAGGTGATGGACGCCGTCAAGCTGCCCGAGTACGAGGGCTACCCCGGGGGTGCCGTACGCCTGCGTGGGAACATCGGCACTATCTATGATCAGGTGAAGGCCAGGCAGTAGCAAGGTGGGCAGCAGCGCGGTGGCGCGCTGGCTGGTATCCCCAACGGAAGGTCTCAACCGATGAAGAAGGCGACGTTTCTCGTTGCGCTGTTCGTATTGAGCCTGCCCGGTCCTGCCGACGGCCCCACGGCGCAGGGTGTTGCCGTCAAGCTCACGCCTGGTGAGTTCGTCGTTGACCATCCCACGTTGATCAACCTGGGCTTCGAGTGGTTCATTCAAGGAGACGACAACCGCAACGCGCACGTCGACGTGTCGTACCGCAAGCAAGGCGAGACCGCGTGGAAGTCGGCGCTCCCGCTGCTGCGGCTGCAGGGGGAGCGAATCTACCAGGCCGATGGTGTGTTCGATGTGGTCTCTCCGAACATGTTTGCGGGCAGCATTCTGGATCTGGAGCCAGACACAGCCTACGAAGCCAGATTGGTGATGTCCGATCCCGATGGACTCACCGGGCAAACCGCAAACAACATCACGAAGACCGTGCCGCTGCACACGCGCGCCGAGCCAAAGCCGTACAACGGCGGGCGCGTGTTTCACGTGTATCCGCCCGGGTATGCAGGCGCGAAGCTCGAGCCGGCGTTCGACGGGTTGATGTGTGCGTACAACTACTACTGCGGCGGGGGCGACACCGTGACCGCCGGCCGGCCTCGCGTGAAGCCGGGCGACACGATCCTCGTCCATGCCGGGCTGTATAAATATCGCGCCGACCTGTATACGGGCGACCGGAGCATCAATGCGACGACCCCGTTCGAAGGGACCTATTACTTGACCGCCAGTGGCACGGCCGATCGGCCGATCGCCATCAAGGGCGCCGGTGACGGTGAAGTGATCTTCGACGGCAACGGCAATTTCAATCTCTTCAACGTGAAGGCGGCGAACTACAACTATTTCGAGGGCGTGACGATTCGAAACACCGATATCGGCATCTGGGCGGGCACGCAGTTCATCGCCGGATCGAAGGGCTTGACCGTCACGAGGTCGCGTTTCGAAGATGTCAACGTCGGGATCTTCACCAACTACGCAGGCTCGAGCGACTTCTACATCGCCGACAACTCGTTCTTCGGGAGAGACGACGCGAAGCACCTGCTCGGGTGGAACGGCCCCTTCTGGGCGCAGTTCAACGGCGTCGAGGGGCAGATCTTCCCACCGATCCTGGCGTCGTACGCCGCGGTCCGGCTGTACGGCCCGGGGCATGTCGTCGCGTACAACTATTTTTCGGATTTCCACGATGGCATCGCGATTGAGACGTACGGGAACCCGGACGGATCGCATGCCATCGACGGCCCACATTACCCGCCGAAGGAGCACTGGGACAGACGCCCGGTCGCGATCGATTTCTACAACAACTACATGACGAACTTTCACGACAATGCGATCGAGGTCGACGGCAGCATGCACAACGTGCGCGTGATGCGGAACATGATGGTGAACTCGGCTTCGCATCCGTTCTGCAACCAGCCCGCGATCGGAGGGCCGATCTACTGGATACGGAATATCGTGTTTCACGCGCCTGGTGGATCGACGAGGCTGACCAACGGTGCGGCAGGCGTGCTGTTCTACAACAACACGATCCTCACGGAAACCTCGGCGGGATCGTCGGCGAACGTGCATTGGCGCAACAACCTGATGCTGGGGGAGAACTCGGCGCCCGCGATCTTCAGCGTCAACACGAATACGGGCTACAGCTCATCGGACTACAACGGATTTCGGCTGAACGCGGGAGCGCCATTCTCGTTCGAATGGAACGCGCTTCCTGACAAGCGCCGATTCTCGACGCTCGCGGAGTACAGCCAGGCCACACGACAGGATCTGCACAGTGTGGCGGTCGACCACGACGTATTCGTCAACGTCCCGAAACTTGACAGGACCGATCTCACCAAAGTGCAGCAGGTCTATAAAGCGGAAGCGTTCGATTTTCGTCTCAAGTCAGGTTCCGCAGCGGTCGACCGCGGAATGGTGCTGCCCAACGTCACTGACGGTTTCTCCGGCCAGGCGCCCGATCTTGGTGCGCTGGAGTTTGGTCACGCTCCACCACACTACGGCCCTCGACCGTAACGCGAAGGCCGCTCGTCGTCTTCACGATCCTGCGAATAGGTCATGCTTGCCTCGATTACAAATCTGATGGCTTGAAATCCTGGAATCCGACGGATATTTGTCTGCCAATTGCGAGAAATGCTGGTCGATCGAGAGGCGCACGGAGGGCACCTCGGGGCGAAGGCGTTCGGATACAACATCTTGCAGACCTCACCCCACTTGGATAGACCTTTGCACTCACCGGCGCGCCGAAACGCTTTGACGAAGTAGCCTGTTCTTCTCCGGAGAAAATTCATGACGAATACAAGGCCTGTGTTGCTTTCCTGCGTCTCCGCGCTCGCATTTGTGCTTCTCACTGGCACCGAAAGCCGCCTGTATGCCCAGGGCAGTGAGGAATACATCGTGCAGTTCCAGAACGGGACGCCACCGGCTGCGCGTCGAGCTGCTGTGGCGAACGCGGGCGCGGCTATGCGTTTCGTCTACACCGGTGTAAGCGCTGCGGCGGTGCGGGTGGCGAACGAACAGGCGCTCGTTGCCTTACAGCGAAATCCCGCTGTCAGGTCGATTGTGCCGAATCGTCCTGTCTTTGCGTACCAGCATGTCGACATCAACGGAAATCCCAACAAGGGCGGCGGCGGGGGGCCGCAGGGTCAGGTTATTCCGGCTGGCGTTGTGCGCGTCGGAGTGCCCACCGCGGCGTCGAATGGCTCTGGTATCGGCGTGGCTATCCTCGATACGGGCATTGATCTGGGACATCCGGATCTGGTCGTGGCGGCGAGTGGGTTCAGCGCCTTTGGAGCAAGCTGTCAAGACGGCCATGGGCATGGCACGCACGTGGCGGGAACCGTGGCGGCTCGCGATAATGGCGCCGATGTCTTAGGTGTCGCTCCGGCGGCGCAACTGTATTGCGTCAAGGTGCTCGACAACAGTGGAAGTGGTTCCGATGCGACACTGATCGCCGGCCTCGATTGGGTGCTGAACAACCACAATTCGGTCGTGCCTGCCATCAAAGTGATCAACATGAGCCTTGGCCGGGCCGGTACGGTCAACGACAATACCGTGATGCGCGATCTGTTTGTGCGGCTTGACGCCGCCGGTATCTCAGTCGTCGCAGCGGCGGGCAACGATCCACTGGCGGACGTGAGCGAGCAAATTCCTGCCGCGTATCCGGAAGTAATTGCGGTCGCCAGCACGACGGCGCGCATCGGCTCGAATCAATGCCGGTTTCTGTCTAGTGCCATCGCCGCTGATACGGCTTCCCATTTCACGACCGACGGCATCGGTGTGACGGTCTCGGCGCCCGGTGAGGAACAGGAAGACGTGAACCGCGGCTGCTTCATCCAATCGATCGGCATTCTCTCGACCAGGCTCGGCGGCGGCACAACGCGAATGAGTGGAACAAGCATGGCCTCGCCGCACGTGGCCGGAGTCGCAGCGCGCTACTACCAGCAAGATCCTGCTCTTACGCCGTCCGAAGTGAAGTTCTGGATTGCAGAGAACGCAAGCAGACCGGGGGTCGCGCCGCTGGATTCGCCAACGAGCAATTACACCTTCGATGGAGTCAGGGAAGGCATCGCTCGAGGGCCACTGGCGATAATCGATCCCTAATTACGTGCACCTCTGGTCAGCGTGACGCTGGAGCACTCTGCCAGCGGTCGCTGCGCCCTCCTCAAAGGCCAACCCGCGCGGTGACGCCGGAACGCGCCGAATACAAGAGAAACGCGAGCCCGCCCAGGACAAGCGGTGGAAGGACGCGCGTGAACTCGGCGTGAAGGGCGTGTGTGCACACTGCGCCCATCATGAGGGCAGCGAGGATCGCGGCGGCGGCTCGCCTCCACCTGGGAATCAGTACACCGAGGCCACCGAGGATTTCGACCACGCCGACGACATATTGAGCGTGTGCGGGGTAGCCCCAACGCGCGAACCTCTCGGCCCATCGCAGCGCGGAGAGGCCTTCGAGTTTCAACACACCCATGACGACAAATGTTATGGCCAGGAAAATGGCGCACGCCCAAATTGCCACGTTGGAAAGTCTGATCACTGTGTACCCTCCAGTCAATTTCGCGTTCGTAATCGCGTGATGCCCTGCGGGGCATTGGACCATCCAGTGCGCGCTGATTCAACTCACTTAACCTCAATTCCTCCTCTCAAACCGTCATGCACGTAGAATCTGAAGTACGACCGCTGAGGAAGGAGTTCTGCCATGGTGAAGACGTTCGGAGACTTCGAGTTTGACGACCGCCGAAGGTGCCTGAATGTTGAAGGGGAGCCCGTGAGGCTCAACGGACAAGCGGTCGATTTGCTATGTCTGCTGCTCGAACGGCCCGGCGAATTGATTACGCGTGAAGAGATCGAGCGGAGGCTATGGCCCGATAGGAACGTCGACTTTCATCACAGTCTTGACGTAGTCGTGAGTCGCCTACGGACAGTCCTTGGCGACAAAGGTACGAGCCCTCGATACATTGAGACAGTGCCGAGAAGGGGCTATCGATTCATCGAACCTGTCACCAGCAGCCCGGAGGCCAGGCCGGCGAATGAGCCGCGCCATTGGAGCCGCCCACTCATGCCCTACGCGGCTGTCGCGATCATTGCGGCGATTCTGGCGATTCTCTTCGTGCAGACCCGGTACGACAAGTTTGTTCCGTCTCAACGTTCGCAGGCATCACCAGCCGTGCCCGCCCGGTAAGAGAATTCGTTCCGGCGCGAAGTGTCTAGACTCGGCAATCTGAACGCGCGATGTCCCAGGGAGAAGTTCAGAAGGGAGAGGAGACATGACCGACCATAGATGGCTTCCAATGGCGAGTCTACTTGTACTTATGACGGCGGCAGGGGCGAACGGGCAGGCGTCGGTTCCAACGCCCGCAGAGGCGTCGGCGTTCATGGGTGCCTGGGTGGTGGAGATGACGGAGCCCCCGGAATTCAAGTCGACGCAAACATTGAGGATTTGGAACAAGGATGGAGCGCTCGCGGCGAGCGTTCAGGGCGGGAAGGCTCCTGCCAATGAGGTGGCCGGTATCATCAAAGACCGGAACATGCTGGTGCTGACACTCAGCAACGAGGCTCAGCGCCCGTTTCTCGAAAACGGCGCACCAATCTGGGTAGTGATGGCTGTGACGCTTGACGGTGACACGATAAAAGTTGCCCAGATGTTCGAGAAGAGTCGGACGATCAAGCGAGGGACCGGCGCAAAGATGCCGCCTGGATTGACGCCTTAAAAGTCATCAAAGCGGTTTCTCAGTGGGGCGCTTAACGCGCTCTCAAAAACACGTTTTTCCCCGTTGAGGTGTTCGACGCATTCGATTGAACGACGCTGTTACCGCCGGTGGTATATCCATGCTGCACTGTCAGCGTCACTTCAACAGCCATCTCGGTGCGGTCGGGATTCAGACTTCGGATCTCCTGGAACGTGACCGCTTGATTGTTGATGTGTGTGTTGAGATTGGTGATGAGCGTCACGCCTTCCCAACGAAACGTGCCCACTCTTTCCTCAGGGCTCACGGGTTTCATCCCGGCAGGCAGGTATCTCACCGTCTCCGTGTTGCCGTTTCGTGTGGTCTCGATGCGGAGCTCGGCAGGCGTCTGCTGAATGGCCACGGTCACCGGACCAATTGCAGGACCTTGTGCCGCGGCCTCGCTCCGCGACAAATCCATCGTCCAGGTTCCGGAGAAGTCAGGCAGGCCCTGCGCGGCCGAACCTGACTGGACCAGCGTTGAGATGCATAACGTCCAAAGGAAACGTTTCATCCCGTGCGTATTTGCAACTGGGGTGCCACTGAAAAGTCGCGAGAAGGCTTGAAAACGAGGCGCGTCGATCTGAGGATTGCCCGAATATACGTCACGTCAACTCGCACAAGGCGGACCAGGTCCGGGCCCCGCGCGGCCGCCACTAAGGGCCGGCCGCGCGGGACGACGATGTTTACGGCAAGCTCGTCCAGCTCTCCAGGATCCTCTTCATCGCGTCGAGCTGCGCGCGCGTCGTGGCTGGGTTGAGCCGCAGGCTCTCTGCTGCCACTATCGCGGTGAGGAACGGAGTGTCCACCCTCCTGTCGCCATTCGTGTCCACGAGCCGGTTCCACTCGATGGCACCGTTGGCGAAGTTGAGCCAGGCGGCCAGCAGCTGCTGGTCGAACAGCTCGCTGATCTGGCTGGTCTGGCTCGTGTCGAGTACGTCGTACGCCTGAGCAAACGTCTGGCCGTTGAATACGTTACTCATGTACGCCGCGATCCCCAGATAGCAGTCGAGCGTGCCCGCGTCGAAGTCGGGAGCCGGCCCCGTCGCGAACGCGTGGAAACGGTTCTGCTGCCTCCAGTATCCGTGCGGGCGATTGGGATGGTTGTTGCCGACGATGACGACGTTCAACGATCCTGTGGTGCTGCCGGCGTCGTCGTCGACCACAGCGAGGCCGCTCGTGTACACGCACGCCTTCAAGAACGCGTGATTGCTGGCAGCGGTGATGTCCCGCGGCTGGATCGACGGGCTCATCGCCGGATCGAGAGCAGGCGGGTTGACCAGCGACGTCGACACGTCCGGCGGTGTACCGTCGCCCCAGTTCCAGGTCCTCGTCAGGTCGTCACTGCCGGGGTCGGTGATACGCGCATCAAAGCCGACGCTCGTTCCGGCATGTGCGATGACCGTCGGGACCCCGTTGACTAACACGGTGCCGTCGGTCTTGATGGTTGCGGTGGGATTCACGTTGCCGACCGTCACCGCGATCGGGTTGCACGGCGTCGTGTCGTCGTCGGCCGCGCACACCAGCACAGGATAGATGCCGTTGTCCCCGTAGGTATGCGAAATGCTGAACGTGAGGGTGGCATCGGGCCGAACGTTCTCGGCAATGCCCGCGATGTTCTGGACCGCCGAACCGTCGCCCCAATCGACCGTGGCCGACAGCGAGTCGAGCCAACCCGAGTCACGGACTACGCCGGCGATGGTGACAGTCGTGTTTTCGGAGGTCGCGGCCGGGTCGACTTCGATCACCGGGGTGACGTTGTTGACCTTGACCTGTGCAGTGTCTTCGGACGTAAGGCCAGCTTCGTCCTTGAGGCAGATTTTCACGATCGTGATGCCGTCATTGCCGACGTTGGTGAAGGTCGGTTTGTCGGTGCCGGAGGAGTCGTCGCAGACCCCGTCGCCGTCGAGATCCCAGCTATAGGTGAGGGGTTTGCCCTCGGGGTCGAAGGAGCCCGACCCGTCGAGAATGATGTCGAAGCCCTCGGATGTCTGCACGTCCGGTCCAGCGTTTGCGACCGGCGGCACGTTCGGCAGGAAGATGCGGAACCGCAGTTTCGCGCGCTCGGAGTCGCCGATTGTCGGATCGTGGTCGCCCTCAGTCTCCAACTCCTGTCCGCAGGCGCCCGTCGCGTCGCCGGTAATCGCATCGGCCGCCCCCGTGAGGCACTTGGCCATGTCCACCTGGAGGTCCAAGGTGCTGTCGTCGTCACTGTCGTCGGGGTCGACGTCGATCAGGTCGTCCGGGCCGTTGAATGAGGGCACAAGGGGGCTCTCTCCGTCCTCGTCCCAGATCTCGATGTGCACCGGCACTGCGCCAGTGAGTGGGACGGTGGCGCCGTACGCCCAACCGGGGTTCGTCACCACTTCGATATCCTCGGCCTCTTCGCCGCGGTTCTTCGCCGTCCTCCCGTTGACCGTGACCTTGCCGTAAAAGTCGGCGTCGTCAAACGTGTCGGCGTCGTCGTCAGAATCTTCGACGTAAGTGATTTCGACCGTGAGGGTGGGCTGCTTGACAGTCTTCTCGAAGTGCCGGTACAGCGCCGCCATGGCACGGATGCCGTACATGTAGGTGACAGCGCGGACCCGGTTGAGGTCGCCGTCGTTGTTGTTGATCTCCTCGCCGAACGGCCCGTCGTCGTCGTCGTTGTTGTCGAGATCGTCCTGGACGCGGGGGCTGGAGATGCTCAGAGCCATGGCGTTGAGCTGGTCCTGCAGTGCGACAAAGCCATTTCTGTCGAAGGTGTCTCCGTCAACATCGCGTGAGGCGAAGAAGTCGGACAGCTGATTGGTGGTGTACAGCAGGTAATAGACCGGGTCGACTCCCGGCGGGACGTCGGCTTCGAGCGGTCCGTCCAACAGGCCTGGGCCGGGGTTGTTTTCGGCATCCTTCAACGCCTGCTCCTCCGCGGGCGTGAGGTTGATCACCCTGTCGGGCGTCGAGTTGCTCATCCACTCTTCGTACGGATCGCTGTCACCGAAAAAGTCGACGTGAGCGTCGCCGTGCGCGTGCGTCGGCACTGTCATATCGCCGATGAGGTGCACGATGTGCCCGAGGTACTCATACGCCTTGTTCTTGTCTCCCCTGGCGTAGGAACCGAGCGCCAGCGTCCAGAAGTGGCGCGCTTTCTGTTGGGCGTTCTCGGTGACGATGAACGAGGTGTCGATGATGTCGACCGGCCCCTCGAAGTCGCCGTAGGTGCTGGGCGTATCGTCCCCTGGGTCCGCGTCCCAGAAATGGGCCATCGTGATGATCGCTTCCGCGAGGATCAAGTGGTTGGGGATCCCGTAGATGTGGTCGAAGACGTCCTCATCGCCCGCACCGGCCCTCAGGTCCGCCTCGAATAGCTTCGCTTCGGAGCCGTCGGGCAGGAGCTTGAGTCCGAAGCTCGCCATCTGCTCGTGCGTGCAGGGCGCGCCATCGTCAGAGCAGACGTTGTAGGCCGCCGTCGGGTCGCCGAGGGCGACGAGGCAGATGAGCAGTGCGCCGGCGAGCGCGCCGGCCGGTCTCGTCTTCAAGCTTGCGCGCATAGCGGGCTCCTTAAGTCATTTCGAGTCGTTTCGAGTTGTTTGGCCGGGTGAAAAGGGAAGCGGAATATAGCACGGCCTGTGAAGCGCGGGCGTGCGCGATTGCGCAAAGAAATTTAATCGTGCAATTGTGAGAGATGCTTTAGTTCAAAGCTTTTGTCGCGATGAGGTACAACCCCTTCGAAGTGGTCAGCCAAAGCGCATCGCCGATCAGCGACGGAAGCGAATAGAGCGCCCCATCCATCTCGATCTTCCCCAGCAATTCCTTCCGCCGTCCTGTACGAAGGATGCTCATGGTGCCGTCTTCGTTCCCAACGTAAAGCCGGTCGCCGGCCAACAGGAAGCTTCCCCAAATGGCCCCGTACGTATCGTGTTCCCAGACGAGACTGCCGGTTGCTGCGTCCAGACAATGGACCATTCCACCAACGTCCCCGACGTACAGCAGACCGTCCTTCTCGATCGGCGTGGCCACCACGCGACCGACCTCGCGAGAAGTCCAGAGGAGCCTGCTCGCGGTGACGTCTCCCTGGCCGCTGGGACTGATCGCGTGAACAAGTGAAGGTGCGTTGCCGTGCTCAGGACTCTGTCCCATCGCAACGAAGACCCGGCCGCCGGCAAACACCGGTGACGCAACGATAAAGCTGCGCGAAAAGACGCCGGGGCGCGGAAGCCAGCGGGCGTCCTTCGGGTTGCCGTCAAATCGCCAGATTTCGTGACCCGACGCTGCGTCGTAGGCCCGCAGCCAGCCATCTCCACCGCCGAAGAGCACCTGCATACGCCCGTTAACGTTGGCGGCCACAGGACTGGACCACTGGCCGTGCAGCACCTGCCCGCCCGCGCCGATGGCGCGCCACACCACGCCGCCCGAGTGCTTGTCCACCGCGATCAGACTTGGGGCGCGCGGCGATGGGACGCGCGTGTGACCCTCATTCAGCCCGTTGGAGGTAGAGACGATCAGCAGATCGCCCACGGGCACCACGTCGCTACGAGTGGCTTCATGCGGGAAGACACCCAGGCGGCCACACATGTCCAACTCCCAGATGATGTCGGCCGCAGCGTTGTCCTGGAAGACTTCATCCTGATACGCACCGTCGTTCGCGCCGTCACGGAAACCTTGCGTGTCGAGACTTCGGAGTTGGCACTCGGAAGTGACGTAGTACAACCGATTCCCTTCCACATACGGCGTACTTGTCGTCGAGGGCAACAGAAAATCTCGCAGACCTCGCTCGACTCGCGGAGCCACGTCCTGCCAGAGGAACTGGCCATCCTTCGCTTGAAATGCCATGAGCACGCCGGCGTCTTTCTGGAAGGCGGGGTTCATCTGCCTTGCGTTGTCGGTGCCCACATAGACCGCATCGCCCACAACCACGGGACGACCGTACGTTTCGTTTCCCAACGCGACACTCCAGACGATGTTCCGACCGGTGGTCGTATCCCAGTCAACGGGAGGATTGGGCACTGTCTTATCCGAGGGGCTTCGCCCCTCGGACTCCCTTACCGGCTCGCTCGCGGGGGCCCCACGCTCCGCTCCGCTCGCCAGGCTCACTCGCTGTCGCTCGTTCGCGCCGTTGCTGATTTGACCGCCAGCGATTCGACTCAACGCCCACTCTGCTTCGTCACGCAATGCCGGATCGTCTGCTGCCGCCCTCAGCGCCTCTCGAGCCGACTGCGCCTTCGGTCCGATGCTTCCCAAGGCTCCGGCCGCGAAGATTCGCACATAGAGGAACTCATCCTCCAGCGCTTCGATGAGCTGCGGCACTGCAGACTGCGCAGCCGGACCAATGCTTGCGAGGGCCTCACACGCCGCCCATCGAACGCCGGGAATGGGATCGCCCAGGGCTCGCGCCAGGACGTTGGTCGCACTGGCCGCGCTCGGGCCGATGGACGCCAAGCCCTCCGCCGCGTAGACGCGGACGTATGGATCCTCGTGCGAAAGAGTGTTGACGAGCGCGCCGACCGAAGGGCTGGCACGCTCGCCCAACGCGCCCAGGGCGCGTGCGGCATCGCCCGCGACGATCGAATCCTCGTCTCCCAGCGCCTGCCTCAACGCCGGCTGAATCGTTTCTGTATGCGGTACCAGGTCAATCAATTCACTGATGGCGCCCCGCCGGATGGAGACCCACGCATGCGGCAGTAGATCCACCAGTAGCGGAATGGCAGGAGGACCGATTCGCTGGATGATGTGAAACGTCACAACATGCAGGTCTTCATGCTCAGGGCCGAGGAATCGTCTCAGCAAAGGGAACGAACCCGAGCCCGCTTGGACCAGGGCGGCTTCGGCGGTTGCGCGTATCTTCGGATCGTTGGCAAGGAGGCGATTTGCCCAGTCACGTACCAGGGCGGGGTTTCTGGAAAGACTCGCCTCCGTTTGAGGCAGCGGCGATTGGGACAGTGCGACGGCCTGGCTGAGGCCAGCAGCCAAGATTATTGCGAGAGCATGTTTCGTTATGACCGACCTCACGTAGCCCTTTCGCGCCCGACGTGTGCGAATGAGAGCGCGTCGAGCGCTTCAGCCATGGCGCATGCCATTATCCCGGATCTGGTCGGTCAGTCGTGACTACAACCGCGCGCGGTTCATTTCTTTATCAACTCCGTCAGCTTGTCGCTCAGCTTGAAGAAGCTGAAACCGACGGCATAGTAGGTTCGGTCCTGCCTCACGTTGAGATTCCAACCAAAGGAGAATTGCAGCGTGTTGTCGAACAGCGTAAAGGCGGGACCCGTAGCAATTTCGATTTTGTTCGCATCGGTTCCCGTGGCGAACTGGCCGGACGCCGGGTCAAAGGCCGGGTCGTTCCAGTCTGTAAATGAAACGACATAGCCAAAGCCCGGAGCGACGGCCCTCGCGAATGCGCTCTCCCGGGACGTATACACCCAGCCGAACAAGACTCCCGGTGCCGGCCTGAAGTTGATGTTCTTGACACCATCCTTTTCTTCAGTTGCATCGACGCCTCTTCGTTTCAGAAGCAGAAAGGTATCCAGGAGCCGCGCGTTCAGACCAAACTCGGTGACGTCGACGACGTAGTCCACATCGTTCTGAGTGGTAACGTCAGTGATCTTCAACATCAACCGGTCCCCGACGGCCGGACTGTGTTCAGCGAGGTTGATGAACGTGTCTGGAAGGCTGTCCTTGACGACGCCTTCCGAGCTCACTTCGAAGAGTTCGTCGTTGTAGGTGATTTTGTAGACGGGTTTTCCGCCTTCGGTGACTTGCTCGGCAACGGCATAGTTATCGATGGGTATCGGCTGTGGCTGTGCGTCTTTGCGGTACAGAATCGCCCTGATCCGAATTTTTGCCGTCCCGATCGACTCATTCGCCGCACGCGTCGACTTGAGCAGGCTCTCTCTCAGCACATCCTTCTTGAATTGCACGCGCAGATTGTGCCGCCGGTCTATCTTGCTGCCCAGAGGCACATCCTGGGCGGGATCGTGCGCGACTCTCGCTTCGGTGACTGTCACGTAGTCGATGGGCCGTGGTGCTTGCGCAGCAAGGCGCTGGGGCACACACCAGCAACAAACGACGAGTAGCGATGTGACGACGCGTCTTGGTTTGCCCATCGTGAACTCCTGGTTCAGGCTTCGCACATCTCTTCAACGAGTTCGTGGATTGTTCCGCAGAACTGGCTCGGATTTTTGAGACGGCGCACGACGTTGGTCTCCTTCACACCGACGACTTCGATGGTTCCGTTGCCAGAGTAGTAGGTCATGCCGGGCTCGTTCTTGTCGCGGACATCGATCTTGCGGCAGCGTATTTGACAGTTCGGTCCTTTCGCCGGGGCAGAACGTACGCAGTTACAGTAGGTGTCTGCCCTCTGCTCAGGATCGTTGTCGCTGTCCCAGAACACATAGACGGTTCCGTTAATGGGCATCTGTCCACCTCAGTTTGGCGATTCGACAGCTGTGACGTATCTCTACCCACACTCAACGTCGCGTAAGGGCAAAGCGAACACAAAGAAAGCCAAAGACTCTGTTCGGGCGTGGAACTAACGACGCCTTTGGAACGTCTCTGCTTACGTTGTCCCGCATGATCGACCGACGCCGCATTGATTCGCTGGTGGCGCTGCGCCAGGCGCAATGAGAAGCAGCGGCGCGCGGCAAACACGACCGGATGCGATGCTGGTCCGGCTGCTGTGGGTATCGACGCTCGTCCTGGTTCTGATCGGCGTGGCGATGGTTACTCGACGAGCGCTGACGCTGTTCGGCTTCCTTTCAGCATCTTCAGCGCTTTCGGAATCGGCCCCGGTCGATGCGGCGTTCGCGCGATTTGCGCCGCTTACGATGATCCACATCATGCCGGGGCTGATGTTCGTCGTGCTCGGCCCGCTCCAGTTCGTCAAAACACTACGCACGCGCAGACCCCGGCTGCACCGCACGATGGGGCGTGTCGTACTGATGTCCGGCGTGGTGACCGGCGTGACCGCGCTCACGATGACCACTCAAATGGCGATAGGAGGCGCGACGGAGAGGGCCGCCACCGCGTTGTTTGGCGTCCTGTTTCTGATTGCGTTGGGTCGCGCTTTCGTGTGCATCCGTCGACGACAGGTGGCTCGGCATCGCGAATGGATGATTCGCGCGTTCGCGTTGGGGCTCGCCGTCGCCACCATCCGGCCCATCGTCGGCGCGTTCTTCGCCACGCGAAGCCTCACACAATTGACCCCTCACGAGTTCTTCGGCATCGCGTTTTGGATTGGCTTCACCCTGCACTTGATTGCGGCGGAGGTCTGGATCAACTACACGCGAGGCGAAGCTGTGGTCGCGCTATTGCCGGAGCGGAGTTAATTCCATCGTGAAGGCGAAGGCATGCGACATGGGGGCCTGGCGTCGCGCGGCTGGTGCACAGCCCAGAACAACAGCCTGCCCAGCGAGAAGATGCTGAGAAGGCCAGCAATCCTTTGAGGCCCTGACGCGATGGCTATGGGGGCGTCAAGTCGAACGAGATGCTGCCGATGAGGATATCCATCTCGACGCGGAGCTTTTCGACCTCCGCTGTGACGCCCGCCATTTCCGTTTGCAACGTCTCGAGCCGCGTTTCCTGCTGGTCGAGCTGTCGCGTGTATCGCTGCAGCAATTGCTTCTCTTCGTCGCTGCCCCGCAAGGCCTTCATGTTCTCGCGTAGACGTTGCTGATCCGCTCCGATGGCGTTGTGCTCTTTTTGCAGGGCTTGGAAACGGCGCTCGACCGCGGACACAGCGGCTTTCTTGTCGAGGACGGGTTTCAGCTCCCGCTCGAGCGCCGTCGCCGAAAAGCCCGACTTCGCAAGGCGAATCACAAGTGGTTGATCGACGTTTCCGATCGCGATGGTCGCCGCGCCTTGCCGTATCTCGCGTACCTCCAGGACGGTCTCTTGCGCCGTTGGGAGAGCGACGCGGAAGCGTTGAGCGTTGACGGTGGACTCCACAGGCGTTTGACGCTCGGCCAGCTTCCATCCCGGCTGCATGCTGTGCTCGACGATGAGGGTCGTCGGTGTCGCGTTCTCGTTGCGAGCTCTGTACGTCGTCGTGACGCGCTCTTCTGTTTCAGTGGTCATGACGCCATCCCGCGCGCGCAGGCGGAAGATGCGGCCATCGCCCGGCTGTCTCGTCGCGCTCACCATCACACCGAGATCCGCCCCATAAGACAGGAGCCGCTTTTCCCCTGGCTTCAAGGGCTCGAGCAATCCCTCTCCGGCGAACGCGTTTCCATCAATGAGCGTCATGCTTCCGCCGTCGAGCGTCAGCCCTGTTGCGTTCGTCAACCACACCGCGCGAAGCGGGCGCCCGCTACCCGACGGTCGGTTCCATAGCGACACCTTTTCCGCCTCGATTTCCGCATGCACGATCGGCACGAGCGCCGATTGATTCTTCGTGAGCGAGACAGGCTCCTTGAGCCGGTATTCGAACAGGTCGCCGAGCGACCCAGCGAGTGCCTGCGGATCGACATTCCTCGCCTGTTCGTAGACACCTGCCGGCATCTGCGGAGCAGCCGCGGGTGGTGGAGGAGGGGCGGGTCGGCCGCCTGCTATCCCTGCCTGGCGTGACCGGAGCCCAGACTCACCAGCCACCGTTACTGTTTCGGAAATACTGCCCACTTCCATCGTCACATCGTGCTGGACCGATGTGCCGGCGGGGACGCGCACGTTGTCGACGACGCGCGGCGAAAAGCCGGGTAATTCAATTCGTAAGGAGTAGAGGCCGGCTGGAACGGTCATCTCGTATCGGCCGTTGTTTTCGCTTGTGGCACTGGCGACCACCCCAGATTGTCCGATGAGCCGTGCTGTGGCCCCCGGAATGACGCCGCCCGCATTGTCCCGCACCGTTCCACGGACATTCCCTGCGCCATCGCCGAGCGATGCTTGATGCGTCTGCGGAGCAAGCAGCATTGCCGACGGCATCGGGACTACTGCACGTCGGCCGTAGTACGGCTGCGAGATGTTCTGGATGAACGACTGAGGCGCACCGGCGACGAGCGAAAGCTCCACGTTGAGCCAATCCTCGCCAATGGTGTTATCGACAACGGCCCAGCCCTGTAAAAGCGGCTTGCCTTTGTTGTCGAGCACCAGCCGGTACGTGCTTTTCCAGATCGGCACTTCGCTCACGTAACTCACAAAGAGCGGACGTTCTCCAACGCCCATCGTCGACACGACCATGCTTCGCACGTCCTGCTCGCGCGTCGTACCAACGACGTCTAGATAGCGGCCAATCTCCTGCCGAAGATCGCGCTCGAGAATCCGCACCCGCACCGTTGATGAGAGCTCGAACGAGCGCAGCTCGCCGGCATCTGTGACGACGGAGATCGTGTCGACGAGAGTCGACTCGTCGCCGCTTCGAACCGCACGTTGTTCAACGCTGAGCAACCGGCCCTGGACCGCGCCAGCTCCCGAGGTCACTTCAACTCGCGCGCCGCGTAGCGAACCAAGCATGCGCGCCTGGGTTGTGCTCTCGTCGAGCGGCAGGCGTAGTGCCCCGAGACGTTGTTCAAGAGGCGCGACAGAGTTGTAACTGATGCCGGTGATCTGCCCCTTCCCAAGGTCGAGTACCGTCAGTGACTTCAGTACGTCGTTCAACTGAGCACTGGTGAAGCGGATCGTAACGGCCTGACGATCGCGCACGTTGCCCAGGTGTTCGAAATATCCAACGCCTGTCTTGTACAGAACAACGCGGCGGACCGGCAGAGCTGCGCCTGGCGCTGGTTCCGCAGCCGATTGTGCTGGAATGGCCGTTGAAGGCCGTTGGGCGAGCGCGAACACAGGAACAACGAGGAGAGATGCAATCAGGAACCGGCGCATATCAGTTTCCTCCGGAAGACGCATCTGTCTTATCGGCTACTCCGGCCGCTTAAGTTAGACACCGGACGTCGGGTAGTGGTGCGGAGCCGCTGCTTACACTTTTCCAGTCACATGCGGTACTGTTGGTCGCGTTCTGAGCCAATGGAGGCCGCGTGAAGCTATTGAAAATTGCTGGTTGGACCGGCGCAGCGCTCGTCGTGCTGCTCATCATCGCCATTACGGCCACCATCGGGTGGCGTCCGTTCATCGGCCCCAGCGCCCGGGCGCTGACAGATCGCAGATTCAATTCGACGCCCGAACGAATGGATCGCGGGCGCTACCTCACCGAAAATCTCTTGAACTGCTTTTCGTGCCATAGCGATCGAGACTGGACGCAGCACGACGCGCCGGTCAAAGCGGGCACGCACGGGGCGGGTTCGCCGACGTTCCCCTTGCTGGATCTTCCTGGCAAGGTGTATCCGCCGAACATCACACCCGACAAGGAAACGGGAGCGGGGAACTGGACCGACGACCAGCTCGCGCGCGCCATTCGCGAGGGGATCGGCAACGACGGCCGCGCGCTGTTTCCGTTCATGCCGTACGAAAATTTTCGCTATCTGTCCGATGAAGACCTCGCGTCGGTCGTCGTGTACCTTCGCTCCCTGGCGCCCGTGCGTCGCGTGGTTCCAAAAACAGAGCTCATCTTTCCCGTGAAGTACCTGATTCGAAGCGCGCCGCATCCGATCGACGGGGAAGTGCCGGCGCCCGATCTGTCCACGCCGACGAAGCGGGGCGACTACCTGGTGACGATCGGCGGGTGCCGCGACTGTCATACGCCGCAGCACAACGGTCAGCGCATGCCGGGGCTCGATCTCGCCGGCGGCTTCCTTCTCCGCGGCCCCTGGGGCGAGGTGGCGAGCGCCAACATCACCCCGGCGCCGTCGGGGATTCCTTATTACGACGAGCGTCTGTTCATGGACACCATCCGCACCGGCTGGGTGAAAGCGCGAAAGCTGTCGCAGATCATGCCCTGGTTCGAGTATCGCGGCCTTACGGACGAAGATCTGAAAAGCATCTTTGCGTATGTGCGCGCCGTTCCGGCTGTCGCGCATCGCGTCGACAACAGCAAACCGCTGACGGCCTGTAAGGTGTGCGGCTTCTCCCACGGCGCGGGCGACCAGAATTAGATCGCTCGCTGATTCCCGTTTCGGCGCAGAGGCGATTACTTCTTTTCAGCAGCGGCGCACACGCGTTGAGCGCGAGCACGATTCCTGCGGCGAGCATTCGGGTCTTCGGAGTAATGGGGAACGTTCGAGAGGACTGACCGTCAGGCTCTGCGCCTTCGCGGCTCTGCATCGAGACAGCGATTACTGCCGATCAGGGATCTTCGCTTAGGGCCCGTTGATACGGGCTGCCCGGAGTGTTCAGCGCTGTAAAGTAAAGATGGCAGCGATCGCAGCCCAGCACGATGTGTGTGCGCGGGATCGGATCAAAAATCACTTCCTGGACACCATCTTTGGGCTCGCCGACAAGGCGGAGGACCCGTCCAGCCGTGGGAGCGCTCTTCTCGGTCTTCTTCACCAGCCGGCCGTGACAGAACGGACAGTCGATCGGAACCGGCTCGAAACACTCGTGGAGTGGATGGTGCTGCGGCGGCGATGCATCGGCGACGTACCGCCCAGGGTCTAACCGCTGTGTAGGCGCGAGTCGGACGAAACGACGGACTCCGGTTAACTGGCTCTTCGTGAGTTGACTCATCGGCTCACATATCTGTATCGGACGCTGCGCTCATAGGCAGAACCGTCGTATGCGTAAGCCGTACCAGATATGCCGGGAATTGCACGCGCGAAATTTTGGATAATGGTTTGTATTGTTTTTGGACCGGCGCCGCCTAGCCCGGTCTGCCGCGTAGAGCGGTCGAGGGAGACACATGCCACGTGTCCAGCGCTTCGCCAAGCCCTATCGAGTGAGGAACGGACGCGCATTCCGGTTGAGAGACATCGACCCTGACGACACGGGGCCGATCAGATCGCGCAGCCAGGCCGAGCGCTGGCTCGAGCGCGGGGTCGCGCGTCTCGCCCGGCTGCAGGAAAAACTGTACGCGCAGGACAGTTGGGGTCTGTTGCTGATCTTTCAAGCGATGGACGCCGCCGGCAAGGACGGAACAATCAATCACGTCATGTCCGGCGTGAATCCGCAGGGATGTCAGGTGTACTCCTTCAAGGCGCCGTCGGCGGAAGAGCTCGACCACGACTTTCTCTGGCGGACGAGCCGGTGCCTGCCCGAGCGGGGACGCATCGGCATTTTCAATCGTTCGTACTACGAAGAAACGCTCGTCGTTCGCGTTCATCCGAAAGCGCTCGACACCCAGAAGCTACCGGCCTCGCTGGTGACCAGGCGGATTTGGGACGAGCGCTTCGAAGACATCAGGGCATTTGAGCGTTATGCCACGCGCAACGGCATCGCGATCCGGAAGTTCTTTCTCCACGTGTCCCGAAAAGAGCAGAAGCGGCGTTTTCTGAGGCGTCTGGATCTCACGAGCAAGAATTGGAAATTCTCCACGGCCGACGCAAGCGAGCGGGACTACTGGCGCGATTACATGCGCGCCTATGAACAAACCATCCGGCACACGAGCTCTGACTACGCGCCGTGGTATGTCGTACCCGCAAACCACAAATGGTTCACTCGACTCGTGGTCGTGGCAGCCGTCATCGACGCGTTGGAGGAAATGCAGTTGGCCTTCCCGAAAGTCGATAAGGCGAAGCGCAAAGAGCTCGCGGCTGTTCGGAGGACGCTGGAACATGAACGGCGTCGCTGACGGTATCTCGACCCAGCAACATCACCGGGGCTTTGCGGACCGTGAGGACGCGACTTCAAGCGCTTCGAGCAGGCTGTCGAAATCCCACGCCGCGTCATGGCGGAATCCGTTGATGAAGAAGGTCGGTGTCCCGTTCACGCCGCTCCGCACGCCGCTCAGAAAGTCCTCGCGAACGCGCGGTGCATGCATGTGGTCGGCAAGCTCCCGCTGAAAGCGCGCCTGATCGAGCCCGATCGCGACGGCGTACTCAGCGAGGTGTCGATCGTCGAGCGCGCGTTGATGTTCGAAGAGGGCCGCATGCATCTCGCGGAAGTGCCTCTGAGCACCTGCGGCTTCCGCCGCTTCAGCCGCATGCTGGGCATGCGGATGGATCTCGGTGAGCGGGAAGTGCCTGAAGACGAAGCGCAGGCGAGAACCGAGTTGTTGCCGGATGCGCTCGACGATGGGGTAGGCGCGGCCGCAATGGGGACACTCGAAGTCGCCGTATTCAACGAGCGTCACGGCGGCATTCTCGGGGCCCTCTGTGTGGTCACGGGCACTCACTGGAAGCGTCAACTTGCCGTCAGTCATTTCTCCTCCGGAGTGATCGGGCAGTCAGTCACGTCCGTTCATCAAGTGCTTCCAGCGCACCAAGAATGCCGTCAGCACCCGGATTGACGCCCACGGGTGAAACGTAGCTCCACCGGATGATGCCATCCGCGTCGATGACGAACAAGGCCCGCTCGCTCGTGCCCTCATGTTCGCGATACACGCCATAGGCGCGTGCGACACCGCCTTTGGGCTCGAAGTCGGCAAGCAGCGGAAAGTGCAGCTTGCGGTCCTGGGAAAAGGCAATGTGGCACCAGACGCCGTCAACCGAAATCCCGACGAGCTCGGCGTTGAAACGGTGGAACTCACTGAGAATCTCGTTGTAGAGCGCCATCTGATCGCCGCACACGGGACTCCAGTCGGCTGGATAGAAGGCAAGGATGACGGGCCGCCCTCTCAACTCGCTGAGCGAGACAAGCTGATCCGGCGTCGAGTGCAGCGAGAAATCTGGTGCCGGCGTTCCTGGTTTAAGGGCTTGAGCATTCATACTCCGAGTGTGCCATACCAGCGCCCGGCAGATTCTGAATTATCATCACGCGCAGGACGTCCACCGACGCGCACATGGGACAACTTGAAGTCCTCATTGGACTGATCCTCGCGGCGACGCTCCTGGCCGCCGCTGCCCGCCGCCTTGACGTGCCATATCCCGCATTTCTGGCCGTCGGCGGTGCGCTGCTTGCTTTCGTTCCGGGCGCACCATCCTTCACCGTTCTCCCCGAGCTCGCCCTGGCGATTTTCGTGGCACCAGTCCTCCTCGACGCGGCCTATGACACATCGCTGCGAGATCTGAGGGACAACTGGGTGCCGGTCACAAGCCTGGTCGTCGCAGCCGTGGGCCTGACGACGATCGCCGTCGCCATCGTGGCGCGCGCATTGGTGCCCGATCTTCCCTGGGCTCCGGCGATTGCGCTCGGCGCGGTCGTCGCGCCACCAGACGCCGCGGCGGCAACCGCTGTGCTGCGTCAGCTGAAACCGCCGCAACGCATCCTGACGATCCTCGAGGGCGAAAGCCTGCTCAACGACGCCAGCGCGCTGCTGATCTATCGCCTTGCCGTGGGAGCCGTCGCGGCAAACGGCTTTTCCGTTGGCGAAGTAGCGCCGACGTTCCTCTTCGCCGTGGTCGGCAGTGTCCTGGTAGGCCCCGTGCTGGGCTGGGCCATGCTGCAACTGAATGACCGAGTGCGGGATGTGCCGACGGCCATCATTCTTCAGTTCGTCAGCACATTCGGTGTCTGGATCCTGGCGGACCGGATTGGTCTCTCGCCGGTGCTGACGATGGTGTGTTACGCGGCAACGGTGTCGAGGACAGGGCCCGAGCGCGTTCCCGCACGCATCCGCATCCCCTCCTACGCTGTCTGGGAAACAGTCGTGTTCATGTTGAACGTGCTGGCGTTCATTTTCATCGGCTTGCAGATCCGCCCGATTATGGCGAGCCTCGATCCCTCCGATCGCGGCCGGTACTTTGCCGTCGCCGGCGCGGTCCTCTTGACAGTCATCGTCGTCCGGCTTGCCTGGCACATGTCCTTCAATGCCGTCATCAGATGGCGAGAACGCCGGTTTGGATTTCGACCGCCACGCCCGATGCTGCGACCGAGCGTGGCGAGCGGCCTGGTCATCTCCTGGTCCGGCATGCGCGGCATCGTTTCCCTGGCGGCGGCGCTGGCATTGCCGGCGGCGTTTCCGTTCCGCGACTTGATTGTGTTGACCGCGTTCTCTGTTGTGCTGGGCACGCTGGCCATCCTGGGACTCACGCTAGGCCCCCTCCTGCGCGTGCTCGATCTTCGCGACGACGATCCCGTGGGACACGAGGTGGCCGCTGCGCGCCAACGTGCGCTGCAAGCCGGCCTTGCGGAGCTCGAGCACGATCGATCGCCCATGGCAGAAGCGGTGCGGCAGGAGTTTGCCGTGCACCTGGGATCCATCGCCGGGAATTCCGGGGACGGTGCAGCCGGAGAGATCGCGCAGCGCGAGACCCACCATCGAGCCGTGCGGGCGGCGCGGCAGGCCGTTCTCGGGATGCGCGCGAGTGAAGAGATCGGCGACGACGCATTTCACCAGATGGAGGAGGAGCTCGATTGGATCGAAATGTCAGGAGGCGCCAGGTAACTCGTGACACTGGAGCAGCAATCAAATCTGACACTGAGGTTGCCGGGGCAAGACGAGGAGGACGAGTTCTTACGGGCTCACCGCGCCACATCGCCACAGGTTCCATCTTTCCTGCATTTCTACACCGAAGGGATGCCCCTTCGGCGCTACCTCGAGGTGCTCGCCGAGCAGGAGCAGGGCATCAACCTTCCATCGCCGCAGCACGTTCCAGAGACGTTTCTCTTCGCGTTTGTCGGACGCAGAATCGTGGGGCGTACCGCGATCCGGCACTCGCTCAATGCATATCTCGAGCGCCTGGGCGGACACATTGGCTATGTCGTTGTGCCAGATTTTCGACGGCGGGGTTATGCCACCGCCATCCTGCGACAATCGCTGCAGATCGCGCGCGGAAAGTGTGTTGGCGCCCGTCGAGTTCTCGTGACGTGCGACGACGACAACGTAGGGTCGATCCGGACGATCGAGAAAAACGGGGGCGTCCTCGAGAACGTCGTCAGTGGGCAGGGCCTCGAGACGCCGAAACGCCGCTACTGGATTGACCTGGCCGGGCGCTGATGCGCCTCTAAAACACGGAAACGGAAACCGCGCTAGCGCTTGTCGAGGAGCACGAGGGACACGCCGGCCTGGGTGGGCGACACCGTGGGTGCGACGGCAAATCGTGCCCGGCCGCGGCCCACGGTCACCGTGCGGCCCGCGACGATGCCGATGGCCGCGCCGAATGCCACGTCACTGAAGAAATGCCGCTTCATCTGCACGCGCGATGCGGCGACGTACGATGCGAGCGCGTAGGCAGGGACGCCGGCCTTCCAGCCGAAATTTCGCTGCAGCACGGTGGCGGTCGCAAAGGTCACTGATGAGTGGCCGGAGGGGAACGAAAACTCATCGCCATCGGGACGGTGCCGGCGCGCGGATAACTTGATGCCCGCCGTGATGCCCTGGGCCACCAGCTGCGCCCGAATCAGATCGGTACCGACACCCGCTACCCGCCGATTGCGTGTCACCCGCCCGACGGCATAGGTCGCGAGCGCCCCGGCAAACTGCGCCCGCGCGCCGCCAATCGTCGCCCCCGGCTCGAACGTGCTCCGCATCCGCGTTGCGGAGAAACCATTGGTGACGTCCCAGTCTTTGGGCCGGCCGGCCGCAGCGATCGCCCCACCAATGCCGAGCACCGTGAGCGTGTCTTGCGAGGGAAGACGACGAAAGTCGTCGATCGTGGTCTGGAACATCCGCGTCAACGAACTTGATTTCGGAGGGTCCGGAGCCTGCACCTGTGCGAAGGCCGCCGACGTAGAGATGAGACAGAACGCCGTTGCGGCGCAGGTGATCGACGCGCGAAAGCTGCTCAATAGAATCTCCAGGCTGGTCCTCTATTGTATACGGCGCGCGACCCGTTCCGTTTCAGCAGTGTTTCAGCCCGACTCTACTGCAGCACAACCATTCGCTCGGGCGACTCCGAGTGCCCGTAATCGCCAAGCGACAGTGGGGCCGTGAATTCCGGCAGGTGCTTATTCCACCAACCTTTAGCCAGGTCCTGGTTCCAGCAATCACCGGATTTGCAGCCGATTGCCATATTGAGCAGGACCTCTGCGTTCTGGGGCCGCTTGTTCGGATCCTTTTGAAGGCAGGACAGAACCAGCTCATCGAGCTCACGGGGAATCGGGAGCTCAGTTCGCTGTGATGGGGGGATGGGCTCCGCTTGCACGTGCTGGAGAAGCATCTTCATCGGTGTGTCGGCTTCGAACACGAGCTGCCCGGTCAGCGCGTAGTACGCGACACACCCGAGCGCGTAGACATCGGCTCGCCGATCGATGACCGCTTCACCCAGAATTATCTCGGGCGCCATATAGGCGGGGGTGCCCGTCGTCCGCTGATCGGCCGTCATCAGCGTCTGGATCCGCTCCTTCGATGCCTGGCTGTTCAGCTTCACGAGGCCGAAGTCCAACACCTTTACGAAGTCGTACTCGAGGCCCATCCGGCACACGTAGATATTCGCGGGTTTGATGTCCCGGTGCACGAGGCCGCGCGCATGGGCATCGGCAAGTGAGTGGCAGACCTGGCGTATCAGATAACCAGCCCTTGCCGCCGGGAGCGGCCCGAACTCGCGCACCAGCGATTCGAGATCGCGGCCCATCAGCAGTTCCATGACGTAGAAGAAGGTACCGTCGTCAGTACTGCCGAAATCGAATACTTGAATGGTGTGGGGCGAGTTGAGCGCGGCGGTTGCCTGGGCCTCGCGCTCGAAGCGCTTGAGCACCAGTTTGGCTTCGGCATCGCTACTGGCGCCGAGCAGTTCAGGGCGGACGAGTTTCACGGCCGCTCTGCGTGCCAGCAGGCGATGCTTCGCTTCCCACACCTCGCCCATGCCGCCTTGCCCGAGCAGGTTGACCAGCTCGTAGCTGCCCAGCTCTCGCGCTTTGTTGAGTTTGTGTCCGACGTGAGAAAGGAAACGCGACGGAATGGTCGACAGGCCGGCGGCGACGTAATTAGGCCAGAAGATGATGAACGTCGCGAACGGTCCCGGCACCGCGGCACCGCGCAAATGCGCAAGCCAGACGCCGAGTGGATCAAGCGATGCTGCAACCAGTGCCGTTGCGAGCATCTTGCCGGGGCTGACGGCCGCAATCATCGAAAAGACGAGCAGCAGAATCACGATCCACGAGACCTGTACCATCTCTGCCTTCAAGGGCGGCGGCGCCACCCATGAGTTCAGCGCAGCGATCGCGGCCGCGTTCAGAACCAGATAGAGAAGGCTGGCATTTACCTTGGTCTCCTGACTATGCCCAGCGTAGCGCACGTACAAGTACATCAACCCGGAGACGACGATGCCGATCCCTTCCAGGATGCGCGGCTTCCAGCCTGTGTACTGGTAGATGCCGGGCATCGTCAGCTTCACGAGCTGATCGATCAGCAGGCCGCTCGTCCAGAGCGCCATGGCGACCAGGCAGAACAGCGCAAGCCGTCCGAGCTGATCGCTGACCAGATCCTGCGGCAGGTGTCTGGAGAAGCCGGTGGTCCACGACCGCCCGGGCGTTGGCGTCGATTCGCGAGCAGCGATGCGGCATCCTTTTTTTAACATGGTGATATTTCCCCCGGATCTGCCGGGTTGCGCCGGGTCAGCCCCGGCGCTTGAGCTCCTCGAGGTTCAGCATAATCGACTGATTCGAGCGAACTAATTCAGCCAGAATTTCCTCCCGCGGACGGACGGTTCTGCCGGCTGGACGGTGGTCTTCGAGGAACGGCCAGAGCGGCTCGCGAATCGCCGGCGGAAGGACGCTCTCGAGGTACTCTAACGCAGTTCCGCGAAGGTTCTCATCCCCTGCATGAAGTCCGCGAAGGGCGATCTGGAGTGGCTCGGTTGGCAGCACCAGCGACAGCACTGTGAAGACGTGGGTGAGACTCTGATTGGCGCGACTCCTGATGAAGTCGTCGACGAAGGTCGTCGGCTCGCTGTCATCGAGTCGATCGAGCAAACGGCGCCCTTCCCAGACGGGGCGGCCGACCGCGACCTCTTTGTGAACCACATCGAACATGTAGGCCGCGTCGATGCGGACCTCCGGATGGGTGGCCACGATCGCACTGAGCGCGCGCCCACACTGGAAGCGGACCTCAAAACGAATGTCCGCGAGTCCCAGGACCAGGCTATCCGCCGCGCGCTGCGAAGCGCACACGGCCATCACGCGCGGAATCCGCCGTCTGACTGCAAAGTCCTCGTAGGTGTCGAGCAGGGCATCGGCGAGGGCGCCAACGTGCTTCGACGCCACTTTTTGCAAAGCACGGATGGCATCAGGGGCGACGAGATCCCACGCCAGCAGCTGGATGACGTGAGGAATCAGGGCAGACGTCAGTTCTTCATCCCGGCGAAGCACCGCGAGGACGCGACCGCGGTCGCGCGATCGAAGCGACATGATCGCTTGAATCCCGGCGTCGAGGCCGGTCGCCGTTGCGTGCGTCGAGGACGCCGCCGTCGCAACCGACGGTTCAGGCGGCTGGAATACGACGGTCTCCCGCCCTCCCAATCTCGTGTTGAGCATCGTCATCCGAGTGGTCCGATCCTGGATGTCGGTGAGATCGAGCTCGATCGCTCGTCCGCGCAGATTGCGTTCGAGCGTCTGGACGTAGCCGCGGTTCAGCCGGCTGGCGACCGCCGCCGTCGCAGCCGAGCCGAGCAGCGTCAAAAACAGGATCGCGGAATACTGCAGCTGCGGCGCGATCGTGAGCACGAAGCGCACCGCACCTCCGCCAAGTGCGTCACCAATGCGATCGAAGCCGACGTCGATGATGGATTTCGCCGCGCGCTTTTCGGCAGTGGGAACCGGAGTGTAGAAGACCTCGTACCCGGCGCGAAACAACGAACCGCGGAACACCGATTCCGCGCCTCGGGCGACGATCGCACCTGCGAGTCCCGGTATCGCGAATGCGCCGATGCTGCCGGCGGCCAGCGCGATCGACGGCGTCGCCGTAGTGAACGCGAGCCCGAATCTCTCGAGCGCGAACCGGCTCGTCGAGGTCTGGACGACGAATGTGACCAGACTGACGATTGCGTAGTAGGCACCAAAGAATCTCAGGAGATTTTCGCCTGTTCCGAGAGCCGCGACCGCCTGCGCTTTGAACGCGTAATCGATGAGTGCCGCGCTCGCCGACCCAAGCAGAACCAGCAGTGCGAGATGGCGCAGGTACGGGGTCTCGGCAAGCGCACGCACGCCAGACCACGCCGGCTCCGGCGTCAGCTCGGCCGAGAACTCTTTTGACTGTGGCTGCGATGCCGGAGCAGGCACCAGGCGCAGCATCTGCCACGCGCACACGAGATTGAGAATTGCCAGCACCGGCAGCATGGCGCCCACACCAAACATAACGGCGACTCGTTCTGCCAGGAGTCCGCCGACCAGACCGCCGAACGTCCCGCCGGCGGCGATCCGTCCGAAGTTTCTCCTGGCCGTTCTGGGATCGAAGCGCTCGGTCGCGACCAGCCAGAACCCCGAACCGAGAATTGGGCCCAGGCCGGATATGTGCAGGTACACGAGGACGGCAGCGAGCTTCGGCGCCGAAAAGGTGAGCAGCCACTCGGCAGTCAGGAGGACCGCGCTCACCCCGAATGCCCAGGGCACGAATCTCGCGGGCGAGAGTCGTGAAACGCCCTTTGCGTTTACTGCGACGAGCGCGATGGAAAAAATCGATGTGGCGATGACCATCGCCGGGAGCGAGGTGACGTCAATCTGGGCGAGGAACAGCGCGTCGCGCGCAGCCTTGCCCCCGACGAACTGCGCCGTGACCACGCCGGCGCAGATGATCGCGGTGATTACGGCCGAACCGGATTGCGATTGCGAGGAGATGCTCACGTCACTACACAGTTTTTTTGCGGTGTTCTCTCGCGATCTGACCGGCCACCCACAGCCAGATGCCGGTTAACGCGACGTTGATGCCGGCGAATACCGGCGTGGGAATGCCCGTCGCCTGCCCGAGTGCAACGAACCCCGCCGAGATCACATCCCCGGCCCTGGTGAAGAACGTGTCGATGGCCGCCTTCGCCTTGTATTTGGCTTCGCGTGATGTCGGCAGGAACAGCGCCTGTCGCAGCGTGTTCTGGATCGAGTAGTCGGTGCTGTTCTCGAGAATCTTACCGATGCGGACGACGGCCAGGATCGGGGCAACGGCGATGATGGAATAGTTAATCAGGGCGAGCACCGGCAGGATGAACAGCGCTCCTCGCACGCCCATGAATCTGATGACGCGCGACGTCACGAACAGCTGCACCAGAAACGAAAGAAGGTTCACTGTGGCGCTCAGGGAGCCGAAAAACGCCGTCATGAAGCGGCTCTTTTCCACGAGGGCTGCCGGATCTGTCCCGAATTGTCCCGCCGCTGCCTCGACGACGAACTTGTTCAGGATGTAGTTGCCGGTCGTATTGACGACGTTGAGCAGGACAATCAGGATCGCGATCCAGAACAGATACCGGTCCTTCCATACGAGCTCGAACCCGCCCTCCGGTCCGAGCGGCTCGGCGTTGGTTGCAGCCGCTTCCGGCTCCGCTCGCGCCGTCTCGCGCGCGTTCACGACGAGTGTAGTCAGGAGCGCGAGTATCAAGATGCATGCCCCCAGGAGCATCAACGTGTAGGGTGTGTAGCCGAGACCCCGAATGAGCGGAGTGACCGCGGCGGCGCCCAACAATGCGCCCAGCGATTGGCCTACACCGATGAATGGAAACAGCCTGCGCCCCTGCCCCTCCGTGTACAGGTCGTTCGCAAATGCCCAGAACTGCGACACGATGAACACGTTGATGAGTCCGATCCAGATATAAAAGGCGACGCCTTCACGCAGTCCAATGCGGCCCCCGATATAAAAGCCGACGAGCGTGAGCGAGAAAAAAGTCATCACGATCGCGATCAGCCGGATGCGGGGGACGCGCGTGCCGAGCCATCCGTAGAACGGTACGACGGCCGTGAGCAGAATCGCCTGCGCTGCGGCCGAATACGACGCCGCTTCCGCTCCGCCCTCGCTGAGAATGAGTCCGTCCCGTGCCGGCCTCATCACCGAGTAGGCGGCCAGCAGCAGAAAGACGTTCAGGCCGAGCAGAAGAGCGCCGAGGCCTTCGCCGGCTCGCACGTCGGCGAAGATCGACAGCAGCCGCTCGAGAGCGCTCTTGGGAGGCTCGCCGAGCGTCTTAAAGACCGGAAGAGACTGGTGAGACTTGAGCTCTGGATGCGTAACGAGCGTGCGCGGCTCAGACGTCTTCATGTTCACGCTTTCTGCAGAACCGACGGCTCCCGTTGCGGAGCTTGTGAGAACGATCGCAGTGGCGACGTCGGCGGCAGATGCTGTTGCCACCAGGCATCAGCATCCTCTTCTCTCCATGGCGGCACGTCGCAGGCGGAGAGCAATCGCTCGACGCTCCGCGCCGACTGCGGACGAGCTTTCGGGTCCTTTTCGAGACACGCGAGAATCACGCGTTCGAGATCCTGCGGCACGAACTTATCGGTTCGCTTGGATGGCGGCACTGGCGGTGTCCTCATATGTTTCAACGCCACACCCACGGGCCTCGGGTCGGTGAAGACGAGCGCTCCGGTCAACAGGACGTACGCGACGCATCCGAGCGCGTAGAGATCGGCGCGTGCGTCCACCGTGCGGCTGCCGCGTCCCACTTCGGGCGCCATGTATTCAGGTGTACCCAGCGTCATGCCCTCGACCGTCAAGTTAGACGCTGCGCCGGCGCCAAAGGGTTTCGCAAGGCCGAAGTCGAGCACTTTGACGAAATCGCGGGCCTGCGCCACCTCACAAATCATCACGTTCGACGGCTTCAGGTCGCGGTGAACGATCTGTACCTGATGTGCTTCCTCGAGCGACCGGCACATCTGTTTGAGAATCGCGACGACGCGTGACGCCGGCTGGGGGCCGAACTCGTTGATCAGCGTCTGCAGGCTGATGCCGTCGAGCAGCTCCATCACGTAGTAGAGGCGGCCATCCTGCGTCGTGCCGAAATCGTATAGGTAAACAGTATGCGGCGACTTCAGCGCTGCAATTGTATTGGCCTCACGGTGAAAGCGATGGGCGAGCAGCTCCTGCCTGCTGTCGTCGAGCTTCACGAGCTTGATGGCGGCGGGTCGAGCCAGCAGCTTGTGGCTGGCGCGCCAGACCTCACCCATGCCGCCTTCGCCGATCTGCGACATCAACACGTAGCTGCCGAGACTCCGGTCGCTCTCCGCCGCACGAGGGGTGCCGTACATCAGCCTCCCCACGACGTACGCGACGATGGTGAGCAGATAGTTCATGGCGGGCCAGATGGAGGCGTGGCGCCACGACTCGGTCGTGAATCCGAGGCGGGCCGCATTGATCCCGTAGGCAAGCGGCCATGTGGTTGCAGCCGCGAGCGCGAGGACGAGCCTGACATTCGGCGGGCTTGGAATGACCGCAGCCGCGACGATGATCCAGAGGCCGACCGCCGAAACGCCCAGGAGCAGATCGGCCGGGTCGAACGGCCGAGATGTTTCCACCATCGCAATCGAGAGTGCCACGGCAATCTCGAATGACATACCGAAGCGAAGCAGCGTCCGTGATGTGACGACGTCGTATCGCCGCAGCGCTACGAGCCCCGCTGCGATCAGAATCGCGATCAGCCCCACCAGCCGAGTGACCGGGTCGTCGAAGATCGCCGCGATCTGCGGCTGCATCAGTCGCAGGAACACGTACAGGCCGATGGCGATGACCACGAACGCCGCTGCCAGCCACGTCAGACGCCGGGTCCCTTCTTCGAGCAGATCGAGAGAAAGCGCGACGCTGCCCGACTTTGCTGGTGCGCGGTCAGAAGGCATCCGGGATTGATGATACACGCGGCGAGGGAAAGGAGATGTCCGGTTTACAATGCACTCGTGTCACGGCGCGTGATCGGTTTCTACGTGTGGGTGGGTTTTGTTGTCGCCATTGCGGCCCCGGCCCCGGCATTCGCACAGGCTTCGGCTCCACCGCCCCAGACCCGCGCGGAAGTCCTCCAGCGCGCGCGCGACGAAAAAGGGCGGTCGGTCACCCCGTACGAGAGGAACGGCCTCGAGCGCGCGCTCAACACGGTCGAAACGCGCGTCCAGTCGTATTTCGGACGCGATGGCGTGCATCCGAAGTTCGGGAGTCTCGACACAGGCAGCGGGTTCGCCTTCGGTGTCGGCTATCTCAATCGCCGACTGGTCGATCGCGAAGGCGCGCTCAACATCTGGGGCGCCGTGTCGCTCAAGAAGTACTGGGCAGTCGAGGGCAGCTTCGACATGCCGAGTCTCGCCGCAGGGTGGCTGACACTCGGCACGTACGCGCGACACCAGGACTACCCGCAGCAGGCTTTTTTTGGCATAGGACCAGAGTCGCGCCGCGACGACCAGACGGCGTTCCGGATCGTGAATAGCATGGCGGGCGGGCGCGCGAGGGTGAAGCCCGCCAGATCGTTGACGGTTGGCGGAGGTGTGGAGTATTTCCGGCACGAACTGGCGCCGGGCAGGAGCAAGGAGATTCCGTCGATCGAAGCGCTGTTCACCGACGCGACGGCAGCAGGCCTGGGGACCACCCGCAACTTTCTTCGGCCGTATTTCACGTTCGAGTACGACTATCGGCAACCGAGGAACGCCCGCAAAGGCGGCTGGTACCGCCTGGAGGCCAGCCGGTTTGCCGATGCCACCGACCAGTTCACGTTCAATCGCGTGGATGTGGATCTTCGTCAGTACGGGAGCATCCTGGCAGAACGTCGCGTGCTGGCGGTCAGGCTGTATGCATCGACCTCTGAACCTGGGTCGGGCGCGCGCGTGCCGTTCTATCTGATGCCGACCCTCGGTGGACACGACTCGCTGCGCGGCTTCCGGGACTACCGCTTTCGGGGCCCCCATGCGATTCTCACGCAGACCGAGTACCGCTTTGAAGTCTGGTCGGGCTTCGACGCGGCGCTGTTCTACGATGCCGGCAAGGTCACGCTGCGACGCTCCGACCTCAATTTCAAAGACCTCGAGCACGACTACGGCTTCGGCTTCCGGTTCAACACGGACAACGGCACGATCCTGCGGATCGACGCCGGGTTCGGCAGCAGTGACGGCAAGCACCTCTACATAGTGTTTGGCGATGTCTTCTAAACGCATCACGCATCAACGTGTGGCGCTCGGGCTGCTTGCCCTGGTGCTATCCATGGTCCCGGTCGCATCGCAGAGCCCGAGCTTTTACCCGGACGACCCGATCGCGCTGGACGATGACATGTCGCTCGACGCTGCGAAGGTCGTCCGCATTGCAGACTCGAACATCTATGACTTCGTCGAGAACACATTTGCCAACCCGGGCGTCCGTCATGACGTGCGCGCGCAGAATGTGAACACGATCGGCGACGTGCCTGATTCGAGCTGGTTCGTCAATCGCATGGGGCAGCGACCGCTTTCCACGGCCGAGCTCGTCCGCGGCCCCGATCGGTTCGACTCGGTTTCGCTCGACGGCTGGAAAGTGAGCGGAGACAAGTCGAGCGGCCTGCAGCCGGGGTTCAGAATGACCGACCCCACGGGACACCTCTATCAGATCGAATTCGATCCGCCGTCGAATCCGGAAATGGCGACGGGCGCAGAGATTATCGGGACCGCCTTCTATCACGCGTTTGGGTATCACACCGTGGAGGTGTACATCGCCGAGCTGGATCCGGCGAAGATCGAGATTAACCCCGAGGCGCGCATGACCGATCCGCTCGTGGGCAAGCGCCGGCGGCTTACCCGGCGCGATGTGGACGAGGTGCTGAGCCGCGCCGCCCGGATGCCCAACGGGCATTATCGCGTGCTCGTCAGCAGATTTGCGGATGGCGCCCCCCTCGGCAACTTTCGGTACTACGGCACGAGACCGGACGATCCGAACGACATCATTCCTCACGAAGATCGGCGCGAGCTCCGCGCGGCGCGCGTATTCGGCGCGTGGCTCAACCACGACGATTCGCGAGGCGTGAACAGCCTGGACATGCTGCATACCGACGGCGGCCGCCGTTACGTGAAGCACTACATGTTCGATTTCGGATCGATCATGGGAAGCGGAACCGTCTTCGCCCAACGCCATCGCGCCGGCAACGAATACATCGTCGACTGGGCGCCCGGCTGGCTGACTCTTGCGACGCTCGGACTTTACACGCGCGACTGGCTGCACATCGACTATCCAGACGTGCCGCCGTCGGTCGGCCGGTTCGAGGGGCGCTCGTTCGATCCGCTGGAGTGGCGGCCGGAGTACCCGAATTCTGCGTTCGACAACATGCGGGCTGACGATGCGTTCTGGGCCGCGCGAATCGTCGCGAAATTCAGCGACGCCGACATTCGCGCGATCGTCTCGAAGGCGCGATACTCCGACCCGCGCGCGACCGATTACATCACCGCGACGCTCATCGAACGGCGGAACAAAGTGCTCAAGACGTGGCTGACCGCCGCGAATCCGTTGGTGGACTTTGCCCTGGGATCGGACGGGGCATTCACGTTTACCAATGCGGCCGTCGCGGCGGGCGTGGCGACGCCCGCCACGGAATATCGCGTGCGATGGTCCCGGTTCGACAATTCCACCGGCTCGACGACCGGAGCAATTGAGGCAACCACGACCGGCACGCGCATGCCCGCTCCGCCAGCGGTAGTCAAGGATGCGGAGTTCGTTCAGGTCGATATCGCGTCGGAGCACCCGCAATTCAGCGCGTGGAAAGCCCCCGTCACGGTGCATTTCCGGCGTCACTCGAGCGGCTGGGGCCTCGTTGGGGTTTCGCGCGTCCAGTGAGCGATGCCAGCAGCGCACCGCGGCTCCCTTAATTTGCACATGCCGAAGCGCCGACCGTCGTCTCGCAGCGAGGCTGTCGCGGTTATCGATATCGGCTCGAACTCGGCGCGGGTCATGGTGTTCGAGCGCGATGCGTCGAACCATCTCCGGCTGCTTGCCGGCTCGCGCGCTCCGTTGCGCCTCGTTCATGATGTCGACCAACGGGCCGAACTGAGCGAGGCCACGATGGCCCGGACGATGGAGGCACTTCGCGACTTTGTCGCGATTGCCGAAAGCGCGGGGGCGACGCGAGTCGTCGCGGTGGCGACCGCCGCCATGCGCGATGCGAACAACGGCCCACGCTTCACCGAGCGAGTGCAACGAGAGCTGGGGTTGCGCATCGACATCATCGGAGGGTTGACGGAGGCGCGCCTGGGCTTTGTCGGCGGGGTGAGAGGCCTCAGCGTGTCGAATGGACTCCTTTTCGATCTCGGCGGAGGCAGCCTTCAGGTCACCCGGTTCCGCAGCCGCCGCATGGGTGAAGCGACCAGTCTGCCGTTCGGCGCGCTCCGCCTCAGCGAGAAGTTCCTTACCGACGATCCGCCCACCCGCAAGCAGTTGCGGCGGCTGCGCGACCATGTGCGGAGTCGATTGAAGGCCGATCGCGTGGGCCGTCTGCGGGCGGGAGATTTTCTGGTCGGTACCGGCGGTACGCTTCGCAACGTCGCCAAGATCGATCGGGAGGCACGGCATTATCCGATCGGCAGCCTGCACGGCTACGAGCTTGGCGTCGACCACCTGGCAGATGTCGCCGAACGTCTCGCCGCCACCAAGCAAAAGCGCCGCGATGAGATTCCCGGCCTCAGCGCCGAACGGGCGGACTCCATCGTCGGGGGCGCTCTCGCCATCCACATGCTGGCGGAATTCGTGGGCGCGACCAGCATTGTGGTGTCAGGCCAGGGCGTGCGCGAAGGCGTGGCGCTGCGAATGTTGAAAATGGCCGTTGGATCGCCGGAGACCGTCAAAGAGGCGTCGCTGTCGTCGCTGGTATCCCGCTTCGACGGGTTCAGGCCCGATACGGCACAGCGCCGGCGGCGATTGGCCGCGTCGCTTCAGCAATCGCTCGAGCCGCGGGCGTCGGCAGCCATCGTCCTGGCCATCGATCACGCCGCGCGCGTGCTCGACATCGGCCGCACGTTCGATGTCGTGAACCGGCACGCGCGTGCCGCCGACATCCTGCTGACGACCGAGCTCATCGGCTTGTCGCACCACGAGCTTGCGCTGGCTTCGGCGATCGTGCTGCGGGCCGGCGATCGCCACGCTGACACGCCGGCGCTCGCATCGGTTCGTGACATGGATCCGGGGGACCTGGATCGCGCGGCCGTCATTCTGACGTTGGCCGACGAGATCGAGGCGCGGTGCCCGCGCAACCGCCCTATCGTGGTTTCGTGCACGATCGGCCGGAGTGTGACGATCGCGGTTCCGGCGATGCCCTCATGGCTGGCGAAGGACATCGACAAGCGATTCGCCCAGACTTTCGGCCGGCCGCTCATCGTGCGGCACCACGCCTAGATCGCGGTCGAGTTATTTTCCGTTCTTGCGCAAATACCGGACAAACGACGCGAGCGTCTCGTCGCTGACGTGGTGCTCAATCCCTTCGGCATCGGATTCAGCCACGCGCGCCGGCACGCCCAATGCGACGAGAAACCTCACGACCGTTTCATGCCGATGCCGTGACTCCTTGGCCAGGCGCCGTCCCTCGCCCGTCAGAAAGATCGAGCGATACGGCTGACTGGTCACGAGCCCTTTTCGTTGCAGGCGTTTGAGGGTGCGGTTGGCGGTGACGTGCGTGACGCTGAGTCCCCGCGCCAGGTCGGTCAGCCTCGCCTCTCCGGTCTTGTCAATCAGCTCGGCGATCATCTCGACGTAGTCTTGCGCCAATTCCTGAGAGTGATCCCTGCGTCGGCGAGTGGAGTCGCCTCTCACAGCAACGCGGAGAGGCTGCGCGCGCAGGGATGTCACGCCTCCTACTACACCAGAAAACCGCGCGATTGACAACCTTTGACGACGACATGTAGTATTCGCTACATTGTGAAGCCATGACAAAAGCGGTCGTGTCGCTCGCGCTCATATCTCTGTGGCTTGTGGTGCTGGTACCGGCGAACGCCGATGCGCAGGCGTCTCAGCCCACGCCGCCGGTTGCGGCCCCGGAACGTACGACGGCCGTCTCGGGCTACATGGATTTCCACTTCAACAAGCGCGAATTCGAAGACGGCCGTCTCGACTTCCACCGCTTCGTTCTGTTGATCACGCATCGCTTCAGCGACCGCATTCGATTCGTCAGCGAGCTCGAGGTCGAGCACGCACTGGTCGAAGGGCTCGAAGAGGCCGGCGAGCTCGAGCTGGAGCAGGCTTATGTCGACTTTCTGCTGTCGCGCCGCGTCAACGTACGCGCCGGCATGTTGCTCGTGCCTGTCGGCATCATCAACGAGCGCCACGAGCCGCCGACCTACTACGGCGTGGAGCGGCCGTTTGTCGATACCGTCATCGTGCCGACCACATGGTTCGACGTCGGCGCCGGTGTGTTCGGCGAGTTCGGCAAAGGATGGCGATACCGGGCGTATGTGATGTCGCCGTTGAACGCGCGGGAGTTCACCGCGGAAGACGGCCTTCGCGAAGGGATCCAGAAAGGATCCGATACGAATATCGGCCGTCCCGCCGTGACTGGGCGTCTGGAATACGTCGGCGTCCGCGGGCTCACCGTGGCGGCGAGCTTCTGGACCGGCCGATCGGGCTTCGAGTTCCGCCCGCGCTTCGATGTGCCCGTCTCGCTCGGCGAGGCCGACATCCGTTACTCGCGCGATCGCCTCGAGCTGCGCGGGCAATTCGCGCGGGTCGCGATCAGCAACGCGGGTTTGCTGAACGACGCCATGGGTCGGGCGGTCGGCGTCGACCCGAACGTCGCCAGCGGATTGCGCGGATTCTACGGCGAGGCCGGCTATCGCGTGATCTCTGGCGCCTCCTACGGCGACGTCGGCGTGTTCGCGCGCTACGAGAACTTCGACACGCAATTCAAAATGCCGAGCGGCTATCTGCCGCTGACACAGCTGGACCGCGATGCGCTCGTGCTCGGCGCGACGTATTGGCCCGATCCGGACATCGCGCTGAAGTTTGACTACTCCGGCATCAGGAGCAGGAACTCGACGATCCGCGAGCCGAACTCGTTCAACATCGGACTGGGATGGTGGTTCTAATGAGATATCTATTGTTGGGCATCCTTGCCGCGTCCGCCGGCGCGACCGCCGCGATGGCCGTGCAACAGGCGCCGCAGGTCGTGGAGATTTCCGTCGAGCGGTTCAGTTTCACGCCATCAGAATTTCGCGTGAAGGCCGGCGCCCCTGTTGAAATCCGCTTGCGCAGCGACGACACCGATCACGGTTTCCGCATCGTCGGCACCGACATCAACGTCGCGATACCGAAGCGCGGCAAAGGTGTGGCGACGGTGACGTTTGTGCCGCCGCAGGCGGGCAAATACGTGTTCGAATGCTCGAAGCTCTGCGGCGCCGGTCATGGGTTCATGCGCGGCTCGCTGATAGCCGAGTAGGGAAGACTGATGAGAATCTCTTACCTCGTGGCTATCGCCGCCGCCGGTCTGGTGACCGCGGTGTTGACGGCGCAGACGCGGAGCGCGCTGGGCACCCCGCTGGCCGGCATCACGCCCGTCGAGTTCGAGGAGTTCCGCCTGGGTCTGGACGATTTTCTCGAAGTCGAGGCCAGCGAAGAAGGCCTGGGGCCGGCATTCAACGGGACGAGCTGCGCCGTGTGCCACAACATCCCGACCATTGGGGGCGCCGGGACGATGGCGGAGCTCAGGGCGGGGCGTCGCAACGCGAATGGCGAGTTCGAGACGCTCAACGCGTCAGGCGACACGCTGTTTCACATGTTCTCGGTGCCGGGCCACGGGTGCCAGCCGGTGTTGCCAGCCGACACGAACGTGTTCGCGCGACGGGTGCCGATCCCGCTTTTCGGGGCAGGGCTCGTCGAAGCGATCGCCGATGAGACGTTGATCGCGCTCGAAGATCCCTTCGATCGCAACGGCGATGGCGTCAGCGGACGCGCCGCGCTGGTCGTCGACGTCGAAAGCGGACAACGCCGCGTCGGGCGCTTTGGGTGGAAGGCGCAGCACGCCACGCTCATGACGTTCGGCGCCGATGCGTACCGCAACGAGATGGGCATCACCAACGATCTGTTTCCACAGGAAAGCGCGTTCGGGGTGACGCCAGAACAGATGCTGTTATGCGATCCATTTCCTGATCCCGAAGACATCCGCGATCCCCGATCGCGCCGGCGCGGAATCGACAATTTCGCCAGCTTCATGCGCTTTCTCGCGCCCGTCGAGCGCGGCGACATGAACGATCAGGTTCGCGCCGGCGAGCAGATCTTCGCGGCCGTCGGGTGTGCGGCCTGCCACATCCCGGCGCTGGAGACAGGCCCCAGCTCGAATCCGCTGTTCAATCGCAAGCGAGTGGCGCTCTTTTCAGATCTGCTCCTCCACGACGTGGGGACCGGCGACGGCATCAAGCAAGGGGCTGCAGAACCGAACGAAATCCGCACGCCTGCTCTGTGGGGGTTGCGCTTCAGGCGGCCACTCCTCCACGACGGAACCGCGACGGTGGAAGAAGCGATCGGCAAGCACGCGCGCGAAGCCGATCTTGCGCGAAGCGGGTTCGAACGTCTGAGCGAGATCGACCGCGCCGCATTGCTCGCCTTTCTGGGCTCTTTGTAGTTTCTACTCCACCGCAGAGACGCAACGACGCAACGAATTCAGAAAGAAATTCGCAGCGTCGTAGCGTCGCCGCGGTGAGGCAGCAGCTCATTTCGCGCGCGTCACCTTCGTGTAGTCAAGATAGCGGTAGTCGTTTGATCCCACCCGCACAATCGAGAAGAACGCCGTCTGCGAATACGTGCCGTCGGACGTCCGTGCCACCTGCTGCGTCTTTCGCACTGTCGCCGCCGGTTGACCCGCGCCTGGTGTTCTCAGCGCTTCGAACAGCGGCCGCCCCTGCATAGAGGAAGGAATCGCAAGTCCCAGCATGCTGAGAAACGTCGGTGCGAAGTCGACGTTTCCGCTCGGGATGCTGACAGTCGCGCCTTGTTTGATGTCGGGTCCTGCCGCGATCAACGTGTTGTGAATCTCGAACGGGCTGGAGCTGCCGTGGCCGGCGACGCCATTGGATGCGCTGGTGCCGGCGACACCGTATTTGTTCGCGGCGTCGGTCCAGTCGGGAGAGTAGAGAATCTCCCCCGACCGCGCGTGATCTCCGCGCGCGACGTCGAACGACAGGGTTCCATCGACAGAGCCAACCAGCGAGCCGCGCCGTTCGGGCTTGGTGAAGATCGCTCCGATGCCCGGCGTCGATTGCAACGCCCGGACGATGCGACGCACGCTGTCGCGATTTCCGTCACGGACGTAGATCGCTGTCTCGCCGTGCACAATCCGCGGCGAGCCGTCGGGGAGAGTACCGGCGAAGGGCTCGAGCAGCGCGCGCACATTGGGCGCGCCTATATACGTCGCGAAGCCGTGATCCGACGTCACCCATATGTTGTAGACGTCAAAGAGTCCCGCCGCGCGCAGCCCTTCCTGGACGTTCAGCACTTCACGATCGAGCCGCCGCAGCGCTTCGATCGTCGTCGGATGTCCCATGCCGAGGGCATGTGCGGTGGTGTCGGGATCGCTCAGCCACATCATTGTTACGGCCGGATCGACGGTGGGAAGACCAATCCTGAGAAACGCGTTCACCGCGTGACGGTTTCTCGCGTCGTTCGGGTGGCCCGCGGCCGGCGACGGACCAAGCTCTGCGAGCATGCGGTCGTGAAGCGATGCGGGCAGCGCGTAGTCCGTGTGAAGAATGGCTCCGCCGGAGATGGTGTAGTTCAGAAGAAACACCGCGCCGGTCGTCCCCGAGCCGACGGCCAGCAACTTCTTTCCGTTCGCTCGAAGCGTCTCGCTCAGAGTCGTCGCGGTGAGCAACACGCCATCCTGGTCCTTCTGGATCCGCTCGAGGTTGGATCGCTGGCCGGTGTCGAGAAAGCTTTTCGGGTCCACGCGCGGAAAGAACACCGAGTTGCCGAGAATGCCGTGACGTTCGGGGTACGCCCCGGTCGAGATCGACGAGGCATTGACGCGTGTGACGGTTGGATACACGGCATGGTGATCCGTAAACGTCACCCCGCGCTGTGCAAGCGCGTGGAGGTTCGGCATCACGTCCTGCGTGACGTAATCGGGCCGAAGGCCGTCGAGGACGAGAAGGAGGTGCTTGTGCGTATGGTCCGGCTGCGCGCGCACCACCACACCAAGCGCCAGAATGAGGGTCAGGGCAGCACGGCGAATCATCTCAGCCTCCGTGGAGTCTCGCTTCGCTGACGTTCGCTATTGATCTCACGGTAGTGAGATCTGCACGCCGGCGCGCGCGGCGCGTGGCACGCCAGTCGTCAGGATCGGCGTCCGGCCCACGTCATACTCGCTGTTGAACGCATTCTCCAACGCGACGAAGGCGCTGACCTTGCCTCCAAGGCTCCGGCTGCCGAACATGTCCACGACCGTCGCACGGCGAAGCGTGAACGCGTTCAGGTCGTCCTCGAATTGCGCTCCCGTCACGCGAAGCTGTCCGGACGCCATCCACGCGCTGTGGCTGTAACGAAGGCTCAGGCCGAGGTTGTACTCCGGCACCTGCGGCACGCGATTGTCGCGCAGGCTCGTCTCGCCCTTGAAGCGCGCGTCGACGATCGCGGTCGAAAAGGCTATCGACCATGAGGTCCGCACGCGTACGCTGGTTTCGAATTCGACCCCGGCTGTCCGCATCTTGTCCGCGTTCGCCCGCTGCTTGATGATGAGCTGCGGCGTGCTCGACAGCGTGACGTTTGTGATGACGTCATCCAGGACGTTCCAGAAGCCAGTCACGCGTGCCGACAGCCGGCCGCGTGTCGCGAGCACACCGGCGTCTGCGCCCGTGAGCTTTTCCGGCGCGAGCGCCTCATTCGGATTCGTCTGGGTGTTGCCGGCTCTGAATCCCCGGTACAGCTCATTCAGCGTCGGCGCGCGAAAACCTTTATAGGCGGAGCCACGCAGGGAGATGCCGCTACTCAGGCGGTAGGCGAACGACGCCCGGGGATTGAACGATCCCAGCGTTTTGTCGTAGCTGGTGTTCTGCGATTGCGTGTGCCACCGGTCACCGTGCGCGCCCATGACCACCGTCAGCCGATCGTTGACGAGAAACGTGTCCTGCACGAACGCGGACCACACATCCTGTGTACCGCCGTTGCTGAAGGACGCCAGCACGCGGCCTGCTGCAAGCTGCGTCTCTTGCGTCTCTCCTTTGATGAACTTTGCTTCAGCTCCGACGAGCAGGGTGTGACGTCCGGTTGGCCGGGCCCACTGCACCGCGGCCCCGCTGAACCTCGTCGGCACACGCTGCAGTCGATTGAGATCCTCGCTCGTCCGGTCGGGCGACACGGAGGAAAACGTCTGGTCGTAACCCTGAGTGCCCGCGAATGCGCGAGCACTGAGCAGCCCGCCGGCCAGCGCACCTGCACCTTCAGTGGTTCCCTGCCGTGAAGCCGTGTCGTTGATGACGGCGGGAGTGCCATTCAGGCGGTTGTCGGTAAACACGCTGCCGGTGGTATCGAAGCGCCAGCCATTGGCCGCCTGGTAGCCAATCGACGCGACACCAGATCGGTGCTTCGAGGCAATTGCGGAATCGATCGGACCGCGCGGGGCGATTCCAGGGTCCTGCTCGAGGGCCACAGCAATGTAGCCGTCCGTGGTGAACCACTCGCCTCCGGCCGTGTAGCTCCAGCCACGAGAGCGACCGCCGCCAAACATCGAGATGCGCCCCGTCTGCATGCCGCCGCCTTCGACGAGCGCGCGGAGCGCGGGCTGGCTTGGGTGCCATGTCAGGATCTGCACGACGCCGCCAACGGCATCTGCGCCATACAAATCGCTTCCGCTGCCTCGCAGTACTTCGACGCGTTCGATCGCGATCTGCGGAACCTTGTCCCAGTAGACCCATCCCCCGAATGCGTCGTTCAACGGCACGCCATCGGTCAGCACCAGCGAACGGCTTGCGCCCGTGCCGCCAAGGCCGCGCAGCGTCACACCCTGTGCTGTCGGATTTGATACTCGAGAGGATGTTCGACGGAACAGCGTGAAGCCTGGAACCATCTTGAGCGCATCATCGAGCGTCAGCGCGGCACTCGACAGCAACTCCACCGCCGGAAGAACCGTCAGCGTCACCGCAGGATCCGCCCGCGGCAGGTCCGTGCGCGAAGACGTGACGTTCACGGCCTCAAAGAAGGGCGCCGGCTGCAGCACGACCTGCAAGTACCGAGAGTCGATTGACAATGGCGTGATGACCTCAGCGAATCCCGCAGCGGTCACCACCACGCGCAGGGATCCGGAAGATGCAAACTTCAACTGGAATCGCCCGTCGCTGCCTGTCCGGAATTCGTCGATGGTGCGCCCAGCCAACTCGAGCCGTACCGTGGCATCAGGGACAGCCGCTCCCGACGGATCCACGACTGCTCCGGTAATGAGGCTTGGCAACTGCATGAGCGTGGCGCTGTTGAAGAGGAGGGCAAGAAGAACAATCGGCATGATAAGGAACTGGGCTGCAGGTGCATTGTAATGGCGCTTGCAAATCGGCTAGACTCCGCCCATGAAACCAGCAATCAGAGCCATCCTGTTTCTGGCGGCCGTTGCGCTCCTCGCTGCCGAGAGCGCGTCGGTCGCAGCGTTTCAGGTGCCCGCGGCCCCCGCGGCCGGCCAGGGGAAGCTGGTTGTGTTCGGCGACGTGACGTTGTTCCTCGGCAAACCCGGACTGGCGGGCAATTGCGCGTTGCAGAGCCGCTTCAAGCGCGGCGACCCGGTCGGATTCCGGATGACGGCGATCGATCCTGTGACCGGCCAACGGGAAGCCTCAGCCCAGTTCGTCGTTCACCTTACGTATGGCGGCATGACGCAGGATCTCCCGATGCGATACCGGGGAACGGTCAAGCAGCCCGAACGTGAATTCTGGGTGGCCAAGTGGGTGGTGCCTGATACCGCACCGATCGGCATCGTCCGCTATACGGTGACCGCGACGGACAAGTTCGGCCGCACGGGAGAATTCAAGCCCTTCGTCGTCGACGACTCCCAAGTCACGATCGTGGAGTAGGGGCCACGCGTTTCCTCATCACACTGCTCGCGTTGGTAAGCGCGATCGCATGCGGGCGCGACGCCTCGCAGCCGGTCGCCTCTGCTCGAACCGCCGACGACCTGACCGCGCCGAAGCCCGCCTCAGCAACACTCAAGAAGCTCACGCTCACGTATCCCACGAACACCAAGCTCGTCGCGGGATCTGAAGTTGAAGCGAGCGCTGAAGGGCTGCCGCCCAATCGCTCGATCGATCTGGTCTGGGGAACGGTGAGCGGGGGATGGGTGGTGGAGGAGTACTACCACTTTCGTGGAAAGCGATTCGCCAATACGACTAAGACTCTGGAAAAGGTGCAGGTGGGTTCTGATGGCCGGGTATCGACCCGCTTCAGTATTCCTGAAGATTATGGCGGCGTTCACGAAGTGTTTCTCTCTGAAAACGGCGTGCCCCTTGCCCAGGGTGGCGTCGATGTGAGTCAGACGTTCGAGATGCACCCAACTGAAGGTCCGGTCGGCACTCCGATTGAGATTCGAGTCAAGGGACTTGGATGGCGGACGCTGGAGAGCACGTGGGTCGTGAACTGGGACAACCAGGAAGTCGGGTGGGTCTCTGCGACCGACACGCGTGGCTCGTCTGTTGCCCGGTTCCGCGCTGCCGGAGACATCGGCGAGCATCAAGTCAAGCTGTACACCGGGTACATGGGTCAGGGCTATTTGAATCACGAGCAAGCGCCAAACTCGTACTTGCCGCGACCCGGATTCGTGTTCCGCATCACGCCTGGGAAGGTCGCCGCTCCGGCGTTCGCGGAGCCATATCAGAAGCAGCCGGTGCCAGCGGCGGTTGTCACGAGCGGCGGCGGAAGCTTGAGTATCAGCCCCAGCCAGGGCCCGGTGCTGACACGCGCGTCACTCAAAGGCAGCGGTCTTCCCGCCAACGCGCACGTGTCGCTCGTCTGGGAAACGCAGGCGGGCAACCGGGTATCGGGTGGAGGGTTTGCGCCTCAGGACAACGAGATCGCGAAGGTGACCGTCGGCGCAGACGGGCGAATCGACATCCCTCTGACTGTTCCCGACGATCTCGGAGGCCTTCACGCCGTTTCGATCCGGAACGGCGACACGACGCTCGCGCGCACGCATTTCGTCATCGAGACGAGCGTCGTCGGCATCTCGCCAACATCGGGTCCTGTGGGAACGCCAATCAAGATTCACCTCAAAGGCGTCGGGTGGACCGATTACGACAACATCTACGTCGTGACCTACGACAACGCGTACATGGGGTATGCGTGTGGGTTCAACAGCCAGGGAGACGTGGTCGTGAATTTCACGGCGGCCGGCTCGCCCGGCGTGCACCTGATCGATTTTTATCCGGGCATCTACCAGGGGCCTGAAGGTGGTCAGCAACTGTATCGGTTGCCGCAACTCACCTATGCCGACGATCATCCCGGGAACCGCATTCCGGCATTGCGCTTCGCGTTCGAAGTCACGGGCGGCAAGTCTTCAACTCGTTGAACGATTCCGAGCCTCGAACAGGCGCTTCATAGAGGACACGCTCATGCTCCGATCGTCGGCGCGGACAATGGCAGTGATAGCTGTCTGGATTCTTGCGGCCGCTTTGATGGCCCAACAGGCGCCACCAAGAGGACCACAGCCCTACATCGTCGGCAATCGTCTTGGGCTGCCCATCACCCCAGGTCCAACGGGTTCGTTCAACCCAATCTCCCCTGGCGTCAAGGTGTTCGGTGCGATCTATGCGGCGGAGAGTTGCTCGTACGACCCTGCGCGCAACCTCATCGTCGTGCCGAATAGAGGAGTAGGGCCGAACCTGCAGACGAACAACGGCTGGGTGTCGCTCATCAATCACGACGGCTCCGTGCATACGGCACGCTGGATAGGCGTCCAGAATCCCGGTGACCAGCGTGATAACAGCACGCCGCCGCTCGTGCTGAACGAGCCCTTCGGCAGCGACATCGTCAACGGAGTTCTCTACGTGGCCGATCGCGACGGCGGGACCACTCCGAACGACCCCAGCATTTCGGTCGTCCACCGGTTCAACATGCAGACCGGCGCGCCCGATGGAACGATCCGCGTCGAACAATCGAATGGGTTCAACGACCTCGCCGTCGCCGGCGACGGAACCATCTATGCGACGCAGACCGGTGAATTCGGCCAGAATCCCGACCGCAATTCATGGCAGGTGTGGAAGATCACGAGCAACGGCGCCGCATCGATTCTGGTCCAGGGCAGTCCATTGTTTCAGCCCAACGGCATCGCCCTCGATCAGCAGGGCAACATCGTCGTGGTGAACATCGGCAACGCCGACGTGCTGACTTTTTCTCCAGGTGGAAAGCTCCTGCGGACCGAGGCAGCCGCTCAGCCAGGCAACGATGGGCTGGTCATCATGAAAGACGGCACGAAGTACGTCAGCAGCGTCGTCAACGGAGGTGTGTCGAAAATCCGGCCCGGGCAGAGCGCAGAGCTGATCGCGCAGAACATTCCGAACGGCGCCTCGATGTGCTACGACGCCGGAGCGAATCAGCTCGTCATCCCGATGAACGCCAACAACGCGCTGGCATTTGTTCCGCTCAAGTAGATCAGCTCGATCGCGAATATCAGAGTGACTCGTCGTCGTTGCCGTTCGGCCTATCAGACGACCGGATCAAGCAAAAAGGCCCGCTCCTCACACCATGAGGAGCGGGCCAGGAGAACAGGACGGAAGAACAGATTCTACCGGCTCATTGACACCGGTCTTTCCAAATCAGAACAACAGCTTCGCCGCGAACTGCATCTGCCGCGGAATCGCCAGTCCCGTCGTCGTGAGCGAGCCGAAATTCGAGCTCCCGAGCGTACTGACGGGGTTCTGGAAGCTCGGCGTGTTCGTGACGTTGTATACCTCATAACGAAGTTGCAGCGTCGTCGAGGTGTGCAGCTTCAGCTCCTTGAACAGCGCCAAGTCCAACCGGCGTTGCGACGGGCCGTGCAACACAGTCGGCGGCGCGTTGCCTACGGTATTCGCAGGCTGCGCCTGGAAGGCCGCCGTGTTGAACCATCGCTGCGGCGTGCGCTCGCTCTTCGGCAACTCCGGATCGCCAATTAAGTTGGGCCGATCGGTACCGCCGGTATTTCCCAGCGCCGTCGAGTTGGTCACGCCAAAGGGAACGCCGGTCTGCCAGTTCGCCACAGCGTTGACCTGCCACCCTCCAACAACCCCTCCAACCCAGCCCTTTGCCTCCTTCGCCCACGGCAACTCGTAGTTGGCCTGGAACACCCACGCTCGTCGGGCGTCCTGGGCAGCATCCAAGTGCTCGATGATTTTGGGATCCCACGGCGCGAACGTGTTCAGCGACCCATGGGCCAACCGGAAATGCGTCGTGAGCGACAGCCCGTGAGACAGCCGCCGCTGGAAAACAAGCTGCATGGCGTCGTATTGGTTGCTGTAGATGCTCGACCCCACCGTGAGGGAATTGACGTTCGGCAAGACGCCGTAAGTGTTTCGCCGCGTCTGGATATTCCCCGGGCCTACCGGTGCGAGAGCCACGTTCGGCAGGCCGGTGGTGCGCGACCCACGCGAGCCGACATAGCCGATGGTCACCACGTTGTTGCCCCAGAGCTCCTTTTCCGCCTGTATGTTGAATTGCTGCATTCGCGTCGCCTTGAAATCCAGCGCGACGGCCCGGAATGCTCCCGCGACTTGAGCCGGATCGGTGCTGGGTCTTGCCGTGGCCGGCGGCGGCAACCCATCGAAGAAGACAGTCGGCACGCCGCCGCTCGCGCCGGCGCTCGTTACCGGACCGTAGGTGTCGATGACCGGCGTGTTCTTCAAGTAGTAACTCGCACCGGTGTTGGCCGGAAAGTATGAGAGGCCATAGCCTCCCCGCAGCACGACGGCGTGCGGCAGCGTCGCCGCGAACCCAAGGCGCGGCGCTATATCCGTGTAGTCAACCTTGACGCCGGCGTATCGCGAGACTCCGTTCTCACCCGCGACGAGCACCACCGGCACCGGCCCAGAGAGGTCGATGTTCGCGAGATTGTTTTCCTCCTCGCTGAATGGTGTGAAGACATCGTAGCGGACGCCGAGGTTCAGCGTGAGCCACGACGTCGCTCGCCAATCGTCCTGCACGAAGAAACCCGGCTCGTTCGTGTGCATCCTCGGCTTGAATGGGGTTCGGATTCGCGCCGCAGTCGTGGGATAGCCGAGTAGGAACGACGCTGCGGAATTGCCGCCCACATTCGCGGAGCTGCGTGTGAGCGTGGTATCGAACGTCCAGGTCCCCTGGAGGTCGATACTCTGAATCACGCCGAATTCTCGCAAGATGACGCCACCGCCTATTTTGATGCTGTGCGCGCCCGCCGTCTTGGTCATCGAGGCGTGATACTGCTGCGTGCGGTTGTGAATGATGAGCGGCACGGCATTCGAGTCGCCGAGCGGCGTAAACCCGTTGATGTTGACGGTCCCCAGGCCGGACGCGAACTCGTCGATGTTGGTGTTCTTCAAGCCGAAGGACTCGCTCGCGTTCGTGCCGTGGTTGTTCGGTAACGACGACAAATCGAGCTTGACGTAGCCGACCTTGAATTCGCCGATCAGCGTCGGGCTGAACACGCGGATATAGTTGGTTTGAATCGCGTGGGCGGTCGTCGCGTTTGGGCCGGGGAATCCACCGGTTTCCGGTCCGCGGCAGACCGCGGTGATGCCGTCCGGCACCGGCGCATCGCAACCGGCCGGGGCCAACAGATTTAAATCGTTATACGAATAGCGCGCGAACATCGAATTTTCGCCGTTGAATCGATGGTCCACGCGGCCGTCGGCGGTGTGACTATGTTGCCAGCCAATTGTGGTGGTCTGGGCATTATTTGCGAGACCGGCAGCCGTAGGTGTCGGCAGCAGCGCCATGTATTGCCGCGCAGCCGGATTGAGCCGGTCTGCCGGAATGATGTTGCCAGGAAACGCGACGCGCCCGGCTGTTGTCGGATCGAAAATCTGCGTCGGCAGGATCTCCGAGAAGTCACCTTGCCGCATCTTCAACGTCGGGAGCGTGAGATTATTCACCTGCCCTTTGGTATTGCGAAGACCTTCGTAGTCAGCGAAGAAAAACGTCTTGTTCGATACCAGCGGTCCGCCAAAGCTCCCGCCGAATTGGTGCTGTTTCAAGATCGGGTCGACCCTTGCGAAAAAGTCCCTCGAATCGAACGCGTCGTTGCGCACAAACTCGTACGCCGTGCCATGCAATTGGTTACTACCGGACTTGGTGAGGATGTTGATGATGCCGCCGCTGGCGCGGCCGGTCTCGGCTGAGTACAGATTTGTCTGCACGCGGACTTCCGCAATCGCATCCATCGACGGTTTCACGCCTACCGTCCCGATGGATCGTTCGTTGTTGTCCATGCCATCGATCATCTGGTTGTTGCGGTTTTCGCTCTCCCCGTTGATGGACACCGACGACGTCTGACGCCGATCGTCCGGCCGGCTGCCGCTGTTGATCGCGTTGGCCGCGCCTTCAGTGGCCCCCGGGACTAATTGCACGAGCCGCATGAAATTGCGCCCGTTCACTGGGAGATCCTGGACGGCCTGCTCGCTGACGAGGGTACTGAGCGTCGCGGTGTCGGTCTGGAGCAATGGCGCGGTTCCGGTGACGAGCACGGACTCTTCCACGCCGCCCACGGTGAGTCGCCCGTCGATCCGTATGCGGTCGCCGCTGGTGAGTACCACGCGGCCGGTCTGGGTTTGAAAGCCTTGCATTTCGATCTTCAGTGTGTAGGTCCCGATCGGCAGCAGCGTAAACAGGTAATCGCCCGTGTCGCTGGTGATCGTCGTCCGAAGGTTGGCAGTGCCCACGTTTTCGATCGTGACGGTGGCTCCCGGCATCACGCCGCCGCTGGCATCGGTGACACGGCCGACGATGTCGGCGGTGGTCTGAGCAAGCGACGCAGTCGGGAACGCCAAGCCACTGAAAAGCAGGAAAGCCGCGGGAAGTAAAAGCGCGCGAGGACGATGCATGACTGAACTCCTTTCGTACTCATTTGCGAGAAGCCGAACGCCTCGCATGGAGCGGCGGCGGACGGAGGAGTCTATGGAAACCACGACGGAGGTGCACGGTGCGCACCCGCCGATTTATCAGCCGGGGGACGACATACTAGCCACGGGTTGAGTCGATTGCAAGGTGAAAGGAAAAACAAGCACAGGCTACGGCGACACAAGTACTGCGGCGTTTCAAGCTAATCTGTCTCTATGAAAAGGGCTGTCGTCATACTCGCATTGACGCTCGGGTTTTCCGCCGCGTTGGGCCACGGGCAGACGCCCGCAGAGCCAGCCGGCCGGGGAGGAAGGCAGGGAGCTCCGGGGCGAGGGCGAGGTGGAACGCCCATTCAACCAGGAGAGGAATGCCCGCCCGGCATGACCGAAGTGCGGCCGAATAGCTGCGGGCGGCCCGAGCTTCCCGTGCCCAGCATCGTGGACTATCGGCCGGTCAGCACGCTCGTGACGGCCGAGCACAAAGTGCCGAGGGCGAAATTCCCCGTCGTCGACTATCACGGCCACCCGCAGCAGCTGCTGAATACACCCGAGGGACTGGCATCGCTCATCAAGTCACTGGATAGTCTCAATGTCCGGTTGATGATGGTCGCGGACGCCATGACCGGCGATCGTCTGAAGCGCGCGGCCGATGCGATCAACGCGTCGCCCTATAGAGATCGTGTGCGCGTGCTGGCCGGTCTCAGCTTGCAGGGCGTCGGGTCACCAGGCTGGTCGGAACGGGCCGTCGCACAACTCGAGGCCGACGTGAAGGCTGGCGCTGTCGGCGTTGGCGAGATCATGAAAGGGTTCGGCCTGTCGATCCGCAAAGCCGACGGCTCGCGACTGCGCATCGACGATCCGGCGCTCGAGCCGCTCTGGGAAGCGTGCGCGCGCTTGAATCTGCCGGTGTTCATTCATACCGCAGACCCAGCGGAGTTCTTTCAGCCGATCGACTATAAGAACGAGCGTTGGCTCGAGCTGTCGCTGTTCGGCGACCGCCGATACCAGTCCGAGCAGTACCCGCGCTTCGAGGAACTGATCGCGGAGCGCGATCATCTGTTCAAGTCGCATCCGAAGATCAAGTTCATCACGGCACACCTCGGATGGCAGGCGAACGATCTCGGCACGTTCAGCAAGCTTCTGGATGCCGCGCCCAATGTGTACAGTGAGGTTGGTGCCGTGTTGTACGACCTCGGCCGGCAGCCGCGCGCGGCGCACGACTTCCTCGTGAAATACCAGGACCGAATTCTATTCGGCAAGGACTCGTTTCAGCCTGAGGAGTACCCGTACTACTGGCGTGTGTTCGAGACGAGGGACGAGTATTTCGACTACTACCGGCCATACCATGCGTTCTGGAAGCTGTACGGGCTCGATTTGCCCGATGTCGTGCTCAAGAAGCTGTATTACCAGAACGCGTTGAAGCTGACCCCGGCGGCGCCGCAGAGCGGCTGGCCGCGTTGAGCGTGACCGATGAACAGAGCCTTAAGTGTTCCCGGAGCGCTCCTTCTTAGTCTCACCGCCATCCACGCCGCCGACTGGCCGCAATGGCAGGGACCCGATCGCACGCGCGTCTCGAAAGAAACCGGTCTCCTGAAGGAATGGCCGGCTGCCGGGCCGCCGATCGTCTGGACCGCGACCGGACTTGGAGGCGGCTACGGTTCGATGGCGGTTGCAGGCGATCGTGTGTTCGTCCAAAGCGCGCGCGGGCGCAACAGCGTCGTCATTGCGCTCAATCGTGCGGATGGGAAAGAAGTCTGGTCGAAGGCGCTGGGCGCATCCCAGACCGACGATCGAGGACCAGGTCCGCGCGGCACTCCGACCGTCGACGGCGATCGCCTCTACGCGCTCAGCGAGAGCGGCGATCTCGCGTGCCTCATGATCGACGGCACCGCGGTGTGGCAGCGCAATATCCTGCGGGATTTCGGGGGCCGACAGCTGCAATGGTTGATTAGCGAGTCTCCGCTGGTCGACGGCCCGCATGTCGTCGTGTCTCCCGGCGGGCCGGGCGCCGGCATGGTGAAGCTGGACAAGATGACGGGGAAGACCGTGTGGACCTCGAAGGGTCTCAGCGATCAGGCTGGTTATTCCTCCATCATCGCCGCGGACGTGCAGGGAGTGCGCACGTACATGACGTTTACGGCAGAGGCCGGTGTCGGCGTGCGCGCGTCCGATGGCAGGCTGATGTTCCGGTACCCAAACGCCGCGAACGACGTCGCCAACGTCGCGACGCCCATCTTCTCTGACAACAAGGTATTTTTCTCGTCCGCGTACGGCACCGGAGGCGGGCTTCTCGATCTGACGGCGCAGAACGGCGAGGTCAAGGCGAAAGAGGTGTACTTCACGGGGAACATGAAGAACCACCACGGCGGGGTCGTCCTTGTCGACGGCTATCTGTACGGTTTCAACGATTCGATCCTGACCTGCCTCGAGTTTGCGACTGGCAAGATGATGTGGCGGGATCGCAGCGTCGGCAAGGGTTCGGTGACATTCGCCGACGGCAGCCTCTACATTCAGAGCGAGAACAACGTCTTCGGGCTGGTGGAAGCGACCTCGTCGGGCTACCGCGAGAAGGGGCGTTTTCGCATTCCCGACAAGGGCCTCCCGAGCTGGGCGCATCCAGTGGTCAGCGGCGGCCGTTTGTACGTCCGTAACCAGGACGCCTTGCTCGTGTATGACATCTCGGCCCGTGTGACGTCCTGACCCCGGACGTTCAAGCTGTTTCTTTCAACAATCGCGCACGATTGACGTGGGATACACTCCGTTCGTGCCATTCGCCTTCCGCAGATTTCGGCCTGAGGGTGGGCCCTCGAGAGCGGCTCCGTGAAACGAGTTTGCAGCTGGTGCGGAATCATCATCGCGGCACACTCGGCCGAACCGGTCGAGCAGTATGCAGGGTTCATCACCCACAGTATCTGCCCCGCGTGCATTTCGAAAGTTGATGCGCAGATTACCGCGGTGAAGGAAGTCGCGATCACCTTCGCGTGCCCGAACTGTCCATCGCACGCGTCTCCTTATAAAGTCATGGTGCACGGTGCGCATCGGATGATTTATGTGCGCTGTGTGGGGTGTGGCCTGACATGGGTTGAAGAAGCGCTCATCGCTCCAAACCCGCCTAGTCACGACAATTTATTGTGAAGGTCCCGCTCCTAAGCTGCGGCTGACACCTCACGCGACGGTATAATGCCGGGCGGTTCCCCTTCAGGTAACGGCCGTTCCTTTCCGCGCACTGAGGTACCGTCAATGGCACCAACTCCCAATGCTCCCGCAACCCCGCCAAATCGCGTTGGCCTACGGGATGGCCAGATTTCGGAGCTGACCGTGATCGTTCCGCTCAAGGCAGGCGGCGCCGAGAAGCTGCGCGCGTTTCTGGCCTCGGTCAAAGGGCGGTTCGCTGGCGCCGATCTCGTGGGAACCGTGCATGACATGCGCTTCGTCATCCTGGAGAACGACACGAAGTTGCTGTTCGCGAGCGCATACGACGGCGACTGGGAGAGTTACATCACCGCGTTCGCGACGAAGATTCCAGAGGCGATGGACGCGCTCTTCTCAGTGGTCGAAGGCTGGCCGGGCATTCATTCTCCAGCCGTCAAGGACTTCATCGCCGAACATCAGGTGTCGGCAACCGGGTGGTATGTGGCGTACCCAGACGCGACCGTTGCGCGCATCCGCAAGGCGCTGAAAACACACGACGCACTCAACGTCATCCTGGACGCGGCAAACTAGGGCGGCCGCGAATGGCGCCCGACGCGGCTCCCCCTGCGCTCGAGAAAGAGGACATCCAGAGTCCAATTCTTCGTCGGCGTCCCGCACCGTACATCGGGTGTCATGTCCTGCTGCATTTCGCCGATGGGGCGCAGGCGCGTGAATTCGTGCGCCGGCTGTTGCCGCACATCATTTCTGCCGCGGACTACGCGTCTGCGGATACGTGGGCTGCCATCGCCTTCACCTACACGGGCCTGCAGGCTCTTGGTGTCCCGCAATCGTCTCTCGACACGTTTCCGGCCGCATTTCGCGAAGGCATGGCCGCGCGTGCCCCGTCCTTCGAAGAATCCGAAGACAGCCTGCCGAAGCACTGGGAAGAACCCTACGGCACGGGGCGCATTCATGCCTCCCTCACGCTCCTGTCCATCTCGGAGAGCAAGTTCCAGGAGAAGCTCGCACTGGCACGCAGGGAATTGCAGGACTTGCCGGCCGTGCAAGTGCTCAAGCGCGAGGACTTCGCCCAGGCAAAGGGCGGCCGCACGCCATTCGGATACAAGGACGGCATCAGCTTTCCGGGCATCATCGGCAACGACGTGAGTCCGATAGTGAGCCCGGAGGCGCCGATAGCCGCCGGCGAGTTCGTGCTGGGATACCCCGGGGACTCCGGCCGGACGGTCCCTATGCCGCAGCCGGATGTTCTTGGCCGCAACGGCACGTTCGCCGGATTGCGCAAGCTGCACTCGCATGTCGCGGCCTTCCGGCGATTCCTCCGCGACAATGCGGCTGCGCCCCTCACGCCGGATCTGCTCGCCGCAAAGATGATTGGGCGCTGGCCGAGCGGTGCGCCGCTGATGCTGGCTCCGGAGGAGGACCGACCGGAACTGGGCTCGGATCTCCAGCAGATGAACAACTTTCTCTACAGTGAAGACCCGAAGGGGCTTCGCTGTCCGCTCGGATCACACATCCGCCGTATGAACCCGCGCGACACGCCGTTGACGGTGCTGGACAACGTGAACCTCCACCGCATCATTCGTCACGGCAACACGTATGGGCAGCCTCTCGAAGAAGGAAGACTCGAAGACGATGGTCAAAGTCGAGGGATTTTCTTCATCTTCTTGAGCGCGAATGCGCCAGACACGTACGAGTTCCTGAAGAAACACTGGATCGAAGACGGAAATTTCCTCGATCTCGAGACCCAGCGGGATCCGGTTTGCGGGTCGCATGACGGGACTGGGACGTTCACGATTCCCATGCGGCCGGTGCGCCGGAGAATTCCGATGCTCGAAAGCTTCACCCGGACACTGGGCGGCGAGTACGGATTCATGCCGAGCCTGAGCGCGCTGCGATGGCTCAGCGAGTTGCGCGGCTAGGAGACACGAATGGTTGAACGGTCAAAGCCTGATTTCGGGATGTTCGAGTGGACGGATGCCCGCCTGGACGACATGTTTCTCCGGTCCGAGGCGCGGCCGCTCGACGGCTTCGTCAATGGCGGCGAACATCGCGTCGACCTCACGACCCACGAAATCTACAACGATCAGCGATGGAAGGGCTTCCTGCCCAAGGGGCATCCGGTGACGGAGGCGTCGGCGCGGCTGACGTTGGGATATGCCAAGAAACTGTGGAAGGCCCGGAAGGGTTTCGCTGGAGAAACCCAGTATTTCGGCGGCGCGATTACGACCGCGCATTCGGTCAAGGACATCAGGCTCGATCGCCAGACCGATGGTCTGCCTCCTGGCCGTTACATCCTCCTTGGATATACCGACCCGGTGTTCGAGCACCTGTTCTACGACCTCGTGAAACCGATCAGCGACGACCTGATGCTCTTCCGCGGGTACACCGGTCAGTTTCCGGACGGAAAGCGCGGGTGGACCGGCATGCTCCTCCGCCGATACCCATTCGCGCAGATGGGCATCGACGATCACGAACTGCTGTTTGATCGTGGATCGACTCCGGAGGAGAAGGGCCTCGAGGGCTCGTGGCGTCTCGACGCGCTTTACTATTCAAATCAGCCGGTCGAAATAGGGAAGGTGCGATTCGATCGTTCCCCCGACGGAAAATTGCGGGTCGCTTGCGATGCGAGCGGCAGCGAGCAAGGACTTCTCCTGCCGAAATTTGTGGCGGAACATTTTCAGGGCGGCCGCATCCCGGCGCTGCGGAAGGAGCTGCGCACGGTCGACGGGCAGTACCTGGTAGGGAAGTGGACGACCGATATTCGGGGGCCGTACGCCAAGTTCCTGCTCGCCGGCTCTCCAGGGTTGTTTCACCCGGAGAAGCGCAAAGGACGGCCGGCGCGGTTCACGCTCTACTATCTGCTGACGCGAACGATCAACTGATCTGAGCCGCCGATCGCTCCGCCAGCGCGGCGATCGTGTGCGAGGGGTTGCGGCCGAACGGCGTGGGCAGAATCGAGCCGTCGACGACATACAAATTCGGATAGCCAAAGACCTGCCCACGGTGATCGACGACTCCCGTCTCGGCGGTCTGGCCCATCTTGCACCCTCCAAGCGGGTGTAGCGTCACCAGACTCTTGAAGACTCTCCACGCCGGGTTCGGCATCAAGCGGCCTCCGGTCGCTTCAGTCATGCCTTTGTGCACCGCCAGGATGGCCTCGACGATCGATCGCGACTGTTCCGGTTTCCATCGGAGCGTCAACGTCTTGGTTTTCTCAGCGAGCCGGCCGCGCGTGAGCGAGAGCTGACCGTCCGCTGCATCCATTCCCGCCCCAAGCCACACCATGAGATTGCGCGAGCGCTCGTCTCCTCGGACGTGCCTCTCGATCTGCTTGAGGAGCGACCGCGCGAGATCCGTCCCGCGGCCCCGGTCCAGGCATGCGCGCAGCGAATTCAGCAACACATTCGGAAAGCCGTCATCCTCGACGATGAACGGCTGTTCGTTCGAGGTCCCGTCCATGAAATCAACCATGCTGGAAATGGTCGGTCCGACGGTCTGCTGCACACGCGCGCCGTCGGCATAGGCGGCCATGGAGAGCACGTTCGCGTTCGCGCTCCAGTTCCGGCCGAGCATCCGGCTGATTTTCGGCAATGTTCCGTGCTCGTCGCGCGAGCGGAGCAGCAACTCCGTTGAGCCGAGGCTCCCTGCGGCCAGAATCACACGCGCGGCAATTGCCTCTCCACGAATCACGCGACCGCCGTGAATGCGGTCGAAGACCACGCGATACCCCTTGCCCCGAAGCTCGATCCGGCGCACCACATGTAGCGGACGCACCTCCGCGCCGAACTGCTCAGCCCGCGGGATGTAATTGACGTCCAGCGTGTTCTTCGCGCGGACGTCGCACCCGATATCGCAGTTCCCCAGATGGACGCAGGTTCCCTGTTGCTGGCCGTGAGCATTCGTGAATGTCCTGGAATGCCGCGGGTCGAAGGGATCAGTGAGCTGGTAGTTCCAGTCAGGAGAGAACGATACGGCGAGCGGCGTCTTCGAAAACCGTTCTTGATGACCAAGTTTCTCTGCGGCTTCACGGACGAGCTTGAAGCGCTGCGTCAGCTGGCCATCGGGCACGGACTGCAGGCGCATCATCTCGTGCACTTTGTCGTACCAGGGCCTCAACTCGGCGTAGGTGATTTCAGGAGGCCATCCATTCGTGAACACCGACGGATGCGCTTCGAGCGCGACGCTGCTGTAGGCCAGCGAGCCGCCGCCCACGCCGGCGGCCTGCGCAACCGCCATGTTTTTGAAGAACCGGAGATCGAGCCATCCGTTCTGCCGTGCCGGCTGACGCTCGCTGAACAGCCACGGGTCTCCCGCTTTCCGCGGATACTCCCCTGGCGCCCATCGTCTTCCTCGCTCGAGGATGAGGACCTTCAAGCCCTTCTCCGCGAGCCTGCATGCCGTAATGGCTCCACCGAAACCGCTGCCGATCACAATGGCGTCGAAGGTGTTGCTCATCGCGCCGAGCAGGGTAGCATTACCCGGTGTAGGATGGATCCTCACAAACGGAGCACTGGTGGAACGAGACAAGCTGACACAATTCAGTGAGGCCCTCCGGGCCGCGTCGAAAGTCTTCGACACGACGGGCGAGGTGTTTTTTCGGTCCCTGACCGAGCACCTCGGCTCGGTTCTGCACGTGGACTACGTGTCGATCGGAGAGTTGTGCGATGGTGGCCGTCGCATCAGAACGGTCGCCGTCTCGGCGGGCGGCACGAACCTCGAAAACCTCGAGTACGACCTGGACAACACGCCCTGCCAGCAGGTGCTCGAACGCGGCCGCTTCTTCGACCACAGCGACGTGCAGTCTCATTTTCCGTTGGACGAGTTTCTCGTGCAGATGGGCTTCCACAGTTATCTCGGCGTGGCCTTGACGGATTCGAGCGGCCTGCGGCTGGGCGTGATGTCCGTCTTGAGCCGTGAGCGTTTGACGGATCCGAAGATCGCCGAGCTGACACTCGGGCTGTTTGCGGCGCGCACGTCTGTCGAGATGGAGCGGAGGCGCTCGGAATGCGCGATTCAGGCCAGCGAAGCCAGGAATCGGGCCATCCTGAAAGCCATCCCTGACGTCATGTTCGTGCTCGACCGCGCAGGCAGCGTGATCGACTATGCCGCGAACCATGGGAATGCCTTGTACGCGCCTCCTGAGCAGGTCATCGGACGGAACATCCGGGACAGACTTCCGGCGGACGCGGCGGACATCGTCACGCGCGCGGTAGAGCGCACCATGAACTCCGGCGAACCTTCCGCTGTGACGTTTGTTGCGCAGACGGCGAAACAGACAAGGTTCTATGAGTCTCTGTGCGTGCCGTTTGACGCGGGCAACATCCTGATGATCGTGCGCGACGTCACGGACACGAGGACCGCACAGGAAGAACTGCGGAAGCTGCCTGCCCGGTTGCTGAGCGCGCAGGCGGAGGAGCGCCGCCGAATCGCGCGCGAGTTGCATGACACGACTGCACAGAACATCAGCGCGATACACATGAATCTGGCGCGTCTGCAACGCGAGGTGGTGTCTGCGTCGGCCGCGCAGATCGTGGCAGACTGCCAGGCGTTGTGTGATGCGAGCCAGCGCGAGATCCGTACGCTGTCGTATCTGCTCCATCCTCCGTTGCTCGACGAAGTCGGTCTCCTGTCAGCCGTGCGCTGGTTCGCCGACGGACTGCAGGAGCGCAGCGGCCTTCGCGTCACCCTGGATGTGCCGCCTGCCATGGAGCGACTGCCTGCGCCTATGGAACGAGACCTGTTTCTTGTCGTTCAGGAGGCGCTTCTGAATGTCGTCCGTCATTCAGGCAGCGACGCAGCTGAGGTCCGCATCGAGCGCCAGGCCGCGCATGTGATGGTTCAGGTTCGGGACGCGGGCCGTGGATTGTCTGACGCACAGTCGCCGGGCCAACGCGATGACTGGGCCTTCGTCGCCGGAGTGGGTATCCCCAGTATGCGCGAGCGGCTTCGACAGAACGGCGGCGAGCTGGAAATCAAGTCGAGCCCGCAGGGCACAACCATCATCGGCACCGTGCCTCTTCAGGTGGAGAAGATGCCGAATCCGCTGTTCGTCCGGAGACGTGGCCGGTGAAATATCGAGTCCTGGTGGTCGAAGACTACGAGTGGTGGCGTCGCTTCATCTCTGGAGAGCTCGAAGGGACGTCTCGCTGGCAGGTCGTCGGTACGGCCTCAGATGGGATCGAGGCCGTTCAAAAAGCCCGGGATCTGAAACCCGATCTGATTCTGCTGGATGTCGGGCTGCCGGGCGTGGATGGTTTTGAGGCCGCTCGACGAATCCTCGCAGACGATCCGAAGTCACGCATCCTGTTCGTCACTGAGCAGCAGTCCCTCGAGATTGCCGGCGCTGCTCTGGGCATCGGCGCGCGCGGCTTCGTCGTCAAATCGGACGTGCGTCGCGACCTCTTGCCCGCGATGGAAGCGGTGGTCCAAGGCGCTCGTTTCGTCAGCGCGAGAATGGCAGGCCGTGGCTTCGAGCGGGACATTCGGCGCCACGATGCCGGGTTCTATGCGGACGAATCATCGTTGCTGGGGGGCTACGCGACATTCGTGGAAGGCGCCCTGGATGCTGGGCATGGACTTTTGTTGGTGCTCTCCCGTTCACGGCGCGACCAGCTTCATCAGTCACTGCAGGCGCGCGGCATCGACCTCGACCGCATCATCAGGGAGGGAAGATGCCTTTGGACGGATGTGGAGCAGACCCTGTCGAGCTTCATGGTCGACGATCGGATTGACGAAGCACGATTCTGGAATGCCGCGAGCGCAGTCGTCCTGGAAGCAGCGAGAAGTTCGACGCTGACCACGCCTTGGGTATCCGCGGGCGGTGAGTGCGCCCCTACGCTACTGCGAGACGGCCTGACGGACGCAGCCATCCGGCTCGAGCAGTTGTGGGATGAGCTGGCCAGAACATTCAACCTCGACACCTTCTGTCCGTACGCCCGTCACGGTCTCCGCTGTGACGATGAGAACAAGGTCTTCCGCGACCTTCGCGCCGCGCACTCGGCCGTTCACGTGGGATAGCTGAGGCGGATTCGACGCGCGTCGGGCGGTCAGCGGCCCTGGCGCCGGCACGCGAGGGCGACGGTGCTACGATTAAAGAATGTCGTCGCGCTGCCGGCGCTCTCTGACTGCGGCTGCAACAGCGGCGATCGTTGTGCTCGCCGCCTCGGCTGGTCTCGCGCAGCGGATCTGGTTTGGCGGCTACGGGTACACGCCGCCGCGATTTCCAACCCAACAGAGCTTTCAGGGCAGCTTCAACTTCTGCCGCGCCATGTTCGACAGCAACCGGCGGGAGAAGCGAGGCTGGAGCACCGACTATCCCGGTGCCGATCTCAACTTCAGCACACGGCTCGCGGAGCTTACCAAGGCACCGGTCACCGTGCGGACGGATGCGGCCGAAGACGAAGCGGCCGACGCGGTCGTCGTGCGGTTGACGGATGACGCGCTCTTCAAGTGCCCGTTCATCCTCATGGAGGACGCGGGGACCGCTGCGTTCACCACCGAGGAAGCCAGGCGACTGCGCGAATATCTGCTCAAAGGCGGGTTTGTGTTTGCGTCCGACTACTGGGGGGAGTGGGCAAGAGAGCAGTTCGATGAGGAAATCGGGCTGGCATTGCCGCCGGGCCAGTATCCGATTATCGACCTGCCGCTCAACCATTCGATCTGGCACACGTTGTTCGACGTGCCACGCATCCCCCAGATGCCGTCGATTCAATCATGGCGCCGCACCCGCGGCAATACGGACCGCGGCGTCGTCGATCCGCCGTCAGCGCGCGCCATCGCCGACGAACACGGCCGGATCCTGGTCGTGATGATGCACAACACAGACATCCCTGACGGTTGGGAACGCGAAGGCGAGGATCCCGAATACTTCTTTCGGTTCTCGCCAGACGCGTACGCGGTAGGCATCAATGTGGTGTTGTACGCGATGACGCACTGACGTGCGTCCTGGTTCCTTTCTCCGGGGGGCGGTAGCATCCTCCCTTCCCAGTCGGCGTTTGCAGGGAAATTTCGGGCCTGCGCTGAAACGCGTGGGTACAATGGCACGCGGCCATGACTGAGCGCGAAGCGACCCCCCGGAGTGCCTTCCTGGACGAGGTCTGTCCCGACGACTCGCGGCTTCGCCGGAAGCTTGGCGCGGTGTTCGATCAGGTCGGTCCGGACGCTGCAGCCGTCGGCTCTTCTCCATTCGCCGTGCTCGACGCCACGACGCTGTGTGACCTGCTCTCCGTCATGCGCCCGCGCGAGTATGCGCCGGGCGAGTATTTGATCCGCCAGGGGGATCCTGCCGAGTTCCTGCTTCTGGTCCTCACCGGAACCGCCTCCGCGCGGGTTCGGGGTACGCCGAGCAACCGTCCTCCAGTCGGACAGTTCGGCGCCGGCGACATCGTGGGCGAGATGAGCCTGCTCACCGACGAGCCCCGGACCGCGGATGTCGTCGCCGAGACCTCTGTACGCGCGCTCGAGCTCTCGTCCGTTGATTTCCACAGGATGACGGATCGGCACCCCGATCTGCGCGTCGTGTTGACCGATGTGATGGCGAGCCGCCTCGGGGCCGCTCGATACGATGGTCTCGGCGGCAAACAGATTCATGGCTATCAGATAGTGCAATGCGTCGGGCGCGGCGGGATGGGAGTCGTGTACGAGGCGAAGGATCTCTCGAGCGGCGAGACCGTCGCGCTGAAAATGATGAGCCATCCGATGGTATACCGGCCAAGCGCACTCCGGCGCTTCAGGCGCGAGGCCGTCATTCTCAAAACGCTCGATCACCCGTCGCTGGCGCGGTTGTACGACCGCTTCTCGGCGTATAAAACGGAATTTCTGGCCATGGAGTTCTGCCAGGGGGCGACGCTGCTGCAGGTGCTCGCCTCGCGCGGCCGCCTCAGTGAGCCCGTCGTTCGCGCCATGCTGGGCCAGTTGGCCGGGGCTCTCAAGTACGTTCACGGCCGCGGAGTCGTCCATCTCGACGTCAAACCGTCGAACGTCATGTTGTGCCGAAACGGTTCGGTCAAATTACTCGACTTCGGCATCGTGACAGTCGATGAAGAATCGGATCTCTGGCAAACATTGAAGACAGACCTGGCTGTGCCGAGAGTGCTGGGGACACCGCGGTACATGGCACCGGAGCAGTTTTCGGGACGTCCAGTGGACCGGCGAGCAGATTTGTACGCCTTCGCGTGCGTGGCGTTCGAAGCGCTTTCGGGGCGGCCGGTCGTCACCTCGCCAAATGTATTCGACCTCATCCGCGAGCAGGGGCAGTTCACGCTGCCGCCGCGCGAGCAAATCGGGCAGGGGATTTCGGCCGAGTTGCACGACACTCTTCTCCGCGGCTTGACGCAGTCGCCCGAGGACCGGAATCTCGATCTCGATCGGATCGCTTCGTGGGCTGAGCCGGTGGATTTCGACGTCTAGAGCGCTTTTCACAACGCTGTAGCACCAGAGCGTTGTGAACACGCTCGTGGGTTCCACAGTTCCTGTTCCACGTTCCCCGTTCGCGGTGGCGCCTGGCGGGAGACGCGCGTCGTTTCTAAGAAATGATGGCGTCCTGAAGCCGCCGCCCACCTTGAACCTTGGCACGCGGAACGGGAACGCGGAACCGACTGCCTACACTGTTCTGAAAAATGCTCTAGCGGCTGTGTGATGACTTGGGCGTCACGCGAAACAGACCGCCTGGGTTCGCGTCCTCGACCATCCACAGCGCGCCATCCGGAGCAACTTCCACGTCACGGATGCGGTGACCGACATTCCACCGTTCGCCAGCCGTCGCTCCACCTCTGCCGTCAAAGGTGATGCGGTTGAGCGTCTGCGTCTCCATCCCTCCGACGAGCGCAGAGCCCCGCCACTGCGGAAACATGGCGCCGTTGTAAAACATCAGGTTGCCGGGTCCGATGATGGGCGTCCAGTAGATCACCGGCTTGGTCAGATCGGGCCGGGTATCCGGACTCGGGATCGGCGTTCCGTTGTAGTTCGTGGCGTATGACACGAGCGGCCACCCATAGTTCTTCCCGGGCTCGATCAGGTTCAGCTCGTCGCCGCCTCTCGGGCCGTGCTCGATTTCCCACAAGCGGCCGTCCGGCGCGAACGCCAGGCCGTAGGGCGTCCGATGCCCGGTGGTCCACGTCTCCGCGGGCGCGAGGTTTGGTCCTGGAAACGTGTACGTCGAGATGACGGGGGCCGTCTTGGCCAGTTCCGTGTCGCGCGGCGGGTTGATGAGGGGAACACTTGGAGCGCCGGTCTTTCCGGCCATCGGATTGCCAGGCGCCGGCTTGCCATCGAGCGTCAGACGCAGGATCTTGCCGAGCGCCTGATCGGGATCCTGCGCGGGCGTCATGCGCTGGCGGTCGCCGCTCGTCAAGAAGAGGTACCGGCCGTCGGGAGAAAACGCGATTTGCGCGCCGAATTGTCCACCACGCCCTTTGGGCATCTGGCGCCACAGCACTTCCAATCCTTCCAGACTCGCCGTGCCGTCGCCGATCACCAGTCGCGCACGCGCCAGCGCGAGGCTCGATCCGTCGTCGCCCGGCTCCGAATAGGTGAGGTAGACGTTGTGGTCGGTGGCGTAATGCGGCGACACGAACACGCCCAGCATGCCGCCCTGACCCTGATGCAGGACCGCCGGAACATTCTGGAGCTGTGTCTTGGCGCCCTGCTGCGTCACCAGCCACACCGGGCCCACCTTCTCCGTCACGAGCATGCGTCCATCGGGCAGGAAGGCGATCCGCCACGGCAGCGAGAACGTCGCCACCTGTGTGAGTGTGAACGGCGCGTCTGCCTCCGGCTTCTTGTCTCCGACGTTGTTTTGTGCCTGCGCTGTGCACGACACGAGAGCCAGGAGGAATGCGGCATTCCAGATCGTTTTCATCTGGATCATTCTAATGTGAGCGGCCTACTTCGACACGAGAGTCGGCCGTGGTAGCCTCTCTCTCACCATGAAAAGAATCGCGGTCCTCCTGATGTTGAGCGTGTGCGTCGTGACGGTTATCGGCGGGCAGAATCCGAGTCCCACACCCGGCGACTTCGGACCAGACCCCACAAATATCCCCGTGCCGACCGCCGCGACCGCGCCGCCGGCCGGTGTGCCGATGCTGCCGTTCCGCTTTGGCACGCGGCCGGCGCCGCCGTTAGGGCAGAAGTTCGGCAACGTCGCCGCGGTTGCGTTCACGCCCGAAGGACACCTGCTCGTCTTCAATCGCAACGCGCAGATCGAAATGGTCGAATACGACGCGACCGGCAGCACGGTGCTGCGCGTGTTCAACCCGAACATCGCCGTCAATCCACACGCGCTTCGCGTCGACAGGTACGGCAACATCTGGGCGACCGACGCGTATTGGAATGTGCTCTGGAAGCTGAACGCCAAAGGCGAAGTGCTGATGATGCTTGGCAAGCGCGGTGAGAACGCCGCCTGGAGCGACGCCGCATGGAACGGGATGTTCAATCAGCCGTTGGACATCGCCTTCGACCAGGACGACAACTTCTACGTCGTCCAGGGTCACGGCGGCACGTCGCCGCCGGAGGACTGCACGTTCTGCACGACGTATCCGTATGCCGCACGAGCGGATCGCCACGCGGTCGCGGCCCGTCCTCCGGTCGTGCAAGGCTCTGATCCGCGACTCATGAAATTCGACAAGACCGGGCGCTTCGTCGCGAGCGTGAGCCTGGCACATCCAACCGGACCCTTTGCCACGACTCACACCGTCGTGGTCTCGCCTACGGGCGAGTTGTGGGTGGGAGACCGTAACGCGAAGAAGCTGATCGTCTTCGACAGGAATCTGAAACGACTACGGGAGATTCAGGTGGGCTATCTCACGTGCGCCTTGTTCGTCGATGCGCAGGGCGGCCTTTGGATGGGCGCAGGGATGGACGGCATGGTGTTCAAGCTGGACTGGAACGGCAAAGTGCTGGGATGGTTCGGCAAGTGGGGCAGCAACACCGATTCGAACGACATCGGCGAGGCACACCAGCTCGCGGTGTCCAGGGATCTCAAGACGATCTACGTCGCCGACAGCCTGAACGCGCACGTCCTGAAAATGGAGAGCAATTAGGGGTTCCAGGTTCCTGTTCCGTGTTCCGGTTCGCGGTGGCGCTAGGATTGGGGAACTGGGCACTGGAACGGGAATGAGGAACCAGCTGAAACGCTCACTCAAGGCTTCAGCGTAAGAAGCGCGCCAGCCGTCATCAGCGTGACGCCAACGACGAGACGCCACGTCATCGTTTCGCCAAGAAATATCGCAGCGAAGATCAGCGTCAGCGGAAGGCTCAGCTTGTCGATCGGGGCCACGCGCGATGCGGGCGCCAACTGAAGGGCGCGATAGTAGGCGAGCCACGAGATTCCGGTTGCCAGCGCCGACAGCACAAGGAAGACCAGCGATCGGCGCGACAATGTCCCGAGCGCGCGATGCTCGCCCAATCCGAGCGCGATCGCCCACGCGAACACGAGGACGACGACGGTACGAATAGCGGTGGCCAGGTTGGAGGGAACACCCTCGACGCCAATCTTGGCGAGCACGGCCGTCAGCGCCGCGGCGCCTGCCGAGATTGCAGCGTACGTAATCCACGTCATAACTCTCCCGCTCGACTCACAAGGTTTCTGACTGGAATCGTGTCACACCTGGCTGGGGCTTGGTCTCTGCCACTGCTTTGCGAGGTCTATGGCCTCTCGTGGCGATTCGACCCGTTGCTCCTTCTGCACGTTCCCGAAGAGTTGCAACGAGAGAAAGAGAGTCGCACCGCGCTTGCTGAGGACGCAGGCGGTGCCGTCGGTTTTTCTCCACAGGACGGCAATATCGGGCGTGGGCTGCATGGTGCTGACCTCGATCGTCAGAGGCGGAGAACCGTCGTGCTTTTGATGCTAGCACCAAAACCGGTCGGGTCAGGCGGCCGGCGGAGCAACCCGATCCCTCAGCCCGGAGATCGCGGCAGTCGGTACTCCGCAATAATTTTGGCGTAATCCGCGTCATTGGAGCCGTCGGCGCTCAACGCGCTGAGAACCCGCCGAGCCAGCTGGCGCTGCGTCGAGTCGGCCGGATTCTTCGCCTGTGCGGATAAGTCGCGCCATTGCTGGCGGAGGTGGTTGAGGACCGCGAGCCGATCGTCAGACGACAGACGAGCGGCCTTCGATGTGATGTCCCGCAGCATGTTCTCCTCGCGGCGGTCCTCATCCCGCTCGCTCTGGAGCGCGGCGCGAACCCGCGCATCGCGGCCCAGTTCGCTTGCGCGAGCGGCGAGCGTCGAGACGTCTCTCAGTTCCTGAAAATCCTCGGCCAGCGCCCGCACCGCGCGAAATGTGTCGACATCGCTTTTTGCCGTATCGACGGCCGCGATGCGCGACGCAAATATGCGATCGATTTCGCCGGTGTCCCTGGCCTTGAGTCCCGCTTTCATCGACTGCAGCTCCATCCACTCCACGGCCTGCAACGCCAGGTCGCTCGACAACCATACGTGCCCGCCAGTAAAGATCACGAGGCGATGCGTGGTCGAGAGCTCGCGATCGAGGCGGCGCATTTCCAGATGATTGAAGTCATCCGTGCCGGCCGTGGCGAACAGCGGAAACGCCAGCGCTTTTCTAACGCGGTCGTCCGGATAGCCGGCGCTCGACGCGATCACCCCGGCGATGTCCTTCGACGCCAGGGCGATGCCCAGCGCCGTTCGCGCCCCGCCCGACATGCCCGCGAGATACACACGCCGGGGGTCGACCGCAAGGCGCTGCGCGACGTCGTTGGTCATCGCGGCGAGAATGCGGGAGATCTCAGTCGATCCGTTCCTCGAGTTGTTGGATCCGACGACGATGTAGCCGTAGCGCTCGGCCGCGGCCTGGTATCGCTCGACGGGTGTGCGGCCGCGGCCTCCCGGATCGAACGCGAAGATGACCGGCCAGGTCCGTGATGGCGTGTAGTCGGACGGTACGAAAAGCGCGTAGCTCTGGGACGGGTCCGCCGCACACGTGACTCGATCGATGATCTCGCCGGCGGGCAGATCGGCCGCCAACGCCGTCACCCCGGCGAAGAGCCACATCAACGGCAGCACGGCGCGCACTCATCGCCGATCGTAACGTAATTGCGCGTGATCGGGCACCCACGTATTCGGCGTATACTCTTCATGTCTGCTTTCCTGAGTCTTGCTGCCGCGTCGCCACCTCGCGGGCGCACGTCCCCAGCCTCACCAAAGCCTGGAGTTACCTATGTTGATTCTGATCGGCGTCACGCTGTTCGTCGGGGCGTTTGTCGTCACCGTCATTGCATCGGCGGGACGCCGTTCCGGACTGCTCGATCTCGGATCGGTGAGCACGCAATGGCTCGCCGAGCATCGCGAGTACGAGGATGGAGGGCGCTCGCGATGAGTCAACACGTGGTGGATCCCGTCGTGCCGGCCGCATGTCCGGACTGTCGTTCGGATCAGATCAAAGGACCGGATCAGCCGGGCACGGGACTCTCGTACTGGCGCTGCCTGAAGTGCGGCGTCGTGTGGAACCCCGAGCGCCCGCCCGATCGGTCGCGGTCGCGGCGTCCCGAGCGGACGATGCAGCGCAACAGCAACAGCGACTACTGGCACAACAAGTAGAGCGACGCTATGCTTCGCTCGCATGAAGATCACTGACCTTCGGGCGACGACCGTCGCCGTTCCCCTTCAGGCTCCTCTCCGCCACGCGAACGGCTGCCACTGGGGCCGGTTCGTGCGCACCATCGTCGAAGTCGAGACAGATACAGGGCTGGTCGGACTCGGCGAAATGGGTGGCGGCGGCGAGTCGGCCGTTGCCGGCATCCGCGCCTTGAAGTCCTATCTTGTGGGGCGCGATCCAGCGCGTCTCGAAGAGATGCGGTTCCTCCTCGCGAATCCCACGGCATCGCTTTACAACAACAGGACGCAGATGCTGGCCGCGATCGAATTCGCGTGCCTCGATGTGCTTGGGCAGGCGTGGGGCGTGCCCGTGTGCGAGATCCTCGGCGGCCGCGTGCGCGATCGCGTGACGTTCGCGTCCTATCTGTTCTTTCGTTACGCCGGAACGAATGGAGCAGGCACCATTCGGACGAGCGACCAGCTTGTCGCATACGCCCGCGCGTGCAAGGCGGCCCACGGGTTCACCACCCATAAGATGAAGGGCGGCGTATTTCATCCTGACTACGAGCTCGAGTGTTACCGCGCGCTGTGCGCAGCGTTCCCCGGCGATCGCTTCCGATTCGATCCGAACGGCGTCTGGACGACCGAGCAGGCCGTCCGCTTCGGACGCGCGATTGAGGATCTGAACAACGACTATCTCGAAGACCCCGTATTCGGTCTCGCGGGCATGCGCAGCGCCCGCGAGAAGGTGAGCATCCCCCTCGCGACGAACACGGTCGTGGTGAATTTCGAGCAGCTCGCCGCAAATGTGCTGCAGCGGGCGGTAGACGTCATCCTGCTCGACACGACGTTCTGGGGCGGCATTCGGGCGTGCGTGAAAGCCGCGGCAGTGTGCGAGACGTTCCAGCTTGGTATTGCAGTGCACTCCTCAGGCGAGCTCGGCATCCAGCTCGCGACGATGCTGCACCTCGGGGCGGCCGTGCCCAACCTGTCGTTTGCGGCAGACGCGCATTATCACCACCTGGAGGACGACGTGATCGAGGGTGGGAAGCTGAAGTACGAGGGTGGAGCCATTCGCGTGCCGGACGCACCGGGGCTGGGTGTGCGTCTCGACAGGGACAGGGTTGCCAGATACGAAGAGCTTTATCGCGAGCTCGGACCCTATCCATACGATCAGGACCCAGGCCGGCCAGGCTGGACGCCGCTCGTGCCGAACGATCGTTGGGCCGATCCCTCGGACGACCGCGAACCGTTCGCGAAGAAAGTGTCGCGATCGACGTCACCGTAGCGCCTCGCGCCGGGGCACGCGTTGGCCCATGTGTTGCAGCCTTTAAAGGCATGAGCTCTGGGCGGCTAAACGGGACTGGTTCAGTAAAGATTGGCCCACGAAGTTTGGGCAAGATGCCATACAAGGTCGAGGTCGGAACCGGCGGCCAGGCCAGCCTCGTCGAGTTCGAGCGCCGGCTGCCCGCCAAGGACGGCGAACAGTTGCATTTGACGCTCGAAGACGGCCGGATGCTCGACTGTCAGGTGATCGACTCATCTCCGTACTGCGCTGTCGTCGGCGAAGGCCCCTACGCCGATAGACGAACCTCAGAGCGATAGTTCCGGACTCCGGTCCAACCCTTCTTCACTCCCAGGCCGGGCGTTTCAGCTACAATGACGCCGGTTTCAATCACATCTGAGAGGGTTCAGTATGCGCTCCACGATACGGAAGGCGAGATTCGCCTCGCTGTCTCTTGCGGTTCTTCTCGGGACCGTCGTCGCCGGACAAGTCAAAGATGCAGACCTCCTCAAGCCGGACCCGAACGACTTCCTTCTGTATTCAGGCAGTTACGATTCACAACGGCACTCGCTGCTGAAGCAGATCACATCCGAGAATGTCGGCCGGCTGCAGGCCAAATGGATGTTTCATCTGACCGGCGCCAAAGACCTCGAGGCGCCGCCGATTGTCTACAAGGGTGTGATGTATGTCGGCCAGTACAACCGCGTGCACGCGCTCGACGCCGCGACGGGGCGATTGATCTGGGAACATTTCCGCCAGCCCGCGAGCGTCGGTTGGCAGCGCGGCATCGGCATCTACGGCGACATGGTCTACATGGTCGCGCAGGACTCGGCGCTCGTGGCGCTCGATCGCCGCACTGGCAATCCCATCTGGGAAGCGCGGCCATCGCAGGCCGGCAAACGTTTCCAGGGACCGATGCCGTTCGCTGCGAAGGGCCTGATCATCATGAGCGGCAGCGGGCAGGGCGGCGGCTTCATCGAAGCCTTCGACGCGCTGACCGGGAAACCGAAATGGTCCTGGAACGCGATTCCAAAGCCCGGCGAGCCCGGCAGCGAAACGTGGGCCGGCGACTCGTGGCAAAACGGAGGCAGCCCCATCTGGGTGAGCGGCAGCTACGACCCCACACTGAACCTCATCTTTTGGGGCACGGGACAGCCTTCACCCGATTTCGTCGGTGACAATCGCGAGGGGGACAACCTCTACAGCGACAGCATCGTCGCGCTCGATATCGACACCGGCAAGATGAAATGGCATTTCCAGAACACGCCGCACGACGTGCACGACTGGGACTCGCTCGAAATGCCGGTGCTGCTCGATGCAAACTTCAACGGACAGCCGCGCAAGCTCCTGCTGCAGGCCAATCGCAACGGCGTGTACTACATCCTCGACAGGACCAACGGGCGGTTCCTCCGGGGCGTGCCGTTCGTCAGCAAAGTCGACTGGATGACGTCGCTGAGTCCGGAAGGGCGGCCGATTCTGGCGCCCGGTCACACGCCGACCGTGCAGGGCACCAAGACGTGCCCATCGACAGCGGGTGCGACCAATTGGCCGTCGCCGGCGTACAGCCCGGACACGAAGCTGTTTTATCTGATCGCACAGGAAGGTTGCGGCGTCACTTACCGCTCGACGACGAACTTCCGTCCCGGGCAAGGCGGCAGCGGAACTGCCTACATGGAAAGCCCTGACGACCGCGAGCGCTGGCAGTTGTACGTGCGCGCGATCGATGCGCTGACCGGCAAGAAAGTCTGGGACTACGAGCAGGTCAGCTCGTTTCACTACGGGCCCGGACTGCTCTCGACGGCAGGCGGACTGATTTTCGCGCCTGAGCAGCAGGGCATGTTCACGGCCCTCGACGCGAAAACCGGCAAGGCGCTATGGAATTTCAACACAGGCGGCCTGATTACTGCCGCGCCGACAACCTATTCGGTCGATGGTCATCAATACGTGGCGATCTCGGCGTTCTCGAACGTGATCGCTTTCGCGCTGCCGGAGGCCCCATGAGCACGTCGACAGTCACAAGAACCGTCAGGGGCTTTGTTCTGCTCTCTGCCGCCTGCGTTCTGAGCATCTCTTTGCATGCCCAGCGCGGCGGTGGTCCGCCGGCGCCCGCGAACGCCGCGATTGGCAATCCCGCCGCCATCGCCGAAGGGGAGAAGCTGTACAACGAGGCGTGCACGGCGTGCCACGGGAAGGACGGGACAGGCGGCGAGCTCGGCCCGCCGGTTGCCGCGCAGAATCGCCGCTATCTTCGCCGCACCGATCCGGAAATCTTCGACACGATCAAGAACGGGATCGCCGGCACGCAGATGCCGCCGTTCAGTGCCCAGTTCACCGACGACAACATCTGGAAGCTGACCGCGTATATCCATGGTCTTCGCGGCACCGCGTTCGACACCCCCGCACAAGGCGACGCGGCGGCGGGAGAAGCGATTTTCTGGACCGGCGCCAAGTGCGGCGGCTGTCATATGGTGAAAGGGAAGGGGAACGTTCTTGGACCCGATCTCTCGAACCTGGCGGGCTCGCGCAAAGTGCAGAACATCGTCGACGCGCTCACGAAGGTGAATCACAAGATCGTCGCGGACGGCGGCACGCACGATGCGACGATTGTGGCGAATACGAGTTACCAGCCGGTGCGCGTCACGACCGCGGACGGGAAGGTCGTCTCCGGTATTCTCAAAAACGAAGACAGCTTCTCGCTGCAGGTGCTCGGCAAGGACGACCTGAACCTGTATCGGTTCAAGCGCGCGGACGTGAAGGTGTTCTACGACCCTGAGAGCCTGATGCCGCACGACTGGGACAAGCGCTTGAGCCCGGCGGAGTTTCAGAATCTGCTGGCGTATCTGACGAGGCTGTACGTGCCGCCACCACCCGCGCCTCCGGCGCGCGGCGGCGGTGCTCCCGTGGGGTAGTGGCGGGCGGAACTAGCGGTGCTTGAGGTGCGAGTCGCTATGCGACTCGCCCATATCTGTTGAGCTGTAGGCGAGCATCGCGAACAGGAAGATCACCAGAGAAGCCACCACGACGCCGAGACCGATGTACATCCACCACATAGGTCACCTCGACACTTGAGAACGCCGGCTGTCACGCCGCCCCTCGAATGCACTCGGGGCGCGTCGGACTAACAAGTTTGTTTGAGAAAAGAAATCCTACATCAGGACGGCGCTCGCTCCACGAAATTCTTCCGGCCGACCTGAAGGTCGGCACTACGGGAAGCGCACCAGTATTGGCTCATTCGTAGTGCCGACCTTCAGGTCGGCGCAGACAAGAGCAACAGCACCGGCGTATTCGTAGTGCCGACCTTCAGGTCAGCCTAGACCAGCGCACCAGAGCGTTGTGAAACGCTCGAGGTTCCACCGTTCTTGTTCCACGTTCCCCGTTCGCGGTGGCGCCTGGAGGGAGACGCGCGTCTTTTCTAAGAAACGATGGCGTACTGAGTCGGCCGCCCACCTCGAACCGTGGTACGCGGAACAGGAACGTGGAACCGACGGCCTACACCGTTCTGAAAAACGCTCTAGGTCAGCATCGGGCATCGCGTCGTACTCCGGCACTGCGCTTGCCTCATCGCGGCACGATGACGAATCGGCCGCATCGCTTGAAAACCTTCAGTTACCTTGGCTGTTATCGCTATTCGCTCACCTTCTGCACGAATTTCCGAGCGCACCTGTTTGTCGACGCACAAGTGGTTCAGCTGGTCCTGTCGCATTTTTTGCGCGCCGCGAGTGAGGAAGGGTTTTCACTTCTCGCCTATTGCTTCATGCCGGACCACGTCCATCTTCTCGTTCAGGGTGATTCTGAATGGTCAGACGGCCGCAGGTTGATCAAGTACGGGAAGCAATATGCGGGTTACGCGTACGCAGCTACGTACCGGCGAAAACTCTGGCAGCCGTGGGGGTTTGAGCGCGTCTTGCGAGAGGAAGAATCGAGCGTGATCGTGGCGAGGTATATCCTGGAGAACCCCGTTAGAGCCGGCCTTGCCCGGACAGTTTCAGAGTACCCGTTTGTGGGATCGAGGTTGTGCGAGCTGAAAGCGTTGCTTGGGAGTTTGCCGACCTGAAGGTCGGCACTACGAGACACCATCCGTTAGTCGTGACCTTGCGTTCGTAGTGCGCACCTTCAGGTCGCCTCGAAAGAAGCGCACCAGCTTGCCTTCTTTCGTCGTGCCGACCTTCAGGTCGGCCTGCACAAGCGCATCACCACCGGCGTATTCGTAGCGCCGACCTTCAGGTCGGCCCGGCGGCGGCCGACGTGATTTGTCGGTTGTCAAGTCTTGGCGGCGGCTGCATTGTTTGCGACAATAAGAATTCCCACCCGGTCGAATATCTGAGACGTGCAGGAGGATCGAGTTTGTTCAATCGAATTGCCCCCGCTGTGCTCGCTGTCTGCCTGACCGCTGCCGTGCCCGTGAGATCGGCGCCAGCGGCGTCTGTGGATACCGGCGTGTCGAAGGCAGGTAAGTCTCTGAACACTGTTCATCCGAAAACGGTGCGTTCGACGATCGATGCGGCAGAAGCCGCTGCCTCGGGCGTCGCGCCGGACGTTCTCGAGCTGGCGCTGAGCGCGACGTCCTGCGCCGCTGCGTCGGGTGTCATCGACGCGCCGCCGACCCTTACACTGATCGATTACTCCCGCCCATCTGTCGAGCCGCGCCTCTGGGTATTCGATCTCTCGACAGGGGAGCTGCTGTTCAAGGAACTGGTTGCGCACGGCAGGAATACCGGCGACAACCTCGCCACCAGGTTTTCAAACGAGATGGACAGCCGCCAGACGAGCCTCGGCCTGTTCGTCACCGACGACACGTATGTTGGCAGCAACGGCTATTCTCTGAAGCTCGACGGCCTGGACGTCGGGTTCAACGATCGCGCGCGCGCCCGCGCCATCGTCATGCATGGTGCGGCGTATGTGGACCCGCAGCTCGCGGCGGCACAGGGGCGCATCGGCCGGAGCTGGGGATGCCCCGCGCTGCGCACAGCCGTGGCCGCGAAAGTCATCGACCGCATCCGCGGCGGCGGTGTGATTTTTTCCTACTATCCCGATCAGGACTGGCTGAAGAGCTCGCGGTTTCTGCACGGGTGCGGCGGTCTTTCTTAGACCTTTATCCCGACCTTCGGATCGGCTTCGCCTCGTAGGTTGTCCAGTCAAGCGGCGGTGAAAGTCCCGCCCACACCCGATACCCATTCGCGTCGCCGGGGGACACAATGACGCCATCAGGAGAGGAGGCAGCCGCCATGTGGATTACAGGCCATGTTGTCGACGACCACGGGCGCCCGCTGTCCGCTGTCAGGATAGAAGCACTGGACGCGGGCGCCAGACGTCGGCGCGCGGTTGTCTCGAACGTGCGCGGCGAGTATGTCCTGCAGGATCTCCAGCCCGGCGAGCACACGATTACCTTCGCATGCGCGGGTTTTTCAACGGTCGAGCGAAAGACCGATGCACTGACGACGTATGTGGCCACCGTCAACGCACAGTTGATACGGCGAACAGGATCCGCGTGAACGCCAGGGCCGACCTGAAGGTCGGCACTACGAAAGGCAGGCGTTGGCGACGGCCGACCTGAAGGTCGGCACTACGAAAAGCTGGCGTCGGCGACGGCCAACCTGAAGGTCGGCACTACGAAACGCCGGCGGTCGCTTTGGGCGTGTGACCGCAAGAAAATGGCGGCCTGACAGTTGCAATACAGATCGCCCAAATGCTCTCAAAACGGCCAATAAACGAGACACTTCGAGAGCTCCAGCAGCACGTGGTGGTGCACTGGCGCCTTCTCGCCGGTGTCGCAACGGCCGTCACCCTCATCTTCATCCTCGGGTTGTGGGCCATGTTGTCCGGGCTCCCGGGCCGGGATGAGCTGCGGAACCTGGGCGAAATGCCGCAGGCGTCGACCCTCTACGACGTCCACAACCGTCCAGTTTTCACGATTTTCAGGGAGTACCGCATCGAGGTCCCGCTGTCGCAGATCTCGCCACACCTTCGCACGGCGATTGTCGCGTTTGAAGACCAGCGGTTCGCCGACCACGGCGGCATCGACGTCATCCGCATCATCGGCGCCGTCTGGGCCGACGTGCGTGAAGGGCGGAAGGCGCAGGGCGGCAGCACCATCACCCAGCAGCTCGCCAGGCAAAGTTTTCTTACCCGTGAAAAAAAGTTATGGCGGAAAGTCCGGGAGATCGCGCTCGCCAGGCGTATCGAGCGGATGTATTCGAAGGACGAGATTCTCGAGCTGTACCTGAACAAGGTGTATTTCGGCGACGGCCTGCACGGCGCCGAAGCCGCCGCCCGCGGGTACTTCGGCAAATCGGCGTCCGACCTCGACCTGTCCGAAGCCGCGCTGCTGGCCGGCCTCGTAAATGCGCCCTCGGTCAACGCGCCGACCGTCAGCATGGCGCGTGCTGTCGCACGCCGGGGACTCGTGCTGAACGCGATGCGCGAGCAGGGAATCATCACCGACGCCGCGTTCGAGCGCGCATCGAAAGAGGAAGTCCGGCTCGTCGATACCCTGCGCCGCGAAGAGCCGCTCGGCCAGTACTTCAAGGAAGAAGTGCGGCAGCAGCTCGTGAAGCAGTTCGGCTGGGAGCGCCTGTCCGAAGGCGGCCTCAGGGTCTACACGACAATCGATCCCGAGATGCAGCGCGCGGCGGAGGCGAACGTCGAAGCGTCGGTGAAGCAAATCGAGTTGCGCAGGTCGCGGCGCAAGATCGCCCCGACCGGCGACCAACTGGAAGCGGCCCTTGTCGCGATGGATCCGACAACCGGCGAAGTCCGCGCGTTGGTCGGCGGCCGCGATTTCAAGGCCAGCCGGTTCAATCGCGCGACGCAAGCGCTCCGTCAGCCTGGGTCGGCCTTCAAGCCTTTCGTGTACGCCTCTGCTCTCGAGGCCGGTTATTCCCCGGCGTCGCTCGTGACGCGCCTCGACGAGCCGATCCAGACGCTGCAAGGCGCGTGGATGCCCGAAGATGAGCATTCCGATGGTTCGTCGATGACCGTCAGGACCGCGTTGCGCACGTCGAGCAATCGCGCCGCGGTCCGGATGCTCGAGGAAGTCGGCATCGCCAAAACCGTCGCGCAGGCAAAAAAAATGGGCATCGGCAACGTGCCGAGCGTCCCTTCACTCGCGCTGGGGTCCGGCGAGGTCACGTTGATGGCGATGACCTCGGCGTATGGCGCGTTCGCGGATAACGGACAGCTGCACGCAGCCACCTTCATTCGACGCGTGGAAGACGCCGACGGCAATGTCCTGTTCGTTTCGAAGCCCGCTCCCGAGCAGGTTCTCTCTCCGCGGACGGCGTTCCTCATGACGAGCATGCTCTCGGATGTCGTCAACTACGGAACGGCCTACAAGGCGCGGCAGGAGGGGTTCACGTACCCGGCAGCGGGAAAGACCGGCACGACGAACGACTACGTCGACGCATGGTTCGTGGGCTTCACACCGCATCTCGTGACCGGCGTGTGGGTCGGGTTCGACAAGCCGCGCACCATCATCGCGAATGGGTTCGCGGGCGAGCTTGCCGTGCCGATGTGGGCGCGTTTCATGAAAGTGGCGACGGCAAACGACAAGCCCGACACGTTCAAGATGGCCGACGGATTGGCTGCCGTCTCGGTCTGCCGTCTCTCGGGCAAACTTCCGAGCCCGGGGTGCGATCGCCTCATCACCGAGTACTTCGCTCGAGGAACGGCGCCTACCGAGACGTGCGCGGAACATGGCTTTACGATATCCGGCCAGCTCGCCGCCATGTATCCGAGCTCGCCGGGCAACTCGGGCAGTGTCGCCGTCATGCCGCAACCTCCAGTGCAAACCCCTGATGTGGCCGTCGTCGCCGCGTCGCGCGAGTCGTCGGAGATCGTGACGGCCGCCGATACCGGCGACGAGCCGAAGAAGAAGCGCGGGTTCTGGGGGCGACTGTTTGGCCGGGGAGACAAGGGCAAGAAAGACGACGCGCCGCTCAACAGGTCGAGAGATTAGGAGCCGCTTCGTTCTCCTGTCGTAGTATTTCCTCGGTGAGCCACAACCAGTATCCCAGGGTCGCCTCGTTGAAGACCGCGGCGGCCCTCCGCACCCACCTCGAACGTTCGCAGATCGCGCTTCAATTTGACGACACCGTCGACGCGTCGGGCGCCCTCGCGCAGCCGATTCAAGTCGACGCCGTTCGCGTCGGCAACCGCTTCTGCATCCTGCCCATGGAAGGGTGGGACGGCACGAAGGACGGCGAACCGAGCGACCTGACCCGCAGACGATGGCGCAACTTCGGCCTCAGCGGCGCGAAACTGATGTGGGGAGGCGAAGCCGTCGCGGTCCGCCACGACGGGCGCGCCAATCCGAATCAACTGATGCTCACGCCGGCGACGCAAGCGTCGATCGCGGGCCTGCGCGAGGAATTACTCTCGGCGCATCGCGAGCGATTTGGGCCGAACGCGGATGGCGATCTGTATCTCGGGTTGCAGCTCACCCATTCGGGGCGTTTCGCGCGGCCGGATGTGTGGGACAGATCGGCTCCGCTGGCCGCGTGTCACCATCCCATCCTCGATAGACGATTCGCCGCGGGCGTGCGCGTGCTGACGGATGCCGAGATCGCAGGCATCGTCGACGACTACGCCGCTGCCGCCCGGCTCGCCTATGCGTGCGGATATCAGTTCGTCGATGCGAAGGCGTGCCACGGCTATCTCGGCCACGAGATGCTCGGAGCCACGACGCGACCCGGCAAGTACGGCGGACCGCTCGAGCATCGCATGCGGTTCATGACCGAGATTATCGGGGCGATGCGCAGCGCCGCTCCGGGCCTCGGCGTTGTCGTGCGCGTGTCGATTTTCGATGTCGTCCCACACCGGAAGGGCGTCGACGGCAAGGGAGTACCGGAGTCGATCACCGGCGAGGAGCCTGGCTTCGGGCTCATGCACGACGAGAACATGAATCGCGCGCTCGATGACGGACGCGCGTTGCTCGCGCACCTCGAGAGACTCGGGGTGAAGTGGATCTGCCTGTCGGCGGGCAGTCCGTACTACAACCCTCACATCACGCGGCCCGCATTTTTTCCGCCGCTTGACGGATACCAGCCGCCGGAGGATCCGCTCCGAGGTGTCGCGCGGCAGATTGACGCCACGGCCAGGTTGAAGCGCGAATTTCCGAATCTGATCTTCGTCGGATCCGCCTATAGCTACCTGCAGGAATGGCTGCCGAACGTCGGACAGTACAACGTGCGCAACGGACTCACCGATTTCGTGGGCCTGGGGCGGGTGGCGCTGTCCTATCCGGAGTTGCCTGCGGACGTGCTGAGCGGGAAACCGCTTCGCCGCGCCGCGATTTGCCGCACGTTCAGCGATTGCACAACCGGGCCGCGCATGGGGATGGTCTCGGGATGTTATCCGCTCGATCCGTTCTACGAAGCCCGTCCCGAGGCCGCGCGTATCCGGACAGTGCGGGTTACTTCGCGGGTCTGAACGCCGCAAGGCTGGTGCGCAGCCACGCATCGCCTCGATCCGCATGACAGCTCACACACGCGTTCGGGCTGTCGGTGCTGCCGAAGCGCTCCGTCATCTCGGCGTCTGGAATGTCGTCGATCTCGTGGGATCGCGCCTGAAAGAGCAGGGCCTCCATGATGCGCGGCATGTGACACGAAACGCAGCGGCTCGCTTCGGTGTTTGCCGCATGCCGTGTATGCCGGTCGGGGTTCTCGCGCAATGTCGTGTGGCACTGCACGCACATCGCGTCGGCGTCAGGCGCGAATTTCAGGGAGTTCGGGTTCTGCGCGGCGTTCGACGGATGCGGATCGTGGCACGAGCCGCAGGTGGCGTTCCCTTTGCGAAAACATTGCGATCGCGTGAATGCCTCGCTGATGAACGTCGTCGCGCGGTAGCGCCCATCACGGTACATCGCCTTGCGCGAGAACGCCGACGGGAGCTCGACGGAGTAGGTGCGGAACGGATCTCCCGATTCGGAATGATTGACCGCGCCGCCCGGCTGCGCGTCATGAATGGCGGACTGTGCGTGGCATTGCGCGCACACCGCGACGTACCGTTCTGCCGGCAGTCGTCGAAAGCTGACAGGTGTCGCAGCGCCCGCCTGCGACGTGCTGCCGCTCTTCATCCGTTCCACGTGATCCAGCGACGGGCCATGGCACATCTCGCAGTTGATGCCTGCTTCCCGGAACGCCGCGGCTGCAGGTTCGACGGCGCCTTTTGCGAACGACAACTGACTGGTGTGACACGGCGCGCAGCTCGTCTGGTACACAGCGTCGGCCGGCGCGCGGTGAAACTGCGCGATGTCGGTGCGGGGTGAGCCGGGCGCGTCGACCAGGCCCCAATAGTTGACCCACGCCGATCGCAGCCTGCTGTACTGGATGGGAAACACCAACAGCCGCGCATCCGGAAGTCGCGTCGCGTAGGCCTGCTGCCATTTCGATCCGATCACGTAGTCGACCGGATAGCGAATCCATTCGTTGTTGTCGCCGCGGCGGATTTCGATGAAGTGGCGCTCCCCGTCTTTTACCGCACGCGCGTGATCGGACACGACCTGCGTGCCAGAGAAGTCGCCGATGACATCCGTGGGCCGGTAGGCTCTGAACATTCGCGCCATGCCCGTCGACTCCCACGACGTATACGCGTGCGTGTGGCATGCGCGGCACGCCTGCGAGCCCGCATAGCGTCCCGGCTCGCGGGTGCGGGTCACCGGCACGGGCGCCTCCGGTGGGCTCCATCTGAGCGCTGCACGCCAGTCGTCGAAGCTCGTCCCGGCATCGCGGGCTCGGCGCGCGTACAACACCCGAAGCGAGTCGCGTGCGGCCGGCTCGAGCGGCCCACCGGCCCGTGCGACATGCGCGAACGCGCGTGCGGCGCCTTCGTCCACGCCGACCGCCATTCGTACGACGCCGATCGTGTAGAGCGCCTCCATGTCGTCCGGGTTCAGCGTCAGCGATGTAAGGAGCGACTGTTCGGCATCCTTGTATTGCCCGCGCACGGCCGCCACACGGCCTTGCACAAACAGGGCAGTCGCCCGCAGCCCGTCACGGACGCGCGGCCATTCCTGCGCGGAAAAGTGAGTTGGACGTTCGGCATGTTCGAGGTACCGCAGTGCGTCTCGCGCGCTCGACACCGCCAGATCAAGGTCGCTTTGCTTCGCGGCCGTATCGGCCACGGCGACCAGAAGAAATGGGTTTTCCGGCATCAGCCTGAGGGCGCGTTGCGCCCACGTCAGGCCACGGGCGAGATCGCCTTCCGCGATGTACGCACGCGCGGCCAGCTCATACGCTTCGCGCAAGACGATCGAACGCGGATACTGCTCCACGTAGCGGATCGCGAGGTCGATCTGCGCGAGCGGCGCCGCGTTCCACAACTCTCGAAACGCCTGTCGCTCGCGCGCGTCGTCTATCTCCTCGAAGATCGTCTTGGGCGCGGGGCGCCCGCCCAGCCCGATGGCGATGTTGATTTCCTGCGCCGACGCGAGCGCGACGAGCAGCAGCAGCGCCGCGAACAGCGACAGGCCACGTGACATCATCAGCTACCGCAGAACATACATGTGCGGCCGCGATCCTGTAAACAGTTGCGCGAGGATTCGCCGTCAGGTGAAGAAACTCCACGCCTGAAACGCGGGCATAAGTGTTGACACTTCCAGGGGGCGGACATATTCTCGACGCTCACACTTGGAACAGGAGAGTAACGTGCCTCCTACCCTCCTATTCTCCTGTTTTTGTTTTTCCCGAGGACGACATGACGCAGATGCGCGCAAGAGGTCTCGTGCTGGTGTTCTGCCTGGGCAGCGTGTCCTGGGCCGTGCACGCACAGAGTGGCCGATCCCGCGAGTGGCTCACGTGGGGCGGCGATATCGAGCGGACCGGCTGGAACCGTGGCGAGTCGACGCTGTCGAAGCAGAACGTCGGCCGTCTCGCCCTGAAATGGAAGACGCAGATCGACAAGGAAGTGTCGATCGAGATCGAGTCGGGCAACGCCATGCTGACCACTCCCCTCGTGGCGCAGGGCGTTCGCACGCCGCAAGGCCTGCGTACCGTCGTCTACACCCTTTCGGCGTCGAACACGCTGGCGGCGCTCGACGCTGCGACAGGCGCGACAATCTGGCGCCGTACCTTCGACAACACCGTCGAGCCAGGCAGCGCGGCGAACTGGATCTGTACGAATATTTCGACCGCAACGCCCGTCATCGACAAGGCGAAGAACACGATTTACATGCTCGCGGCCGATGGACGCCTCCACGGCGTCGACCTCGCGTCGGGCGCGGGGAAGATGGCCCCTCCTCCCGAATTCGTGACGCCGTTCTCGAGAAACTGGAGCTTGAACCTCGTCGAGGGCGTCCTCTACACGACCGTTGGGCGCGGCTGCGGCAACGGCCCGGTGCCCGGAGCGCCGGCGCCTCCGCCTGGAACGATTCGCGGCGCTGGCGCGCCGCCAGTCGAAGGCGCCGCCGCTGCTCGCGCGGGGGGCGCACCGGCGCGCGAAGGGGCACCAGCACGCGAAGGGGCACCTGTCGGTGAAGCGCCCGCGCGCGGCCGTGGCCGAGGTGCACCGCCGCCTCCGGTCGCCGCGCACATGATCGCGATGGACCTCGACAACCCCGCGCGGCCGATTTCGCGGTTCTTCACGAGCACCGCGCGGCCGAATGGCGCCTGGAGCCGTGCGGGTCTTGCGTGGGCGTTCAATTCGCTGTTCGTCCAAACCGCGGACGGCGTGTGGAACCCGTCTCAGGGGTTGTGGGGGCAGACGCTGTTGCGCCTGGCGCCGAAGACGCTGCAGGTGCTCGACTATTTCACGCCGGCCAATCTCGAGGAGCTCAACACGAACGACCTCGACTACGGGTCGGGCGGCACGCTCGGGTTTACGTTCCGCAACCGCGACCTCGTCGTGTCCGCGGGCAAGGACGGGACCGTGTATCTCCTCGACGCGAAGTCGCTCGGCGGCGCCGATCACCGGACGCCGATGTTTTCGATCAAGGCCGGCAACGACGAGCTGTCCTACGCGTCCATGGGTGTGTGGGGCGCGCCGGCGACGTTCGTCAACGCCCGTAACGAGCGCTGGGTGTACTTCCCGATGTGGGGCCCGCCGTCGAAGAACGCGAAGTTCGAGCGCGCAAACGGCGACGCGCGAGACGGCAGCATCATGGCGTTTCAAGTGACGCTCGACGGCGACAAGCCGGTGCTCGTCCCGAAGTGGATCTCGCGCAATCTGTCCGTGCCCGATTCGCCCGTGATTGCCAACGGAGTTGTCTACGCGATTTCAACCGGAGAAAACACACTCCAGCGGCACACCGATCCGCGTTATCACACGATTTTTCAGAAGCCCGGCGCGCCGCCGCTGCCCAAGACCGGCACGATGACGGCTGAGGAGCGCGGTCAGAACACGACACACACGATTCTGTACGCCCTCGATGCGGAAACAGGGCAGGAGCTCTACTCGAGCAAGGATCTGATCGACGATTGGACGCACCTCAGCAGCGTCACGGTCGCCGACGGGAACGTTTACGTGACGACACGAAAGACCATCGTCTATGCATTCGGTCTGAGTAAATAGCGGCATGCGAGCGCCGACTCGATTCCTGTTCTTCGTGGCGCTGTCGGTCCTAGTGTCGATGGACCCGCCGTCGGCGCAGGCGCCGTCACCCGATCAGATGGCGCAGGGCGCCGCCGTGTTTCAGAAAGTCTGCTCGTCGTGCCATGGAGCCGGCGGTGCGGGAGGGCGCGCGACGTCGCTGATCGACAATCGCCGGCTACGAGCGCTGTCGTCCGCGGAGGTCGAGAACATCATCAGGAACGGCATGCCCAATGGCATGCCGCCTTTCGGATCGATGCCAGAGGCCGACCTCCACGCGGTCACCACCTTCGTGCGCTCCTTCAATGCCTCGGCGTTCGATGTCCAGCCGGCTGGAGACGTCGCGGCCGGCGCGATGTTCTTCTCAGGCAAAGGGCAGTGCGCGACGTGTCACATCGCGCGCGGGCGCGGTGGGGCCGGGGGCCCCGACCTGTCGACCATCGGACGCCAGATGACGATACCCGAGCTCACCCGCGCGCTTCTCGAGCCCGACGCCACGATCGCCGCCGGGTTTGCGACCGCTCGAGTCCAGGTGAAGGACGGCCGCACGCTGCGCGGGTTCGTTCGCAACGAAGGCAATCACGTGCTGCCGTTGCAGACCATAGACGGCCGCCTCGTGGCCATAGACAAGGCCACCGCCGTCATCACCCGCGAAAGCGGATCGACGATGCCGCCGCTGAAGGCGACTGCGGACGAAATGCGCGATTTGATCGCATTTCTCAGCCGGCTTGACGGGGCGACGGGTGCGATGGGTGCAACGGGTGCGGTGGGTGCGGATTTCGCCGAAATTCTGAAGCCGCGCGCTGGTGATTGGCCGACGTATCACGGACGCCTGGATGGGAACCGGCACAGCGCGCTCGCGCAGATCACCACCGCGAACGTCAAAAGCCTCTCGCCGAAGTGGATTCATTCCGTGCGCGGCTTCGACAACGAGATGACGCCGCTGGTCCTCGACGGCATCATGTACATCACGGCGACCAATCAGGTGTCGGCGCTCGACGCCACGACGGGCCGGGAGATATGGCGTTTCTCGCGGCCGCGCTCGCCGGGGCTGCGCGGCGATGCCGCTATCGGGTTCAATCGCGGCGTCGCGGTGCTTGGGTCGCGCGTGTTTCTCGTCACGGACAATGCGCATCTCGTCGCGGTAAGCCGGATCAATGGCGCGCTGCTGTGGGAAGTCGTGCTTCCGGAAAACACAGCGCTGCCCTACGGCGGCACCATGGCCCCGCTCGTCGTCGGCGATCTCGTCATCGCCGGCGTCTCGGGAGGTGACGAAGGCATTCGCGGATTCCTTGCGGCGTACCGCGTTACCACCGGAGAGCAAGCCTGGCGTTTCTGGACCGTGCCCGCCCGCGGCGAACCGGCATCCGAGACGTGGAAGGGCAGTGCAGATCTTGAAAAAGGCGGCGGCGCGACGTGGCTGACGGGAACCTACGACGCCGAGTCCGACACGCTTTTCTGGCCTACGGGAAATCCGTATCCCGACACCGACGGCAGCGAGCGGCAAGGGGACAACCTGTACACGAATTCCGTGCTCGCGCTCGAGGCGAAGACCGGAAAGCTGCGCTGGCACTATCAATTCACGCCGCACGATCTGTGGGACTGGGACGCGGAGGAGCCGCTGGTGCTCGTCGACGCGATGTTCCAGGGGCGGCCTCGAAAGCTGCTGCTGCAGGCGAATCGCAACGGCTTCTTCTATGTGCTCGATCGCGTCGATGGCAAAGTGCTGCTCGGGCGGCCGTTCGTTCAGAAGCTCACCTGGGCGAGCGGGATTGGACCGGATGGCCGTCCGCAGCTCGTGGCTGGAAACACGCCGGACGAGAACGGCGTCACCACGTGTCCCGCAATCCGCGGCGCGACGAACTGGATGTCGACGTCCTTTAGCCCGGCGACACGGCTCTTCTATGTCATGGCGGTCGAGAACTGCTTTGTATATCGAAGCACCATGTTTGGCGGCGGCCGCGGAGCAGCGCCGCCCGCTCGTGGCGCAGGCGCGCCGCCGGCTCCCGCGCGGGGCGCGCCTCCGCCATCGCCGTTCGGCCTTCCTGGCGGAGGTTTCAACCGCGGAGGCGCTGGCGGCGGCGGGTCCATGGCGCTGCGCGCGCTCGATCTCGAGACAGGGCGCGTTGCCTGGGAGATTCCGCAGGTCGGCAACTCGAACAACTACGCCGGCACCTTGTCGACCGCGGGCGGGATCGTGTTTTACGGACAGGCGAGCGGCGAGTTCGCGGCGGTAGATGCCAAATTAGGTACCCACCTCTGGCATTTCGAGACGCACGAGACCTGGAAGGCGTCGCCGATGACCTACTCTGTCAACGGCCGCCAGTACGTCGCGATTACATCGGGCGCGAACGTGCTCGCGTTCGCGCTGCCGTAGGTTCATAGCATGTCCTTACCGCAAAGAGGCAGGGACGCAACGAGTCTTCTGATCATTCTTCTTCTCGTCGCGACGCCGTTCGCGCTCGAACGCAAGGACGTGACGTTCAAGATTTTTCAATTCGCTGCTGACCAGATCCCTCGTGTCGACGGGAAGACCGATGACTGGGCCATGGTTCCCGAGAGCTACGTCGTCGGCATGAACGAGCTCATGGATACCGAGCAGGGACACGGGAGGAACCACGACACGAAAAACCTCGACGTCAGAGTCAAAGTAGGTTGGGTCAAAGGGCTCAACCGGCTGTACTTCCTGTACGAAGGGTTCGACAATTACTGGGACTTCGCCGCCTCCGGCCTTCACAACGACATCTTCGAAGTGGTCGTCGATGGTGATCTCTCCGGCGGACCGCTCATCGACATCTACCATCGCGACGTGTGGACGCCCGAAGCAGTCGGCCCGCGTTCGGAGCTCGATCCACGCGTGTCGCGCGCCGACGCGCATTTCGGCTATCACGGCGTCCACGCGCAGAACTACCACATCTTCACGCCGCCGGGCGACAAGGACTGGGCGTTGGCATGGGGCTGCGCCCAATACACAAAGGACCTGCCGTTCGCGAACGCCGCCTACGACTACAGTTTCAAACCGGGCGCGTCAGGCAAGCTCGTCCTCGAGTTCTGGATCACGCCATTCGATTACGCCGGCTGCGATGGGCCGCAGCGCGCGATTGAATCGCAGCTTGCCGAGAACAAGCTCATCGGGCTGTCGTGGTGCCTCATCGACTACGACGACGTGAACGCGAAAGGGCGCGTGGGATTCTGGAATCTCTCGCACAGGCAGACGTTCTTCGGGAATGCCGATCAGCTCGTCGGTTTCCGGCTGATGCCGCTCGAAGCGGCGACGCAGGGTGTCCGAGCGAGATGGACGCACAAGGTGGTCGACATGGATCGCCGGCTCGTCGCGTTCACCGATCAGTCGGCCGGCGAGATTACGGCGTGGAAGTGGGACTTCGGCGATGGCGGCACGTCAACCGACCAGCACCCGCAGCATGCATATTCGCGCGCCGGCGACTTCGTAGTGACGCTTGAAGTCTCAGGCCCCGCCGGTACTTCCCGCTTCCAGCGCGTCTGGGATGTGTCGGTGCGCTGAGGGCGCTTCATTATTGAAGATTGAATCCTCCAATTCTGAAAGGCTATGGCAGTGACAGCGCGACCAGTTCGGCCGGGAAGTTCTGCGCGCCGACGGCGACGACGATGAACTGCTTGCCGTTCACCATGTAGGTCATCGGGTTGCCGCATGTGTTGGCCGGCAGCTGCAGCTCGTGCACGACGGCGCCGGTCATCTTGTCGTAGGCGGTGAACGTCGTACCGCCGCCGCCGCCACCCCTGAACAGTCCGCAGCCCTGTCCTGCAAATGCGAGTGTCTTCGTGACGACGATGCCGCCCTCGTCTGCGCGCCCGGTTCTCGGAATGTTCACGCCCTTCAGTGCCGGGTGGTTCTTGATCCATTCGTACGTGTCGCCGTTAGCGACCTGCCAGACGATGTCGCCAGTGTTCATGTTGTAGGCCGTGATGCGGCCGTAGGGCGGCTTGACGAGCGGCAGTCCCTGCGGTCCGATGCCCCACGGTCCACGGCCGGTGCCGGGACCGAGTTGCGGCGCCGCGCCGCCACGTCCGCCGCCGCGTGCAGCACCAGCACCACCACCGCGGGCCCCCGCTGCCTCTGGATCTGTACCGGCTGGCGCAGCGCCACGCGCTCCACCGCGACCACCGCCGCCACCACCACCGCCACCGCCGATGTAGTTCATGTCAGAGCGATCGCCTCCCGGTTGAAGTGCGACGGCCGTCAGGTTGGTCACCGACGGCACATACAGCATGTGCGTTTCGGGATCCCATGCTGCGCCCTGCCAGAGCGCGGCTCCCTGTGCCGCGGGAATCTGCAGGGTCGCGCGCAGGCCGCCGGCATCCGCCACGATCGGCGGCGTGAAAAGCGGGCCGATTTTGTACTCCTTCAGCATCTTCCGGGCTTCAGCGTTGAGCTCGGGGGTGAAGTCGATCAAATCCTGCTCTGATACACCCTGACGATCGTACGGCGCAGGTTTCGTCGGGTGTGGCTGCGTCGGCGAGTACCACTCGGTCGGTACCGTGCCCGCTTCGACCTTGCGCTCTTCAATCGGCCACACCGGCGTGCCGTTGACGCGATCGAAGGCGAACAGGTACGCCCACTTGGTGACCTGCGCGACCGCGCGAATCGGTTTGCCGTTGACGGTGATGTTGATGAGCGTCGGTGGAGACGCCAGGTCGTAGTCCCAGATGTCGTGATGGACGAGCTGTTGGTGCCATACGCGCTTGCCGGTTCTGGCGTCGAGGCACACGAGACTGCCGGCGAACAGGTTGTTGCCCGGGCGGTGGCCGCCAAAGAAGTCTCCTGTCGCCGACTCGACAGGCAAGTACACGTAGCCGAGCTCCTCGTCGGCCGAGAACGGGGACCATACCGTCGTGTTTCCGGTGTACGACCACGAATCGTTCTGCCATGTGTCGTTGCCGAATTCGCCGGGCTGTGGAATCGTGTGGAAGGTCCACAGCCGTTTTCCCGTGCGAACGTCGAAGCCGCGGATGTATCCCTTGGTGTTCTCCTTCGACCGCGGGGCCGTTCCGCCAACCATCGCGGCGCCGAAGATGATCACGTTCCTCACGACCACCGCGGGCGACGTCGAGCTGATGACGCCGTCAGCGGGGGGCGGCTGATCGAAATCCTGATACAGGTCGACGACGCCGTTCCTGCCGAACGCCGGATCGGGCAGGCCGGTTTTCGCGTCGAGCGACACCAGCTGAAAGCCGCGCGTGACCAGGATGATGCGGGCCTGCTTCCCGTCGGTCCAGTACTCGACGCCGCGATTGACGCTGCGAGGCGCCCGATCGCCGCGCGCCCCTTCATCCAACCGGTAGCTCCATAACGTCTCCCCCGTGGCCGCGTCGATCGCGACCACGTTGGGACGGAATCCCGCCGTCACGTAGAGCACACCGCCCACCATCAACGGCGTGGCCTCCATGTTGTTCTGCGGCCGCGGCCCGAAGTTCTCGGATTTCCACCTCCACGCGACCCGCAGGTTCTTCACGTTGTCGCGGTTGATCTGATCGAGCGGCGAGTACTTCGTGCTGCCGAGGTCGGCGCCCCAGTGCGGCCACTCGCCGTTGGTGACGCCGGTTTGTCCGGAGACGAGCGCCGACGCGACGACGAGCGCGGCGAGCGAAGACAGCAGCACGAACGAACGGCATCTCGCGGTCATGGGCGCTCCCTGGGACATGCTGGGACAGTTCTCAGCCGTGCTGAGCGGAAATTGTGGTGGTTGTGGTTGAGCACGGTATAAGCCCTCCCCGAGAAAGTCAACCCGAAGAGAGGGACACGTGGTATCTAATGCCTTGCATTCAGCGCGATGATAGGCGTGTTCCGGCGGACCTTCAATGGAGGATGCATGACTCGAATGACGCAGTGTGCGCTGGCGTTCCTTGGTTGTGTGCTGGTCTTCGGGTCTGTGCGACTTGGCGGACAGGAATCGCGAGGCTCCGTTGGTGGGCTTGTGGTCGATTCGTCCGGCGGAGCGCTGCCCGGCGTCACCGTCACCATCCGGAACAACGGCACCAATGCGACGGTCGTCCAGACCACCAATAGTGCGGGTCAATACACGGCCGTTCTCCTGCTGCCCGGCGCCTATACCGTCACCGTCGAGTTGAGCGGCTTTCAGAAGCGCGAATATCCAAACGTGCAGGTGCACGTGGGTGAGCGCGTACAGCTCGACGCCACGCTGGCGCCCGCCTCGGTGTCAGAGTCGGTGCTCGTCGTCGGCGAGAGCCCGCAGCTCGAGGCCGGCAGCGCGACGATCGGGCAAGTGATCGACTCCACGCTCATCAGCGAGATTCCGCTCGGGGACGGCACCGCGTATGGCCTGACGCGGCTGATCCCGGGCGCGTCGTTCGAGCGATCGTACGCGCTGCAGCGTCCGATGGACAACGACAACCTTCGCGGCATGACGATTACGGGCACGATCAACAGCGAGTTCACGATCGACGGATCGAGCAACATCGTCTCGCAGGCGCGCGCCGGCATCCAGCCGCCTGCGGACTCGATCGAGGAGTTCAAGGTCGAGACCGCCGCCTACGACGCGCAGGTGGGCCACACCGGCGCGGGTGCCGTGAACCTCGCACTGAAGACCGGCACGAACCAGTTTCACGGCTCGGCCTCGTACTACAACAGAGACGACTCGCGTTCGGCGAATCTCTTCGCGTCCAACCGCAGCGGCTCGGGCAAGACCCCACGCAACTACAACCGGTTCAGCGGCGCGATTGGCGGCCCGGTCTTCCGCAACAAGACGTTTTTCATGTTCTCGTACGAGAAGCTGCAGGACGACACGATCGAGCCGTTTACCAGCTCGGTGCCGACGGCGAAAATGCGCAACGGCGACTTCTCCGAGCTGTTGTCCAACGGCGTGCAGATTTTCGATCCGCGCACCGCGCGCCTGGTCAACGGCGTCGTCGTCCGCGATCCGTTTCCCGGCAATATCATCCCGGGCGACAGAATCAACCCCGTGGCGCGCAACGTTCTCGGGTACTTCCCGGCTGCAAATCAGGCGGGCGCCGCGGACTTCTCGCAGAACTTCTACGCCGACCAACCCTGGACGTATGCCTACAACTTCCAGATGGTGCGCCTCGACCACGAGTGGACGAGCAACCAGCGCACGTTCGGCCGCTTCATCCGGAATTTCAGGCGGGAGGAACGCTTCAACTTCGCCGGCGAGCTCAACGGGGTCGAGATTACGCGCGGCGCCACCGACCGCTTCAACTTCAACTATGCCGTAGGCCACACGGCCGTGCTATCGCCGACGACCGTGTTCGATATGAAGGGAAGCTGGCTGCGCTTCAACGACGATTTGTTTCCCCTCTATACGATCGATCCGGCCAGTCTCGGGTTCTCAGCGGGGACCGCCGGCCTGTTCGGCGACTACGAGCAGTTGCCTCGCTTCAGCATCGAATCCGGGTCGCCTACCGCCGCAGGACGGGTCGCGACGATTGGCGCGCAGCAGAGCGGCTTCAACAGCGGACGCAACCAGCCGTTCTACAACATTCAGATTGCCCCGACGCTGACCAAGAGTATGGGGTCGCACACCGTCAAGGTGGGATACGACTGGCGGCAGCTGCGCCAGGTAGAAACCAACCTCGGATGGAAAGCCGGGGCGTACGGGTTCGATGGCAGCTATACGCGCGCGACGAGCGCCGCCACGAGCCAATATGGCCAGGGCATCGCCTCGTTCATGCTCGGAATTCCCACGACGACCTCGATCTTCGAAACACGCAGCAACTACGACGCGCGCGTCAACAGCCACGGCGCGTTCGTGCACGACGACTGGCGCGTGTCCGATCGCCTCACGCTGAATCTCGGCCTTCGCTACGACCTCGAGCTCGGACTCACGGAGGTGGAGAACCGCAATATCGGCGGCTTCGATCTGACCAGCACCAATCCCATCGAAGCGCAGGCGCGCGCCAACTTTGCCGCGAATCCGCCGGCCGGGGTGCCCATCGCGGCGTCGGCGTTCAACGTTCGCGGCGGCTACACCTATTTGTCCGGCGACCAAACGTCGGCGTGGAATGCTGACACGAACAACTTTCAGCCGCGCATGGGGTTCACCTACAGGCTGTCGGACAAGTCCGTCCTGCGCGGAGGAGCCGGGCTGTTCATCGCGCCGTTCCAGATTCAGGGCGTGCCGGGCATTACCACGGGCCTGAATCAAATCGGGTACTCACGCAACACGCCCGTACCGGTGACGAACGACAACGGGCTGACGTTCCAGGCGAACCTGACCAATCCCATTCCGAGCGGTCAGCTGCTCGTGCCGGTCGGCTCGAGCCAGGGCCTGACGACCAACCTCGGCAACGCCCCCGGGAACGTGACGGTCGCCGATCGCGTCAATCCGGAGTACTGGCGATACAGCATCGGAGTCGAGCGCCAGTTCGCCGGCGACTTCCTTCTCGAGGTCTCGTATCTGGGTCAGAAAGGACGCCACCTGCCGATTCTCGAAAGCGTCAACTACGTGCCCGAACAATTCAGGACGCAGAACCCCCTTCGCGACGCCGGCGCCGAGACATTCCTGACGCAGGCAGTCTCGAATCCGTTCGTTGGGCTGACGCCGGACGCGCCGGCGAGCAACGGGGCCACCATCCCGCGTCGCCGGTTGCTCTATCAGTATCCGGAATTCGAAGCGAGCGGCATCTGCACCGGCAACGGCACGTTCTGCACGGAGACGGACAACGGCTCGAACGTCTACCACGGGGTCATCCTCCGCGCGGACAAGCGGTTCACGCACGGGTTCATGCTAATGAGCTCGTATACCTGGTCGCACATGCGAGAGCGCGTCACGCCGTTGAACCCGTGGGAAGAGCCGGAAGAGCGCGTGGCGGCCGTCGATCGGCCGCATCGCATCACGTTCGCGTCGGTCGCCGAGCTGCCCGTCGGCCGGGAACGCCGATGGGGAACGAACTGGTCTCCCGCGCTCGACGCGATTCTCGGCGGGTGGCAGTTCAGCGCGAAGTTCGAATGGCAGGTCGGCCAGCCGCTCGTCTTCAACAACAACACGTACTTCGACCCGGCGTGCGGAGATCCCAAGGATTTGAAGGCGAAGTGGGGACAGGACGGCGGAGTGTTCCGTGGAGTGGATGTGCCGGTGATCGACGTGACCTGTTTCTACACGTTCCAGAACCAGCCATTCCGCAACGCGTCAGGACAGCCCGTCACGTTCCAGGCGACCGAGAATCAGCTCGGCCAGTCGAACGTGCGCACGTTCCCGACGACTTTGCCGGACATCCGGTTCATGAACCACCACCTGCTCGACTTCGGCCTGACGAAGAATTTCCAGGTCGGCAACCAGGTGCGGGTGCAGCTGAGAATCGAAGCGCTGAACGCGACGAACTACACGCTCTTCGGCTCGGGCAACGTGACGCTGACCAGCAACAGCGCGACGTTCATGATGCTCAACAACATCGACTCGAGCACGGTGATGAAGCCGCGCGATATCCAAATCGGGGCACGCGTGACGTTCTAAACGATTTTCGGATCTCACCGCAGAGACGCAACGGCGCTAAGCGATCGGCAAGAAAATACGAACACGAAGCCTCGAAGGCGATCTCGAGAAAGGCGCCGGGTCTCCTACTTGGCCCCGACCCGCAGCTTGGACGCCCTCGCGCACTCGGTCATCACCGTAAAGTAGCGCTGCACGCCATTTGCGCCGACGATGAACGGATGGTCTTCGCCTGGCTGACGCGGCGCGGAGAGCAGGCGCGCCTTGGTGTATGCGCCGTCGTACTCGCTGTGGTTGGAGATCAGCACGCTGGCCTTGGCGTCGGCAGCGGCTTTGGCGATCTTTTGCTGCGACGCGATGTATTCGTCCCACCGCGCGGCATCCGTGCCGAATGCGCCGGTCAGTGTGCCGCCCGAATAGGCGACCATCACGGTGCGCCCCTGGTCCTTGACCGGAAATACATACGACAGCGTTCCGGGCGTGTGGCCCGGTGTGGCGATGATCTCAACCGTGGTGTCGCCCAAGGTGAGTTTCCTCCCCTCCGGTCCTACCGAGATATCGCGTTTCGGCACTCCGCCAGGCGCAGTCGGGGGACGTTTCAGCGTGGCGTCCCAATCTGGCGCGCCCATCACCACCTGTGCGCTGTAGCGCTCCTGCAGTTCAGCGGCGCCCTGATCGTGATCGCCATGCGCGTGGCTCAGGATCACGTACTTGATGTCACTCGGATTCAAGCCCAGCTTCGTCATCCCGTCGATGATCTCCGGCCGTGTGGCCCACGCGAAGTTCGTATCGATGATGATGATGCCGGCGCTCGTCTGGAGCGCCCACGATGAATGCTGGCGCGTGCCCAGCCAGTAGAAATTGTCGAACACCTTGAAAGGAGGCGCATACCAGTTGTTGCGGTCCGGCGTGTCGGGCGCACCGGCGCCACGTCCCGCAGCCGCTCCGCCGCGCCCTGCGCCGCCACCGCGCGGGGCGCTCGGGAGACAAAGATTGACGAACGTGCCGCGGTAATCCTGTCCCGCGGCGGCCTTGGCTGTCGCGATGTGGGTATCAATCTCGCTGAGCGGCGCCTGCGCGAGCGCGGCGATGCCCAGGATCATGACCGAGAGCGAGGAAATCAAGATGAATGTGCGCGTCACACGAACCTCCTGGCCTGCGTTGGTTTAGATCACGGCTTCGGGCGTCAAGATATAGCCGTCGCCGTGGACTGTGCGTAGAAAACGGGGCGTTCTTGGATCCGCTTCGATCTTCTGCCGCAGTCGCGACACTGCGCGATCGACCGAGCGGGTCGTGCTGGTGTCGAGAAAGCCCCACACTTCCCTAAAGAGCTCATCACGAAACACCACGCGGGAGTTTCGCTCGGCCAGCACCCGCAGAATCTCGAACTCGCGATGACTGAGGTGGAGATCACCGTCAGGACCGGTGGCGATGCCGCTTCGAAAATTGATTGTAACGGCGGCGAGCCGGATCGTCGTGACCGTCCGCTTCGCCCTTCGTAGAACGGTATTGATGCGCGCGACGAGCTCTTCCATGTCGAACGGCTTGGTGATGTAGTCGTCGGCCCCAAGACGAAGCCCCGTGAGTTTGTCAGCCTTCTCACCGCGGGCCGACAGGATGATGATCGGCGTCTTTCCACCATGTCTCAGGACGCGGGCGAGCTCGAACCCGCTCAGGTCGGGCAGCATCACGTCTACGAGCACGAGATCGGGGACGAACGAACGATACAGCACTAGCGCCTTGTCCGCGCGAGCGGCGCATTCCACATCGAATCCGTCGACGATCAGGTTGTCCCGAAGGATCTGGGCCAGCGACGAGTCGTCTTCGACGATCAGGATTCTTGGCCGCATGCAATGACCGCCTTCGGAAGAATCAGCGTCGCCGTGGTTCCGCGGCCAACCTCGCTCGTAATCTCGAGTGTGCCATTGTGATCGGCGGCGATGCGATTGACGATGGCGAGGCCCAGTCCGTTGCCAGGTCCCCTGGTCGTCTTCCCGCGGACGAACCGGCGCTTGACCTGCGGGAGGTCGTCGGCCGGAATGCCCACACCATGATCGATGACATCGAAGCGCACGCGATCCGCCTCGCCTGACGCTCGCACGGATACTGTTTCTGCCTCTCCAGAATGGCGAATCGCATTGTCGATCAGGTTGTCCAGGGCGAGAATCACGGCGGTTCGATCGGCCCGGACCGCCGGCAGTTCCGGGGGCACATCTATTTCGAGCCGAACGTCACTATCAGTCAGCTGGCGGCGGAATCCTTGTGTCGCTTCGGAAATGAGCGCCGCCGGTTCCAGCGCTTCGAACGAATACACCTCCGTGACGTCGGTGACGCGGGAGTAGGCGAGCAGGTTGTTCACGAGACGCGTCAGGCGCCTCTCCTCGCGCACGAGTAAATGCGCGTACCGCTTCAGGTCCTGGTCGGTCTTGACGCGGCCGCGCACCAGCGTTTCTCCGACGGCCCTGATCGTCGAAAGCGGTGTCTTCAGCTCGTGGGTGACCGTGGCAACGAAATCGGCGCGGACGGTCGCGACGGCGGCGCTCGCCCGGGCGGCGCGGGCGGTCGCGAGGAGGCTCAACGCAAGCAGAGCGACGCCTGCACCGACGACGACGAGGCTTCGCCGCGCGCCGCGCGCCGCCAGCACGAAAGTGGGATCGCCGGCCGCGCTGGTTGCAACGGTCCATGACCGCTGCGCGAGATCTCCGGGCGGACTGACGGCCAGTACCGTGGGGTCGAAGAACAGGACTGGAAACGCGCGCCTGGCGACATTCTCCAGCGACTCCGCTTCGAGCGTGCCGGCGACGCGGCGGCCCCCTTCATCGATGATCGCGAATGAAGTAGCGCCGGCACTTCCTGCAATCTGAGCGACTTGTTTCAGGATGTCGTTGAAATAGTGGTCGCGGACCCATTTCAGATTGATCGCCGTGCCGAAGGCACGGTCGAGCCGTTCCCTGGTAATGCCCTGATAAGCGAGGAGCACGACCACCTGGTAGCGGTCCCCTTCGATTGATGTGTCGAACACCGAATAGCGGCGGCGCTCGGCGATGTCCGACTCGATCCGCCGGCGCAGCGCCGCGATTTCCGGTGGATCGCGGCGGACCTCGACGGGATAGGTGTCGGCGCGCTCGTGCGCGCTCATCCAGTTTGGCAACCGGTCGGTGCGGGCGAACATCACCGTGCCGCCGCTCGATGGTGTCCAGCCGAAAAAAAATTCCGGATAGGGATACCGGGCGAAGGCAAGCGCGACGAGATCGTTCACTTCATAAGGCGGATCGAAGGCCTGGCCGTTCAGTTCGGGGCTGTTCAGGATGGAGGTCTGCACTCCGGCCATGTCGCGAGTCAGCGCGCGGGTGAGCAAATCCGCGGCTTCGCGTGCGCGATGATCGGCGAGCAGTGCCGCGCCGCGCTGCCACTGGTCGGTGGCATGATAGCCGAACCACGCAAGCGCACACAGTCCGCAGCAGATCAACGCCGCCAGCCAGGTCGATGGCTCGGACACAAGCAAGCGCGGCCGCGAGATCATCGCCTGAGCTCCCGCTCGCGATAGTAGAGCGCCGCGCCGGGGTGGAGCGGCACCGGTGTGGCCGGTGCGCGCTCGGGCGCCATGCCTTTCAGGAACGGCAGCTCGGCGTTGAGCTGGGGCAGCATTCGGAAGAGCCCGTCCGTGAGCCGGCGAACGGTCGCGTCTGCAAGACCTGCCCGCGTGAGCAGGACGACATCGACGGCGAGCGTATGTACGGCCTCATGCATCCCGGCGTACGCGTCGGCGGGGATGACCTCGGAGCGGAAGAAGGGATAGATGGTGCGCAGCTTCACCATCGCCGGTCCGCGGATGGGAAGGAGCCGCGCGCCCGCCTGCGTCAGGCGCTTGGCGTCATCATTCGGCACGCTCGAGATCGTGAAGGCGGCATCAATCGAGTGATCAAGCAACATCTCGTTGGTTCGGGGTACGCTGGCGTCGATCTTCTGTACCTCGCCCGGCGAAAAATATCCGTCCAGAACCATTTCAGAAATCACGGCTGCGCCGCTGCCATTCGGGCCGACGCTCACGCGATGGCCGCGCAGCTCGTCCATTGAGCGGATTCGCGATCCGGGACCGACGAGCAACTGGACAGCAGAGGAGTTCAAGACCGCGATGCCGCGGATGTTACGCAGCGGCTGTGCCGAGCCGCGAAATCGGCCGTTGTAGGCCATGTAAGCAATACCACCCTGCGAGAGTCCAACGTCCACCGTGCCGTCATTCAGCGCCTGGATGTTCTCCATCGACCCGGACGTGTCAATCGGTTGCACGCGCAGGTCTGGCATCAGCTCCCGGTAGCCTTTTACGAGCGCTTCGCTGAACGGCCGGAAATTGCCCGTTGCAAAACCGGTCGACATCCTGACCGTAACCGGTTCTTCATCCGCCGCCGACTGGACCGGACCACAGGATGCAGCAACCAGCAGTGCGGCAACGGCGAGGATGTGCTGGACACGGCGGGGACGCATTGGGAATTGGGGTCTTTTGCCATTCGCTGCTGCCCATGTCAAGAGAAAGGGGTCTCGCGTGTCGCAAATTGTCACAATTCGCTTAAAGGCGCAGCGGCTACAATGACCGCGATCAATCAACAAGGCTTCTTACCTGTTCTGGAGGAAATATGAGGTTCGCATGGAGAGGTGTCCTCCTTACGGCACTGGTGTTCGCGATGGCAGCCCCAGCCGGCTCCCAGGCGCTGTATGGCTCGCTGCTCGGGAACGTCACTGATGAGACGGGCGCGGCGCTTCCCGGCGCGACGGTCACCATCACTCAGCGCGAGACGAACCTGACGCGGGACGTCGTCACGGACGCAAGTGGCGGCTACAACGTGCCCAACCTGCTGCCGGGCACCTATCAGGTCGACGTCAAGCTTGCCGGCTTTTCGATATTCACCACGCGCGACATCGCCGTCCGCCAGGGGCTCGACGTCCGCGTCGACGCCAAATTGAAGCTCGGCACGCTCGAGGAGTCGATCATCGTGTCGGGCGAGGCGGCCGTTCTGCAAACCGAGAGCGCCGCGGTGCAGTCGCTGACGACGAGCAGAGAGCTGGAGACGATCCCCACCAGCGGCCGCGCCTGGCAAACGACGATCGCGCTGATGCCCGGTGTCGCGCAGCCCGATTACTCTCAGTCCGGAGGCAGCAACAACCCGACCAGGGCGATGGCGATCAGCATCAACGGCCAGCCGGCGAACAACACGGTCGTCCGGCTCGATGGCGTCACGCAGATTAATCAGTTCTTCCAGCAAATCCAGGCCTACAGTCCGAGTCTCGAGGCGATCGAAACGGTCAGCGTCGTCACCAACAGCTTCGACGCCGATCAAGGGATGGCCGGCGGCGCGTCGGTGAACGTGCAGGTCAAGAGCGGCACGAACCAGCTGGCGGGATCGCTGTTCGAGTACGCGCAAGACTACAAGATGAAGGCGAAGAATTATTTCCTGCCTGCCGGCGATCCGAAAGGCAGCGGCAGCGTCCACGTATTCGGCGGCACGGCCGGCGGTCCCATCGTCCGCAACAAATTCTTCTATTTCGGCAGCGTGGAGGCCACGCGCCAACGGACGACGGCTGGCACCGCGTTGTCGAACTCGGGGGCGAACGGTCTTCGCAATGTTCCGACGATGGCGATGCGCGCGGGGAATTTCTCCGGCACGAATACCGTCATTTACGATCCGCAGACTGGCAATGCGAACGGCTCGGGCCGAGTCCCATTTGCCTTTGCCAATTGCGGCCTCACATCGGTTAGCGATCCGCGATTCGACTCCTGCAATTACATCCCGGCGAACCGCATCAGCCCGACTGCGACGGCGGTCCTCGCCAAGCTGGTTCCACCGACACTGCCGGGATTTCAGTCCAACTACTACGCTACTAACAAGTACGACACGGACTACAGAAAGTACGACGGCAAGCTGACGTGGGTGCCGAATAACCGGACGACCGTCAACGGACGGCTCGGCTATGCGACAAGCTACGAGGACAGCGCACCCGCGCTGCCGTATGTGGATACCGATGGCACCGTCAAGAATGGCCCGGAGAACCCGATTTGGCAGGGGCGCATCTGGGACTCCACGGTCCACAGTCACTCGTTGGCGATCACCACCATCGTCTCCACTACGTTGGTCGTAGACGGCGTGTTCGGCTTTACGCGGACGGACATGCTCGCTCGCCCGCACACGGATGACTGCTGGGGAGATTTGTTCGCGATCCCGAACTCGTGTCAGCCGCCGTATGGCCGCAGCACGGCGGTCCCGGCGATGAATGTGGGAAACAACAACTGGTCGATCTCCGGCGGCGGCGAGCCGCGCGCGTATCGCGACCCGCAATGGGGCGCGAACCTGAACGCCGGCTGGACCAAAGGGAACCACAACGTGAAGTTCGGTGGAGAGTTGAAGCGTCTCCATCAGAACCACTACGAAACCCAGTCGCCGCAGTTCACGTTCAACGGCGGCCGCACCGCGCTGGGCCCGACGGGTTCGCTCAATAACTTCAACGCATTTGCGGACTTCCTCCTGGGCCAGGCGAACTCGCGCCGCTCGGAGATCATGACTCCGATGATCGGCATCGAGCAGACCGGCGACGATTTCCGGCCCGGGACGCTGCGGACATGGCAATTCGGGACGTACATCCGCGACCAGTTCGAGCTGAACAGCAAGATGACGGTGTCGGCCGGCGTGCGGTGGGAGTACTACCCGTTGTCGCAGCGGCGCGACCGCGGTCTCGAGGTGTTCGATTTCACCGCGAGACAGCTCCTCATCTGCGGCCAGGCCGGAATTCCGCAAACCTGCGGCGTCACGGTGGAAAAGAATCTCTTCACGCCCCGGCTCGGCTGGGCATATCGCCCCACCGACTCGACGGTCATTCGCGCCGGCTATTCGCGCAACCCGCAGAATGACACGTCGGGCAGAGAACAGATGCCGCCCTTTAACGCGTACCCGGCGACGATCATCTACACGGAAACGGCCGATACGTACAGCGCCATCGGGACGCTGGCACAAGGGTTCCCGATGGTGCCGGTCCTCGATCTGACCGTTGGGCGTCTGAACCCGGTCAACGCCGGGCTCACCACGTATCCGCTGAACGAGCAGTTCGTGCGAGGGACGATCTCGTCCTGGAACGTGAGCATGCAGCATTTGCTCCCGTACGACCACAGCCTCACGCTGGGCTATGTCGCCAATCGCCAGAACGGCCTCACGCGCCAGGTGAACCAGAACTACGGACGGCTCGGGGGAGGAAACGCGAGCCAACCGTACTCCTCGATAACCACCAGCTCGATCAACATCCAAGCCCCTGCCGGCAAAGTGAAGTACGACTCGCTGCAGGCGAGCGTGAGCAAGCGGATGAGCAGGGGGTTGCAGTACAGCGTCGCTTATACCTACGGCAAGACGATCGACTGGTGGGCCAATACGATCCCGCAGCCGGAGTACTGGTACCTGAATAAGGCGGAGACGGGTGTGCCGCACACGCTCAACACGTCGGTGATTTATGAGCTGCCATTCGGCACCGGCAGGAAATTCCTGACGGAGGGCGTCCTGTCCAACATCTTCGGCGGTTGGCAGACCAACGCGTTCTTCAGCGCGCGATCGGGCGCGCCGTTCAGCGTCACCGCCAACGCTGCGTCTCTCAATGCGGGCGTTGGCACCAATCAGCTCGCCGATCAGGTGAAAGAGGACGTGGAGATCTATGGCTTTGAGAACGGCGGCGCGTTTTTCGACGTGCTGGCGTTCAAGCCGGTGACCGAGGTCCGCTTTGGCACCGCGGCGGTGAATTCGATGCGCGGGCCCGGCTGGGCGAATCTCGACATGAGCCTCTTCCGCACCTTTGCGCTGCGGTCGAACATGAACCTGCAGCTGAGGGTCGAGGCGCTCAACGTGACCAACACGCCCCATTTCGCGAATCCGGCGTCGAACGTCTCGAATCTCCAGTTGAACCCGGATGGGACGGTGAGGAACCTTAATGGGTTCGGTGTGATCACGTCGACGACCCGCGTGGGGCGCCAGTATGACGAGCGGGAGTGGAGGCTTGGGGCGAGATTGACGTTCTAGGCTTGGGGCGAATGGGAGGCGCCGTTTGTCTCAATATGTCGCGCGGAGGGCTACGGGACCGCCAAAGCACGTTCCAGGGTGCAACTTCGTCGCACTCATGGCGCGCCCGCGTGCGACAATAAATGTCTACCGAGGAGTGTGCATGACGCAAAGGTTTGGCGCCGTTTTACTGGTGTGTGCGGCCATCGGGACGGGCTTCGCCACGCGCACGCTGAACGGCCAGGCGCAGGTTTCGCAGGCGCAGGCGGCCGAGTTTCAACAGGACGTGCTTCCGGTGCTCGCGAAAAGCTGCCTGGGATGCCATAACGAGAAGGCTCAGGCCGGCAAGCTGAACCTGGAGCCGCTGCGCGATCCCGCGACCACGGCAACGCACACGGCCGTCTGGCAGAGCGTGCTCGAAAAACTGTCGGCCGGGGCGATGCCTCCTCCAACCGCGAAACCGCTGGCCGACGCCGAGCGCGCCGCGGTCATCGGATGGATCAAAAAGCTTCCGGGACTGACCGCTGCGACGCCGAGCGAACCGATGGCGGGGCGTGTGACGGCGCGGCGCCTGAATCGCGTCGAGTACAACAACACGGTTCGTGATCTGCTGGGTGTTGCCGCGCGGCCTGCCGACGAATTTCCAGTCGACGACTCGGGCTATGGCTTCGACAACAACGGCGACGTGCTGTCGGTATCGCCGATGTTGATGGAGAAGTACATGCAGGCGGCGGAGAAGATCTCGCGCCTGGCCGTGTACGGCGAGGTCGTTCCGCCGAAGCCGACGCGTCTCGTACGGTTGATGAACCGACGATCGCAGGACGCGTACGACGTGCTTACGGAAGGGAACTCGGGCATGTATCTGCCTTATTCCCTTCGCGGTGCGATGTACGGGAACTTCACGTTCCCCGTCGATGGCGAGTACGAGTTCCGTCTGCGCATTGCGAATTTCCGCGGCGACGACGCCGACATCACCGACGAAGAGCGAGCCCGCCGCGCCGAAGAACGGCGAAAGTTGTTTGAAGCCCGCAGGCTGGAGCGGGAGAAAGCCGCCGCCGCGGCTGGGACGCCGGCTGGCGCGGCACCTGCGCAGGGCGGACGAGGATTTGGGCCCCGTCGAGAGCCTACGCCCGAGGAGCTGAAAGCGCGCGACGAAGCCGCACGAAAAGCGGCGCCGCCGCGCAAGCTGATACTGACGGTCGATGGTGCTCAGGTGATCTCGACCGTCATCGAAGGTACCGGCACCTTCGGATATTCACAGGGTGAATTCACCGAGCGCGCGACCGTGAAAGCGGGCGAACGCTTCATCCGGGCGTCGTACCCGGAGCTGGCGGACCTCGATAGCCCCCTTCAGAACATCAACCCCGACATGCGGCGCGGTCTCTTCGTCGATTACCTCGACATCGTCGGTCCGTTCAATCCGAGCAAGGAGCCGCCCGCGAGCTACAAGAAGATCTTCATCTGCAATCAACAGACTCCGCAGTGCGCAAAAACGATTCTGAGCACCTTGATGGAGCGGGCCTACAGGCGACCGGTGACTGAAGACGAGCTGAAGTCGAAGCTCGATCTCGTTGCGTTGGCGCGGAAGGAAGGCGATACGTTCCAGGAAGGTATCCGTCTGGCGCTCCAGGCGATTCTGGCGTCGCCGAGCTTCCTGTTCCGTGTCGAAGCGAATCCCAGGCTGAGGGCCGAGGTCGAACCGCAGAAGGCGCCGACTGTACTCGCCCGTATGCAAAGCGCGCCGTCGCGCGCCCCTGTTGCAACTGAGCGTCCGGTCAGCGACATCGAGCTTGCGTCGCGACTCTCGTATTTCCTCTGGGCGAGCATGCCTGACGAAGAACTGATGCGGGCAGCCAAGTCGGGCACGCTGCGACAGCCCGCGGTGCTCGAGGCTCAGGTACGCCGGATGATGGCCGACCCCAAGGGTTACAACCTGGTGGAGAACTGGGCTGCCCAGTGGCTGCAGCTTCGAAACCTCGGCCGGACGAAACCGGATCCCAAGCGGTTCCCGACCGTTGACGACGAATTGCTCGACTCGATGCGCAAGGAAACGAGCATGTTCGTCGACACGATCATCAAAGAGGATCGCAGCCTTCTCGACTTCATCGACGCGCCGTTCACCTTCGTCAACGGTCCGCTGGCGCGCCACTACGGCATCAAGGGTGTCGACGGGGAGGAGTTCCAGCGTGTAACGCTCGACGGCGAGCAGCGCAGTGGCGTCCTCACGCAGGGGGCGATCCTGACCGTTTCCTCGTATCCCACCCGCACGTCACCTCCGGTTCGCGGCAAGTGGGTGATGGAAAATCTGCTCGGCACGCCTCCGCCTCCACCGCCCGATAACGTGCCGTCACTGAACGACGCGAACATCGGGACCGAAGTGTCGCTACGCGAGCGTCTCGAGCAGCATCGCCGCGATCCGAGCTGTTCCCCCTGCCACATGCTGATGGATCCGCTCGGCTTCGGCCTTGAAAACTACGACGCGGTCGGCGCCTGGCGTACGCACGACGGGAAGTTTCCCATCGAGACGGCGGGTACGCTGCCCGGAGGGCAGACCTTTACGGGGTCGAAAGGATTGAAGGAAATCCTGAAGACCAAATCGGACGCGTTCGTGCACAACGTCACGGAAAAGATGCTGACCTACGGCCTTGGCCGCGGGCTCGAGCGTTTCGATCGTCCGACCGTCGAGACGATCACCCGGCAGTTGAAGGCGAGCGATTACAGGTTTTCGGCGCTCGTCATGGAAGTCGTGAAGAGCAGACCGTTTCAGATGCAGACTGTGGAGGGCGCGAGACCATGAATCTGATTTTCAAGAAGCAGCTTCCAAGACGCACGTTTCTGCGTGGCATGGGCACCGTCATGGCCCTGCCGCTGCTTGACGCCATGGTGCCGGCGTTCGTGAAGGCGGCCGGTGCGGCGCCCACGCGCCTGGCGATTCTGTATTTCCCGAACGGCGTCCAGATGGACACGTGGGCCATCAAGAGCGACGCGCAAATCGCCGCGCTCCCGGAAGCGCTGCCTCGCACGCTGGCGCCGCTGACGAAATACCGCAACGACATCACCGTGCTGAACGGTCTGACCGTCGATGGCGGCCGCGCGCATGGCGACGGTCCCGGCGATCACGGCCGCGCGGGCGCGAGCTACCTGACGGGTGCACATCCCAAGAAGACCTTCGGCAAGGATCTGCAGGCTGGCGTGTCGATGGATCAATATGCGGCGAGCGTCATCGGCAGCCAGACGCGCTTCGCGTCGCTCGAGCTCGGATGCGAAGAGGGCATTCAGGGCGGCAATTGCGACAACGGCTACAGCTGCGCGTACAGCAACAGCATCTCGTGGCGTACTCCTTCGACGCCGAATCCTCCCGAGATTCGTCCTCGCGCCGTCTTTGAGCGCCTCTTCGGCGCCGGCGAGATCGAGCGCGATCCGGTGAAGCGGGCGAGGAAAGAGAAGTACCAGAAGAGCGTGCTCGATTCCGTGCTGCAGGACGCGAAGCGTCTCGAGAACGCCGTGAGCGTCTCCGATCGCCGGAAGCTGGACGAGTATCTGTACGCGGTTCGCGACATCGAAACGCGCATCCAGAAGACGGAGAGCGAGAGCGCGCTGGATCCCGAGATGGACCGGCCGTCGCCGAGCGTGCCCGAGAACTACAACGAGCACACGCGCATCATGTTCGACCTGATGGCGACCGCGTTCCAGACCGACTCGACGCGCATCATCACGTTCCTGATGGCCATCGAGCAGAGCAACCGCGCGTATCGCGAAATCGGGATCGCCGATTCGCATCACGGCCTGACGCACCATGGCGGCGACAAGGAAAAGATCGAGAAGTGCATTCTCATCAATCAGTACCAGATCGAGCAGTTTGCGTACTTCATCGACAAGCTGAAGGCGACGCCGGATGGTGACGGCACGCTGTTCGATCACATCATGGTCAACTACGGCAGCGGTCTCAGCAAGGATCACGATCACGACGACCTGCCGACCGTCATTACCGGCAAGGGCAACGGCCTGTTCAATCTGGGCCGGCACGTGACGTATGCGACCGAGACACCGCTCGCCAACCTGCACGTGGCGATGATGAACAAGATGGGCATCCCCGCCGAGACGTTTGCCGACAGCACAGGCAAACTCGGGTATCTGTCGGATCTCTAGGGATTGGGGATTAGGGATTAGGGATTAGAGTCGAGACAAACAGGAGATCAAGAGATTAGGAGACGTATCGCTCCTGAACTCCTGGTCTCCTGTTTTCTTGTACGTAGTGTCCGGCTTTAGCCGGACCTGGAGCAGCAGCCATGTTGCGTGTCATGTTGATCGGGTGCCTCGCGGCGTTGGCCGCGTTCTTCTCTTCCCCCGCACACGCGATGGACCGCGCGGCCATGGATCAGTTGCTGGCCATGGCGAAGTCGCGATCCGATGCCCCCGAGTTCCGGGAGGCGGTGGTCAAACGGCTCGGGGAGGCTCCAATCAAGAGCGGAGAGGCGTTCGACTCGAATGGCCCTGACTTCGTGTGGGCCGTGGAGACCGCCGCGCAGCCAACGCTCGTCGTCGACGATCAGCCCGTCGGCGCCATGCGGCGCATCGCCGGAAGCAATCTGTGGTTCTACTCCGGACAGTTGCGCGTCGGCACATCGCATCGGTTCCACTACCTCATCGACGGGAAGAAATTCGGCGGCTCCTATGACGTGCCTGCGTATGGGCCGCTCTCGTACACGCGTCCTGGAGTGCCGCAGGGCCGCATCTCGGAGAAGCTCGTGCACACGAGCAAGCTCTACGGCGGCATGCAAAGCAACTACTGGATCTACGTGCCGGCGCAGTACAACCCGGCGGTGCCTGCCGCGCTGATGGTCTGGCAGGACGGCGAGCGGTACATCACCCGGAATGTGGAAGAGCAGTGCCGGCTGTGCCCCAGCCTGTACCGGCTGCACGAGGTCACCGACAACCTGATTCACGACAAGAAGATTCCGGTGATGATCCACGTCTTCGTCTCACCGGGCACGCTCGACGGCAAGAGCCTGCGCGCGGCGCTCTACGACACGATGTCGGACAAATACTCGCAGTTCCTGCGCGAAGAGCTGCTGCCGGAGGTATACGCGAAGTACAACATCCGTCGCGACGCGTACAGCCGCGCGATTCAAGGGCAGTCGTCGGGCGGCATCGCCGCCTTCACCGTCGCGTGGAACCATCCGGACGACTTCAGCCGCGTCTACACGGTGGTGGGCAGCTTCGTCGCGATCGGGTGGAGGCCAGGGGAGATCGACGGTGGAAACGTCTACCCGTTCAAAGTGCGCCGCGAGCCGAAGCGGAACCTTCGGGTGTGGATGAACGACGGCTCGGAGGATCAGGAGACCAACCCAGGCAGCTGGCCGCTGCAGAACATCCAGCTCGCGAACTCACTGAAGATGAAGGGATACGATTTTCACTTCAGTTTCGGCGGCGGCACCCATCACGCCGCGCTCGCCGTCTCCGAGCTCCCGGAGTGTCTCACGTGGCTCTGGCGCGACTACGACCCGGCGAAGACCGAGCAGACCTTCGAGCAGAGCGCGGAAGAGCAGGCGAAGCCGCTCTTCCGGGTGCGTATCTACAACCGGTAGCCTGCTCGGGCTCCCTTCTTCCTTTGTAGCGGCACTTTCAACACGAAGACACGAAGAGCACGAAGACACGATGTAAATGCGTGTCACGCGTTTCATCGCGTCTTGAGGGGCTTCGATTGCGCCGGCTTGCGGAGCAAGCCGGGCCGCGGGGTGAACAACGGCGAAAACATGAATCACTGAATCGGGATCGATTCATGTTTTGCCGTTGTTCACCCCGCGGCGCCGATGGCGCGCAATCGAAGCGTACCTTCGAGTCTTCGCGTTTATTTCCGGTAGCGATTCATTCCCGCTAGCATCTCTGCGGCGCTGTGTCTTTGCGGTGAGACGCCTTCAGAGCGAGGGCTGGGCGGCCTCGCGTTTCACCCACTTGTAGGCGGCGACCGAGTTTCTCCAGAAGTACTTCTCCGCGAGCGCACGCGGTTTGGACGCGAAGTATGCCTTCGCGATCGTGAACACCTGATCGACGGGTGCCACGCCGTCGCTGTTCGGCCAGTCGCTCCCGAACAGGATGCGATCGTCGCCGAAGGTGGCGACGAGGAGATCGAGCTTGTCGCGGTAGCTGTTGATGTCGGTCGATACCTTTCCGTCGACCCGTCGGAGGATCGCCGACAGCTTGACGTAAACCTGCGGCCGTTTGGCGAACTCTTTGAGCGCGGCTGCGTACGCCGGCCGCTCGTCGGGCGTGGGCTCGAAGTTGGGCAGATGATCCAGAACGATGCGCAGGCTGGGGACCTTGTCGCTGATCTTGAGCATCGACTGCAGTAGCACCATCTGCGGGTTGGCCGTGTCGAGCACGAGATCGGCATCGGCCAGCAATTTCAGGCCGTCGATGAACACCGGGTTATCGGCCTGCTTGGCGATGTCACGTCCCCAGAGATTCCCGTAGCGGATCCCGCGGAAGAGCGGGTGCTTCCTGTAACGATCGAAGTACTCCTTGAATTCCGGTTTGTCAGGTTCCAGGTTGCCGACGACGCCGACGATGATCGTGTCGCGTTGCGCGACATCGAGCACCCAGAGGTTGTCCTCGACCCACGGGCTCGCCTCCACTTTGATCGCGCCCACCGCGCCCAACGGCATCGCCAGCTTTCGATAGCGATCGGGGTACGCGGCAATTGGCGCGGCGCCGGCCACGCGGGGACCGCTGTAGGGCGCGCCCTGCGGCCGATTGGGATCGAACAGGTGGATGTGCGTGTCGATGATGGGAATCGCCGCGCCCTGTGCAGCGGCATGCTGCGGCCTCGCGGCAACGGCCGTCGCTGCGACGCCAGCCAGAAAGTCCCTTCGTGTCACCGTGGTCATGAGCGCCCGGCAGGATACGTCCAGGTGTATCAAGTGTCAACACTCAACTCCGGAGGTTGCACCGTAAATTCAATAAATTGTATCTGGAACGGCGCTGTCGTGCGGCCTGCGGCGTTCGGGAATGCCACTAAAGTGTTGACACTTCGGCACCCGTGACCTATGCTCCGCGCTTCAATTCTTTTTGTCGGAAAAGATCTGCCCGCGGGCGTTGCGGGCACTGAGGAGGACGCATGAAACGGGCAGTCTGGCGCGGTGTGGTTCTGTTCGTATCGCTGGTGCTGGTGTCCACGCCGGTGTCGGCGCAGGTGCTCTACGGATCGATCGTGGGCACCGTCACCGATGAGTCGAATCTCGCGGTGCCTGGAGCCACCGTCACGATCACCCACGCCGAGACCAATCAGGTGCGAGAGACGACGAGCAACGAAACCGGAAACTACGCGTTTCCCAACGTGGCCGCCGGCACCTATGCGGTCCAAGTGACGCTGCCGGGTTTCCAGACCTTCCAGTCGAAGGACATTGCGGTCCGGCTGAACACCGCCGTCCGCGTCGATGCCCGCCTCACGGTCGGCGCGCTCCAGGAATCGGTGCAGGTGTCGGCCCAGTCGGTGCTGCTGCAGACCGAAACCGCCGCTGTGCAGACGCAGACGACGAGTCAGCAGCTGCAGAACCTGCCCATCAACGGACGCAGCTTTCAGAGCATGCTCACGTTGACGCCGGGCGTGGCCCAGCCGAACTACTTCCAGACCGGCGGCATCAACAACCCGGCGCGATCGATGCAGGTGACGGTCAACGGCGCGCCGAACTCGAACACGGTCTTCCGTCTCGACGGCGTCAGCGCGACGAATCAGTGGATTCAGGGCCTGCAGGCGTATACGCCGGCCATCGAAGCGATTGAAACCGTCAACGTGGTCACCAACAGCTTCGACGCCGAGCAGGGCATGGCCGGCGGCGCGTCGGTGAACGTGCAGATCAAGAACGGCACGAACACGCTGCACGGCTCGGCCTTCGAGTACTTCTCGCACGCCGGGCTGCGGTCGCGCAATTACTTCCTGCCCGCCGACCAGGAAAAAACGAAGGATACCAAGAACGTGTTCGGCGGCACCGTCGGCGGGCCGATCAAGCGCGACAAGGTGTTCTACTTCGTCAGCCTCGAAAACACGACGCAGCGGGCGATTGGCGGGCCGTATGTGACGCAGGCTACCGGCTCGGCGTCGCAGTTCCTGACGATCCCGACGGCGGCGATCCGGTCCGGCAACTTCAGCGGCACAGGCTCGGTCATCTACGACCCGGCGACCGGCAACAGCCTCGGGCAGAACCGGGTGCCGTTCGCGTTTGCGAACTGCGGCATTTCCTCGACCACCGATCCGCGCTTCGACTCGTGCAACTTCATTCCGGCCGCTCGCATCAACCAGGTGTCGAAGAACATTTTGAGCCACCTGCCGCTGCCGCAGATAGCTGGCAACGCGAACAACTACTTCGCCGTGCCGACGTTCAATACCGATTTCTACAAGCTGGACTCCAAGGTCACCTGGAACGTGAGCAACCGGCTCAACATGAACGGCCGGTTCAGCTATCTTCCGGAAAGCGAGCTGGCCGGCGGGTTGTATGGCGATGAGGGCGGCGTCAACCCGCTCGCCGTCGGGACGCTGCTCGACTCGAACATCAGCAGCGCCGCCGTGTCGGTGACGCACATCACGTCGGCGACCTTTGTCATCGACGGCCTGTTCGGATTCACGCGGCAGCACACCTATCAGCAGCCGCCAGGCGATCCGAACACGTGCTGGGGTGACGTCGTCGGCATCCTCAACGCCTGCCAGCCGCCGCTGCAGCGTGACTACGCCATGCCCCGCGTCGACATCTCCACGCCGTCGTGGAGCTCGTACGGGAATGGCATCCGCGTCAACGACAACACGGGCTCGGTCTTCGACTACCTCGACCCGCAATGGCAGTGGGTCATCAATGCCGGCTGGAACAAGGGCGTCCACAACGTCAAGTTCGGGTTCGACCTGCACCGGCTGCACATGAACCACTACGAGATCACGGCGCCGAGCTTCAGCTTCACCGGTGGTGCATCGGCCCTCAATGCGACGGGCGCCGCCGCGCCGACGCTGTTCAACGGCTATGCCGACTTCCTGCTCGGGCTGCCCATCACGCGCAACACCGCGCTGCAGAACCCGCTGCTGACCGAGGACGGCGGGGGCAGCAACGAGCAGTCGGCCACGCTCCGATCGTGGGAATACGGCCTCTACATCCGCGACCAGTTCCAGTTGACGCGCAACCTGACCGTTTCGGCCGGCGTGCGCTGGGAATACTACCCGGTGCCGCAGCACGTCGATCGCGGCGTCGAGGTCTTCGATTTCACCACCAACCGCCTGATGATGTGCGGGCTGGGGAGCAATCCAATCGACTGCGGTGTGAAAGTCCAGAAAGATCTCTTCACGCCCCGCATCGGTCTCGCCTACCGGGCCGGCGAGTCCATGGTGTTCCGCGCCGGGTACTCGCGCAATCCGCAGAACGACAACATGATCGGCACGCGCATGCGCAACTTCCCGGTCAACGTGCAGATCAACGACGTCGCCGCCGGAGGCAACAACTTCACCCCCGTGGGCAGCTTCAGCACCGGATACAGCCTGCTGCCGATTCTCGACCTCAACCAGCCCCTGCTCGAGGTTCCGGCCGGCGTCAACATCACGACGAACGAGGTCGGCGACTACAAGCGCGGCGTCATCAGCACCTTCAACGCGACGGCTCAGAGAGTGCTGCCCCGCAACCTGACGGCGCAGATCGGCTACGTGGGCAGCCGCCAGAACGGGATGGCTCGGAGCCAGAACCTCAACTACAGCCAGATCGGCGGCGGCAACGCGAGTTTGCCGTTCAACCAGCCCGGCCTGGCCGGTGGATTCCGGACGACGGCGCAGGTGAACACGGTGCGTCCGCTCGGCCGGGTCAAGTACGACGCGCTGCAGGCGAGTGTGGTTCGCCGGATGGTCAATGGTCTCGGGATGACTGGGGCTTACACCTACGCCCACTCGACCGATTGGTGGGCGGGCGGCATTCTCATTCCGGAGTACTGGCATCTCAACAAGGGCACGCAGGGTGGCAACAACCGGCATAAGCTCGATATCTCGGCGACCTACGAGCTGCCGTTCGGCGAAGGGCGCAAATACGCCAACAGCCCCGGCTTCGCCAGCGCGCTGCTGAAGGATTGGCAGGTGAACACCTATTTCACGGCGTTCACGGGCACGCCGTTCACGGTGACCGCGGCTGCCGCGTCGCTGAACGCGAACAGCCCTCAGGTGGCCGATCAGGTGAAATCCGACGTGGAAATCCTTCACGAGGTCGGCGCGAACGGCACGTGGTTCGACCCGACGGCTTTCAAGCCGGTCACCGAGGCGCGTTTCGGAACGGCGGGTTTCAACACGCTTCGCGGGCCGGCATACGCGAACCTAGATCTGAGCGTGTTCCGCACGTTCCCCTTGAAGCAGTCGATGACCTTCCAGGTCCGGCTGGAGATCTTCAACCTGACCAATTCGGCGCACTTCGTGAATCCCAACGCCACTATTCAGAACGTCTCGTACAACCCCGACGGATCCATCCGCCTCCTCAACGGATTCGGCTCGATCACGGGCACCAACAACGTCGGTCGCGAGTACGACGAGCGCTACATGAGGCTCGGTGTGAGGTTCAATTTCTAGTTCGAGCGCACGCCTCCGCCACGGCTTCGGCGAGGCCCGCCTCCGCCAAGGCTTCGGCGAGGCAAGCAAGGGGGTTGAGATGGCAGCCATAAGACTCCTGACCGTTCTCGCGCTGGTGGCCGGGCTGGCCACCAGCGCCTTCGCGCAAAGTGACCGCGGCACCATCACGGGAACCGTCGTCGATCCCGACGGCAGCGTCGTGCCGGGTGCGAGCGTGGTCGCCGAAAACCCCGAAAACGGCGCCAGGTACGAAACGGTGACCACGCAGACGGGCAACTACACGCTGGTGCAGTTACCCGTCGGCACCTACCATCTCAACATCGAGCTGACGGGCTTCGGCCGCTTCCGCCAGGAAGGGATTCGCATCTTCGTCGGCCAGACGGCTCGCATCGACGCGAAGCTCCAGGTTGGCAACCTCTCGGAAGAGGTCGACGTCGTCGCCGACGCGTCTCTGCTCGACACCCAGAGCGCGGAAATCGCGTCGAGCGTGACGAGCGAGAACCTCAACTCGCTTCCGCTCAATTTCGGCGCGCGCGGCAACTTCGCTGCCGCGGCGATTCGCAATCCGTACTCGTTCGTGACGCTTGTTCCGGGCGGGAACATTTCGTCCTACAGCTCATTGAAGGTGGGCGGCGCGCCGCTCAACACGTTCCAGATTCGCGTCGAAGGCATGGAAGCGAACAACCATCGCCTGATGATTCGCGTCGATCAGGTGCAGCCCTCCGTCGAGTCCCTCGAAGAGATGACGGTGCACACCAGCAACTTCGCCGCTGAGTACGGACAGGTGGCGGGGGGCATTTTCAATCTCACGGCGAAATCCGGGACAAATACGTACCGTGGAAGTCTCTTTGATTACTACGTGAACGAAAAACTCGGCGCCGGCATCCCATTTACCGACGACGGATCCGGAAACCTGGTGAAACCGCCGAATCGCCGGAACAATTTCGGTGGAAGCCTGGGCGGACCGATCACGCTGCCGCGCGTGTACGACGGGCACAACCGCACCTTCTTCTTCTACAGCTTCGAGCAGTTCCGCCAGGTAGAGACTCGCAGCGGCCTCCTGCAGACGATGCCGACCGACAGGATGCGGAATGGCGATTTTGGTGAGGCATTGACGGGGCGGCAGCTCGGTGTCGATCCACTCGGCCGGCCGATCATGGAGAACGCCATCTACGATCCGCGCACGACGCGCGTCGTCAACAGCCAGGTCGTCAGGGATCCGTTCCCAAATAACGTGATTCCGCGCGAGCTCCTCGATCCGGTGTCCTTGAAGATCCAGGCCTACGTCCCCAGAGCGACGCGAGCCGGGATGATCAACAACTGGGATCAGTCGTTCCCCGCGGACACGATCAAGTCGATCTCGACGATTAAGGTCGACCACAACTTCACAGGCAATAACAAGCTGTCGGGCTACTATTCACGGTATTGGGGGCCGCACTACAACGGATCGGACGGCCTGCCGATTCCCATCACAAAGGTGCGGCATTTCGAGACGTCCACCCACACGTTGCGCCTGACGTACGACTGGGTGCTCTCGCCGACCACTCTGGTGAACACCCGCGTCGGCTACGTACGCCACTGGAACCCGGACTTCGGATTGCCTGAGGTTCGTGAGTACGATCCGGTTGCAGGTCTCGGCCTCGTGGGCGCTGTCAACGGCATCGGGTTCCCAGTCATCGGCAACATGTTCACCCAGACGGGCGGCGGCATGTCTGAGGGCCTCGCCGTTGCCGGCAGCCTGCCCGCGACGAAGAAGCCGCAGGCGCTCATCAACATCACCCATTCGCGCAGCACCCACACCTTCAAAGCCGGGTTCGAGTGGCGCAACGACATCTTCAGCAATCCGCAGATACACGGCTCTCACGGTCAGTACACGTTCAACAACCAGCAGACCGCGTTGCCCTCGACGCAGGGGCAGAATCTCGGCGGCGGCGCTGTCGGGCTGCCGTACGCGAGCTTCCTGCTCGGAATGGTGAACACTGCGTTTGTGTCCAATCCGACGGATCCGAATTGGCTGAAGCCCGCAGTGTCGGTGTTCCTGCAGGACACGTGGCGCATGAAATCAGCGCTGACGATCGACTACGGTCTCAGGTGGGATCGACAGGCGTACGGCTACGAGCAGGACGACCGCCGCAGCATGTTCTCCCCCGATGTTCCCAACCCGGCGGCAGGCGGCCTGCTCGGCGCCACGATTTATGAAGGAGAGGGCGCGGGGGCTTGCAACTGCCGGTTCGTGAAGACCCACCCGAACTCGTTTGGACCGCGTGTCGGTGTGTCTTATCAAATCAACCCGAAGACCGTCCTTCGAGGAGGATGGGGTATCACGTACGCCCAAACCGGCCTCGGTCAAGCGGACGGAGGGTCGACTCTGGGTGCTGGCGGCTGGAACACGTTCAACTTTCAGTCTCCCGCCTACGGTGAGCCGGGCGCCCTGCTGCGCACCGGGCTGGTGTACGACAGGGATGCCCTGTTCGAGGTTAAAAACGACGCTGGCATTCGCCCGTCGCCGGGTCAGGTCGACTCGCCTCCGCAGTGGATTCATCCCGACGCCGGCAAGATGCCGTTTCTCAACCAGTGGAGCGTCTCGCTGCAGCGCGAGATTACCCGCGACGTTGTTGTCGACGTCGCGTATGTCGGCAACAGGGGTAAGGGGTTCACTGCCAACAACCTGATCAACCTGAATGCGATCACCGACGAGCGGCTGCGATCGTTCGGCCTCGACCTCAACAACGCCGCCGACCGGGCGCTGCTGAACTCGCGCGTGGATTCAGCGCTGGCCGCATCGCGCGGCTTCAACAAGCTGCCGTATGCCAGTTTCTCCGGCGCGAACACGGTCGCGCAGAGCCTGAGGCCCTTCCCGCAGTTCGGCGCGATCCAGTCGCTCGGCGTGCCGCTCGGCGAGAGCAAGTACGACTCGCTGCAGGTGAAGGCGAACAAGCGGTACTCGCACGGCCTGAACCTGACGGCGACCTTCACGTGGCAGAACGAGCGCACGAACATGCTCTCGGACAACGCGTTTTACAACCGTCCCGTCGACGAGTTCTTCGTGTCCGAGCTGTCGGAGCCGTTGATTACGGTCGTGGCGTTCAGCTACCAGGTACCTGAAGTCGGCAGCAACAAGTTCGTCCGCGCGTTGGCCAGCGGGTGGACGTTCGGGGGGATGGTGCGGTACGCCAGCGGTCTCCCGATTCCGGCGCCGGCCACGCAGAATCAGATCAACGCGCTCGTGTTCGAGAGCAGCAGGATGAACCGGGTCGAGGGCGAGTCGTTGTACCTGAAGGACCTCGACGGCGGTGACTACGATCCGAACCAGGATTTCGTCCTCAATCCGGCCGCCTGGGCCAATCCGGCCGCCGGCCAGTTCGGCTCCACGCTGCCTTACTATGACGACTTCCGGTACCAGCGCCGTCCGGACGAACAGCTCAGCATCGGCCGGAGCTTCCAGGTCCACAACCGGTCGAGGCTGGAGATTCGCGCAGAATTCTTCAATGCGTTCAACCGCATTCAGTTGAATAATCCTGACGCGGCCAATCCGCTCCAGACGCAGCAGCGCAACGCGCAAGGCGTGCCCATTTCGGGCTACGGACGGATCAACACCGGATCGGTGTACGGACCACCGCGCAGCGGACAGATTGTCACGCGATTCTCCTGGTAGAACTACGACAGGGATTAGGGATTAGGGATTGGGGATTAGGGATTAGGCCAGCGACGCATGCCGCACTGAGCAGATCGCTGCAGCGAGCTTGCGCCGAGCGCGAGAGCGCGAGGTGGCTGGTCGTGGGGGTGGGGCCCCACGACACACTAAGAAAAGTCGTGGGGTGGGGCCCCGCGACGGACTAAGAAAAGAGGACACATGAACCGGAGAGACTTTCTGAATGCGGCGGCGCTGGCGGCCGGCGGGACGATGATCGTGGGATCGCAGGAGCTCGAAGCTCAGAACGGCGCATCCGCGCCGGCGGGTGCGCAGGGCCCGACGCCGCCCACACCGAAGCACGCCTACAAGATGCGGCCGGCGAAGGTCGAGATTCTGTTCAAGGCTCCCGGCCTGTCGGGCAACGGGATGCAGTGCACCGAAGAAGGCATCTGGACGATCGACATCGCGGGCAGCCGTGGGGAAACGCCCGGAAGATGCAAGGTGTATCTCTCGAGCTACGACGGAAAGAAGCTGCGCGAGCTGTCGCCGGAAGGCACCGGGCCGAGCGGCATCGGCGTAGATGAGGACAACCGCACGATTTGGATCGGTTCGACCTACAGCCGCGAGATCATCCGCTCGGATGCCAAGACCGGCGAGACGATCGAAAAGCACTTCACTCCGGGCGCGGGCGTCATCTATCGCAGAACGACCGACATCGCCGCCCGGCCCGATACCTACGGCCAGAAGGCGCGAACGGAAGCGGGGATTCCCGCGCGAGGGGGAGCCGCTGCAGGAGGCAGGCGCGGCGGCGGTGGCGGTCGCGCTGTCGAGCCCGGCCAGAACACCGGTCAGGGCACGAGTGATGGTCTGGGCGTCGGCCGCGGCGGCGCAATTTCTGGAAATCCCGGACCTCCCGCTCCAGGAACCGGCGCGCACGGACAGCAGACGCAGAACGGCAAACTGTGGATGGCGGTGCCTCCGGGGCGGATGATCTATCGCGTCGACCCGAAGACGTGGACCGTCGAGCACATGTTTCCGACCGTCGGGTTTCGTCCGCACGGCATCGGCATCGAGTCGCCCGACGCGCGGCATCTCTGGGAGTCGGACACGAACATGGGCGCCTTCTTCAAGCGCGACATGGTGACCGGCGAGATCGTGGACGCGATCGTCCTCCCAGACGGCTCGCCGTTTCCGCACGGCATGTCGGTCTTTCAAGGGTACATCTATTGGGTCGACGACATCGGCAACGGCATCGCGCCCGTCTGCCGCTGCAAGATCTGAGACCGCTCAGAACAGAAGGGTAGGAGCGTAGGAGAATTCCCTTTTAGCAGGGAATTCCTTCTACTCTCCTAATCTCCTGTTCGAAGATCTGAACCGGAATCAGGAACCGGAATCCGGAACCTTCCACCGGGACTCCGAAGAAACCGTCAGCGCTCAGCGCGCCGATCGTGAGGCTCGCGCGGCGAGAGAGACGGCGCCCGAGGCCGATGATTCGGCGCCGGTCGCGAGGCGGATGGCGGCCCGCACGGTGGTGGGATCGTGTTCGGGAGCGTGATGGGTCAAGACCGTCAAGGCGGTCCTCGCCAGGTGACGGGCGAGGTGGGCCGCCGCAAGGGCGGCGTCTCCACCCGCGGACGCTTCGAAGATCGCCTTGTGCTCGTCGGCGGCGATCGACAGCGCGCGCGGCACGCCTTTGATGTACAGCCACCGGTACCGATCGGCGTGGTCGTAGAGCTCGCGGATCGTGCGCATCAGCCGGTCGCCTGCGTGGGCGAGCAGCGTAAAGTGAAATTCGCGGTCGACGCCCTGCCATTGGCGAAGATCGTGGCCGGCGAGTGCTTCCATGCGGCGGAGACAGCCGCGCAGTGCGTCGATATCGCGCTTGGTGAAGCGCGGGACGTTGATGCGAATCGCGAGCGACTCGTGAACGATCCGCATGGCGTACAGTTGCTCGAGGTCGTCGATGGAGAACGACGAGACGCGCCCGCGGCGGTTGACCTCGGCCTCGACGAGGCCTTCGCGCTGCAGCATGCGCACGGCTTCGCGGAGCGGCCCGCGGCTGACGCCGAGCTGGCTGGCGAGTTGAACCTGGGACAGCGATTCGCCGGGGGGCAGCGCTCCGTTGAGGATCGATTCCCGGAGGCTGCTGTAGACCGTCCACGTCATGTCGCGCGACTTTCGCGTGCCGGCGCGCAGCACCGCCGGTGCCGGCGTCAGTGGCTTGGCTTTGGCAGGAAGAATCTGGCGGCGGCGCTTGTCGGCGCCGTGGCGCGTTTCGGTCACGGCTGCCCGGAGTATAACATCGGGAATACGGCAGACGGCCGTGAGTTATAGTGTCAACACTTTTGTCACGGCCAGCCCCGAATTGAGGCGAAAGAGACGAAGAAAGCCCGGCAGATGTCGATTAAGTGTTGACACTATGGCGTACAGCCCGTACGCTCGATGGTCGTTATCCCGGCAGGAAGCCGGCCGTGAGGCACGGACAGTTCAATGAGCGTCAAAGTCGCGATCATCGGCAGCGGCAACATCGGCACGGACCTGATGATCAAGGTCCTCCGCACATCAGGGCAGCTCGAGATGGGCGCGCTCGTCGGCATCGATCCGGACTCTGACGGATTGGCCCGCGCGCGCCGGTTGGGCGTGCCTGTGACGTCCGACGGCATCGAGGGTCTCGTCCAGATGTCGGGCTTCGACGACATCGCGATCGTGTTCGACGCGACGTCGGCCGGCGCGCACGCGCGCCACAACGCCGTGCTGCGCGGCCATTCGAAACAGGTCGTTGATCTCACGCCTGCGGCCATCGGCCCGTACCTCGTCCCCGCGGTCAATATGCACGAGCTCGCCGACCAGCCGAACGTCAACCTCGTGACGTGCGGCGGTCAGGCGACGATTCCGATTGTCGCCGCGATCACGCGCGTCGCGCCGGCGCCCTACGCGGAGATTGTCGCCAGCATCGCGAGCCGATCGGCGGGCCCGGGAACCCGCGCGAACATCGACGAGTTCACCCGTACGACTGCGCGCGGCCTCGAGCAGGTCGGAGGCGCGCGGAAGGGCAAAGCGATCATCGTGCTGAACCCGGCCGACCCGCCGCTCATCATGCGGAATACGGTCTTCTGCCTGGTCGAGAGCGGCGACGCCGCGGCGATCGAGCGGTCGGTCGAACAGATGGCGGCCGACGTGCGCGCGTACGTGCCGGGCTACCACCTGAAACAGGCCGTGCAGTTCGAAGAGGTCTCCGCCGCGCGACCCGCTCGCATCGACGGGAGGGTGTTCACGCGCGGCCTGAAGGTTTCTGTGTTCCTCGAAATCGAAGGCGCGGGACACTACCTGCCGAAGTACGCCGGCAACCTCGACATCATGACGTCGGCGGCGCTCCGCACAGGGGAGCGTCTGGCGGCATCACCCGCGGCACGGCCGGTGCTGGCATGACTCCGCGCCGCCTCTACGTTCAGGACGTGACGCTGCGCGATGGCATGCACGCCATTCGCCACCAGTATTCGGTGGACGACGTGCGGCGCATCACGTCTGCGCTCGACCGCGCGGGCGTCGACGCCATCGAGATCAGCCACGGCGACGGCCTGGCGGGGTCGAGCTTCAACTACGGATTCAGCGCGCACACCGATCGCGAGTGGATCGACGCTGCCGTCGAGAGCGCGACCCGCGCGAAGATCACGGTCCTGCTCCTGCCCGGTATCGGCACCGTAGAAGATCTCGATGCGGCGCACGCCGCCGGCGCCGTGTCGGTGCGGGTTGCCACGCATTCCACCGAGGCCGACATCGCGAAGCAGCACATCGAGCACGGCCGCAGGCTGGGCATGGACGTGGTCGGATTTCTGATGATGGCGCACATGACGCCGCCGGCCGAGCTGGCTCGCCAGGCCAGGCTGATGGAATCCTACGGCGCGAACTGCGTCTACATCGTCGATTCGGCCGGGGCGATGCTGATGGACGACGTCGCCGATCGGATGAAGGCGTTCAACGACGTGCTCGATCCCAGGACCGAGAAGGGCATGCACGCCCATCACAATCTCTCGCTCGGCGTCGCCAACACGCTCGTCGCAATCGCGCACGGCGCCACGCGGATCGACGGTTCGCTCGCGGGCATGGGCGCGGGCGCGGGCAACGCGCCGCTCGAAGTGCTCGTGGCGACCCTGAACCGATCGAATCTGCCTCACGGGTGCGATCTGTTCGCGTTGATGGATGCGGCCGAAGACCTGATCCGGCCGATGCAGGATCGGCCGGTGCGCGTCGATCGCGAGACGTTGTCGCTCGGGTACGCCGGGGTCTATTCCAGCTTCCTCCGGCACGCCGAGTCCGCGGCATCGCGGCACGGTCTCGACACGCGCGACATCCTCGTGGAGCTCGGACGCCGGAAGATGGTGGGCGGACAGGAAGATATGATCGTCGACGTCGCGCTGGACCTGGCCAAGGAAACGAAGGGCTCCAACCCTTAAGGCGCGCCGTTCATCTTTGAAAGAACACCCTGCGATTCCGCGTCTTCTGCGGTGGGGCATAGCCGTTTTTGGGCGATGTTCGAAGATCGTTATAAGATCAAAGTAATTCCGAGAGGTTGCTATGTATATCAATCCCGACAAGTGCGTCGCGTGCGGCAACTGTACCTACGTGTGCCCGATGGGGGCCATCTACATCGATCCCACGATCAAGCGCGCCACGGTCAATCGGCACGAGTGCGTCGAGTGCTATGCCTGCTACACCGGCCTCAGCCAGGAGCACCTGAATCCGACGATGGTGCGCACGGCGCGCAAGATTTTCCAGATGATGCGGCTGCGCTTCGATCCCGAGCCCGATGTGTGCCCGACCGCGGCCTTCGAACCCGATGAGCTCACCTGGCCGCGTGTCGTGCGCCGGGCGTTCTCGGACCCGCGCGTGCCCCACGAGTCGACGGGCGTCGAAGGGCGCGGCACCGAGGAAGTGAAGACCAACGACATCAGCGGCCGCGTGAAGGCGGGCGAGGCCGGGTTCACGATCGAGTTCGGCCGCCCCGGGGTGGGCGTCTGGATGCGCGAGATCCAGTTGATGTGCTGGGCGCTCGCGGACGCCGGCGTCGCGTTCGAGAAGAAGAATCCGATCACCTCACTGATGAGCGACGTCGCCACCGGCACGCTCCGCGAGGACATTCTCAACGAGAAGCTGATGTCGGCGATTGTCGAGATCAAGGTGCCGATCGATCGCGTCGAGGAAGTCATCCGGCTCGTCTGGGACGTCGAGAAGCGAATCGACACGGTGGTGGCGCTCGGCGTGGGCACGCGCTGCGACGAGCACGGCGAGGACAACATCGTCGCGCCGGTGCTGGAGCGGCTCGGGTATTCGCTGCAGCGCGCGAAAACGAACGTCGGCCTCGGCCGCGTGACCAATCAGGCGGCCGTGCAAGCCGCAGTGGAGATGGCAAAGCCATGACGAATACGCTGCATCGGTTCGGAGACGCGCAGAGCTTTCGCGACGATTACATCGTCTTTGCGATAGCCAGCCGCGGAAAGAACGACGAAAACTCGGTGCCCAAGCTGCGGCGGTTCCTCGAGATCGCCCTGCAGTTCAAGCCGGTGAATCTCGGCGACTCGCGGCACGGCGGAGCCTACCGGCCGTCGAAGTCGATGTCGCCGCTGTCGCACTGGAACCGCGACAACACGCCCGACTTCACGAAAGTGATAGAGGGGCTCGACACGACGTGCACGGCGGCTGCGGTGTTCGACAATCTCGAAGCCGCCGAGCAGTGCACCAAGGCGGTGCGTGAGGCGGATCTCGGGCTGAGCATCAACATCTCGACCTCGGTCGACGGCGCGGTCGCCTGCTGCAACGCGGCGGGCATCTCGCGGCACAGCGCCGGTTATTCGCTTGGCTTCGAGGGAAAGACGGAACATCTGCCGAACGGCGATGTGCTGGCGCTGTCGACGATGTGCGGGCACGGGATGGTCAGCATGTCGCTCTCGAAGAAGATGATCGATTGGGTGAAGGAGGGACGCCGGACGCCCGACGAGGCGGCCGTCGTATTGAGCCGCTTCTGCTCGTGCGGCGTCTTCAATCCGTCACGCGCCCGCCGTCTGCTGGAAGAGGCCCGGGAGCGGACGAAGTGAGGCGGGTCGCGAGGGGATTCTTCTTCGCGCTGGCTATCGGGGCGGTTGCCTGCGGGGGAGCGGCACCGCAAGAGCAGCCCGCACCGGCCGCATCAACGCCTGCATCCGACGTCCTCGTCCTGCGCAACTTCACCTTGATAGACGGCAATGGCGGAGCGCCGGTCGCGAACAGCGCCCTGATTGCGACCGATGGCCGCCTCACCTGGATCGGCCCCGCCTTCGACTTGAAGGCGCCGGTGGGCGCAGCTGTACAGGATCTGACGGGCAAGTTCGTGATGCCGGGGCTCATCGATCTGCATACCCACGTGTCCAATTCAGACATTGCGATGCAGGATCCGGTCAGGTTCTTCACGCGTGAAGGCGTGACGCGCGACCTGAAGCTCTACGCGAGTTACGGCACCACGACCGTCGCCTCGCTCGGCACCGACCAGAAGCCGCTGGTCTACGAGATGCGCGAAGAGCAGCGCAAGGGACGGCCGACAGTGGCCCGCATCTTTACCGCAGGCCGCGGTTTCACGGTGAAAGACGGGTTCCCCACGAACAAGGGGAACGTCCCGGGCATTCCCTACGAGCCGTCGACGCCGTCAGATGCGGCCGGGCAGATCGAAGAGCTGGCGGCGGAGCATCCCGATGTCGTCAAGATCTGGGTCGACGATCGATTCGGCGATTTCAAGAAGACGCCCATCGAGATTTCGAAGCCGATTATCGACGGCGCGCACAAACACGGCATCAAGGTGATAGCCCACGTCTTCTATCTGAGCGACGCCAAGCAGCTGTCGGCTGCGGGGCTTGACGCGTTCGGCCACAGCGTGCGCGATAGAGCTGTCGACGCAGAGCTGATCGCGCTGATGAAGGAGCACGGCACCTGGATCATCCCCACGCTCTACCGCGAATGGGCGACCTTCATGTTCGAAGAGCCCAAACAGTTTTTGAACGACCCGTTCTTCGCGCGCGGCCTCGACGCCCACCAGCAGGAGGTCTTGGGGTCGCCTGCGTACCACAAGGCGCTCACGGGCGACAAATACTTCCCTCGATACCCGGGTGTGCTGAAAACCGCGAAAGAAAACCTGAAGCGCCTCGCCGACGCCGGCGTGCGTATCGGCTATGGCACCGACAGCGGCGTGCTGACCCGGTTCGAGGGCTTTGGCGAGCACATGGAGCTCCAGCTGATGGTCGAGGCCGGGATGACGCCGGCGCAGGTCATCACCGCGGCGACGAAAAGCTCGGCAGAGTTTCTGGGCCAGCAGAAGGATCTGGGCACGCTCGAACAGGGTAAATGGGCCGACATGATCGTCCTCGGCGCCGACCCGCTCGCGAACATCCGCAACAGCCGGCAGATCGAGGCGGTCTACGTCGCCGGGAATAAGGTGGAGTAAGGTTCCGGTTCCGATTCCGGTTCCAGTTCTCAGTTTCTGGATTTTAGATTTCAGAGAGGTTCATATGAGACGTTTCGTCCCCGTCGCCGTCATGCTCGCAATCGTGCTCACGCTGTCCGGCCTCGTCTCGGCGCAGACCGGCAAGGTCGAGCAGCAGGTGCTCCAGGCCGAGAAAGATCGGTTTGCGGCGATGATCAAAGGCGATCGCCCGGCCCTCGAGAAGCTGCTGGCCGACGACCTCACCTACACGCACAGCAGCGCGCTCTTCGAAACCAAGGAACAATTCATCAAGAGCGTGACGAGCGGCAACATCGACTACGTGTCGATCGTGCCCAGCGAATCGGACTGGAAAGTCCGCGTCAACGGCAGCACCGCGATCGTGAACGGCGTGGCGGCGGTGAACGTCATCGACACGGGCAAGGATCTCAAGATCAAGATTCGCTACACGACGATTCTCACCAATCGCGGAGGCAGCTGGCAGTTGCAGGCCTGGCAGGCGACGCGATTCCCAGGGTAGCGGATGAATCGTGCCGGCCCGTCGCTGGTCGCGCTGGTGATCGAGCGTCACGGCGACGTGCTGCCGGTCGCCTGCGGGTGCTACATCGTGTTCGGCCTGTTGTGGGGGTAGCGCGCGCGGCGGCCTGCGGCGCTCTCCCCCTTATCTGTCTCGCGGCGCTCTCCGCACAAGGCAACACCCCAGTCCAGTACTTATCCCACGCGCAGGCAGCGCCCGTGTTCGCGGCGCTGGGCACACCGGTGCCTGACGCCTCCGAATGGCCGCGGTGGATCGCGGCTGACGACGCCGCCACACGCGCGCGCGTCGCCCAGGGCGACGAGCTCTCCATCGTCAATCTCCTGATGTTCGGCACCTCATTCACGCGCGAGCCCCGCCTGACGGCGAGACAGCTTGACGGCACGGATATCCAGGCCGCTTTGAGCAGACGGCTCGACGATTTCGAGCGGGCGCTTGCAAAGCCCGATGCGAACGCGCGGCTTCAATTCGCGCGCCGGTTGCTGCAGTCCGCAGGGCCGGTGCGGCCGCGGTTGCTCTCGATGATCGAGCGCGCGACGAAGGACGCGGCGGTCCATGCGAGGTTGTCCGAGGAGGCGCACGCGCTCGCCGATCCAAGCCTGGAGTTTGCGGAGCGTTCGCGCCTGTATCGCGGGCGTGGCCTGGCGTCAGATACGTCGGTGCGCGTGAATTTTGCGATCGAGGAGGCATTGCGGCGTCTGACCCCCGTACTGGTACGGGGGTCAGACCCCAAAAGCGCCGTTCGCCGCGTGGCCCTCATCGGTCCCGGGCTCGACGTCGTCGACAAAGAAGAAGGGCACGACTTTTATCCGCCGCAGACGATTCAGCCGTTCGCGTTGATCGACTCGCTGGTTCGCCTTCGCCTTGCCGATGGCGCCACGCTCCGCGTGACGACCCTGGACGTCAGCGCGAGAGTGAACGATCACATCGCGGAGATGGGGCGTCGCGCGGGCGCACAGTACGTGATGCATATTGCGCTCGACGGCACGGTCGCCTGGACGCCGGAGTTGCTGAAATACTTCGCGGCGTTTGGGGATGCGATTGGCGCTCCGGTGCCGGTCACGATTCCGCCGGGGATTGGGCCCGTGAAGCTGCGCGCGCTGTCTGTGCGCCCGTCCGTCGTGCAAAGCATTGCTGCGCGCGACCTCAACATCACCGCCCAGACTCTGGCGCTGGGCGACGACGAGCGGTTCGACCTGATTGTCGCCACGAATATCTTTCTCTACTACGACCGGTTGCAGCAGGCACTGGCAATGGCTAGCGTCGCACGCATGCTTCGTCCCGGTGGCCTTCTCCTCTCGAACAACGCGCTCGTCGAAGCGCCGTCGACCGGCATGCATTCGATCGGCTACTCGAAGACGCTGTATTCCAACAGGGCCGAGGACGGCGATCTGATCATCTCGTATCAGAAGAAGTAGCCCTCGCAGGTTCCACGTTCCTGTTCCATGTTCCCGTTCGCGGTGGCGCCTTGATGGGATGCGCGGAACAGGAACGAGGAACCAGCTAAAAAAGCTATAACCGGCAGATTCGTGGCATACTCGGCGCCTTCCAAACTGAAAAGAGGAGGGGCATATGCTCGGAGCAAGGATCGGCGGGGCTCTCGTGCTGGCGTTGGTGTTGGCGGTGGCGTGGCCGAGCGCGCAGGGCGGCGGCGCTGCGACGAAGCACGCGAATGGCACGTTGACTCCCATGCCGCTGGATGCCGGCCGGCCGTGGGGCTGGGCCACCCGGGCGTTCATGCAGAATCCCAATCGAAAGCTCTATAACACCGCCAAGGCCAAGCTGCTGTCGGGCCAGCAGGTGTTCAGCCATACGCAGAGCGCCTTCAACCCCGAGCAGTACTGCCAGATGGCGGCGCATTACGACTTCACGTGGTTCGAGATGCAGCATTCGCGGCTTCGATTCGACGAAGTCGAGAAGATGATGCATGCGTGCCCGGGTGTCGGCGCCACGCCGATGATCCGCATGCCCGATGCGCTGGAAGCCAACATGCAGAAGGCGTACGACCTGGGCATCCTCGGCACGATCGTGCCGACCGTAGACGACGTGTTCGAAGCGAGAGACGCCGCCCGCTGGGCGCGGTTTCCGCCGATCGGCAGGCGCAGCCAGGGCGGCAGCCAGTTCTGGAACAAGTTCCTGAACCCTGGCGAAACCTACCGCAACTCGGTCGACGACAACGTGCTCAGCGTCGTGATGATCGAGACCGTTGAAGGCGTGGACAACGCCTATGAGATTGCCGCGATGCCAGGCATCGATGTCGTGATTCTCGGCAACAGCGACCTCACCAGCTTCAGCGGCTTCCCGCAAACCGACGATCGTTATCAGGATCTCCTCACGCGCGTGCGCGACGCCACGTACAAGGCAGGAAAGTACTGGGGCAACGCGGGATTTCAGTTCGCGACCGGCAACCGTTTGAGCCCCGACTCGCGGTTCCACCAGAACGGGCCGTCGAAGGACGGGTGGGCTCCGCCCGCGCGCACCGGTGGTGCGCCGGCGAACCCGCCGGCGCGCGGCGGCGCGGCGTCACGAGGCCAATAGAGGACATCAACGATGAACAGTCTTGTACCCGCGCTGACATGCATTGCGCTGCTGATCCCGTCGCTTGCGGCTTCGCAGGCGCCGGAGATTGCCACGACGCTCGCCTTTACCGAAGGGCCGGCTGTCGATCGCGACGGCAACGTCTACTTCACCGAGCTGGTCTTCCAGCGCATCATGAAGCTCAGCCCGCAGGGCGTCCTCACCGTCTTCCGCGAGCGCAGCAACAACGCGAACGGAATGCTGATCGATCCCCAGGGACGACTCGTCGCGTGCGAAGGGGCCGAATCCCAGCGAATGGGGGTGAAGCAGACGTTCAAACCGCAAGTGACCCGAACGGACTTGAAGACCGGAAAGATCGAGGTGCTTGCGGACAACTATCAGGGGAAGCCGTTCGTCGGGCCGAACGACGTGACGATCGACTCGAAGGGGCGGCTCTACTTCACCGACCTCATCGGCGGCGCTGTGTATCGGCTGGACGCGCCCGGCCAGATCGTCCGGATTCTCTCGACGCCGGACATTCAACGGCCGAATGGCCTTCAGATCTCGCCCGACGACAGCACGCTCTACCTGATAGAAGCGAATGGCGCCGAAGGCGGCGCCCGCATGATCCGCGCGTACGACTTGCGTCCTGACGGCACGGTCACCAACATGCGGGTCCACTACAACTTCTACCCGGGGCGCAGCGCCGATGGCATGAGCATCGACTCGCAGGGCAATCTGTACGCGTCGGCGGGCATGGGCCAGCTTCGTGGAACGTCGGAGACGCTCGCCACGAAAACCGGCATCTACGTCATCTCGCCGCGCGGCGCGCTGTTGAAATTCATCCCTATCCCAGAGGACTACATCACGAACAACGCGTTCGGCGGCCCCGACATGAAAACGCTCTACGTGACGGCCGGCAAAACGCTCTACAAGCTGCGAACCGACATCGCAGGCCTGCCGCGATGAACGCGCCTATCTTTCGTCATCGCGCAATCGTGATGGGCGGTGCGCTCATCGCGATGGCGTGGCTTGCGAGAGCGCTGATGCCGATTGCCGCCGCACAGGCGCCGGACGCAGTGCCCGTTTTTAAAGTCGATGCCGCGTGGCCGAAGCCGCTGCCGAATAAGTGGGCGGTCGGTCCCGTCAGCGGCATCATGGCGGACGCGCGCGATCACATCTGGATCATTCACCGTGGCGAGGCAGTCAAGCAGGCCGGCATGACGGCGGCGCCGCCCGTCATCGAATTCGACGCGGCAGGCAACGTGCTGCAGACGTGGGGAGGCGCGGGCGCCGGCTACGACTGGCCTCAGCAGGTGCATGGCATCACCGTCGACGGAAACAATCGTGTCTGGATCAGCGGCAACGGCGACAGGGACACGCACATCCTCGTGTTCACGCGCGAGGGGAAGTTTCTCCGGCAGATTGGCCGTGCCGGTGCGAGCGGTGGCAGCAACGAGACGGCGAACGTCGCCCGCGCGACGCAGATGCGGGTCGATCTCCAGCGTCGTGAGGTCTTCGTCTCCGACGGCGAAATGAACCAGAACCACCGGGTGATTGTGTTCGACTCGGAGAACGGCCAGTACAAGCGTCATTGGGGCGCATACGGCGAGAAGCCCGACGATGCAGCCGCGAAGGCGCCTGTCGACCCCGCGGGAGCGCCGCCCAGACAGTTCGGAAACGCCGTGCACTGCCTCAGGATCGATCGCGATGGATTGGTGTATGTCTGCGATCGCAGCAACGGCCGGTTCCAGATCTTCCGCAAGGATGGCCTGTTTCAGAAGGAGATCTTCATCGCCAGGGATTCGGCGGTTGCCGCAGCGGTGGGGGACATCGATTTCTCGCCCGATCAGAAGTTCCTGTACGTCGCCGACAGCGGACATCAGAAGGTCTGGATCCTTCGGCGCGATCAACTCCAGGTTGTTGGATCGTTCGGCGAGCGCGGTCCCGGCCCGGGACAGTTTGCGACGACACTGCACGATCTCACGGTCGATTCGAAGGGAAATGTCTACACGGGCGAGGCGGCCAGCGCAGGCCGCGTGCAGAAATTTGCGCGTCAGTAACCTGCCACTTAGACGAAACAAGTTGACCCCATCGCCGACGCGGGCGTAGCATCGCGAAAATCCACTTCGCCATCGGTCACTCCGGACAGAGGAGGGGCTACCATGCGTCGCACGTTTGCCGTCGTCCCAGTCATGCTGGCGGTTATGTGTCTGTGTGTCTGTACGGATCGTGCAGCGCTGGGTCAGGCGCAGACTGCCGGCAGCATCGTCGGCCGAGTTACCGACGAAAGCGGCGCGATTCTTCCAGGCGTAGCGGTAACGGCGACCAGCCCCGCTTTGCAGCTTCCGCAGGTGGTTGCGGTGAGCGACACACAGGGCGATTACCGGCTGACGCCTTTGCCAATCGGCACGTACGAAGTGGTGTACACGCTCCAGGGATTTCAGAGTGTGCGACGCGAGGGACTCCGCCTGACGGCAGGATTTGTCGCCCGCGTAGACGTCGTGCTGAAAGTCGGGGCGATCGAAGAGTCGGTGACGGTGTCGGCCACACCGACCATCGATGTGGCATCAAGTGGTCCGGTCACCGTGCTGACAAGAGAGACGCTCGAGGTCGTGCCCTCGAGCCGCGCCGGCATCATCACCTTGATGAATCAGTCCCCGTCGGTGCGCTCGCAGCTCGATGTGGGAGGCTCGCAATCCAATCAGTTGCCAGCGATGCGCGTGTACGGCATCGCCACGCAGGCGACCTCCTGGCTGGTCCTCGATGGCGTCGTGACGACCGATGCGGGGCAGACCGGCGGCGGCGGTTCGTACTTCGATTATGCGTCGTTCGAAGAAGCGCGCATGCAGACGATCGCCAATGACGTCGAGACGCCCAATCGCGGCATCAACCTCAACCTGATCGTGAAGTCCGGCGGCAACGACTTCCACGGCGACGCCTCCTGGGAACAGACCAGCAGCACGTTCGCGTCCAAGAATCTCGACGACGAGTTGCGCGCGCAGGGCATCAGCTCGCCCAACAATCTCGAACGCCGGTTTTACGGCGGCGCGGATATCGGAGGCCGCATCATTCGCAACAAGCTGTGGTTCTACAGCGGTGTGCGCGGCCGGTTGAATCGGGAGAACCCGCTCGGAGTCACCCAGCCGGACGGCACGCCTGGCATCGTCGAACAGACGCAATTCATGGTCACCAACAAGGTGTCCAGCCAGGTGACCCGGTCGCAGCGCCTCGTCTTCTTCGACTACTACCAGAGGCTCATCAAGGACGACCCCGTGACTGTGCAGCAGGGGTACGAAACGAAGCAGAACAACTATCAGCCTCAGCACACGACGAAGCTGGAATGGCAGGGGGTGAAGGGCAGCTCGCTTGTGGCTTCGCTGCAGGTCTCGCGTTGGCGTGTCCACGTCACCCAGAACATTCGAGGAACGGGTCCCGAGAAGAACGACATCGGCATTCCGTACACGTCCGGAACGAATGCGGGCGCGGGGAATGTGGTCGACCATTATCGGCCGTGGGCGACCAGGGGCACGGTCAGCTGGTTCCGCCCCGATCTCTTCATGGGCAGCCACGACTTCAAGGTCGGGTACGACGACGTGAAGACCACGTCCGGCCGCGGGTGGGATTCGCGAGTCGGCACGGTCGCGAAGGGCGACTACGGCCTCCGGTACAACAACAACGCGCCCATCGAGATTCTGTTCTACAACGCGCCGAACTACCCGCTGACCACGGTTCACTCCACGGCCATGTACGCCGCCGACAAGTGGTCCGTCGGGCGCCGGCTCACGCTGAATCTCGGGTTCCGTTGGGCGCGTGACGACGGGTACATTCCGGCGCAGTGCCGTGATGCCGGGACTTTCTTTCCGGCGAACTGTACCGATCACATCCAGGGGGCCACTCAACGCTCGTTGGTGCCTCGGCTGTATGCCACTTACGACCTCACGGGGGACGGCAAGACCGCGCTCAAAGGGGGTTGGGGGCGATTCGCCGATTGGCGCAACGGGAACCACGTGCTCCCCCTCAACCCGAACGTCGCCCTTCAGAGGAGATATCGGTGGACAGATCCGAATGGCAACGGCGACTACGACGAGGGAGAGGTCAATCTGAATGATTTCATCGAAGAGGTCGGGCGGGGCAATGTGACCATCGCGAATGTCGAATCCAATCCGGACCAGCCGCAAACGAAAGAAGACCAGTTCTCGATCTCGCTCGAGCGCGAGTTGAGGGCCAACTTTGCGGTTCGCGCGACGGGACTGTACTCGCGGCGATTCGATGTCATCCGGTCTCAGAATCTGCGGCGCGGTCCCGAGGTCTACACGATTGCGAACACGAGGCCGGACCCGGGACCCGACGGCCGGGCCGGAACGGGCGACGATCCCGGCACGACGCTGACGTGGTGGGAATATCCATCGGTCTACAGCCCGCGCTTCTTCCAGTTGAATACACTGGTTGGCGATCCGGGGGCCACCGAGACTTTCAAGACAATCGAGCTCACCGGGCAGAAGCGGCTCTCCAACGGCTGGCAGTTGCTGGCATCCTATTCGGCGACGAAGGTCAATATCCCGGTGCCCGCCGAAAGCAACATCAATCCGAACGTCGAAATCAACAACAGCAATCAGACGTGGGAGTGGCTGTTTCGTGCGTCGAGCGCCTACGTGTTCCCGTACGCCGTGATGCTGTCGGCGAACTTCGAGCACAGGAGCGGAGACGTGCAGGCGCGAACCGTGAACCTCAGTGGTGGTGGGACCATCCCGACGATCACGCTGAACGCCGAGCCGATCGGCAGCCTTCGCTTGCCGCATCTCAACACGATGGACCTCCGGCTTTCGAAGCGCTTCGATGTAGGCAAGGGGCGGCGAATCGAGGGACAGCTCAATCTGTTCAACGTCTTCAACGTCAATACGGTCACCGCCAGGACGATCCTGTCCGGCGCAAACTACCTGAGACCGACGGCGATCATGCCGGCGCGGATCCTCGATTTCAACATCGCGTATAGCTTCTAAAAGAAGAGGGAACCGATGGATCGACCACAGGTGGTAAACCGGCGACAGGCGCTCAAGAGCTTGGCGGGAGGCAGCGCGGGCCTTGCTGCGATGATGGGCGCCGCCGCAGCGCCAGACCCTCTCCAAGCGGCGCAGGTGGCGACGCGCCGGGGTCTGCCACGGCTCAAGATCACCGACATCAAAGTGATCCTGACTCAGGTGGGCAACACCCACATGACCAACGCCAAGGTGCTCACGAGCGAGCCTGGGCTGTACGGAGTGGGATGCGGAGGGCACGCCGAACGTCAATCGATCGTCGCCCAGACCATCGAGCAGTACCTCAAGCCCGCTGCCGTCGGACGCTATGTCGACGAGATCGAAGACATCTGGCAAATGGCATGGCTGGCGCCGTACTGGCGCGGCAGTGTCGACGCCAACAATGCCATGAGCGCTATCGACGGCGCGCTCTGGGACATCCTGGGAAAACGGGCCGGTATGCCGGTCCATAACCTGCTGGGTGGCAAGTTACGTCCTGCCCTCCCGATGTTTGCCAATGTGAATGGCAGCGACCTTCAACAGCTCGAAGAAAATTCGCGCGCGCGCATTGCAGAAGGCTACAAGCATCTTCGCGTGGGCGCCGTCGGCGGTGACGGCACAGGCAGGGGCGGGGGCGGCGGACGTGGTGGCGCGGGTGGCGGCGCCGGCGGCCGTGGAGCGGGCGCACCGGGTGGCATTACCGGCGGCCAGGGCAATCTGCCTGGCGGAGGCGGGCAGGGTTCACCTGGTTTTGGAGAGCGCGGTCCGATCTACCAGCAGCGGGGGCAAGGGTCCCAGTACATGAACAATCTGATCGGTTCGCTGGAGCATTTGCGAAAGACGATTGGCTTCGGCGTGGACATGTGCGCCGAGGTGGACTTCCGCTTGAAGCCGAGTGAAGGGCTGGTGCTGGCCAAAGCGCTCGAGCCGTTCCGCATGTTCTGGGTCGAAGAAGTGTTCGCACCGGAGGATCTCGCCTGGCACGAGGTGCTGCGGAAGCAGTGCAGCACGCCGATCGCGTGGGGAGAGGTGGCTGTCAGCCAGACTGAATGGCTTCCGCTCGTCTCCAATCGCTGGATTGATTTCATGCGCATGCACATTTCCGCCTGCGGTGGACTCAACATGGCGCGCAAGGTCGCGGCGATGTGCGAATTCTTCGGCGTGAGGACCGCGTGGCACGGCCCCGGAAATGTCTCGCCGGTGGGACACGCGGTCAACACGCACATCGACTTTGCCGTTCCAAACTTCGGCTGCGGCGAAGGAGCCCCCTTCTCGCCACAGTTGCAGGAGATTTTCCCTGGCTGTCCCGAGCGTAAGAACGGCATGACCTATTCGAACGATCTGCCCGGGTTGGGCATCGACATCGACGAGAAAGCGGCGGCGAAGTATGCGCCCAAGACTCCCGGCACCGATCGCGGCGTTCGCTGCTACGATGGCTCGCCGTGTCGACCGTAAGTTGGTGGTTGGTGGTGGGTGGTTAGAGGTTGGTGGTAAACGGGAGGGAGACTGAATGCTGCGTAGCCTTGGATGGTTGAAGCTCGCGATCGTCTTCGTTCTGACGTGTACGGCGATCGATGCTCGCGCGCAGACCGGCGCGAAAGGTGGCGAATGGCGCACCTATGGCGGCGATCTAGGCAGCACTCGCTACGCGCCTCACGATCAGATCAACGCCGCGAACTTCGGCAAGCTGCAGGTCGCGTGGCGATTCAAGACGGATGTGTTCGGTATCCGCCCGGATTACAACCTGCAGACGACTCCGCTGATGATCAACGGCGTCCTCTACGCGACGGTCGGCCACAGGCGCGACGCAGTTGCGATCGACGCAGCTACCGGCGAACTGCTCTGGATGTACCGCATCGACGAAGGCAAACGCGGCGCCGCAGCACCCCGGCTGTTATCCGGGCGCGGAGTTGCGTACTGGACGGATGGGAAGGGCGACGAGCGCATTTTCATGGTGACGATCGGGTATCAGCTCATCGCACTCGAAGCGAAGACGGGAATCCCCGTCCGCACGTTCGGTCAGAATGGCGTTCTCGATCTCAAGCAGAACAACGACCAGATCCTCGACCCGATCACGGGCGAAATCGGATTGAACACCGGACCGATTGTGGCCAAGGACGTCGTGATCGTGGGAGCTGCGCATCGAGCCGGCGGCGCGCCGCGGAGCAAGACGAACGCAAAGGGGTATATCCGCGGGTTCGACGTCAAGACAGGAAAGCGGCTGTGGATCTTCCACACCATTCCCCAACCGGGCGAGTTCGGCAACGAGACGTGGGAAAACGACTCGTGGTCGTACTCGGGCAACACAGGCATGTGGGGCCCGTTCTCCGTCGACGAAGAGCTCGAAACCGTCTACATGCCAATCGAGTTGTCCACCGGCGACTACTACGGTGGCCATCGTCCGGGCGCCAACCTGTTCACCGAGTCACTGGTGGCGGTGGATCTGCACACGGGAAAACGCAAGTGGCACTTCCAGTTCGTCCACCACGGAATCTGGGACTTCGACCTTCCCTGCGCGCCCATCCTGGCCGACGTCACGATAGACGGCAAGCCCAGGAAGATTGCCGCGGTGCCGAGCAAGCAGGGCTTCCTCTACGTCTTCGATCGCCAGACCGGACAGCCCGTGTGGCCGATCATCGAGCGGCCCGTTGAGAAAGGCACCGTGCCAGGCGAATGGTATTCGCCGACGCAGCCGTTTCCGACCAAGCCTCCACCGTTCGAGCTGCAGGGCGTTCAGGAGAAAGACCTGATCGACTTCACGCCCGAGCTGCTTGCGGAGGCAAAGAAGGTCGCAGCCAACATCAAGCTCGGCCCGCTGTTCACGCCGCCAATTTCGCGCGGCGAAGGCGGCAAGATCGGGACGGCGTACATTGCAAACGGCGCGAACTGGCCGGGCGGCTCGTACGATCCGGATACAGGAATTCTCTACGTCTACTCGAACACGCTGACTCGGCTTCTCACCCTCGGTAACGATCCCAAACGCTCGGACATGGACTTCATCAACACCGGCGGTGGAGGCGATACCGGTGGTGGTGGCGCCTTCCCGGGGTGCGCCCTCATGCCGTGCGCGATCACCGTTCAGGGACTGCCGTTCGTCAAACCACCATGGGGACGCATCACCGCCATCAATCTCAACACGGGAGAGATGGTCTGGCAGATCCCGCACGGCGAGACCCTCGACGCCGTCACGAACCATCCGATGTTGAAGGGCGTCAAGGTTCCGCGGACCGGCCGCATCGGACCAATCGGAACTCTGACGACGAAGACACTGGTCGTCTCAGGGGAGAGAGGATTCACGACGCTGCCGTCGGGCCAGCGGTTCGCGAAGTTGTACGCGTACGACAAGGCGACGGGCCGGGAAGTGGCGAACCTCACCATGCCGGCGCCGCAGACGGGCAACCCGATGAGCTACATGCTGAACGGCAAGCAGTACATCGTCGTGGCGATCAGCGGGCCGGATTACCCTGCCGAGCTGATTGCGTTCACAGCGCCCTGAGAAGTAGAAACATGCCCCCCAAAATCATTTCGCGTGCTGCGAAGAAATTCTGGCGGAGGTGCGCGAAGATCTAACCCCGGGACTTGGCCGCTCTTGAAGCAGGAGGCTTGCGTAACCATGAAAACCACTTCGGTACCCACAAACCGTCTGGTCAGTCGACGTCATTTCCTCGCTGGAACAACCGCGGGAGTGGCGGGAAGCCTCCTGAGTTCCTCAATTGGATTAGCCGGCGGTGCTCAAGGCCGCGGCGGGCGGGGGCAAGAACCGGGGCCGGCCTTACCTCCCATTCATCCCGCTCCGGCTCAGTTTCCAGGGACAGGACGGTACCTCTACGTCACGAACGACCGAGGCAGGCGCGTCGACGTGTTCAGCAACACAACCGGAGAGCACTCGCTTCTCTGGTCCTTTCCCTATGCAGACCCGGGTGGGAGAGTGGGAGGCGTGTGCGCAGACCACGCAACCCAGCGCCTCTTCGCAACGCAGCTGAGCGACGGGACCGTCGCCGCCTACGACATGCTGACGGGGAAGATCATCTGGCGGGTGAACACCGTGGAGAAGTATGGCCTCCGACAACCCGACCGGCTCACGATCACCGTGGATGGAAAGGCGCTGTTCGTGCCGATGAATTTCAGCCGCGAGACGTCGGGGTACGGCGGGTGGCAGAATCACGTGTACCTGGTGCTCGATGCCGCAACCGGCGAAAAGATCAGTGAGATCTCGCGGCCCGGCCGGCCGCACAACTCTTGGTCAGGTGAGGCGGGCCGGTACATGTACTTGGGCGGGCGGAGCGATCAGACCCTGGTGGTGGCCGACCAGAAAACGTACAAGGTTGTGAAGACCATCGGCCCGTTTGATTGGCCGATTCGTATGTTTGTCACCGACCCCAGGGAGTCGTACTTCTATACCACGCTTACCAGAACCGTGGGGTTCGGCGTCGCGGACATTCGCGCCGGGAAAGTGCTATCGGACGTGCTGGTCCAAGTACCGAAGACACGAACAAAGTACTGGGCGGCCAGTTCGGCGGGCGGGGGCGCCGGCAGCCTGCCGCACGGAGACAACCCGTGGAGTCACGGCCTCGGTATGCGTCCAGGCGGATCAGAGGAGGTCTGGGTGCTGAACGACGAATGGGGCTACCTGCACGTCTTCGATACCAAAGCGAATCCGGCCCAGCCCAAATTCAAGGGGCATGTGGAGTTGTTTGACAAGATTGATGAGGCTTGGGCCAGCGACACGGGAAACCGCTGGGTCGCCTTCAGCCTCGACGGCAAGTACTGCTATCCATCCGACGGGTCTGTGGTGGACTGCGTCACCGGAAAGAAGACCTCGATGAAGATCTCGCCGAGCGAAAAACTTCTCGAAGTCGAGTTCCGAAACGGCAAGGCTGTGAGGAACACGGGGCAGCAAGGCGGCGTGTACGGGAATAGCTGATGAAGATTCCATCGGGATTGCTCCTCACGGGCGTCATCGCAGCGGCACTGACGGGCTCGCTGGCGCCGCCGTTGGCGGCCGCCGCGCAGGAGAGCGGGAGCCCACCGGCATCGAGTGCGCAGATGCCCGGACGGCCCGTCTACGAGAGGGTCTGCAGCCGTTGTCACGGGCCAGACGGTAAGAGCAAGCAGGTACCTGCGCTGGTTCCCTTCGGCTGGAATTATTCCCAGGCGCTTGATATCGCTCGACACGGTGGCTGCGGGATGCCGGCATTTTCCGAATCGGAGCTGAGCGACGAGGAGTTGAAGCAGATCGTCGATTACTTGAAGACATTGAACTGACAGGAGGCTGATCTCATGGCTCGATTCAAGAAATGCGCGTCACTCGCGGCCACGATCGCTGTTGTCGTCCTGGTGCAGCTCAGTCTTGCGACTGAAACGGCATGGGCACAAGCGGGTGCCCTTGGCAGCATTATGGGAAAAGTCGCTGACGAGACCGGCGCCGTTCTGCCTGGTGCAACGGTGACAGCCACGAGTCCGGTTCTGCAAGTGCGGAATGTGACGACGGTCACCGATGCTGAAGGCAACTACCGCCTGCGCGACCTGCCCGCACCGGGGATGTACCGCGTCGTCTTTGAACTGACGGGCTTTCAAACGGTCGCATTCGAAGGCGTCAGCCTCACTGCCGGCTTCACGGCCAGAATTGATGCGGGATTGAAGGTCAGCACCGTTTCTGAGACGGTTGAAGTCAGCGGGCAGAGCCCGGTGGTCGATACGGTGGGTGTCGCCGGGGTCTCGTCAATAACGCTGGAGCGTATCGAATCCATCCCGATGGGATCGGGCATTCAGAACCTGCTCCCGCTGGCTGCGGGCGTCAGTCTGCAGGGCGTCCCTGATGTCGGCGACAGCCAGCTGGCCAGCCGGCAACGCACCATTACTTATGGCGTTCCCCTGACGCCGACCTTGGAGTTCGAGGGAATCAATTCGACGACCGCCCGCCAAGGGAATACGGCCCTCTATCTGAATTCTTTCCAGGTGGAGGAAGCGTCCTTCAAAACCACCGGCAACAACGCCGATGTGGGTGTCGGTGGTGTTCACCAGCAACTGATCATGAAGAGCGGCGGGAACACATTTCACGGGTCTGCCCAGGGCTCTTATGAGAACAAGGCCTGGCAAGGCAATAACGTCACACCAGAGCTCAGTGCGCAGGGTTACAAGATCACGAATCCGATTAATTACTACTACGACTGGAATGGGGATGTCGGAGGCTACATCATCAGGAACAAACTGTGGTTTTATGGCGGCGCGAGCTCGCAGAAGATTTCACAATACCAGATCGCGTTCGTGGAGGGCCCCAATCCCCAAGGGTGCTGGACCTGCCCGGACGCGCCGCCCGGAGAATTCATAAGAGTTCTGGACCAGGAATACGCCAAGTTCCACTGGCAGATTTCATCTGCGAACAGGCTCATTGGCACGTTCGTGAGGGCAGAGAAGAAATCTCCCTTCTTTGGCGCAAGCCCCACCACTCCGGTGCCAACCACGAGAGTCCAAAGTCAACCCACGCGGACCTGGAAGGTGGGGAGTCAGAACAGCCTTCACAACAACATGCTCATCGATTCGGTGTTCGGATTCTGCTGCTATTGGACGCACTACTTCCCGCAGCCCGGGACGGCCGTTGCCGGCAACCCCGCTTCGCAGGAAATCACAACCGGCTTGCTGACCGGGCCCTTGGGAGCAATACCCGGCACCGTTTCCGAACGGTACCAGGCACGATCGTCGGTCAGCTACGTGACCGGCAAACACCAGTTGAAAGCCGGCGTCGACCTCAATTGGGAGCGGCAGGATTCCACGCGGCCGAATGAATATCCCAGTGGCAGCTACACCTTGCTGTTCAACCGGGGAGTCCCGAACGAGCTCAGAACCTACAACACGCCGACCAACCCAGTTGACCGTGAGTATGGTCAGGCCGCGTTCGCGACAGACACCTGGTCACTGGGACGGGTGACGCTGTCCTACGGCGTCAGGTGGGAGCGCTATCACAATTTCATACCGGAACAGTCGAAGGCTGCCGGACAGTTCAGCAGCGCGCAAACGTTCCAGGCTCTGGACGTTCTCACGTGGAACGGCGTCGTTCCGCGCCTCGGCATGAATTGGGATGTGACGGGTGACGGCAAGACCTCGCTCAAGGCGTTCTTCGGTGTCTTCGGAGACACCATGGGGGCTGATTTCGCGCAGACCTACAATCCGAATTCCGAGGTCACGACCAGGTACCGATGGTCGGGCCCCTGCGTCGTCACCACCCATACGAATGTTTCCTTCAATATGCCCAACACCAGTTGCGACTACCTGCCGGGAAGCGTCGATCTCAGTACGGCGCCCGGCGCGAGGGACTACATCAGCGCGACCGGCGGCTCGAACAGTCTCCTGAATTCGGACCTCAAGCAAAACAAGAACTATGAGACCTCGGTGCGGTTCGACCGGCAATTGATTCCGAACGTCGCGATTGGATTCGGCTACATCTACAACAGGCACGTCAATTGGTACGGTTCCGTTGCCGGAAGCAACACCGTCGACGGAGTGAATGTGGGGCGGCCGTACGCAGTCTGGAACGTGCCGGTTGTCTTGACGGATCCATTTGACGGGCAGCAGGTCACGGTCTACACCTACCCCGCCGAGTACCGGGGCGCCGCGTTCAACCAGAACCAGCGGCTGAACGCGCCGAGTGACCGGCCGGATGACTACCACAGCTTCGAGGTGACGCTCAACAAGCGTTTCTCGCGGCGGTGGAACATGTCCACCTCGTTCTGGGTGACCAAGACCCACGAGTGGACCTCAGCGAATCCTTCGCATCCGAACGACGATCGCTTTCCAGACAGAGATTACTCGACGTGGGAAGCTCGAGCGGACGGCACCTACGAGTTTCCCTGGGACATCAGAGTTAACGGCACTTTGCGGGCCGCTTCGGGGGCGCTAGGACAGAGGACTCAGACTTTCTCCGACGCCAGGCTGAACCAGGGCACAGTCACACTGCGTATGGAGCCCTATGGTGCGCAAGAGGGCCCGATCGTACCTATTACCAGCCTGAGGGTGGGAAAGAAGTTTCCAGTCGCCGCGCGATACGCTGTCGACTTGACTTTCTCGGTGTTCAACGTGACCAACAGCAGCGCCGCGGTTTCCACTTCTTATCTTAGTGGGACGTTCGGCCGAATCGAGGACATCCTTCCGCCCCGTGTTGCGCGTTTAGGGGTGGAATTCAGCTTCTAACCGGAGGGTCCGTCGTATGAAACGAAGAGATTTCGGCAAAGCGCTTGCCGGCGGCGTCATCGGTGCTGGTGTTGCGGAGGCGGTCACCCCCTTCTCGGCACATGCCCAGCGTGCTCCCAGGAAGAATACGCTGATGCATGTTGGCGGTGACTATCACTACGTAGCGGGCGGGAAAGGCGCTGACATCGCGGGGAAAGAGAACCTGGAATTCAACCTGCGTCATGGCGCCAAGCACCTTACCGTTCAAATCAGCAAGAGGACACCCGATGGCGGGTGGGACCTCGAAGACATGAAGCGGATGAAGGACAACTGCGACAAATATGGCATTGTCCTCGAAGCCATAAGAATGGATTCCGAATACATCATGTTGCGCAAGGGAGCTGAGCGCGATCGGATGCTCGAGCGCATCGCGGGAAATATCCAGAAAGCTTCACAGATAGGCGTTAAGGTCATTACCTACCACTGGACGGTGATTCCAATCCGGCGAAACGGGCATGTACCGGGCCGCGGCGGTTCGACCTATGAGGCGTTCAAACTCGAGCCCAACTGGAAGGAGCTCCCCGTTGGAAAAGCAGGTGTGGTCTCTTCTGACGACTATTGGGAGCGCATCACGACATTCCTCCAGCATGTCATCCCCGTGTGCAAACAGCACGACGTGAGGATGGCCGTTCATCCCTACGATCCCCCCGGGCTGCCGTTTGGCTATCAGGGGGCTGAGAACTGGGATTCCCCGTCGGTGTTCGAGGGATTCAAGCGCTACGAAAAGATCGTCGACAGTCCCTACAACGGTTTTCAACTCTGCCTCGGGACCGTCGGTGAAGGACTGAAAAATCCCTTAACGGAGGTCCTGCCAATCGTTCAGTATCTTGGCGAGCGAGGGAAGATTTACCAGATCCATATGCGCAACATCCGAGGAGGACTTCACGATTTCGCAGAAGTCTTCCCCGACGAAGGCAGCATGGACTTCGCCAAGGTGATGCGCATCCTCAGAGATACGCAATTTGCCTATTCGATCTGCGCCGATCACATGCCGAGCCATCCTGATGATCCTGGCAAGCTTCAAGCGTTCGCTTACGGCAACGGGTATATCAAGGCGCTGATCGACACGGTGAATTCCGAGGTTCAGGGATAGCCGCGGAGCTCCGCGGGCTAGACGCAGATAGGCGAGATTCACGTACACGGACAGGTCGCGAGAATGCGCCGCTAGGCTGGCCTGAAGGCCAGCACTACGACTGCCGCCGTGGCGCGGATCGTCGTAGTGCCGACCTTCAGGTCGGCCGAAACCGTCGTCGACGACTCGTCGGACAGCAGCACTTTGAAGGACGTCTTAGCGTCCACCCGCCCGCGCGCGCGCGTCGGCAATTCCGCGCGTGGCCGTCTCGTCGGTAGGGTCCAGGGTCAGCGCCTCTCCGAAAAATTCGGCAGCTTCCGCAGAATTGCCACCCTCGAGGCTCAGCTTTCCAAGGTTCACGTACACGGAAGGGTCGCGAGGGTTCACGTCGAGCGATTGCACGAACGATTTCCGGGCGCACTCTCTATCTCCGCGAGAGGCGCAGATCACCCCGAGCAGGTTGAGCCCCCTGGAATGCCGTGGGTCGGCGCTCAGCAGGATGCGTGTCGCCCGCTCTGCCTCCGGCGCCCGTCCGCCGAGAAACATGGCCGCCGCACGGTAGTACCGGCCATCGTTCCGCTCCGGAAAACGGGCGATCAACTCGTCTGCTGCGGACGTCAGCTGCGCTGCGTCCCCGAGATCGGCGAATACCGAGGCGAGCTGCTCCAGTGGCGCAGCGCTCGACGGATCGATCGACACGGCGTCGCGCGCTGCGGCGGTCGCTGTATCGGCGTCACCGAGCATCGCCGCGACGTGCGACAGCTCGACACGGACCGCCGCATTGGCGGGTTCGGCCGCCGCCATCGTCTTCAGCCACTCGGATTCTTCGGCAAGTCTGCGCATTCCCGCCGCAGCCTCGGTCGAGCCTCGCAGGGCGCGCGCCGATCGGATGTCGAGCGCGAGGGCACGGCGAAAGCTGTCGTGCGCGGAGGCAAATGCGTCAGCCTGCAGTGCCGCGTCTCCGAAAGCCGTCCAATCTTCCGCGCGGGCAAGTCGCACGACCGGGGCCGTTGCGCTGGGTAGCGCGGCGCGTGCGGCGAGCGCGCGCAGACGGCCTGCTTCTCCCACCGGCGGCGCGTGCATCGCGCGGGCAGCCGAGAACTCGAGCGCCATGCGGTCGTCGGACTGGAGGGCTGAGCCGTTGCCAAACTGCGCCAGTTCGCGCGGCCCGCCTGCGAAGAGAGAGAGCAGCACGAATGGCGAGGCGCTCGCAGGTACTCCGACGTCGGCGAGCAGCGCCGGAACGGAGCCTAGACGTGCTCGAGCGGCGACTCCGGACAGGCGCTCCTCGATGCCAGGTGCGACAGAGCCAATCAGGAGCAGGTCGCCCTCGCCGACCAGCCACATCGTGCCGTCAGGGAACACAGACGCGAAGGTGGCCACAATCGACTGCAGATCGCTGTCGGCGATCTCGTAGGTGTGCGACCACTGGCAGAAGATGCCGGCCGATCGCAGCCGCGCTCGCGCGGCCTCGAAGAATTCTCGCGTGAAGAGCGCCGAGACGCCGGCCATCCACGGGTTGGATGGCTCCGAAATAATGACATCGTACTGGCGCGCAGCCAGTCGCAGGTGCGACCGGCCGTCGCCGATGAGCAGGCGCACGGCAGGCTTGCGCAATACGTCGTGATTTTCGCGGACGAAGTATGCCGACGCTTCGACCACCTCGGGCGAAATCTCGACGACGTCGAGATGACGAACTTCGTCCGATGCGAGAACAGCGTCGGCTGTCACTCCGCTCCCGAGGCCGATGACGAGCGCGTCACGCGGGCCGGCGTGCAGCATCGTCGGAAGGAGCCCCAGCAGACGCTGCGTCAACATGTCGGCGCCGTTCGATGCGTCCACCTTGCCGTCGATGGCGAGCGAGCGCGCCCCCGCGACTCTTCGCACGCTGACAGTGCCCGCCGCGCCTTCTTTGTAGTACTCGAGACGTCCGGCGCGAAGGCTCGATTCGAGATTCTCTGCCGATAGCTGGCGCGCGTACTTGTAGGCGCCGCTCGTGATCAGATCGCGGTCCCATTTGGGAATCCTGAACATTGCGACCGCGATAACGCTCCCCGTAAGAATCCAAACGGCTGCTCGTCCGTTCGAGCGCCAATGTGCGCGCTGCGCCGCCAGGCTGGCCTGAAGGCCAGCACTACGACCACTGCCGTGGCGCCGATCGTCGTAATGCCGATCGTCAGGTCGGTCAGCACCACGACTGCCGCCGTGGCGCCGATTGTCGTAGTGCCGACCTTCAGGTCGGCCGCGACCCGAGATGGCGATGATGCCGCTGCCGGCCACGAGCAGAGCCACGCTCGTGTACAGGAAGGTCGACTGGAGACCGAAGCGTGGCACGAGCACGAAGCCGGCGGCGAGGGCTCCGGCCACGGCACCGAGTGTGTTCGCGGTATACACGTCTGCGGTCTGCCGTGCCGCCGATTCGGCGCTGGTCGACGCCGTTGCGAGTGCCAGCGTGAACGTCGCGCCCAGAGAGACGCTCGCAGGCAGCAGCACGAGCAGGATCGCAAGGGCCTCACGGAGGAACAGCGAGCCGAAGTCCGTGTAGGTCGCAACGGTGCGCGCGACAGCCAGCGGTAGGTAAGACGCCGTGAACCACATGGCAACGGTCGTCGTTGCCGACGTTACGATGAGCATGGCGGCCAGCCAGAATGCGGGGCGAGAGCTCCGTCGCGCGAGTCGAACGCCGAGGCTCGATCCCAGCGCGATGCCGGTAATGAATGCCGCCGCCATGATGGCGAACGCGTATGTGGTGGGCCCGAGGATCAGCGCGATCAACCGCGTCCACGCAACCTCGTACACGAGAGCAGCGAATCCCGAGAGCGCCGCGGCGACAGCAGCGAGTGTGGGCTGTGGCTTGCTGGGTATCCGATCCGGCTGCTTGCTTCGACGGCCGCGCGTGGAAGCTCCAGGTCGGCCAGGACCGTACGTATGACCGTGCGCGGTCCGGCCGAGCCACAGCGCCAGGCTTGCGGCCACGACGTTCAGCGCGACAGCAACCCACGTCGTGCCGCGAATGCCCAGGAGCTCTATGAGCCAGAACCCCGCTGCCATCGCGCCGGCCGCGGCTCCAGCCGAGTTCGCGGCATACAACGCGCCGGCGGCGGTCGTGGTTGACTGCTGATTGCGTGCGTCGCCGCTCTCGACGCGCGCGAGCCAGGCGACGGCGATCGGGTAGGTCGCGCCCATTGCAGCCGCAGGCACGCCGATCAGCAGAAAGCTCACCGCGATCCGAGCAATCGCGAACGATGCCGGCGCTGTTCCATCTGCGTACGCCCCGATCAGGAACGGGTCGAACCCGGCGAGGGCAACCGGAAGGGCGATGGCTGCCGCGGCGATGAAGAGCTCGAGCGCGGCGTACCTTACTAGAGTGGGCGAGGGCTCGGCCTTTGCGCGCCCGGCGGCCCATGCTCCCACCGCAAGCCCGCCCATGAACGCGGCGAGGACCGTGCTCGCGGCTGCGACAGTGTGTCCGAGAGACAGCGTCAAGAGGCGCACCCACGCCACTTGATAGATGAGAGCCGCGGCGCCCGAGGCGCCGAAGCAGACGATGAGGAGGCGCCGAAGGCCAGGTACCGTCATCGAGCAATTGCAGTAGATTGTAGCGATACACCACCAACGAGGCCACGCATGCGCATCGAGCGTTCGTTCTATCTCAAAGCCATCGTCTTGCTGGTTGCGCTCGCGAATGCTGGAATGTGGACGCGCGCGCAGCAGCAGGCGCCGCAGCCCGCGGTGCTCACACCCGAGTCGTTGAGCATCCCCGAGCAGCCGCCGTCGCCGCCAACTTCGCCCGTGCTCCTCAACTATCGCGCCGTAACCGCTGAGCGCTTGAAGCAGCCGGCTGATGGCGAGTGGTTGATGGTCCGCCGCACCTACGACGGATGGGGCTACAGTCCGCTCGATCAGATCAACGCGAAGACCGTCTCGCGCCTTCAACCGGTGTGGACGCTGTCCACCGGCATGAACAACGGACACGAGGCGGCGCCTCTCGTGAACGGCAATGTGATGTTCGTGTCGACGTCGTTCAACCAGGTGCTGGCGCTCGACGCGAAAACGGGCGACGTACTGTGGCGCTATCGCAGCCCTTTACCGGCCAACCCGAGGGGCAAGCCGGTGAGCCGAGGGGTCGCGCTGTTCGGCGACAAAGTGTTTGTGCCGTTGGGCGAGGCCGCGCTGGTCGCGCTCGACGCGAAAACCGGAAAGGAAGTCTGGCGGACTGCGATTGGCGACAACACATCCGGCGAGTATCTGACCGCGCCGCCGCTCGTCGCCGACGGCAAGCTCGTCGCAGGCATTGCAGGCGGAGACGGCGCGAACCGCGGGTTCGTTGCCGCCTACGATCCGGACACCGGCCGCCAATTGTGGAAAACCTACATGACGCCGGCGCCAGGCCAGCCCGGAAACGAGACGTGGCGAGGCGACGATTGGCGCACTGGCGGTGGCGCGACCTGGGTGACGGGCAACTACGATCCGGAGACGAACCTCGTGTACTGGGGAGTCGGCAACGGCTTCCCCTGGGTCGGTCTCGCGCGTCCCGGCGACAACTTGTATACGGCATCCACAGTCGCGATCGACGTCGCGACGGGCGCGATCAAGGGGCACTTCCAGTACACGCCGAACGAATCGTGGGATTGGGACGAGGTGTCGCCGCCGATTCTCGTCGACTATCAGCGCGGCGGACGCACCATCAAAGGGCTGATCAACTTCGGGCGAAATGGGTACTTGTACTTTCTGGAGCGGACGTCACAGGGCATCTCGTTCGTCGAGGGGAAGCCGTACGTCAAACAGAACGTGTTCAAGAGCCTCGACCCGAAGACCGGACGGCCCGACGTCGATCTCGCGCGCAAGCCGGATATCGGGAGAATCGCGGAGTTCTGCCCGTCGTGGCACGGCGCCAAGAACTGGCAGCCCGGCGCCTACAACCCGAAGACGCGCATGGTCTACGCGCCGACCCAGGAAAACATCTGCGCCGTCATGATCGGCCGCACGATTCAAACCTCGACTGGCGAGACGCGCGCGGCGTCCACGCAGCGCATGTTCATCGCCCCGGGCGCCGATCATTTGAGCGAAGTGCAGGCGTGGAACGTGGATACCGGCAAGAAAGTGTGGAACCACAACTTCGCGACATCGCCCAACTGGGGACCGATGATGACGACCGGCGGCGGCCTGGTGTTCAGCGGCGGGACGAACGATCGGATGTTCCGGGCGTTCGACGCGTCAACCGGGAAAGTGTTGTGGGAGTTCCCGACGAACTCGGGCATCTACGCGCCCGCGACCTCATTCGCTATCGACGGCAAACAGTACGTCGCGGTGTTGTCGGGATGGGGCCAGGATGCCAAGTTGATGCAGACGCGCATCGATGCTGTATCCCCTGGACGTTTCCCGGAAGTACCGGAGGGCGGCGTCATCTGGGTGTTTGCGCTGAAATGATGACGGAAAGATCATGATCCAATTTATTGGAAGTAAAAGAGTTGCGACAAATTGCGACCCAGCATCCCCTCAATAAAGGTATATTTCTCCGTACAACCTTTTACACAATCTCGCCCATCAGGAGGGTAGAGCTATGGAAGTCGGCCGAAAGCTAGGCGTTCTCGGCGCAATGGTGTGCCTGCTCATCACGAGCTTCGGGATCGCGTCCGCCCAGAGCGTGTCGTCGGGCACGATCAACGGCACGATCCGGGATGAGTCGGGCGGCGTCCTTCCGGGCGTGACGGCGACGCTCACCAGCCCCGCGCTTCAGGTCCGCGAGATCGTCCAGGTGACCGACGCCGAAGGCGCGTATCGCTTCGTCGATCTTCCCGCCGGCACCTACAACCTGAAGTTCGAGTTGACCGGCTTCAGCACGCTGATTCGCGAGGATCTTCGATTGACCATCGGATTCACCGCGCGCATCGACGAGAACATGAAAGTCGGGGCGATGTCGGAATCGGTCACCGTCAGCGGCCAGAGTCCGATCGTCGACATCACGAGCACCAGCGCGGCCGTGGCGTTCACCAAGGAAATTCTCGAGGCGGTGCCACGCGGCCGCGATCTCCAGAACGTCCTCGCGATGGCGCCGGGCGTGACCCAGGCCACGATGGACGTCGGCGGCAGCACACTGGCACAGCGGCAGGATACGGCAAGCTACGGCATGGAATCGCAGCCCAAGCTCCAGTACGAGGGCATGAACATCGCGATGGGCGCCGATCAAAACACGCCGATCTATTTCATCGACAACAGCCTCGATGAGGTGCAGGTCCGCACATCGGGCAACGACGCCGAAGTGTCGACGCCTGGCGTCTCGATGATCGCGACCATGAAGTCGGGGAGCAATACCTTTCACGGGGCCTACCGCGGTTCGTATCAACCGGCCAGTCTTCAAGGGAACAACTTGAACGACGAACTGAAGGCCCAAGGGATCGGCACACCTCCAGAGCTTAAGACGTTCTACGACTTCGCGGGCGATTTGGGCGGCAGGATTATCCGGGACAAGCTTTGGTTCTACGGCGGGTACGCCAAACAGACCAAGAGCGAGGGGACGCTCGGCTTTGCGGATGGTGCCGGGCCGGACGGCAGGTATTTGACGGGGGATGAACCTCAGGCGTATTTCGAAAGTTCTCTCTATCAGTACTCCCTGAAGACGTCGTATCAGATGACCAGGAACAACCGTCTCGTCTACGCGTGGCAGAAAGGTGTCAAGGCACAGCCACAGAATGGCGGCGCCCGCACCAGGCCGCTCGAGGCGACGCGCGATTACCTGAATCCCACGTCTATTCAGAAGGCCGAGTGGCAGAGCACGGTGACGCCTCGCCTGCTTTTGAACGCGATGGGCGGATACGCGGGGTACGTCACTGACTATGACGCCGGCCGCTCTTATGCCAGCGCCAACGCTCCGAGCCGAATGGACATCGAGACGGGCGTGTTCACGGGATCTCACGTACAGCATCAGGGGAAGACACGCGACCGCTACCAGGCCGAGGCCAGCGCCACGTTCTTCCCGGGACGCTCGTTCGCAGGGCAACACGATTTCAAGACAGGCGTCTCGCTCTACTGGGATCGGACATCTGATGCCTGGCTGAACAACGTGGCCAGCGACGGCAATTACGGTAATTACGTGCTGATTACCGACAGGATTAACGGTGTGTCCGGCACGCCGTTCCGGATCAGGGCATACAACACGCCGGTCTTTCCACAGGACAACGAAGACATCTTCGCGTGGTATTTCAAAGACAGCTGGAGGGTCCACGACAAGTTGACCTTCAATCTCGGCGTGCGGTGGGAGTATCAGCACTCCTATCTGCCGGATCAGGAGTTCGACGGCGCCCGGGACTTCCCGACGGTGTTCCCAGCCAAGCACGTTAATTTTCTCGACGTGCAGACCTTCAACCGGGTGGTGCCGCGGTTGGGCGTGGCCTACGACATGGGCGGCAAGTCGGTCATCAAGGCGACCTGGGGGCTCTACAACTACATCCTCGGCGACACATACGGCGACGTGTTTGCCGCAACGGCCACAGGGAATGCCGTATTCCTCTGGCACGATTTGAACAACGACAAGAAGTGGACGCCGAATGAAACGAATCTCGCGCTCAACAACAACCCGGATTTCGTCAGCATTACGGCGGCCTCCAACTACGAGCTCAGCCCGGAGTTGAAGCAACCCAACACGTGGGAGTCGACGGTGAGCTTCGAGCGCGAGCTGGCGCCCAGCCTGGGATTCCGCGTGATGTACATCAATCGGATTGTCGACAACAGCATTGAAACGCTCAATGTGAAGCGGCCGTACGAGGCGTACAACATACCAATCACCCGCCGCGATCCCGGTCCTGATGGAGCGCTCAACACCAGCGACGACGCGGGCAGTATTACCCTCTACGACTACGCCGCTTCGTACACCGGTGCCAACTTCGTGAGCAATAAACGGGTGAATGCGGTCAACACGGATCGGTTCGACACGGTGGAGTTCACGGTGACCCGGCGTGCAACGGACAAATGGTCGGGGCAGATCTCGTATTTCGCGGTCAAGAATCGCCGCTGGCTCAACGGCGTCTACCAGAGCCCGAACGACGAGTTCTTCCCGGTCGATGAGACCTGGGGTTGGGCGGGCAATATCAGCGGGACCTACCGTCTGCCCTACAACGTCTCTGTATCCGGCTTCCTGCAAAGCCAGGCCGGAATCAAGGGGCAGCGCACGAATATTTTCCGGACGGCGGATCCTGACGGCGGCCGGCCGATCACGCAAAACGGCAACACGACGATTCGTCTCGAGCCGTACGGCAGCCAGCAGCTGTCTCCCTTCAATATCCTGAACCTCCGGGCGAACAAAGATTTCCGGTTGAGCCAGGGACGGCGGATCAGCATCGATTTCGACATCTTCAACCTGTTGAACTCTGCGACACCGACGAGCGCCGACTTCGCGTCGGGGCCGACGTTCGGCTACGCGCAGGGCGTGACGCCGCCGCTCATCACGCGCATCGGCGCGCGCTTCACGTTCTGATGGAGGCTCTATGAAACCCTTGAAACTCGGAGCTGCCATCGCCGCACTCGTGCTGGTGGCCGCAGTGGCGATCATCGTTTTCACTCCCACGGGTGACCATGTGTCGCCGACTCTCTCAGCGCAGTCGCTCAACTGCGACATGAGCCAGTACAAAGCGGCATCCGGTCTCACGGCCGCCATCGAACAGGGTGCGCTGGCTGTAACGTGGAACGGCTCCAGCGGCTCGGAGCTTCGCGCACGCTACGGCATTGATAACGGACAGCCGGTCGTGCGCGAGCTCGCCGTCAGAAAGACGGGCGGGCAGTGGGCGCCGCTCGGGCAGAATCTGACGCCCGAGTTCTACGTCAAGAGCGGCGTCAGGCGCATGACGACGCAGCAGGGCGCGCCGCTGCGCGATCTGGGCGTCGACATCACGTCTGAAGTGATCGAAAAGAACAAGTGGTTCGCGTTCTGGGATGCGCCGTTCGTCGTTCCAGGCGTGCCCGAGCCGAATCCTGCGCGAGGGCGGGGCGAAGGCGCGGCGCGTGGCCGCGGACAACCCGGACCGGCGTCGCAGGCCGAGCCGGCGGCGAGAAGGGGCAATGTGCCTCCGGGACCCGAAGGACGCGTGTACGGACTGCCGCGGACGCCCGACGAAATCAAGAAGGCCGACGCCACGTTCAAGGGCACCGGCTGCTCGGTGAAGACGGACGGTGCGAGGGTGGAAGTGAACTTCTCCGGCCTCTCGATGGGGATTTTTTCAGGCAGCCTTCAGTTCACGTCGTACCGCGGCTCGAACCTGCTGCGCATGGAAGCCATCGCGAAGACCGACCAGCCGTCGGTGGCGTACAAGTATGAAGGCGGTCTGCGAGGCTTCTCGACGTCGCTCACACCTCAGGTGGCGTGGCGCGACCGGGGCGGCGATCCGCAGAAGTACGAATTTGGCGGCATCAAGAACGACACGCGTGTCACGGTGAAAGCCAAGAACCGCGTGCTCGTGGCCGGTGGCGGGAAGAGCGGATCGATCGCGACGTTCCCGACGCCGCATTCGTTCTTCTTTACGCGCGAAGTCGACACCAACCTCGGCTACGTGTGGTATCGCAAGGACGCCGAAGGGCAATTCGGGCTGGGCGTGCGTCAGGCCGACGGTGAAGAAGTACCCGAGTACGTCGAGAACTTCGCGCTGCACAACGCGCCTCCCGGCACATGGCAGCGCATGTCGGTGTACTACCTGATGACGCCGGACAATACCGAAGCGACACGGCAGGCCGTGATGGCCTACACGCACGGCGACGTATTCAAGCCGATCCCCGGCTACAAGACGATGGTGAATCACTTCCACCTGCGGTTCACACAGCGCCTGCGTGCATCGGGATCGCTCGACAACACGTTCGAGGACCTCATGGTGATGCGCTCCACCGGCATCAACATCGTCGGGTTGAGCGACTTCCACGGCGATCTCCGTCCGAACGATCCTGGTGTGGGACGGTTCGAGGATCAAAAGGACTACTACACCGCGTCGATGAAGGCATCGGACAAGGACTTCCTGGTGACCAACTGGGAAGAGCCGACCGCGTATTTCGGCGGCCACTACAACATCATGTTCCCGAAGAACGTGTACTGGAGCAAGGTGCGCCAGGAGGGGCAGCCGTTCACGGAGACCGTGCAGGGATACGGCAAGGTGTATCACACGGGCAGCACGACGGACGTGCAGGGGATGCTCGACGCCGAGGGCGGCTACTGGTTCCACTCGCACCCTCGCACGAAGGGCACTACGGGATATCCTGATGCGCTCTTCGACAAGCCGTGGGTGAAGAACGATCGCTATCTCGGCATCGCGTTCAAGCCGAACATGGGCGACGATCTGTCGGACGTGCGCATGTGCAAGTGGCGCTGCTTCGATGCGATCGACACGATGAACAACCTGTACGCCAACAGCGGGTTGAAGCCGAAGTACCTCATCGCCGACGTGGACACGTACCGCAAGGGTCCGGAAGACGACATCTATCCGGGCCACCCGATCAACTACGTGAAGGTCGATCGGCTGCCCGGTCCTGCAGATGACTGGACGCCGATTCTGCGATCGCTCCGTAACGGCGACTTCTGGGTGAGCACGGGCGAGATCCTCATCAAGAACTACGCTGTTGAGGGCACAGGCGCCAAGAGAACGATCACGGCGGATCTGGAGTGGACCTATCCGCTGGACATGATCGACGTCGTCACCGGGGATGGCAAGAAGGTGGAGACGCAGACAATCCAGGCGACCGACACGACGGCGCACGGCACGCGCAAGATAACGATCCCGTTCGATGCGACAGGCAAGGCATGGGTGCGCATGTCGGTGTGGGATTCGGCGGGTAACGGGGCGTTCGTGCAGCCGATCTGGCTGAACGCGCCAAAAACGACGAACTGATCGCGTCGACTCCGATGCGCTCGCGTGTTTTGTATCCTCTGTGGGCCGCCGCAATGATCGTTGCGGCGGCCCATTTGTTTGCGGGCCAGGGTGGCGGCTCGAGGGGCGGCCCCGCTCCGATTGTCATCAACAAGGCCATCCCCGCTCCGGCCTGGGCGCTCGCCGAGCGCGAGATGCTCGATGACGCCGCCAACGGCGCGCGGCTGTGGGTCGAACGCTACGTCAAGCCTGACGGATCCGTGAATGTCCCAGAACGCTGGGGGGTGACCGACGGACCAGACGACATCACGGAAACGATCCGCGGTTGGCCGCTCGTATATGCGATGGGTGCGCCGGAGGCGGTTGCCGACGCGTTCGAGAAAGTGTGGGAGGGGCACCTTCGGCAGTTCGGCCGTGCACGAATTCCAACGGTCGAGCTTGCGAAGGACGGCATCTTCGTCAAGGAGTTTCCGCCGTCATTTGATTGGGAACACACCGGGGAGGGATTGCAGGCGTTCTACTGGGACGCCCTGGGCCGGCCCGGCCATCAGGCGAATCTGGCTCGCGCGCGCCGCTTCGCCGGTTTGTATCTGAACGAAGACCCGGGCGCGCCCAACTACGATCCCAAACTCAAGATCATCAAGAGCCTGTTCAACGGCAGCAAAGGGCCGGTGACGAGACCGGTGACGCCTGTTGACTGGGACGGCGACGAGAACCCCCAGCGGGCCGCGCGATTCAGCACGTCTTCGAATATCCGCGGCGATCACCCTTTGAATCTCCTGGCCACGACGCTCGCGACGCAGGCGTATCTGCTGACGCACGAGCCGAAATACAAGAGATGGGTGCTCGAGTACGTCGACGCATGGCGCGATCGCGCGGCGGCCAACGGCGGAAATTTTCCGTCCAACATCGGACTCGACGGAAAGATCGGCGGAGAGTGGGGAGGAAAGTGGTACGGAGGCATATTCGGCTGGAACAGTCCCGATGACGGGCTTCGCAACTACGTATTGCGAGGCATTCCGGCAGCGTTCGGCCAGGCGGCCATGCTGAGCAGAAACATGGCGTACGTCGATCCGGTTCGAAGGCAGGTCGACAACATCTTCGCCGCGGCGCGAACGGAGAACGGCGAGGTTCTCGTTCCGCACTATTACGGGGAATCCCCTCGGCCGGGCTCGGGGCAGGCGGGCGGCAAGGTTGGCTGGTACGGATACCGGAAGGGAGAGTTCTATCCTACCGGCGCTCTCGGAAATCTTTCGGAGGCTACGATCGAGTTGTACCTGTGGTCACTGAATCCAGCGGACGTGAAGCGAATCCTTCCCAACCCTCCAGACAGACGATCCGTGCAAGGCTGGATCGAGTTTCTCCAAGGACGCAGGCCGAATTATCCGCTCGAGGCCATGCAGCAGGAACGTCAGGACGCCACGCGAGCCTTCGAGCGCACGCGCAGCACGGCATACGGACCGAGTCCCGTCGCGTTCGAGTCGCTCGCAAATCTGACGCTGGGTGCGGCCAATTTGTACGGCTCGGGAGATGTGCTACGCAGCCAGGTCAGGTATTTCGATCCGGAGCGACGCCGGGCAGGCCTGGCGCAGGATGTTGCGGCGCTCGTTGAAAAAATCGAACCGGGCAGTGTCACGCTGACGCTCATCAATACGAGCACAACCGCGCCGCGCCGGCTGATCGTGCAGATGGGCGCGTACGGAGAGCATCAGGCGATCTCCGTGCGTGTGGGCGATCGGACAGTTCCGGTCAATGCGCCGTACTTCGAAATCCAGCTCGCCGCGGGTGCGGGTGAGCAACTGATAGTCGCGACAAAACGGCTGGTGAACGATCCCACGCTACGGTTGCCGTGGGAACGCACCCAATGAGCAAGGATTCGTCAATGCTTCGTCAACGCGTGTGGTTGCTGATGTGTGTGCTCATCGCCGGCGGTCTGGCGTTCGAGCCTGGACCGGTTCGTGGACAGAGCGATCTCGTCGTCTCGATAAGCAAGCTGATGCCGGCGCCTGCCTGGGCCGTTACCGAGCGGCAGGTGCTGGCTCTCAACGCCGAGGGAGTGGCGCTGTGGGCGGCGAAGTACCTCGATGCGAATGGCTATCTGCTCGGCGCCGCGAATTGGGGCATCGAAGACGGCCCTGATGATGCCGTCGAAAGCATCCGCAACTGGCCGCTCGCGCACACGCTCGGCGGACCCGAATCGATTATCGAGCAGTGGGATCGCGCGTGGGAAGGGCATCTCGACCAATACACGAAAGCGAAGGACCCGTCGACCGAGCTGGCAAAAGACGGGATGTACTACAAAGAGTTTCCCACCGCCTATGACTGGGAGCACATCGGTGAGGGCCTCGGACCCTTCTATTGGTACGGTCTAAGCCGGCCGGCCGACCAACGCTACATCAACAGGCTTCGACGCTGGTCGGGCCTCTACATGAACGAGGATCCCGAGGCAAAGAACTATGACGCGAAGCTGAAGATCATTCCGAGCCTGTTCAACGGGAGCAAGGGCGCGAAGCTCACGAACAATACGCAGGAGGACTGGAACGGACGGCTGCTTCCGGGCACCAAGCCGAGCACTCGATTTCTCAAGGCGACGAACATCCTCGGCGATCATCCGCTGAATCTCGCGGCGACCAATCTGGCGTTTCACGCGTATCTCGCCACGCAGGATGCGAAGTACAAGACGTGGCTGCTCGAGTATGTCGACGCATGGAAGGCGAGAATTGCCGCCAACGGCGGCAATATCCCGTCGAACATCGGGCGGAACGGCGAGATTGGAGCCGAATGGGGCGGCAAGTGGTACGGCGGCGTGTTCGGATGGAATTCTGCGGATGAAGGGGTTCGTAACTACGTCCTGCGTGGACCTCCCGAAGCGTTTGGCAACGCGTTGCTGCTCACGGGCGATCAGGGTTACACGCAGGTGCTGCGAAAGCAGGTCGATAACCTCTACGCCAACAAGAAGGTGGAGAACGGCCGGGTGCTGCTGCCGCGCTATTACGGCGATCAGGGCTGGTACGGGCATCACGACGGCGAAAGCGGATCGGCCGGTGGCTTGACAAACCTTCGCGAGGTCGAAACGGACGTCTACCTTTGGGCGTTGCAGGCTGGCGATCTCGAACGGTTGCCCAAGCGTGGATGGATTGGATATCTGACATCGGGAGACGCTGCATATCCGCTGACGGCGCTTCAGCAGGAATTGACGGTGATTCAGCGCGCGGCGGCACGCCTTCGCGCCGATACGAGCACCGCAGATTTTCCACTTCACCACACTCGCGGGTCGGGTGTAAATCCGGTGGCAACCGAAGCGCTCATCAACCTGACGCTTGGCGCCAACGATCCGAACGGCTCAGGTCACGGCCCGTTGCCGCTGCACGCGCAGGTACGTCACTTCGATCCGGACAGGCACCGCGCCGGGCTGGCCGAGGACGTCGCCGCCCTGGTTGAGAAAATCACGCCCGAAGGTGTCACGCTGACGCTCGTGAATACGCATCCGTTCTCGTATCGAAACGCGATAGTCCAGGGCGGCGGCTACGGTGAGCACCAGGTCGTGAGCGTCGTGGTGGGAGGACAATCCGTTGCCGTCGATGCGCCGTACTTCAGGGTGCGCCTGGCGCCCGGCGCCGGCGAGACGCTGACCATTCAGCTTCGCCGCTATGCGAATCAACCCACGCTGGCGTTCCCGTGGGACCGAGGCTGGATGATCAGGAAATAGCAAACAATCGGTAGTATGCTCCGATAGAGATGTCCGCAGGCAAGCGCCTCATGCTCGTCGACGACGACAAAAACTCGCGCGAAGGGTATCAGACGTACCTGTCGGCGAAGGGTTTTCGAGTGTATGCCTTCGGGGGCGGCGCCGACGCGCTGGCATTCGCCAAGTCGTCGAGTCCCGATCTCGTCGTCCTCGACCTGGGATTGCCCGACGTCGACGGCTGGGAAGTGGCGCGCCGCCTGAGGAGCGACGAGCAGACGAGAGATATCCCCATCATCGCGTTCAGCGGCAGATCCATGCACCACGAGCAGGTGAGCGCCCTCCGCGCAGGCTGCGACGTGCATCTCACGAAGCCCTGCGCCCCCGACCGCCTTCTTGGCGCCATCCGGAAGCTCCTTGGATTGACGGAAATCCACACCGCCGCTGCCGACGCCGGTTCAGAACCGTACTGAAAAGCCGGCTACGGCAGGTCGAAAGACAGGTACGACCACCGGCCTGCTCGTTCGACGAGCAGCGCCACGGAGTCGCCTGGTTGCAGCTGAGCGGTGAGCGTCCTGAGGTCGTCGGCGGAGAAGACGTTCTTGCCGTTGATCTCGTGGATGAGATCGCCTGGCTGTAGTCCGACGTCCGATCCGCGCGGATTCGGAATTCGCGCGATGACCACGGCGCCCGAAGCAAGGCGGACGGTGCCAATTGCCTCGGTCGTGCGCGCGTCCAGCGTGATCGCCATGATTCCCAGAGTTGGAATCTGACGCTGATACAAATCCTTCATGTCGGCGAGACGGTCGCTGGGCTCCTCGATGATGGTAGGCACGACGCTGAAGGTGAGCGACTGCGTGCCCCGCAGGACGTCGACTTTCATCGGCGCGCCTGCGACGTACCGAAACGAGAGCCCCATCCACGCGGCGATGTTGTCCATCGGCCGATCGTTGACGCTCACGATGATGTCGTTGAGCCGTATCCCGGCCTTTGCCGCCGGTGTGTTCGGCATCAGGTCGCTGACGATGACGCCCGAATCCCGCGGCAATTTCAGTGCGGCGGCAAGAGACGGGGTGATGGTCTGTAGTCCGGCGCCGATCACCGGGCGGTGTACGTGCCCGTGCTCACGCAGCTGTTGATACACCCACTGGACGAGCACGCCAGGTATCGCAAACCCGATGCCCTCGCTGCCGCCGGACTGTGTGCTGATGAACGTGTTCAGCCCCACCATTTCGCCCTTCGTGCTGACAAGCGGTCCGCCGCTGTTGCCGGGGTTGATGGCGGTGTCCGTCTGGATGTACAGCATGGGACTGTCAGGATCCAGCTGGCGGGCAACCGAGCTGACGACACCCATCGTGACGGAGTTGTGAAGTCCCGAGGGGCTGCCGAACGCGAAGACGACCTGCCCTTGCCGCAGCGCTCCAAAGTCGGCGATTTTCAGCGCTTGAAGATTCTCGACAGGAATCTTCAGGAGCGCCAGGTCCGCTTCAGCGAATGTGCCAACGAGATTCGCGCTGACGGGCTTCAGAAACGATTGCGACAGCACGCTGCCGATGCCGCGCCCTTCTGCCGGAATGACGCGAACGGTGATTTGCTGGGCCTGCGACACCACGTGGGCGTTCGTGATGATGTATCCATCGGGCGAGACGATGACGCCGGAGCCGACGCTGTGCTCCCAGTCCATCACATCCGACCGCTGGCTTTGCCTTTGCGAGTCGAATTTCGACACGAGCACCTGGACGACGCTCGGTGACACGTTCTGGACCATGGTTTCGACGGCCTTGTTCAGTCCGTCGAGAGCATCGCCCGGATCCGCAGCCTGTGCGAATGCGGATCCGCCGCTCATGATGGCGACCGCGACCGCCATCACGAGCCGTGTCTTCGTCGTGCGCGTCAATGAACCCTCGCAATGCTAGAACCGGTATGTGCTCCGCACGCCGATGCGCGTCAGATTGACATCCTGGTTTCCGAGAAACGTCATGAAGGTGATGTTCGGTCCGACGGCCAGGCCACGCCAGATCGAGAAGTCGACGCCGCCGCCAACAGATAGCGCAAGGCTCGTCTGCGATCGTCCGCCGCCGCTGTGTACGATGCGCATGTCGTCCGGGACAACGGGAAACCCGCCGCGCCGGCCCCGGTTCGGAAGGGCGATGCGCCGGCCGTCGCGATCTTCGAGCTCGTAGGTCGATCCGAACCTGATGTTGCCGGCTCCGCCTCCGCCCTGAATGTACGGCATGAGCCACGCGGCCGGACTTGGAAACTCCGTCACGAAGTTGGTGAGAAACGCGACTCCTCGGCCACCTTCTCCGCTGTTCTCAATCTCGAAGTCGGGAACCGCCATCACTTCGAAGTCGAAGCCGAAGTGAGGCGTCAGCCGGTAGCCGGCGGAGCCGCCCGCAGCGACGTTCGTTTCTCCCTCGCCGATGGCGCCCGCATAGGAGCCGGAGATCCTTGCGCCTTCCTGCGCGTGTGCGACTGACGAGAACCCGCACACGACCACCAGAACCACAGCCAGACGGCATGCTCGTGACATTGACCTTTTCTCCTTGTGAAGACTGCTCGCTGCCAGCTGCCGGCTACTCGCCACGCGCTGGTTGCCGCGCTGCGATGCAAGCCGGATGCCCCGAAGGCCTTCACAATCGGCTGAGTTCTGGAGCGGGGTGTCCTCCAGACCATGCGGAACTGTTCTGGTTAGATGAACTATTGCCACGGAATTTTCACAATTCCGCCTATGCCGTTAGGCCAACCGTGAACGTCGCCGAGTAGCCGCTCGATGGAGTGCCCGCCACCGACGCCATCTCGGAGTTGATGCTGTCTGCGAAGATCATGTCTCGAGTATTCGTCGTCGGATTCGACCCCCGCGATGCGTAGACGCCGGTCCCGTGTACTTCGTTGTTGATGGAATCGGGAAACGCGATCTGCGTGACTTTCAACGACTGCCCGTTGCGCGTCACTTCGACGTGAATGTGCGTGGCGCGCCCCTGATACCAGCCGGGATAGACCGTCGTAAATCTGACTTGTCCGTTGGCGTCGGTCGTCTGTATTCCGCGCAGGTACGTCTTGGCGCGCTCGCCTCCGTACTGCGAGTAGTTGCCGGTCGCGTCGCACTGCCAGATTTCCACGTTGACGCCGGCCAGCGGGGCGCAACTGGTCGCCGTATTCACGACCGTGATCGCCAGGTCAAGCTGCGTGCCGCTCTTGTCTTCGCGGATGTCGCTGCGGAACAGATCGATGAGAGATGGGTAAGGGCCGACGGTTTCGGTCGGGGTGACAGCGCAGGCCGCGCCCGATGCGACTCCGCCGCCAGTCGTCGTGCCAGCCGTTGTCGCCGTCGTCGCTGCGGCTCCGGATACCTCTGTCGGGCTCGTCGGCAATTCGCCGGCGCACCCGGCAGCCAGCGCCGCGCCTGTCGCTCCGATCAGGGCGAGCGCTTCGCGGCGTCCAATTCCCGCCTTCGCGTTTCGCTTCGGCGAGGCGAGCGGTCTTTCGTTGTGGTGCATCTTCATTCCTCCAATGAGTAATCCAACACTGCGAGAGTACGCGCGCTGCACGGCGCGTGCCGTCAAGAAAGGGAAAGCGCACGTAAAGCTTTGTAAAGCCGGTTCCACAGTTCCTGTTCCACGTTCCCTGTTCGCGGTGGCGCCTGGAGGGAGACGCGCATCTTTTCTAAGAAAAGGTGGCGTCCTGCATCCGCCGCCCACCTCGAACCTTGGCACGCGGAACAGGAACTGTGGAACCCATGAACGTTTTCACAACGCTCTGGTGCTACAGCGTTGTGAAAAGCGCCCTCTCGCTGCCTTGCAAAGGCATGCCACGTCGTGCAGAGGCGGTTAGGCCACAAGAAGATTGAGATGACGCTGAATCTTTACACGCCGCACATTTTGCCCAGTGTGCCGGGCCGGCCGTCGTCGGAGTAGAATCGCGCGCACAGGCCCTCGACGAAGCCATCGAAGTTTTGCTGGTCGAGAATCTGATTCAGTCGCGCGTAGAAACGGATGCGCAGCACTGCGCGGCAAATCCTGGGTCGCTACCCACATCGACGCCTGCTTCGCGTGCCGCTTTCGTTTGCCCATCGCCATCGGCGACAGTGAAGTACGCGTGATCAAGCGTGTCGATCCTTAATCCAGCGGTCACCACGGACGTGCTCGCCGCCGACTCAAAGAATGGTCCGAAGGAGAAGATGTGAGATTTGCCGCGTTGCTCGTCGCTGTCTTCACCATCATCGTCGGCATAGTGGGCCTCATTTCTCCCGATAGCGGGACGACGGCTCGGCGGCTCTACTTCGCGACGCCTGTTGGACTGTATGCAGCCGGTGTTGTTCGCCTTGCGATGGGACTCGTGGTGGTCCTTTATGCCCCGGCCTCGCGTGCGCCAAAGAGTCTGCGCGCGTTGGGAGGCCTGATGTGTATGCAAGCACTCGCGGCGACGGTCCTTGGGCCTGATCGCGCGCGAGCGGTCCTTGAATGGGAGACGATGCAGGGAACCGCGCCCCTGCGCGTCGGAGCCGCTGTGGCTCTAGCCGCCGGGTGCTTCTTAGCGTTTGCGGTTTCAGGCCACAGCCGTAACCTAGAAGGGAAGCACAGCAGCCCAATGCCGGGGCACCGCTAAGGCCAGTTTCACCACGGGCTGCTAGGCGAGAGGGAGCGTGATCGTCACTTGCAGGCCGCCGGCGTCTGCGTTGACGGCGTGAATGGATCCGCCGTGAACCTTCGCGGCACGCGCGGCTATCGAGAGGCCCAGTCCCGTGCCTCCCGAGTTGCGATCGCGCGAGGCGCCGACGCGATGGAAGGGCAGGAAAATGCGCTCGATGTCGTCCGGAGGGACGCCTGGCCCGTGGTCGCGCACGACGATGAAGGCATCTTTCGGCGTCATCTCCAGTGAGATGTCGACAGCGGTGCCTGGCGGAGTGTAACGGACCGCATTGCGAACGACATTCTCTACTGCGCTCGCGAGCAGGGCCGCGTCGCCCATCACCAGAGCTTCGCGTGAGTGCTGTACGTGGACTTCGCGGCCCGACTGACGGGCTTCATAGTCGGTGTCGCTCGCCACGCGCTGCACGATCTGATTCAGGTCCACAGGTTCGGCGACGGCGGGTTTGTCGCTGTCCGCCCGCGCAAGAGTCAAGAGCTGCCCGATCATCTCGTTGATGCGGGTACCTTCCTGCTCGATGCGGTTGAGGTGCTTTTCGGCGTCAGGCCCGGCTTTCCGCCGCGCGAGCTCGACGGCGACCTGCAGCCGGGCGAGCGGCGACCGCAGCTCGTGCGAAATGTCGGACAGCAGCTGCTTCTGTGTCGAGACGAGCAGATGCAGCCGTTCGGCCATGGCGTCGAAGTCGCGCACGACGTCGCCGATCTCGTCGCGGCGCGGGCGCACCATGTCTCCCGCGCGTGCGGCCAGGTCGCCCGCCGCGAGCCGCGCGCTCGCTTCGCGCACGCGTTTGAGCGGCGACGCAAGATGGCGAGCGAGAAGAAAACACACAACGGCGGACACGATGACGGCGGCAACGAGGACAGGCGTGGGGATGAAGACAGGCGATGGCCTGGGCAATGGCGGCGGGTAGACATTCGATCGAGGCCGCATGACCTCGAGGCCGACGAGGATGACGACCTGCGCGAGCCAGAAGCTCAAGAAGATTTTAATGGCGAGGCTGCGCATAGATGTATCCGACGCCGCGGACGGTCTTGATGCGCTCGTCGTCTGCGGCGGCGTCTGCGAGCTTGCGGCGCACCTTGCCGATGTGGACGTCGATGCTGCGGTCGAAGGGATCGAACGGGCGGCCGAGCACGCGCTGGCTGATGTCCTCGCGTGTGACGATACGCCCCGCGGCCGAGAGCAGCGTGTGCAGCAGATCGAACTCGACGGTCGTCAGATCGACGGGCGTGCTGTCTCTCACGACGGTGCGCGTCGCCGGGTCGAGCGTGATGTCACCGACCGTCACCCGCGGCAGCGTGTCCTCGTCGCGTGGCTGCATGCGGCGCAGGACGGCACGAATCCGCGCCGTCAGCTCGCGCGAGTTGAAGGGCTTGGGCAGGTAGTCGTCGGCCCCGATTTCCAGGCCGACGATGCGATCGACGTCTTCGCCGCGAGCCGTCAGCAGGATGACAGGGACGGCCGAACGTTGCCGGAGCGCGCGAAGAATCTCGAAGCCGTTCTGCTCGGGCAGCATGACATCGAGAATGACCAGCTCGTAGGCGCCGCTGGCCGCGAGATCGACGGCGCCGGCGCCGGAGTGGTGGGCATCCACCTCGAACCCTTCGCCGCGCAGAAGCTCGCCCACCAAATCGCAGAGCTCCCGGTCGTCGTCCACGATGAGGATCGTCCTCGACATCTGCAGGTCAGATTGTCCACGAAAAAGGGCGCCGTCACTGTGAAGAACGGGCAAGCGCTCGTAAAGAAACTGTAAAGACGGGGCCATCCGCCCGTCCGTGGTTGGTACTACCTTTGCCTAGACAAGTAATGCCTGCGACAAGCAATGCCTGCCATGAGAGGGAACCCATGCGATTCGCAATCGCCACGGCACTGGTTGCTCTGGGCGTTCTTATAGCTCCTGCGCGCTCGTCCGCACAGACGTCTCTCGACGCGTTCGGCGCGCTTCCAATCAATAACTTCGCCTCGTTGGGCGACTCGGGCATGCCGCTCGATTTCGGCGGCCGTGTTTCGTTCGACGCATTACCCGCTGTGCAGTTGTTCGGCGAATTCGGGCACCTCGGCAATGTCATGCCCCCGCTGGTCGATGTGGGGTTGGCATTCACCAGGCTCGATTTGACGGCATCCGCGTTTTACGGTGAGGGCGGAGTGCGGCTGGTCGCGGCGCCGCATTCGGCGGTGACGCCGTACGTCGAAGGAACAGCCGGCGTCGCGCATCTGCGCTTCGGTGCGACTGGGTTCGGCTCGACGACCGATGCGATCGTGCGAGCGGGATTGAACCTCGTCGACACGCGCGATCCCGTGTTCGGTTTCGGCGGCGGCCTGCTCATGCAGGGCGGACCGCTGCGATTCGACGTGGGGTATCGCTACAAGCGCATCGTCGCGAACAGCATGTTGAGCTCGGTCATCGGCGCGGGCCAGCAATTGCAGTCGCACCAGATCCGATTCGGGGCGGGCGTGAGGTTCTGATCTTTACGGGTCTTTTAACAGGAGGCTAGGAGAGTAGGAGGAATCTTTTGAAAAGAAATCTCCTAAACTCCTGGTCTCCTGTTTGTTCTTTTAGTTCTTCCACATCGGGTTCACGAACGCGCCGTTGGTTGCGATATCCCATACCGCGAGGCGCGCCCATACCCAGCCGTGAGCCGGCGCACGCCATTCGAACGTCCGCTTGCCGAACTCACGCGTTTCGGCGAGAGGAATCGTCTCGCGATGCGTCGTTTTCCCATCGCTCCAGACGATCTCGGCGTAGCGAAGCGGGAACGTCCACTGGGCATCCACCGACGCGATCACTTCGTCAGCCGTTGATTTCGACAGGTCGACCCGCGGCAGCAGCACCTCTCCAGTGGTCGTGAAGAACTCACCCCTCGCGAGCGGCTCGACGGCGTCTCCCCAGCGCTCGAACGCCGGCAGCCGATCGAGTTTGACGTAATTGATGTTCATGTGGGCGTACAGCTCGTCGGTGTCGTCGAACTGGAACATGTCGACTTCGCCGAAGATGCGCTTGCGCATACCCTGGTTGCTCAGATCGTCGAGCAGATCGAACGAGCGATCTCCAAGCCGAGGCGACGAGAGATCCGACGGCATCGCCTTCCATCCAGCGCCGAGATACCGCGGATCGCGGAAGTGATCGGTCGCGAGGATCTTGTCGGGGAAGCCGGTCGATCCCTTGGTTCGCGGATGTGTCTGGTACATGTAGCCGCCCTCGCGGCGCACCAGCTCGAGCATCTCCTGCGGGTTCGCCGCGCTGTACACCTTCCCGTATTTCGGATGCTGCATCTCGAACGCCGCGCCGGCGGACTTCGGCCGACTCATGAACCAATACACAGGCTTTGGAAACACGACCGACCAATGGCCGCCGAGATGCACGTTCGCTTCCTCTGCGGGAATCAACAGAAACTCCGGATCGGACTGGGCCTTGAGCGCCTTGAAATAGGCGTCGAGCTCATCCAGGCGGAGATCCGTGAGGTCGGCGGGATGTCCGTCGCCGTGGAAGTCCATGATCATCGTCGCGTCGACACCCATCGCCTTCAGAACCGGCTTGAATGGCGGCGTCCACTTTGGACCGTGCGCCATCGCCTGAACGGTGTCGGCGAGATGCCAGTGCGTGCTCAACGTCTTGTATCCCGCAAGGGCGGGGAAGCGATCGCGATTGGTGTAGCGGAGCACCTGCGTCAGCGCTGTTTCTGGTGTGCCCTCGGACACCAGAAAGAACACACCCATACGCTGGGCACGTCCGGGCGGCGCATTCACCCATGGGTAGTACTGCCAATTCTCGTCGCGCAGCTGCCGCACGCCGATGCCGACCCGGCCTCGCCACGATCGGTGCCAGAGGAACCCGAGGTTCGAGGAAAAATCGCGCGGAAAGAAATACTGGTGCGGCGCCGGAAACACCGCGACGCTGCCGCCGGCCGTCTTCGCCGCGAGCGTTCTGTGGCGGACCTGGACCGGCTGGCGCTCTGCCCGGAATCCCGTGCTGTAGATCGTCTTCAGCGTGCCCGAGGTGTCGTAGTACGAAATCTCCGACCGCATGTTGTTGCCGGCCGTGCGATCGGCCGGCGCGGCCATCTCGAGCCCCGCGTCGTAGTAGTAGGCGACGTCGGGGTCGTTGGTCGTGAGCACGGCTTCCTGCTGAATCAACCGGCTTCCGGGATAGAACGAGTACGAGATCGCGCCCTCGAAGCCGCCCATGCGCATGCCGTCGAACACGAGCTCGACGCGCTCGCCGATGCTGCGAGCCTTGGCGCTCCGCAGGGTGAACGTCGCTTGCACGTGGCGCGTGCCTTCAGGATGGCCCGCGGGATCGTCGAAGAAGGCGTTCCACCCTCCGCGCCGTTTGCTCGTCTCGCCGCGGTAGAACGGGCGCGCATCGGTGACGACCGCGGTGGGTCCAGCGGCAATCGACGTAATCAGCGCACGCTCGGGATCGAGCGAGAACGTGGCGCGCCACGGGCGTGACGCCTCATCGGACCACGCGACGGTCACCGCATCGCCCGCCGAGGTCACAGTCACCGCACCTGGCCTCAGCTGACTCGTGTCGAGCGTGATCGCCTGCGCCGCGGCAAGGGTTGGAACGAGAACAAATGCGAGGATGACAATCGGTGTTTTCACTGGTGTTGTCCCATGGTTGGTGAACCTTCTACGTTCCACTTTCCACTTTCCACTTTCCACTTTCTACTTTTTACTTTTAGATTTCTTCCATTCCTCAAACCGCTTCCGCATCACTTCATTCATGGCTGGGTACACGCCGACGATCGATTCTCCCTTGAGCAGTAGCTCGCGCTGAAACTCCTCCTGCTCGTCGTGTTCGAGCGCAACGTTCGCGACCTTCTCCGCGATGGCGGCCGGGATCACCAGGATGCCCGTGCTTTCGCCCACGAGAATATCGCCCGGAATCACGGTGACGCTGCCGATCCGTACCGGCACCTGGTAATCGACGCTCATCATGAGCGGGGCGACAGACGAGGCGTGGCCCCGGCGCATGTAGGTCTGGATCGGCATCGCTTCCAGTTCGGGCACGTCGCGCATCGCGCCGTCGATCACCAGGCCCGCGCCGCCGCGGACGAGAAACCGAACCGTCGTCACGCCGCCGGACACACCGGCCCGCGTTTCTCCGCCGGCGTCGAAGACAAGGATGTCGCCGGGTTGCGCCTCCTCCGCGGACTTGTAGTTGAGCTGCGGGCCCGCGGCGTAGAGCTTGTCGCGCACGTCCTTCCGATTGGGGAGATAGCGGATCGTGCGCGCGCGCCCCACCATCCGAGTGTTGGCCTTCAGCGGCGACAGTTCGTTGATGAAGTTCTGCGGATACCCTTCGGCGGTCACGACCGACCACGCCGACTCGAGGCCCACCCGCATCAGCTTGTCGAAGAGCGCGCGATCCGGCGGGCTGAGGCGTTCGACGATGTACGCGGGCATCTGCCGCTCGACCGGCTCGAGCTTGAGCGTGGCCTTCTGTGCAGCCACCGTTGCGCCCGCGGCGAAAAGGACCAGCAATGCACTCGTGATCCGCATGGCCGATTTCTCCTAAGCTTCTGGTCTTCGGTTCAGTTCAGTGGATCGTCCTGGAACGGTGTCAAGATACACTCTTCCCGGAGGTTTTGTATGCGGTTGTTTCTGATCGCTGCCGCGCTCGTCGCTGCGAGCGCGACGCAGGCAGTAGCCCAAGGACTGGTGACGCAGAAGGCGCTCTCGCTCGAGATGGCGCAGGCGATCGTGCAAGGCACGGTGGAACGCTGCCGTAAGGACGGCTTCAGCGTCAGCGTCTCTGTCATCGACGGAAGCGGGCTTCTCAAGGCGTTCGTGCGCGACGAGGGCAACAACGGTCCGCACACCATCGATTTGAGCCGCCGAAAAGCCTACACCGCGCTGACATTTGCGTCACGGTGGGCGACGTCTCTCGAGGCGGCAAAAGCATGGGGATCGGCATTGGGCTCGCCGATGCCGAACGTTGAGGGCACGACGGGTCTGGGCGGTGGCGTCCCGATCAAGGTCGGTGACGTCGCGATTGGCGCCGTCGGAGTCAGCGGCGCGGTAGGCGGCGACAAGGATGAAGTCTGCGCAAAGGCAGGCATCGCCAGGATCGCGCATTTGTTGAAATAGGAGAATCACATGCGTGTTGCGCTAGGCATCGCGGGCGTCGTGTTGTTCGTGACGGCGGGACTGGGGACCGTTGTGCTGCAGGGGCAGGGTGGGCGCATCGATGCATGGGCGCCGCTGCCGGAAAAACCCAGTCCGTTTGTCCCGCCGAACAAGCCGCTCACAAAGCTGTCGGACCTTCTCGCCAGGCACAAGGGCCATCAGGACTGGTCGGAGGTCATCGTCAACGACAACCTCTTTCACGGCTCGTACATCTCAATGGCGCCGGGCGCCAAGACCCCGCGCCAATTCCAGCAGGACAACCGCGCGTTCTGGATTGTTCAGGACGGTCAAATCCGCTTCACCATCGAAGGCGTCGAGCCGTTCGTCGCGTCAAAGGGCTTTCTCGTGCAAGTCCCGAAGCGCCTCGTCTACAGCATGGAAACGGTTGGAAACCTTCCGTCGCTGCGCTTCGAGGTGTTGATGGCCAATTCGCAGACGATGTATCCCGCCGATGAGACGCCGACGCCGTCGCGCGGCATCAAATACGAGCGCGTGAGCATCGCCAACGCGAAGGGCACGTACGACGAAGCGAACGTGCCGTACATCGACTACAACCTCGTGATGTCCGGGGGAAAGCCGAAACCGAAAAAGAATCCGACGCAGTTCGTGGGTGACGCGCACGACGGTGGCTACGTCAACGTCGGCATCGCGAACATCATCCGCGGCGATCCCAAGACGGAGAAGCCGGCGCGCGATGACGACAAAGGGCATTTTCATCTGACAGGGCCGGAGCTCTGGTTCATGCTCGAAGGACAGAACGAGTTCAAGGTGGGCGACGTGCCCATCTTCGTGGCGAATCAGGGCGACATCGTCTATGCGCCGGCGCAGGTGTGGCATCGGCCGCGGCACGTCGGCAACGGGATGGCGACGCGGCTCGCGATCGTGGGATACGCGAACTCCCATTTGTTTCAGCCCGGAGGCGGAGGTCAGTAAAGGAGGGTGACATGAGTTGCGCTCGAGCGTGGGTCCTCATGTTTGCGTGCTTGGTCGTTGGCGCTGCTGACACGGGTGTCGGGCAGTCGGGTTACAAGCTCGTCGAATGGCCGGCGCCGGCGACCAGCGCCGCAGGGTTCGCCGCGCCGTGGAATTTGATTCAAGCATCCAGTGTGGCCATCGACTCGCGCGGCAGCGTGCTCGTGCTGCACCGCGGCGCCCACCCGGTGCTCGAGTTCGACAGCGCCGGAAAATTCCTGCGCTCGTGGGGCGACGGGCTAATCAGCGAGGGCAAGGTCGCTGGCATTCCCAAAGAAAACTTCGCGCCGAGTCGTTCTCGCTACTCGGCGGTGTACGGACCGGCGGGATGCACATCGTGCGGCGCGCACTCCGTACGCGTTGATCAGCAAGGCAACATCTGGATCGTCGACGCGACCGCGCACGTGCTGTACAAAATGTCCCCGGCCGGAAAAGAGATCATGCGGCTTGGGACCAAAGGTACCTCCGGCGCAAGCCAGTCAACGTTCAACCTGCCGACCGACATTGCCTTTGCCGCCAACGGCGACCTGTACGTGACCGACGGATACGGGGGCGCCCGTGTCGTGAAATTCTCGCGAGACGGAAAATATCTGTTGGAGTGGGGGAAGCGGGGGACGGGACCTGGTGAATTCGGCTTGCCTCACAACGTC